>SWCA01004776.1_pt1 | contig 160909 bp, 149 predicted proteins | sample 4692961 | NCBI WGS metagenome assembly SWCA01 (sample SAMN10267275, study PRJNA491770) | bioreactor metagenome | isolation source: DHS bioreactor inoculated with | place: Japan: off Shimokita Peninsula | reverse complement strand
CAGGGATTTCCTGTTGGCTGAGTAGAGGCGGTTATTGCTCCGCTTACTTGCAATCCACAGGCATCCTACAATGAATATTACTATAGCTACTTTCTTCATAACGAATCTCTCAGTGAGAAGTTGAGAAATTGATTCCGAGATCGACGGAATTTCATCTACGATATGATCCCGGCCTCAGAGAAAAGGACATTCGTGAAGCCATGTCGCAGAATAATATCACGCCCCTGCTCGCTCACAAACATAGCTCTTGACCGCGTGTACTGCGCTACACGGAATATCTTCGGGCTATTCCAATTTTTGCTGTCAATTGCAAGACCTTCGCGCCTGAATGTGTATCTCTTCTGTCCGCACGCTTTACAGTCGATGTCCAACCGTATATTGCTTCTTTCTTCATCGACACTGACCATTTCCGTCGGCATCATCCAGAACAATGGAGGTCCAGAGTATGGATAGGCAACTCTCGGCTTTCGAGCGCTTTTCTGCGCGGTTTTTACAAACTCGACTGACCCCAAGAGGATTTCAAACCCTGCATCCAATAATTTTTCCGCTACTTCCTGGGTTATCAAAGCTACGTAAGAACACCAACTGAAGTCAGCAACAAAGTCGGAGTCTGGCTCCCACTCGACTAAAAGCGGTTCGGTTAGCCTTTGAGTAGATTGACCACACGCTTTACATAAGATTCCTGGTGTCCATGTGCCCAGATGACTGAAGCGAGCATAACGTGTGTAATCCTTCATGCCCTCAAAAAGAAATGTTCTCATAGATTCAACTTCCTAACAGGACTATCTCAGAATCGGCACGGCGGGCGGTTTGATTCCGGCTGAATGAATTGAACAGTCGATCGCTTTAGATCGTCAAGAGGAACGAAGGCGTCAAAGAACCAATAGACATTATACTGCACCACCTCGCCAGGAGACAGAGCAACCGCACATGTGGCCACAGCAGGAGACCATCGAGGCTCTGGCTTCGCACTCAGGTATCCCGTGACATACAAACGATAATCATCACGATTAAAACTCGTCGTCTGCTGACCGGAATTCTGTACCATCATCGTTCCATATACAAAAGAACCTGTCTTATCATTATGATCAAAACGCTGATAACGGACACCTGTCAATCGAACATCGATCCGCACTGTATCGTGCTTCAATGAATCCGAATGGCTAAGGCTGTGAGTAGACAGGCATGCAGACAGAAGCCCGAAGATCAGATAAATCGAAGATGCCGGTGCAAACCGACTGATGATCGTGAGAATACCGACAACCATAAGGCCTCCAAACATTCAATGAGGGAGAATCAACCCGGGGCGTCCGATATCAAGAATATCGACATCGGCTCTGTAAAGCTCACCCTCAAGCGCTTCAAATCCTCTTCTGTCAAGAAATTCCAGTTCGGCATTCGATATGGGTATGCTATAGAGCCAGGATACAAGACGATTTTCGATCATAGTAGACTTCAATCTGGCATCCCAGAAAAAAGGAAGAATAAAAAGTACATGAGCCATTGTGGATTCCGGATAATACTCTCTTATAACGTTCCTGTGAACAGCGCCCGGATGAATCGACATCTGACTGTTGATTCGATTGAAGGCGCATGTGGACACAATATTCGGAATAAGCGGATATCGATCATAGGCTGCCATAACAACCTCCACACCGATCTCTTTGCCATCGCTGAAAAAACCGGAGGATGACTCACTCAATCCGATTGTTGCGTGTGTGGAAGCATCAGTACACGGCGAACCGGAACAGCCGAGCACGTCAATAGAGGATTTCTCCTCTGCATCAAAATAGCCATGCACTGCCGGTGTGCCACCGATAACGGAAAGCGCATGCCTTGCTATTGCCTTGTTTGTCGAACTAACGCTCATACTGGAAACCTGCTTAAAAATCTCGTCTGCGGGCTGCATGTCTCAGGCGGCTCGTACACTTCTATAGAATCGACCGCTACGCAACACCTTTAATAATTGTCGAGCTCCTCAAGAATATCGTCGCGCAATTCTTCGACTGTCGGTATTACTCCTTTTCCGTCAGGAATAAAGAAAATGCCGGGACGTACCTTATTCTTTTCAAAGTCTGGTAGCAGAACCTCAAGCAAATCCGTTAAAGAAAAGGATCTCGGCGTATAGCCCGACCAGCTGTTTACTGCATTCACTGACGCGTATTGCCTGGCCGGCCACATAGGGAAAACGGTCTGACCATCGTCAGTAGCGGCCAGGGCCCAGCCATCTAAGTACAATCCCCAGACCTCTTCTGTATCAGCCACGGCCTTCACAAAGATCCTGTATCTCTTCGGACCGTCTAAGCGCAGTACGGCTTCCATTTGTTTCGGGGTTATCAAAATGCCGTCATCCGTCATAGGGTAGCTCCCTTCTATACGTTGGCTCTATAGGCTGCTAAGAGTCAACTCTCGCTCGATGTGAGAACGATGTGAATTATTCCAAAATCGCCGCAAGGAGCCGCATCAAACCACGATCCCCCGCCATACACACGCCAAAAATTCCTCTTCTGGACGGATCGTCCAGAAGAAACCAAGTTCGAATCCAACGGTACCTCAGACGGTGTTTCTTCGGCCTTGCGACTAACACGATCCGGCCCCGGGCGCTCCCGTTATGCCACATATTGACGGCACTGGTATCAGACTCTACCATTCGGGCCCGCTGGGGCATTCTTCCTTTAGGAGGACGCAGACAGCCAATGCTTTCGACACTGTTCCAGGTGAATCAATGAAGAAAAAATAGATTATCTGCCCATCGAATCAGGCTTTTCGACCACACCATCAGACTACCTTCTTGCATTAATTTCGTCGGCGTACCATCAATCGGGCGGCAACGTCTCTGCGATCTCCTGATACCTTGCGGCTTCGATTTCTCTACCCGTATCAGAAAGGAATTCTCCATACCATTTATAAAGGCTTCCAAATTCCGGAAAACACTTTAGGGCCTGCCTGTATGCAACATCTGCCTTCTCGATTTCATCTTCTCGCCAGTAAGCCATCGCCAGCGCAGCGTATGCCCAACCATCGTCATGCTTTTTCACAACCTTTTCGAGATAACCTATACCCTCCTTCCGAGTTTCTCTTTTCCTCGTAAGAAGGCTACCCAGATCTCGCAAGGCCGACTGGTAATCCGGATCTAATTCGATGGCCTTTCTATAATAAGAGATTGCCTGATCTTCCTGTTGGTCACGCCATGATTTGCCAAGCAGATAATACGCCTCCTCATAGGTTGAATCAATCTCAATAGATTTTTCGCATGCCTCTCGCGCAGACAGCAAGTCATCACTTCTCCAGTATAAATTGGCAAGGGTACAGAATGCCTCTGGCCTGGGGTCATCGGCTATGGAGTCCATGATTACCTGGATGGCCTTTTCAGAATTGCCGACCTGATAGTACGCCCTGCCTAACCATAGACGCAGATCCTGATGCGGCAGGAGCTGTTGCGCCTTCTCAAATGCGCTGAGCGTAGCTTCAGGCAGGATGAACTCTTGCTCCAGAAGAAACGCGTAATCGAGCCAGAGTTCTCCATCAGTCGGGTGCAGCTTGAGATCGGCTTCCAGCTGTTTCTTTTGCTCCCAAACAGATTTCATAACGCAGGTTCCTCAATACTTATATGTCCGTCACGAACATGCAGGGCTCTTTGCACGGCCCACTTTTGCCGTAAGTGTCCTCTATTCTTTTCGATAGGATTCAAACAGCGGCCAGCCCAGTCGTCCGAATTTCATGCAACATACGACCATGTATACAGCAACCGGCTTTTATTATGCATGTGAATTTCCCATGGATTGCCCCGTGTTGAAAGATAGTCAGAATCAGACAGGACGGCAGCCATCATATATTTGTCAATTTTTATACGAATCAATCCGACTTCCTTTCCCGGTCGCCAGCGAGAAAACTCAATTGGGCCTTGAATGTTCGAATTCTTGATGGTGTGAATCCGCGGTCCTCAAGTGTAGCCTCCGAAATCATTTTCAAATCTCGACTGATGGGTTTGGAATCTTTCCCCAGCAATACAAGCAAGCTGGTCATTGCCCCTCCCTGGACATCGCAAATCAACAATGCAACCAGTGTAAACTCTTTCTTCTGAAGATAGGTCATCCTCTCCCAGGTCTTCGATCGTGACTCTAAGAGTTCAACGAAGATATCCTCATCCGTTTCACCAACAGGTTTCTCTATATGATCTCGAAAAGATGAGGGCGGAAATCGAAATGACGCAGATGTCAAACGTCCCAGATAGACCTTAAACTCATCGTCCCTCATCGGTTCAGAATCCAATACAAATGGATAAAGGAAAATCAGAACAAAAATTTTTCTCATCTCTATTCCTCAACTGCTTGAATTTTACAGGAGTTTTCAACGATTTATCAGAACCACGCTCCTGCCTTAAAAACCCCGGTGAGACATGTCCCGGACAACCGGCCACGCTACTCTTGATCCGCGAAGAGCCTCCTATCCAGCGCATTCTACTTCTGACACCAGGCTGAACGCTCGCATAGCTGAAAACGGCCACTCCTGCTTCAGGGGAAAAGGTGACAGGAACACTGAGGCTTTCGACTAACGCGAATCGGCCTCTTTCGCCCGCGTTATGTCGCATTGTGCCCGACGCTGGCACATTTTTTTCTTGTTAACCCGATACTGGCACATCCTTTTCTTGTTAGCCAGAATGATCTCGTTCATGAGCCTACTGAAAGCCGGCATCCATATCATATCATGTCATGTCAAACCAGAAGACGCAATGAACCATCAGAATCTTTTCAGTTTTCGACAGTCCTTCGTTTCCAGGGTTGTTCGATACCGGTACGCTCCGCCTCCCACCCTTCCGGAAGATCAGCGAGTTCAACAAGGCTGCCGTCTGCTTTTAACAAATGGGCGACCCCAACCACCACTGGCACAGTTTCGTCAGGGTGCTCTTGGCCACAGAGGAATTGCCAATCGCCATCCAGATGAACCACCAGCATCACAGGCGACTCTGCCTTGAACACATGACTGCAGACATAGGCAGGCATGTGTTCAGAAGAAAAACCGGAGTTGCTACTCATTCTACTTCCTTCTATGTTAAACGGTATCGGATTTGCGACCGCCCCATCAGATCAGCCTCCTACCTCAGACTCTCCCGGCGAGAGATAGCGCGGATAACCGTGGCCACGCTCCTTTTGATCCGCGAAGAGCTTCCTGTCCAGCGCATTCTGCATCTGACATTGATGAGAAGATCGAATTGCTTGAAGCAACGACTCGCTCCTTCAAGGAGTGACTGGCGGCTGGAACACTGAGGCCTACGACTAACGCGAATCGGCCTCTATCTCCCGCGTTATGTCACATTGGCGGCCGACACTGGCACATCCTTTTCCTGTCATTCCGACACTGGCAAATCAGTGCATCTCACGTCGCACATACACCCATGCCGTCAGTATCTCATCCGCTAAGGATAGCGGGGCTTTCAGAGAAACAAGTTGCGTCTCCACTGTGTGCTCGGGGAAATCAGCGGCTACTTCGGTTACAATGACTTCGCAGTCTTCCTCATCGGAGGGTGAGTAGTCACCGTCAAAGACAAATTTAACAGTGATTATGTCTGCCCTCCATTCGCACGTGATCGCTCTAATATTCCCAGAAATCATTCCAAGCAGGGCCCGTTGCAACGATAATAGAACTCCGGCTCGAATATCACTCATTGGTTTGACTCTGAGGGAACAACGTGCATGCCATTTTTTTGCGTAATGGAGTATTCCATTCGCTGAAGGCGAGCTAACCCCGATCTACATGGTTTCCAATATTGTCTCCAAAATCAACACGTTCTTTGAATCCTGGTCGTCCTGTACGTATGAATCTTACCTGATTTTTCGGACACCCCATCAGACCAGCTTCTCAGTCCCAAATCCTCCGGTCAGCGATAGCCCGGATAACCGTGGCCACGCTCCTCTTGAGCCGCGAAGAGCCTCCTGTCCAGCGCATTCTACATCTGATACGGATGTGAAGTCCTCGGCATTCGACTAACGCGAATCGGCCTCCACGCCCGCATTATGTCATATTGCCCCGGACACTGGTACATTAATACACATTGCGCCCGACGTTAGCATATCAGTACACCGACGCCCGACGCTGGCAGACCAGTATTCCCGTCCGCCCCACTGCCAGACAAATACTCCCGTCCAACACTGGCAGATTCGTTTCCCGTCAGCCCGACACCGGCATCTTCTTCTCCCGTTTACGCCCCATCGTACCACTCCGATCTTCCCGTTGACGCTGCTGACAACATCTGCTCCGCTCCCACCGCCCGACATTCGCCGATTCCTTTGCCTCGCACGTATTCCTGCCCAATCGCCCATTACCCCCCTAAAATGCTTGTCGGATGACACTGTGCCGTGCATCCTGGGCCCATGCAGGACACACACAGCAAGTCTATCGGCTACCTTGTCTGGATCTTCGGATTTCTCGGCGCCCACCGCTTCTACTATGGCAAGCCGGTTTCAGGCACCATCTACTTCTTCACCCTGGGCCTTTTCGGTATCGGCTGGATTATCGATCTCTTTCTGATCCCTTCTATGGAAAAAGAGGCAGAGCGCCGCTATGAACCAGGACCTTACAACTACACTATCTCCTGGCTTCTTCTGACCTATCTGGGCACTTTCGGAATTCATCGCCTTTACCTGGGAAGAATCGGTACAGGCATCCTCTATATGTGTACTTTCGGCCTTCTTTTTCTTGGCGTTCTCTGGGATTTCTGGCATTTGAATGAGCTTGTTTCTGAGCGCAATCGGGAGAGCCGCTCATGAGTATTACGCGCAAGGGCACGGGCTGGGAGCTTCTTCAGAGCTGGTACATTCTGCTGACGCTTGTTCCATTTGGGTTCACGTCATTCCTGGCATTCCTGTATACGTTTCTTCGCGTGAAGAAGATCACGCATCTGCTTGCCTCGGTCGTCTACCTGGCAGGCATCGTCGGGCTGTTTATTCTCGTCGATAAATACCCAGATCAGGAAAGTCGGCCGGATTGGTTTGACGGTGCGATGTTCGGCCTCCTGGGCCTGTGGATCGTTTCTATCATTCATGCGGTTCTGATTCGCAAGGAGTTCCTGCTGCGCCTCGAAGCGGGCGAAGAGAAAGAAGCCGTCGATCATTCGACGATGCGCACGAAAATCCGCAAAGAGATGGGAGTGAGCAAGAATCCGGTCAACGACGTGCTTGTGGAATATGCCGACGAAGATCTGTCGGTGCGCGTCTGCCGCACCATCCTGAATAACCTGCCCTTTGCTCCGAACTTCGATTCGTATCGCGACATAGACGGAGCGGTGCGACGCCTGAATCCCGACGCCGACGAAGAGCTGCTTCGCCGCGCCGAGCAGATCGCCGAACGAGACGACGGCGTCTTGAAGGTCGTAAAGACCGGCATAGCCCTCGATCGCGTCGACGGCGGACTCGGTATCTACACCGGTATCAAAAATTCCGTCGATGCCATCAAGAATAAGGATCGGGAGCGTACGTTCGAGGCCGATCCGCAGCAGGCCGCCGATGCAGGCGTGAAGGCGTTGGCCCTTGCGTATATCATCGCCTCGCTCTATGACGGATCGCCGGTCGATCGCGTGAAGTCCTTTCTTTCGACAAAGGCCGGACAGGAGGCGCTGATCTACTTCGCCGCCGTCGAGGTCGCCCTGCCCTTTACGGATAACCTTGCGCAGGCGTCGGGGAACTGGATGTCGTCCCTTCTGGCGTCGACGGGAAGCGAGGCCGAGAAACGTTTCGGGCAGTTCGCTCAGGGCGAGTCACTTGAAACGGCGAAAGGCATCTTACAGACGCTGAGCCAGAGCCTCGACCAGATCCTCGATCAGACGCGAAACAACCTGCGTCCGTTTATCGAGAAGACGCAACAGGTGCTTCCTTCTATTATGAACGTTACCGATTCCGTAACAGGCGGAGCGGCCACCGCCCTTGACCTGCTTCCTATCTGGAAGCTGCTCTGTGCGCGGATTGCGGCCGAGGCCTGTGCGACAAAGGCGGCCCGATGATCCATTCGATTCCCGCAGAGTTTCCGCTTGATGAAGTGCAGAAGCGCATGCAGTTTCTGCTCGGCGTTCTGCCGGCCATCGGCGAGAACATCGTTGAGTATCAGAAGGAGGTCGTCGCGAACCGGAACGCCCTTCCGTTTAAAGAGATCCTCGCGAACGTCGACGAACATGCGGAGCGTCCTATTCTGCATGCGCTTACGGGCAGCTTTCCCGACGATCGCTTCTCGTCGGAGCTTGCCGGCGATCAGGGCGAGGATTCGGACTTTCACTGGTGGATCGACGCTCTCGACGGCTCCCGTAACTATATTCACGGAAATCCGCTTTACTGCATCTCGGTTGGGTTAACCTTTCGCGAGCATCCCGTCGCCGGCGTCGTCTATGTGCCGACGTTTAAGGAGACCTACAGGGCGATCTTCGGCGACGGATCGTTCAAGAACGACCGCCCCATCGAGGCCTCGGGTACGGCCAGCCTTGATACGGCCCTTGTGGCATCGGGGCTTCCCTATCAGCGGCGCGGCATCATCACCGAGCTGATCGGCGATATGTCGGCCATTCTCTCGGCCGGCGCCGGTCTGCGTAAGACAGGATCGGCCGTGCTTGACCTGTGCTGGATCGCCGAGGGTCGCTTTGACGGCATGTGGGAGCGCAACGTTCACCCATGGGATACCTGCGCGGCGAGCGTGATCCTGCGCGAGGCGGGCGGGCGCCTGTCTGATTTTCAGGGTCGCATCTATGACGTCAGCACCGGCGACGTCGTCGCTTCAAACGGATTGCTGCATAACGACATCCTGAACATTCTCAAGCAGGTGCGCGAGGTGGACGGTATCAACTGAGAAGCGTCACTGAGAGTCGTCCCGGAAGCCTCCCGGACGACTTCAGGCACCGTTGATTACGGACTCACAGAAAAGGAATCGGCCCTGCCGGACGCTCGGGCCTGCGCCCGAGCAACGTCTCCAGTAGCGTCGTCGTGATGGCAGGGAAGCAGGTCACAGACAGGTGGCTTGCATCGTAATAATCCTGACAGGTCATGCGACCGGGCTCGTTAAAGTTAATCGTCTTGATGTCGTTCTCTTCGGCGATCTGAACGGCCCGCGTCCAGATCTGCGAGATGGCCGGCTCCTCTTCGTAAACCTTGCGCAGATGCGGATTGACGGCCGGCCAGAATACGACGGCCGTTCCTCCGGCCTGCTTGATGCGCTTCATCGCCCTTTCGAGAAAGAACATCTGCTCCTGCGAGACGACGAAACGCTGCAGATACAGCGAGACAAGCTGGTCCGTTTCGGCTTTCAGCTTTTCATCGGACATGCGTCCCCACCACGCAAGCTGAGCGCCGCCTGTGGCGTTCAGAATCGTGCGGTGCGGCGACTTATAATAGTTATAATACTTGAGGTCTTCATGGCGCACCGTCGCCAGCTGACGCAACATCACCAGCTGATCCTGACTGAACTGGTCTTCGCGTACTCCAAGCGAAGAAAGCTGTTTCTCAAGATCGGGCTGCGTGAGCGATCCCTGGATACGCGAAAAGAGCGTTCCAAACGAGAACTGCATGCCCTGCAAAGCGAATCGGCGCGATCGCGTATAGATGTCCATATCGCGCTGCGGTATCATCGTGCGATTCTCTTCGATGAAACGCTCGTCGACCGCATAGACGAGAACGGGCGATCCGAATATGCCGGCGTTGCGAGCAAGGCCGTCGGGCGAGAGACCGATGATGAAGTGCTTCGGAGCGTTCGGCATCGCGAGGATCTTCTCGATGAGATAATCATGATAGGCAGGAACGGCCTGTGGTCCGGCGAAATTCCAGATGTCGGGATTCTTATAACCGGCAAACATGGCCACATGGCGACCGATACCGAACGATCGTGAATCGCCGAGTACGATCACGGTCTGCGAAGAATCGCCGATTCGCTGCAGATGCTCTTTTAGCAGATCAAGCTGCTCGGTGCGTTGCCTGTAATACATCATGCCGCCCGGCTGCACGAAATGATCGCGCACGGAGGGCAGCAGGAATACTTTATCGAGGCCATAGAGCAGCGGAAAAAGCAGAACGGATAACCACAGAAAAGGACGTCGCAGGAATTCCATATCGTATCCTCAGAACTGGAAGTAGAAGAAATCGCGGCCCTGTCCCGAATATTGCAAGACGAGTGCGAAGACGAGAACGACGCAGAGAGGCAGCAGCCAGCGATCGTATTTGCGAAGCTCTTTAAATCGCTCAGGCCACTGTTCGATCGCCTGAAAGAAAAAGACCGCCACAAGACCGTACAGGATCAGTCCGGTTTCTACAGGAGCCTTCTGCTCGAACTGAAACGAGAACATGTGCGAGAGCAGATCGAGAGAACGCTCGAAGCTCGGCGAGAAAAAGAAAACGGCCGTCGATAGAAGCAGGAACCAGGAGATCATAAGACGCGGAATACGAGCAGGCCATGTATCGGGCCATTCTTTCCATCCACGGCGAAACGAGAATCCTTCGAGCGATAGAATGAGGCCGATCAGGAATCCCCAGGTGACGAAGTTATACGAGGCGCCGTGCCAGAGACCACCTATAAAGAACGTGATGATCAGGTTCAGGTAGTTGCGCATCTCGGGAACACGAGAGCCTCCGAGCGGTATATAGATGTAGTCTCGAATCCAGCCGCTGAACGTCAGGTGCCAGCGTCGCCAGAAATCCGACATCGAAACCATCAGGAAAGGAGCGCGAAAGTTTATCGGTATATCAAAGCCAAGAAGCAATCCCATGCCGCGTGCAAGATCGGTATAGGCCGAGAAATCCGCATAGAGCATCGCCGTCGTCATAAAGGAATACAGCCAGATCATCGGAGCCGAGATCTGCGAAAGATCGCCTCCCATAAACGGAGCGACGACAGGAGCCAGGCGGTCGGCGATCAAGAGCTTCTTAAAAATACCGGCCACAAGAAGCCAGACGGCGCGCCGGAATGTATCAAGATCGGGAACGGTCTTTTCTTTTATGCTCTGCAGTTGTGGCAGAAGCTCAGTTCCGCGCATGATCGGGCCGGCAATCAGTTGCGGAAAGAAGAGAATATAAAGCAGAACGTCGACAAAACGATGTCTCTGCTTGTAGGTTCCACGATAGATGTCGATGCCGTACGACATGATCTGAAACGTGTAAAAACTGATACCGAGCGGCAGCAGAATCTCAGCGCCTTCGAGTCGATCGGCCAGTCGCAGATTCGGGCTGGTCAGGCCGTCGATTCCCAACAGGCGGCCGACGATATCAAAAAAGAAATAATAGTATTTAAAGAGCGAGATGTTGAGAACGTTAACAATCTGCAGCGAATAAAAAAGCCACTTCTTCGGCCAGAGCCGCCATACTTCGATGACGGCGTGATTCAGAGCGATGATGAAAAGCAGGTGAATGGTGAACGGAATGCTCCATGTTCCGTAGAAAACAAGTGAGGCGATCAGAAGCCCGCCGAAGCGCCATCGAACGGGCAGGATCCAGTAACCAGTGAGAACAATGAGGAAGAAAACTAAGAACGGTATCGTAACAAATAGCATATCTCACTCTTTCCAGGGACGGAATCCCTTCAGTACATCCTTCTCTTCGGTCTTTTCTCCGGAAAGCAGTTCGTCGGGCGAGAATGTAAAAAACTCCCCTTCCGGTACGGAGTGATCTTCGAGAGACAATCGGCCCACGGAGACCCTCTGCAGATCGACGACCTGATATTCCAGCGCCTCAAACATGCGACGGATCTGACGGTTGCGGCCTTCGGCAAGGATGATCTCGACGCGTTTCTCTTTACGATCGATCACGCGAGCCGAAATGGCACGCAGGACTTCGCCTTCATCTTTCACGCCGCGGCCCGTCATGATTCCGAGATCGGCGTCGTCGATGGACGCATCGACGGTAACGATATACCGCTTCGTCACGCCCTGCCGCGGATGAGCGATGCTTTGAATAAAGGCTCCATCAGACGAAAGGATAACCAGCCCTCTCGATTCGCGATCGAGCCGCCCTGCATAACCGAGGTTCGCATGCTCCGGAGAAAGCAACTCATAGACCGAAGGGTTACCCGGAAACGAACGTCGCGACACGACATAGCCCGGAGGCTTATTCAATGCGATATAAACGCGGCTCTCAGAAGGACGCACGGTCTTGCCGTCGACAAGTACAAGATCATCGGGCTGCACGCGATAACCGAGATCGTCGAGTGTTTTTCCGTTCACCTGAACGCGACGATCCTCGACAAGCTTCTCGACCTCACGACGTGATCCAAGCCCGCAGTAGGCGAGGTAGCGATTGATCCGCATCGCCTCCGTTTCGCTGTGCTCCTGTATGCCCGATCGCACCGCAGCATCCAGTTCTTTCAGGCGGTTTTTGGCCGCATCGGCTGGTTTTGCCACTTCGGCTTTGTTTGCGTCTGGAGTTGGCAGAACAAAATCAGGCTCTTCTTCGATCGCAGCGGCTCCGCTTTCCCAGTCCTCGGACATCGGTCGAAGACGCGTTGCCTTCGGCGCCGGTCCTTTTCGTTCCGGACGATCAAAGCCACGGCCCCTATCCCCACGATCAAAACTGCTTCCGCCTTCTTTGCGATCAAAGCTGCGGCCACTATCACCACGATCAAAGCTGCGCCCGCCTTCCGGACGATCGAAGCTACGTCGGCTATCACCACGATCAAAGCTGCGTCCGCCTTCTTTACGATCGAAGCTACGTCGGCTATCACCACGATCAAAGCTGCGCCCGCCTTCCGGACGATCGAAGCTACGTCGGCTATCACCACGATCAAAACTACGGCCGCCTTCTTTGCGATCAAAGCCGCGCCCGCCTTCCGGACGATCGAAGCTACGTCGGCTATCACCACGATCAAAACTGCGTCCGCCTTCTTTACGATCAAAGCTACGGCCGCCTTCTTTGCGATCAAAGCTGCGCCCGCCTTCCGGACGATCGAAGCTACGTCGGCTATCACCACGATCAAAACTGCGTCCGCCTTCTTTACGATCAAAGCTGCGACCGCCTTCCGGACGATCGAAGCTACGTCGGCTATCACCACGATTAAAACTACGTCCGCTTTCTTTACGATCAAAGCTACGGCCGCCTTCTTTACGATCAAAGCTGCGGCCGCTGTCTTTACGATCGAAGCTGCGGCCGCCTTCTTTGCGATCGAAGCTGCGGCCGCTGTCTTTGCGATCGAAGCTACGGCCGCCTTCTTTACGATCAAAGCTACGGCCACTGTCTTTACGATCGAAGCTGCGGCCGCTGTCTTTACGATCGAAGCTGCGGCCACTGTCTTTACGATCGAAGCTGCGACCACTGTCTTTACGATCAAAGCTACGGCCGCCTTCTTTGCGATCGAAGCTGCGACCACTGTCTTTACGATCAAAGCTACGGCCGCCTTCTTTGCGATCGAAGCTGCGGCCTTCTGTTCTGCCTGTTGCCGGACGGGATGATTTCTTGCTTGTACGCGCCGATGGACCTTTTTCAGATCGTCGATCGGACGAGGAGGATTCAGACTGTCGTTTTACCATGATGGGCCCTGCGAGGATTTCGCTTTATTTTGATTCGATCCTGCGGCCTTTCAACCGCTTGAAAACATCCCGCTTGCGCCTTCAGGAGCGCCGTAACTGGAAAGAGCGAGCCCCTTGCGGGGACTGTGTGCTAAGGGGAATCAGGGATTCTCTTTAGCCTGCTCTTCGGATGCCGGTTTTTCTTCGACCTCTTTTTCTTCTTCTGTTTCAAAGCCCTTTTTGAATGTGAACTTCTTATCGCCTTTTGCCGACGTCATGCGGAACTCTTCGCCAAGATCGATGATCTCAAATTGCTGACCCACCGGAGATTCCTGATTCAGAGTAACACGCCGCGTTTTCGGATCAATCTTGTATTCGAGGATAACACCCGGGTTCTTTCCAAAGAAATACTGAAACTTCCCGTTTTCGGCCAGAATAACCTCTTTGTTTTCCTCAACTCCCGGAACAGCGAGATCGTCTTTTTTCGGCTCTTCTTCTTTCTTCTTTTCCTCTGCACCGGCAGGGATGAACTCAAGACGTCGATATCCGGTCGAGCCGTCGGCATTCAGCTCCCACCAGATGCCTGGCAGATTCGCCTGAACGACGACAAGGTCGGGAGCATCGACGACCTCTTCGGCCTCGCCGGTCGGGATGCGCGAAAGCGTTCCTCCGTACACCCAGCCTTTCAGATTATTATCTTTCTGTACAAAATACCAGTAATCTTCGGTCTGCCCGATGCGGGATTTCTTCTCAGTCCGTTTCAGAACCTTAACGGATTCGCCTTTGCGGATCGTATCGATCTCAAAGCCATACGTCGTCGGATCAGTCCGCATGATAGCCGCTTCGACCTTGCTGTAAAGCACGCTTGCCTCGAAAAGACCGGTCGAGCCTCCCTCTTCCTGACATGCCGTAATGGCAAAAAACGAAGAAAGCAGAAACAGAAAAAGGGCGACACGGCCGCCCTTCAACCTGCCCGGAGCTTCAGATCGATCAACGTCTCGGTTGTTCTGTTGGTTGCAGCGGTTCGCCATGAACCCAGATTCGAGTCGGTCCGGTGTCGAAAAGCGGATTGGGCGGTAAGATATTATCGAGGTTCGCATTGCGGATGGCCTGAAGGAGCACATTTTTCACGATGGGATGGGTCTCAAGCAAAAAAGCATCGTGCAGATGGAAGAGTGATTCGCCCAGCGAAAGCTCGCGAAGCCCCGACGCCGCATCGAGGCGCACCCGCACGTCGTCATGCTTCAGGTATTTGCCGATCAGATCGCGGTAATACTGCCCCTGTGTCGTATCAAGATGCAGAATGCCAAAGCAGAGGCGAGACTTGACGACATCGTCGGTTTCCGTGCCATAGCGGGCTATCATGGCGTCACGGGCCTTATCGCCGCCGAGCAGCGCCGCCGAAAGCACGGCAGCGAGTCGCACGTCTCGGTACGGATGATCGAGAAACGGCAGGACGACGTTCAGCGATTCCGGATCACCGATCTCACCGATCGCCACAAGCAGGTGATGCATCAGGTTTACGTAGTTGTAACCCTCACGGCGGACGCGCATATACTCGTCATTGTGGTCGAAGTCCATGGACTTGAATTCGTCGGCCGTCGACCAGTAGCCGTCAGGAGAAACGGGAAACAGATACCCTTTCTGCATGAGAGCCGGACCGGTTTTATTGTTGGGCACGGCGAGATCAAAGGACTTCTCCTGAGCGGCCTTCTGCGCCGTCGCCTCATAGGCCTTTCGCTCTTCTTCAAGGATGGCATTCGTATACTCGACGGCCTTTGTCAGCGCCGGCAGCGATTCTTTGCGGCGAATATAACCGAGGGACTGTGCGATGCGGCTCTTAATGTAGGGATCGAAGTTTGCCATGCGACGCTTATTTTTATCGTCCAGGCCGTGCAGCAGCTCGGCCGACAGCGGTCGCACAAACCGGTAACGACGAAAAGAGCCCATCCAGGCGATGGCCTCAAGTTTTTCGCGGACGTTTCCGTTTTCAAGATAACGCTCGTATTTTTCATGAGCCGCCTCATAAAAGGCCTTCGCATCGTCGCCATCACCGGCAAAAACGGCCGAAGAACAGAGCATCAGGGCTAAAGCGCCATATCGCATGGATTTCATAATTGCCTCACGGAGAAGAAGATCCCTCATACTCCCTTCGTCAATGAAAAGTGCAGTCTTTAATTGATAGAGGAAAAAAACGGGATATAGCAGCCGGACAGTCGGACGAAACGTCATCCGAAAGAAAAGCGGTCAGCGGCCGATCTTCTTGATCAGACGCGCCACCTCTTCAAGGCGACCGGAAAGCTCTTCAAGACCCGGATTCTCAAGGTCAGAAAGCTGCGATACGGCCTCCTTTGCCCTCTGCTTCAGCTGCTCGCCGTGCTGGCTGAGCTGTGCCTGAAGCAGATTCACAAAATCGGGCTTCTCGCTAATCTCAAGCTCTCCTCTTTGAACGAGATCTTCGACGATCTTTTCGAGTTTTTCTGGAGTCAGCCAGGCTGTGCCGATCCCGCCCTGGATCAGGCGCATGAGAAAGCCCGAGAGATTCTGAGAGACCTCTCGAATCAGGGAGCTGAGTAAGAAACTGCCGAACTCGGCGCTGCGTTCCTCGGTGGTGATCCGCAAGAAGGTCTGTCCGAGAACGCGCACGGTGATGTCTTCGCCGGTGGCGTTGTCAACGACGCGCACCTCTTCGCCCTCTCTGATATAGCGAGCGACGTCGTCCAGGGTTACGGTCTTGCTCGTACCGGCATCATAGAGCCGGCGATTGGCGTATCGTTTGAGTACCTTCATGCTCGACCTTTTTGCAGTGCACCAACCGACGATCCCACGGTCAAGTCCAATCCCTCGAACGCGGTTCACAGAATTCCCGGACAGAACTTCCACTGCCTCGTCCGGCGCAGGCTTTTTTTTGCCGCTGCAATCTGAGATTTGTTTGGCCGGAGAGCCGCCCGAAGAAATCTGCATCATGCAGCAATCTATAAGCACGTTACAAGAACTGTACAATACTCATCTGGCAAAGGTGACGACGGGACTGGCGAAGGCCTCGGCAAAAGACCAATCCGTCTCCGTTGCAAAGATGGATGAGAACCAGTATGTACACTACAATCTCGCCTTCTGTACGGCCGAGAAATACATCGCCGACTACTTTCTGAGCTACGCCGAAACACGAGGCGATGTCGAGAAGTCGATGGCCGCCATTTTCTACGCTGAGGCCTTCCAGCACTTTCGTAGCGAAGTATCCTCACGTCCCGCTGAATACACCGTCAGCTCCGACGACATCGCCGCTCTCTTCAAGGCCGAAGTCAATGCCGCCGTTGCCTCCCTTCTTGATAAGAAGAACTATGATGCCGTCGCCAACGCCGTTCTCGACGGAAACTACGGCGACCTGGCCACCGACGACTTCAAAGAGATCCGCGACGTATATCGCAAGATCGCCGAAAACACCGTTATGCCGCATGCCGAGCATGTACATCGCCATGACGATTTCATCCCCGACGATATCTTACAGGAAGTAATCAACAACGGAGCCTTCGGTCTTTCCATTCCCGAACAGTACGGCGGCCTGCTTGATATGATGGGCAACGTCGGCATGATGATCGTTACCGAAGAGCTTTCGCGCGGCGGACTTTCCATCGCCGGCTCGCTGATCACGCGTCCCGAGATTCTCTCCAAGGCGTTAGTCAAAGGCGGCACCGAAGAGCAGAAGCAGAAATGGCTGACCGCACTGGCCTCGGGCGAACGTATGGCGGGCATCGCCGTCACCGAGCCTAACTACGGATCGGACGTAGCGGGCATGAAGGTTACGGCCGATAAGGTCGACGGCGGCTGGGTGATCAACGGCGTGAAGACCTGGTGTACTTTCGCCGGTTATGCCGACGTTCTTCTTGTTCTTGCCCGTACCGAGAAAGATCCGGAACTCAAGCATAAAGGCCTCTCGATTCTTCTTGCCGAAAAGCCCCGCTCTAAAGACCACAAGTTCGAATTCACGCAGCCCACTGGCGGTCATATGACCGGTTCGGCCATCGCCACGATCGGCTACCGCGGCATGCACAGCTATGAAGTGAACTTCGACAACTGGTTCGTTCCCGACGAAAACCTTGTCGGCGGCGAGGCCGGTCGCGGCCAGGGCTTCTATCTGCAGATGGCCGGCTTTGCCGGCGGACGCGTACAGACCGCCGCTCGCGCAACAGGCGTTATGCAGGCAGCGACTGAAGCAGCCGTGCGTTATGCAAAAGAGCGCAAGGTATTCGGCAAAGAGATCAAAGAATACCAGATCACGCGCTGGAAGATCGCACGTATGGCGATGATCACACAGGCCTGCCGTCAGTACGGCTACGAGGTCGCCCGCATGATGGACGATCATAAAGGCAGCATGGAAGCGACGATGGTAAAATTCTACGCCTCTCGCATCGCTGAATGGGTCACGCGAGAAGCGATGCAGATCCACGGCGGTATGGGCTATGCCGAAGAGTATCCGGTTTCGCGCTATTTTGTCGATGCCCGCGTCTTCTCGATCTTCGAAGGAGCTGAAGAGGTCATGGCGCTTCGCGTCTGTGCCCGTGATATTCTCGATCAGGCCATCAAGGCATTGAACTGAGGTTCCGACGAATCCTGAGACTGCGTTTCGGGACTCGCTCTGTATAACCCGAAAGGCCCGCCTGATAAAAGAGGCGGGTCTTTTTATGCCCTGATCGGCAGCCGAACATAGTCACCGCAGCTACTGTTGCGAGCGTTGCGAGCGTTGCGAGCTTTGATCCGGCACAGGCGGCATCAAAGACCTGAGAGAAAGAGCTCCGCACCGACATCGACTTTTGCATCGACGTCTCTGACCGCTTTTCTATCGCCACCCTGCCCGCCTGCCTCTGCGCCACTTTCACCATCCGTCGCTTCGGCCTTCGTCGAATCAGACGCCCGCTCAATGGCCTGTAGCCTGAAGCGCAACGGCTTCATACGCGGAATGCGATTCTTCTCAAACGAGCCCGTGAGATTCCACAGTACAGGGTTTTCCCTGTCACTGTCGACGGCGGAAAAGACCTCGTCGCGCAACGCCTCAGGACAGTTCCAGTAAACGAATTCAAGGGTTGCAAGCGCTCCCGAAACGCCAAAGCGCAGATGCACGCCTTTCTTCATCGTAGATGGCGAGACGATGCGCACGGCGCGGAGCCGGATCACGGGCTCTGGATGACCGGGGCCGAACGGTTCAAGCATCGACAGCTCTTCCAGCAGGGCTCGGTTTAACCGACGGGGATGCAGCGTCACCGATGGGGATTCTTCTACGATCAGGGGACGATCTCTGGTTTCGATCTCAAAGGCAAGCGCACGGCGGTACAGGGCCTGCTCGAACTCTTCGATGCGATCGTAGGCGATCGTAAACCCGCAGGCCTCTGCATGCCCGCCGATCTGCACGAGATATTCCGAAAGCGGAAGCAACAGCTCAAGCATGTTCCAGCCCTGACGGCTTCGCGCCGAGCCGCGAGCGTGCGGTCCGTCGGGATTCACCCATACGACCGGACGCCCCGTCGCCTCAAGCAGCCGCGTCGCCATAACGCCCGAGATGCCGGGCTCTAACTCCGGATGATAGAAGAAGACGACGGGACGGTTCTCATCAAACGTGAAGTGACTTGCGACGATACGATGGTTCCGCTCCGTGCGTTCTTTTCGCAGGTTATTCAGCTTACGCAGATCTGAGGCAAGCAGACGGGCCTGTGCAGCATCAGTGCAGAGCAGCAGATCCAGCGCCTTCTCTGTCTGACCGAGGCGACCGGCGGCGTTAATCAGCGGATTGATCGTAAAGTTAAGGTCTCTTGTATTCAGATCAAGCGGATCAAGCCCCGATTCGTGCATCAACGCAAGCAATCCGGGACGCACCACATCTGAAACGGATAACTTCAGTTCTTTTATAAAGGCGGAGCGATCGGGACCGAGACCGAGCGCGACCATACGCCGGTTCTCGCCCACAAGCGGCACAAGGTCGGCGACAAGACCGACAGAAACAAGATCGCATTCGCGAAGGGTGCGGATCAGAAGCTCGCGCCGGCGCAGAAGCGTGCAGGCGAAGAGATAACGTCCGAAGCCGACTGGCGAAGAAAGCAGAAGCCTGCGCCAGCGGCTTTCGGGATGAGCGGCAAAGAGCGAACACATGCGACTCAACCCGGCGATGTCAGAGGGTATGGGCTTCAGACCGAGCTCTTCCACCGCCCTGACGGCCCTTTCACGATCGGCGTAGCGGCCGAGATAGGCCCCCGTTCGGTATACAAAAACGCCTTCGCCTGCTTCAAGAATGAGGCACTGATGCCACAGGCCTGCCTGGCGCATCTCACGGGCGAGGATGAGTTTGAAGGCAAGGCCTACGGTTGCGATCTTGCCCTGATGTTCCAGCTGCGATGCCTCTGCATAGAGCCGGGGATTCACAAAGGCGATACGGGCCAGCTCTTCTTCGATGCCTTCGGGAATATTTGGAATATGATGATCAAGGATGATCACATCTTTGCCGGCCTTCATGATCTGCACGGCCTCTTCGAGATGCGCCGATCCCATATCAAGCAGGATCACAAGCGAGGCGTCGGCGTCGCATAAACGCTGCAAGAAGCTGCCCGTAAGCCCGTAATCGTCGCCTTCAGACGAGTTAATAAATCGAATACGGCTGCGATCAAGGCCGGTGCTGCGCAGATAGTCGGTGAGAAGAACGGTCGAACTCACTCCGTCAACGTCGCGGTCGCCGGCGATCCAGATCTCGCGCTCCGCTCCTGACGGTCCGGTAGCATGTGTGATGGCCTTCTCGAGTAATTCGACGGCCTTTTCCATATCGGGAAGAAGCAGAGGGCTGTGTATCAGTAACTCTTTCGCGAAAAAATCGTCGTTACAGATATGGGAATAGGCCGGATGCTTCTCAAGGTCTTCGAGAATCTGCAGCGGAGTTATACGGGAGGTCGATCGTTTCATGGCTGCTCCGAAACGTCGATGGAGAATAGCGAGGGCTCGCTTTTGCCGAAGGAATCATCGACGGGATCGTAGTATCGACGATCCTCTGACAGCTTTCGCGGAGTGATCGTATAGTGGCCGTGCAGTCGCCCACCTTCCCGAATAAACAATCTGTCGACGGTGAGAAAGAAGCCGACCCATCCGTGCTCTTCGATGGCATGCTCACCCCAGCGGGCGCAGGAAGGATACATAGGGCAGCGCGCACCGTCCCACTGAGTCGCTTCTTTATGCTGGTCGATGATTTTCTTCACCGGAAGAAGGCAGCTCTGCAAGAGCACCGCGGCGATGATAACGGCAAAGCGACGCATACACTATACAGGGTCAAGAAGCCGCGCCTGTGTAAAAGAAAAAAACCGCCCGAAGGCGGTTTTTTCGCGTATCTACCTGTATTTCTGAATTTCAGTTTTCGAGGTCCCAGTAGCCGGACGGCTGGCTGTAGGGCGTCCCCTGCGATTTGTAAGCCGAGAACGATTCCAGAAGCAGACGGCATTCATCCTGGAAGTTGGCAAGTTGCCTGAAAAGATAGCGGATATCGGGATTGTCGAACTTCTCGCCCATCTTGGTATAAAACTCGGCCGCGTCTTCATGCGTCTTCGTCGCCAGACCCAGTGCGTCCATCTCGACGCCGGCAGCATCCCTTTCTGTAATACGATCGAGTCGGCGCATGAGGATCTGTAGAGACGTGCTGTTGAACTTCTGCACCTGCGATGCCATCTTAAGATTCGGGAGCGCCTGACCGCCGTTCACGCCGGCATAGATCTCGCCGATCATGCGGATGTGTTCGTCTTCATCTTCGGCCAGCTGATAGAAAAGCGATTTAATCGGTCCTTCGGGCAGGCTTTCGGCGTTTCGCATGTAGAACTCGAACACCTTTTTCTCGTGCTCGATACAGGCGGCAACGGCTTCAAGAAACGTTGTTTTTTTGACGGGTTTGAAATGAGCCATAGCTCTTTATAACAGAGCCCTGTACGATTGCAACTCAAAATTGCATAAATTTCACGCTATGGTTTGACGACAAACGATTACCCGCTCAGAACCGAACCAGGCAATCCGGGCATTCTTTCGCGTTTAGTTCGTAAAGCTGCAAACATCGCGGACATATACGTCCGGTATCGTTAGTCGTCGCATGGGCGACGCTTCGATTTGCAATGGATTCCAGAGCGATCAACCACTCCTGCTCTGCACGACCTGCATTCGCTTTTTCGATCATGCCTTCATCGTGAATCGGATGTTTCAGATCACGTATCATGAAATCGACCATCGCGTCTCGCTCTCTTTCTTTAAGAAGAGCCAGTCCGACGGTTACGGCAGATTCATCTGAAAGAGCGGCCGCATACAATCTTTGCGCCGATCGCAGAGCATACGGAGGAGCGACAAATATCAACAAGGCCTGAAAAAAGCGTTCCAGTCGCGATCGCTGCAAGATTTTGCGCGCAGTCACAAAAAACAGGACGGCCTGGGCAACGGCAAACAGAGTAAAGATGGCGAGAATCCCCGGAAGGCTCTCCACAAATACGCCGGAATAACCGAAGATAGGAAGCATAACGAACAAATAAAGAAAATAAAGAATCGTATTTAGCAGAAGCGGTCGCAGCTTTTGGCGCACGGTTCGCTCTTTCTCGACGATGCGCTCGATCTCATCGGACGCGATCAATCGCTTTGCCGAAAACGGCGAATCGCCATAGTTGCCTGCATCGTTCGCTTCATCGTTCGCTTCATCGTTCGCTTCCTGGAGGACTTTCCATTCTTCCTTCAGCCGTGCAAGTTCTTCTATCGACAGACCGCTGACGATACTCCGACTATTCCAGACGATGCTGCCATCTGCAAAATCGGGCTCCGCCGTCCATGGGATAACGACGCGGGGCTTTCGCTTTCGCTTCCTGCCAAGGCTGATAAAGCTCCCGACAATGATTCCCTGTTCACAGGCTGACAACAGAGGTAGTCTGGCCGCAAGCGAATACGAAAACGGCAAGATCGAAGCCGGCATCACTGAGCCTTTGGAGAACTCGTAAAGACTATCAGGCGAGCGCATCTGCATTCGCGACGAAAGGCCCGATACCCCCGTCCAGAAAAGCAGCTGATGCGGACGCACAAAGACCACACACTCCCAGAGATACAGGAGAAGAAAGATGACGTAGAGATCGATGTACGGATTCAGCGAAAACATGCAATTGCTCCGCCGGAGCGGAGCCCGATCAATATTATTCTTTACCCGTAATCTTTTTCCAGAAAGTCTTGAGCAGGCCGCCTGCAGCAGCAATTCCGACAACGATCAGTTTCCAGAACTTGGACAGCAAACCGCTCTTTGAGGCGGCGACGACGGCTCCACCCGTAATCAGAGCGGCCAGCCCGTACTCGGCGATCTTATCGCCTTCGCGCCATTCTGAATACTTCTTGCCGCCTTTGAAGTCGTATTTCTGAAGCAGGGATTTCGTCGCCGTGATCGCCTGCGTCATCTTGTCGGGAGAGGCGACGATGGTGGCGCTCATGACGCCTTCGCGACCGAGCAGCCGGATGTTATAATTGATCACCTTCTGCCCTTCTGATTCGTTCACCGTTCCCCACTCGAGGTTATTCGTCTTCGGATCGTAGTGAGGTTTTTCATGCCAGGAAACGAGCGTCAGTTCGGGTAATCCGTGTTCGCGACGCCATTCGTTACCCGCCTTCGAGCCCTCTTGCAGCGATTTAAAAAGAGCGTCGGCATCAAGCTCTTCGCCGTCGGCCTTGATATAACCGGAATCCTCGAATTCAAAAATTACGTACCAGTCGGAGTTGTCAGCCGGTTCGATATAGCCCTGTTCAAGATCAGTGGGCTGGTTCCCGAAGTATTCCATGATCTTGCGGGAATCGGCTCCATCGGCAAAAACATAACCCGTCGGCAGATCGATCTCGGCCTGACTGCCAAGGTTCACTTTAACCGGTCCGGATTTCCAGTCGATGGTGGGCGCTTTGCGCTCTTCCTGACCATGCAGAAGCGTTGTAAACATCAGACCGAAAAGCAATCCCGCGCGTACTGTTACTTTTTTTAACATGGTTTAACTACGTACCGATGCGCTGGCGCGAATACAAGAAATTTCCACAAACTGTGGAACAAAAAAGGCGAGGCATCTGCGAAAAGGGTTGCGGATCGCATCCGTATAAAGTGTTTGTAAAGTTGATCAACATGGCCTCGCGAAAAGAAAGCCCGGTATTCGTTGCCGAAGGAATCCAAAAGATCTACCGCATGGGCGAGGTCGACGTACCCGCCCTGCACGGGGTGGACCTGAAGCTGTATGCCGGCGAATTCGTCGTCTTACTCGGTCCTTCGGGCAGCGGCAAATCCACCTTGCTTAATATTCTCGGCGGGCTGGATGTTCCGACAGATGGAACCGTCTGGTTTGCCGGTCAGAAGCTGAAAGAGGCCGATGAAGAGCAGCTGACCGTATTCCGACGCAAGCATATCGGCTTCGTTTTTCAGTTTTATAACCTTGTTCCCGGCCTGACGGCGCGCGAAAACGTCGAACTGGCGACCGAGCTATCGTCGACGCCGATGGATCCCATGCAGGCGCTCGGCATGGTCGATCTGAAAAACAGAGCCGATCACTTTCCCGCCCAGCTCTCGGGCGGCGAACAGCAACGCGTCGCCATCGCCCGTGCCATCGCCAAACGCCCCGACGTTTTACTCTGCGACGAACCCACCGGAGCGCTCGATTTTAGAACGGGCGCCGTCGTGCTCGAGGCGATCGCTACCGTTAACCGTGACCTCGGGACGCTCACCGTCGTCATCACACATAACGCCTCGATTGCTGAAATCGCCGACCGCGTCATCACGATGCGCGACGGCACGATTCTTTCTGATACGACGAACCGCAAAAAAAAGAAGCCGTCTGAGATCTCCTGGTGATGAAGACGCTTGATCGAAAGCTGTTTCGCGATCTGATCGCTCTGCGCTTCCAGGGATTGTCCATTGCACTGGTCGTCGCCGCCGGCGTGGCGATCTTTGTCGCCTCTCTCAGCGCCTACGATTCTCTTCTCGGAGCGCGGGCCCGTTTTTATACGGCGGCGCGGTTCGCCGAGGGTTTCGTTACTTTGAAACGGGCGCCGAGGTCTGTTGAAGAGAATCTGAGCCGTATTCCAGGGATTGTGGCCGTACGTTCGCGCATCTTACAGGAGGCGGTGCTTGACCTGCCCGGCGACAATCTGCCCTCGGCGGCGCGGTTTATATCAATAACGGACGATCTCAATCGTCTTGTGCTGCGAACAGGTCGCATGCCGCGCAGCTCCGACGAGGTCGTCCTGAGCGAGAGCTTTGCCATCGCGAACCGATTGCAGCCAGGCGACTCGCTTGTCGCCATCCTGAACGGACGAAAGAAGACGCTCACCGTCGCCGGAACTGCGTTATCCGCCGAATATGTTTATGTCTTTCGTCCCGGCAGCTTCCTGCCCGACGATCGCCACTACGGAATCATCTGGATGAATCGCGACGCCCTTGAGGCGGCCTTCGCCATGCAGGGCGGCTTTAACGACGCCATCTTTATCTTTGCTCCCGGAGCCCACCGCCCGTCCGTATTGAAGCGTATTGATCGCGTACTCGATGACTATGGCGGCGTCGGCGCCTATGATCGCGATCGCCTGCCCTCTCACTCTTTTCTACGAGATGAATTCAAACAGTTGCGTATGACGGCCTTTATGGTGCCCAGCATTTTTCTTGGAGTGGCCGCCTTCCTGCTGCACATGGTTTCAAACCGCCTTGTCTCTCGAGAACGTGAACAGATCGCCACGCTGAAGGCGCTCGGTTATTCCAACGTCGACGTGGCTTTGCATTATATCAAGTTGATCTCAAGCGTGAGCGGATTCGGTGCGCTTATCGGCGTGATCGTCGGCGTCTACCTCGGCGATGGCTGGACGGGTATGTACGGCGAGTTCTACAAGTTCCCCGATCTCAGGCACGTCTTTGATCCGATGCTTGCCGTCTATGGCATCGGCATCGGCCTTCTTGCAAGCACGATCGGCGTAATCTTTTCGGTCGTTCAAGTGATCCGACTGCAGCCGGCGCAGGCGATGCGGCCTCCGGTACCGGCCAGCATCAGCTTCGCTCCATTCGAGCGGTTTTTGCGCGGCATCTCCATTACGGCCCGGCTCATCATACGTCATCTTTTTTACCGTCCGCTGCGCACCGTGCTCACTGTCGTTGGCATCTCGTTCTCGGTGATGATCATGGTCGTCGGCACCTTCTTTCAGGATGCCGTCGACTCCATGCTACGCATTCAGTTCGATCTGATGCAGCGCGAATCGGTGACGATATCGTTTATCGTTCCGGTCGCCGCCCGAAGCCTGAACGAGATCACGTCGCAGCCAGGCGTTATCCTCGCCGAAGGATACCGGCTTGTGCCGGTTCGCATCCGAAGCGGACATCTGAGTAAAGAGCTGCTGATGCAGGGCATTCCCGAAGACGCCTCGTTGCGAAGGCTTGTGAACAGCGAGCGGAATGTCGTTGTGCCTCCCAGAGAGGGGGTCTTTATCAACTCCATCGTCGCCCGAAAATTCGGACTGAGCGAAGGTCAGACGATTGAACTGGAAGTACTCGAAGGGAACCGGCGCAAGGTTCGCGTGAAGATATCGGGCCTGATCGACGAGATGCTCGGTCAGGGCGTCTATATGGAACGTTCGGCGGTGAACCGGCTTCTCTCTGAGGGCCCTTCAGTGAACCTGCTTGCTCTCCGCACCGATGCCCGACAGGAAGAGGCCCTGCTTCAGAAGCTCAAGGGTTATCCGACCGTCTCGGGCGTGACGACGCGGGCCGGCACGTTGAAGGTCTTTTACGAGATGATGTCTCGCTCGATACTTGTGACGGCCTTCATCCTGCTTGTCTTCGCTATGATCATCTCGATCGGCGTCGTCTATAACACGGCGATGATCTCGCTTTCGGAACGCAGCTTCGAGCTCGCCACGCTTCGCATCGCCGGCTTTACAAAACTCGAGGTCTTCGCCATCCTGATCGGCGAAATCACCGTGCTCACCGTTCTCGCCCTTCCTCTCGGAGCCGTTTTCGGCTACGGCATGGCTCTGGCTATGATCAACACGGTCGATACGGAAGGCTTCAGCATACCGCTTGAAATCTCCATGCAAACCTACGGCATGGCCGTCATTACGACGATTCTAACGACGATCGTCAGCGCATTCATACTCTACAGAAAAATCAAAGGACTGGACCTGCTCAGCGTGCTGAAGGTACGCGAATGACATCCGGAGACGCACTATGGAACGCATCGTAAACTATCTGAAAGCTACCCTTGAAACCGGTCTGGAATATATAAAGAAGCGGCGCTGGTACTTTATATCGGCCGCCGTCGTGATCCTTCTGCTTCCTGCCTTCTTTCGTGATCCGGCACTGCCCGTTGAAACGTCGACGGTGAAGCGCGGGATCTACGAGCAGATCATCGAAGAAGAAGGCATCACACAGGTAAAAGAGAATTTCACGCTCTATTCGCCGGTGAACGGCATCCTGCGTCGCATCGAAAGGCATGCAGGCGATCCAGTTAAAAAAGGGGACGTCGTCGCGCTGATCGACTGGGATTATGCGCGAAAGGTAACGGCCCCCATCACCGGAACGATCCTGCGCATTCATCGCGAGAGCGCCGGCCCGGTGGCGATGGGTTCTCCTCTCATGGATATCGGCGACACGTCTCAGCTTGAAATCATCGCCGAGGTACTCACTCAAGAAGCCGTCGCCGTCCGGCCCGGTAACGCAGTCACCATCGAAGGATGGGGCGGCACGCCCGTTGCCGGCACGGTCCGTACCGTCGAGCCCGCCGCGTTCAAGAAGATCTCGTCGCTCGGCGTCGAAGAGCAGCGCGTGCGCGTCATCGTCGATTTCACGCCGCCCGAAGGCATGGGCGAAGGCTTTCGCGTCTATCTGCGCATCATCGCCTTTCAAAAGCCCGACAGCGTTCTTGTGCCCTCCGCGGCCATCTTTCGCGACGGAGAGGACTGGGTGCTCTTTCGCGTAGACGGCGGTAAGGCCCGCCGCACGCCCGTTATCGTCGAGCATCGCAGCGGAACGGTCGTCTCGGTGAAAGAAGGAGTGAAAGAAGGCGACGTCGTTATCCTGTATCCCGGAGAGCTGATCCGCGATGGGGTGCGCGTCGATTAAGATTTGCGTTTCGAGACGCGTTCAAACAGGCAGCTGAAAAAGTCCATCCGTGGACTTTTTCAGCTGACGGATTTTTGAGCTAAGCCCAAAAATCCTTACAAAATGGCCTTTTTGGAAAAAGGCCATTCTGGCAAAACATCCTATTTTGCCTTAGCAGGCTGCTTTTTCAGCAGCCTGCTAATCGGCGCGCCTCTGCACGAGCCTGTACATCATCATCTGCCCTTTGCCTTTAACATCGACGAATCCGCGCGATTCGCAGTGCAGGCGATCCCGGACAAGCTGATACGTCGCTTCTGAGACGTTGATGGTTCCGGGCGCCGCATGCGACTCCATGCGGCTGGCGACGTTTACCGTATCGCCCCAGATATCGAAGGCGAACTTTTTGCTGCCGATCACGCCCGCCGTAACGGGACCGCTATGAATGCCGATGCGGTAGGACCAGATACGGCGACCTTCGCGCTCTTTGCGGCTCATGTAGTTATCCATCCATGCTTTGATTTCGAGAGCCGCCTCACAGCATCGAATCGCATGATCTGGTTGAGCGACCGGTACGCCCGAGACGGCCATATAGGAGTCGCCGATCGTCTTCAATTTTTCGATGCCGCTGCGTTCCATGATTTCGTCAAAGGCGCGAAAGCAATGGTCCAGCTCGCTTACCAGATCACCGGGGTTCATCGACTCGCTGAAATGCGTAAAATCCACGAAGTCGATGAATATCACCGATACGGACGGATAAAACATCGGGCGCACGCTGCCCTGCCTCTTGAGCTCTGAAGCGACCTCTTCGGGCAGAATATTCTTTAAGAGGCCGTCCGAGCGATCTCTCTCGGCCTGAAGATCCTGCGTTCTTTCTTTCACTTTTTCGTCGAGTTCGCGCGTCAGGGTTTCGGCCGTCTGAAAGGCCGTGGCGAACCTTTTCGAAAGCAGAAAGGCCTGCGCAAAGAAGAATACGAACAGGCCGAACGGAACAAGAAATACCGAATCGATAAGCCTCATCGCATAGAGCGCATCGTTCAAATAGGCCGCAAGAAAGATCGTAGATCCGGCAAGAAACGAGCGCGCCGTTTCACGATGATGCAGCGTTGCACGGATCAGCACGTAGAAGAAATAGCCGGCCGCTACGAGCGTATAAAGCTGAAAGGCCATCAGCGATTGCGAATACACCTGCATCGGCAGAAACAGGACGATCAGCACAAACGGAACGGGCGTCAGCACAGCGATGCGATCGATCCAGCGAACGCCTTCATCCGGATAAAGACGCCTTATAAAGAGGATTAAAGGCGAAGCGGCCATATAGAACGTTAAGTATTCGAGAAAGGTCGAGATCTTCCAGGTAATGGGCGCAAGACGAAAAAGGAAGGCCTCGCCCGTAACGGCCAGTCTTACAGAGATGACCAGGGCAAAACACGAAAAATAGAACGTCGACGGATCTTTCGGACGCAGCACAAAAAGCCCGAAATGATAAAGAGCGATCAGAAAGAGAGACCCGGAGAGAAAGACGTCAAAAAACAGGCTGCGCTCCTGAGCCAGCTTCAGCTCCGATTCCTGCCCCAGCTGAATCGCATCTCGAAACCCGGGTCTCGGATAAATCGAGTTAACCATGTGAAGCGTAATGCGATTCACGCCTGGCGTTGCGGGAACGGATCGCACAAGAGGGGCATAATAAAGCGGAAAAACATCGGCCTCCTGTTTATAGATATTCGCGTTGCGAGCGATCTCCACTCCGTTCCAGTATAGCACAAAGGCCGTATCCATAGACGGAATACGCACGGCAAGAGGCGCAAAGGCCTCGGGCAAAACGACGTCGGCCTCAAAGACGGCCTCTCCCGATATCGTTACGGGCAGACGGCTTTTATAGTCCATCCAGTGCGACGGCACCGGAACCATTGTCGCGCCTTCCAGTGTCTGTGAGGGATCTCCGAGCTCATTCCAGCGAAAGCGCCACTCGCCCGACAGTGGAACAGGTCGATTCTGAAACTGATAGTTCGTAAGCTCGATTCTACCGGCGAGTACTTCGGGCAGCACTTCGGATTTCGGCAACCGACATCCGGCCGAAAAAAATAAAAAGGGAAGTAAGAACAAAAGGCCGCTCAATGACATCAGGCGCACGTTTGCATTCATGTGCGACGAAGGTTGCCATAGAGGCGCTGCTTCCGCAAGCGAATTTTCCAGATTCGCTCTTTAGGAGGCGGTTAAATCAGCAGGAAAAGCCCGGACGTCTTCGCGCAATCGCGTCCGTTAAGAATGCAGGACCGTATTGCTCTCGCAAAGATGCAAGAATCTGCTCCGGCTTACAGCCATGAGGATACCGTCATGATGGGCCAGCGCATTGCCGCCAAAGAAATCGCGCAGGAGCAACCGCTCCTCAAATCCGTGCCTGGCGTAAAGCCGCCGGGCTGGATGCCATGATTCGGCGACAGTCAGGACGATCTGTTCGATCTGCTCGTATTTAAAGAGGATGCTTCGCAATCCCTCTCGCAACAGCACCGATGCATGCCCTCTGTTTCGATGAAGCGGATGAACGGCGATGCTCGATATATAGAGGCTATGGCCGTCAGCATGATGCGAGCAGACCTCTTCAGGCCACTCTTCAAACAGTTCTTCAGTCCAATGCTCGACCGACCAGAGCTCGGTCGTAAGAAAACCAACGACCTCATCGGATTCTTCAAGAAGTAAACAGCCGTCGGCGAACTGTTCTATGCGGCTGCTGTAGATCTCTTCGCCTTCCCAGGCGTCGGGATCAAAAGAGAGGCCTTCAAGCTGTAGAATAGCGTTCCGGTCATTCAGGGTAACGGGTCGAATCCTGAACGAAACGGCCGGAGCATTCTGCATCGATGGCATGGAGGGCATGGATGATTCCGAAAATGCGCCGACGCTTTTCGTGACAAGGCAAAAAACCCGTCCGTGAAGCCTATTCAGAGGAGCGCCCGACATAGGCCTCAAATTCTTCGAGATCCAGCGGCGGACTGAAAAGATATCCCTGAAACGCCCGACAGCCATGCCCGACCAGGAAATCTCGCTGCTCTTCGGTCTCCACGCCTTCGGCAAGAACGGTTAATCCAAGGTTTTCGCCAAGCTGGATGATCGTGCGCGCAATGGCCTGATTCGCCCGACTGTGAAGCAGATCGGCCACAAAGGACTGATCTATCTTCACCTGATCGAGCGGCAACCGCCTCAAATACGAAAGCGACGAATAGCCCGTTCCAAAATCGTCCAGGGAAAACTTCAGGCCGATCGCTTTCAGCTCGTTCATGCGCTCGATAACCTCGTCGGTGTCGCTGAAAAGCATGCTTTCGGTTAGCTCAAGCTTCAACTTCTCGGGTAGAGCACCGGTTTCATTCAGGAGGCGCTTCACCCAGCGCGTCAGGTGCGGCACCTTTACCTGCTGAGCGCTGACGTTAACGGCAAGCGTCAGATGCGAGAATCGCTCATCGCTCTTCCAGAGCGCAAGCTGCCTGCAAGCTGTTTCGAAGACAAACTGACCTATGGCAACGATCAGACCGCTCTCTTCAGCGATCGGAATAAATCGGCCCGGCGGAATGACGCCTGACACGGGATGCCTCCAGCGAACGAGGGCTTCGGCTCCGATCACCCTGCCCGATTCGTTCACCTGCGGCTGATACTGAACGAAAAGATGACCTTCGCGAACGGCTCTGTGAAGGTCCTCGAGAATCGACGACCGGTTAACGACGGTCGCCTGCATCTGCATATCGAAGAATCGCACATGTCCGCGACCGGCCGATTTCGCGCTGTAAAGAGCCGTATCGCATCGTTTCAAGAGCTCGTCGGGCGACAGAGCGGAGTCGGTGAACAGAACCACTCCGATGCTTGTCGAGCAGTAGTATTGAAACTGCCGCTCGCTACTGGCATCTTCGAGAACGAACGGGCGACTCAGAGCCTCCTGAAGCCGCAGAGCCGTCGTTTCGGCCTGCCTGGCTCCGACATCGCCTCGATCAAGATTATCGAGTATGACGATGAATTCATCTCCGCCGGGATGACTGACCGTATCGCCGCCATGAAGCACGGACTTCAATCTCTTACCCGCTTCGACCAGAAGGCTATCGCCGACCGTATGCCCGTAGGACTCATTGATAACCTTGAAGTCATCCAGATCAAGAAGCAGCAACGCTCCCTGCCGTCGGCGCTCCTCCACCGAGGCGATCAGCTGTCGCAGGCGATCCATCATCAGCTTGCGATTGGGCAGCTCGGTTAAAGGATCGTATAACGAAAGCCGCTCGATCGTTTCGGCGGCCGCCTTGTTCTCAGAAAGATCGCTGCAGCTGGCCACATAGTGGGTCACCTCACCGGCCGCTCCTTTTACCTGAGAGATCATCAGCCATTCCGGATACACCTCGCCGTTCTTGCGACGGTTGTAGATCTCACCCTGCCAGACGCCCGCTTCGTTGATCTCCTTCCACATGGCCGCATAAAATGATCGATTCTGCCGTCCCGATTGAAAGATGCGCGGAGTCTTTCCGATCAGCTCATCGGCTGTATAACCTGTAATCTGCGTGAAGGCCGGATTCACTCTCAATATGCGCTGCGAAGCGTCGGTGATAAAGAGGCCGATATTGGCCTCGAACGTTTTCGCCGCCAGACGCAGCTCTTTCTCGGCCTCGCGAATCTCGGTAATATCGTGGGCGATGCCGAGTACTCCAATCAGCTCGCCGTCTGACAGATACATCGGAGTCTTCGTCGTTTCGTACTGCCGCACACCTCCGCCCGGTTGAGGGATGATCTCTTCGTTACGAACGGGGCGTCCCTGTTCAAGCGCCATTCGATCCCGGCGGCGATAGAAGATCCCGAGGCTTTCACCGAATAGATCTTCATCACGCCGTCCGATAATCTGTTCTTCTGTTCGTTGAACCAGGCGCCCGAAGGCCGCGTTGCAGGCAAGATAGACGCCCGCTTCGTTCTTCAGCCAGACAGGATCGGGAATAGTCGAAAGCAGCGTATCGAGTCGCGAACGCTCCATCTCAAGGATTCGGTAGGGCAGTCTGACTCCGGAATAGAAGAGCCCGCGATAAACAAGACCGTACGAGACCACCTTATACAGATGTCCAAGTACGTTATGCAGATCGGTAACGTCGGCATAAAACGTGAAGAACATCTCAGACAGGGCATGCACCCAGGAGGCGGCCCCCAGCCATAGCAGATTGTCGTTCTTCTCAGCCCTTCCCTGACGAAAGAGCAGAATGGACGCCATCGCAAAGGCTATCGTAAGCAAATACTCCGCACCGATCTTCAAAGGCGTGAGTCCTTCGCCGGGAACAAATAGCGCCGGTATCTTCCCTATAGCGAAAAAAGCCACATACCAGATCAAAGCGGATAGCACGAACGAAAGCAGAAAAATGGCATAGCTCTTTCTGACCGCTATGACCCGCCGGGGAAGGAACACCACGCCAAACAACACCAATACGGCAACCAGGCGTCCGGCAAGCCACAGAAAGGTAGGACGATCAACCGCGCTTTCGGCCAGAAAGAAAGGCATGCCCGAATAGCTCATCGTATGGGCAAGATCGACGAGAGCGATACAGAGGAACCCGGCCCCCAGCACGATCCGGCGAAGGCGGTTCTCCTGATACATGAGGCTCCAGGACAGCAGAAACACCATCAACGACACGGCTATGGCCGGCAGTTCCAATAGTATATGAAGAGAAGCGTAGCCGTGACCAAAAGGTGCGACAAGATCAGAGGACGCCAGCCAGTAGGCCGGAATAAAAAGCAGCGTGAGAGCGATTCCCCAGGCCATCTGCCGGTTCCACAGAACCCGCAAGAGTCTGCGTCCCGGCGCTCTCGATAGACGTTGAAGGACCGCCTCATTCATAACAGAAATGTTGCTATAGTAGACGCTGAAAATCCCTGCAATCCGTTTTTTTCCCGTCAACAAACGCGAAAACAGTGTTTACTGTCGCAAAGGCGGCTTTACCGCCCGAGCGCCGTCGTCTCTTCGCGCGGATCTGCTCCGGCGATCAGCTTCCCGTCCGCAGCGACCATGATCGCCCCGACCGCTCCGAAATCCTTATCCCACCGCGGATCTTCTTCTGGTGTATAACCCAGATCACGCAAGCCTGCTGCTGCCGTCGCATACAGATCGGCCTCAAGACGGATATGCGCCGGCGAGGACTCATGCGGCGCAAACGACGAAGGCCAGGCGATCGAATAGAAGCGCGGAGCGGCGATGGCCTGCGCGAGATCCATACCGAACACGTGCATGTTCAAGAAAACCTGAACAAGCGCCTGCGCCTGCATATCGCCTCCGGGCGTCGAAAAGGCCATGTGAAAGCGCCCGTCTTTGAAGACGATCACCGCGTGCGGCGTTATACGCGGACGCTTTCCGGGCATGAGGGCGCTCACATGCGTCGGATCAAGTCGGAACTGATCCATACGATTCCCCAGGTTAAGCCCCGTTCCAGGAATCATCGGCGTCTGTGGAAAATCCGAAGGCGTCATGACGACGGCATTGCCTTTCGCGTCGACGATCACGAGCTGACTTGTATCCTGTCCGGCCGAGAAATCGGTCATCGCAAGCAGCGACTGTGCCGGACTCAGCCCCGCAAGCCTCTGCGATATAGAAAGCGCCTTCACCTGCCCCGCCGCCGGAAGTTCTGCAAAGGCCCGGTCGGTCATCGCCGCCCGGCGTGTGGCTGCATATTCTCTTGAAAGAAGCCTTTCAAGAGGAACGTCGATAAAGGCCGCATCGCCCACATAGGTATCGCGATCGGCCATCGCCAGATCGATGGCCTGCGTCACCGTATGAATGTAGGCGGGCGAGTTATGGCCCATGCCTTTCAGGTCGATGCCGTCGAGGGTCTGCAAGACAAGCGACTCCATGATGCCCTGCGACCAGGTGCCCGTCGCATACAGAGTATAGTCGCCGATGTGGCCGACGACGGGTTTCTCCCATCCGCCTGTATAACTCGCAAGATCGTCATAGGTGATCAGCCCGCCTTCTTTTTTATGATAGGCGGCGATCTTTTCGGCGATCGGTCCTTTATAGAAATAATCGCGAACGGCCTGCAGTGCCTCTTTGCGACTCGCCCCTTTTTTTAACGCCTCGCTTTCTGCCTGTGCCAGCTCTTCGAGCGTGTTCGCCAGATCGGTGAAGACCATGCGATCATGCAGATGCACGGGCCGCCACCACTCCCCTCTGATGAAGATGCGCGAATTTTCGGGCATGAGAATCGAGAATCCGATCCGTTCGACTAACGAAAAGTCAAGGTTGCGCACGATGATCGGATGCGCCGGGAAGCCCTCCCGTGCGATGGCGATGGCCGGCCTGGAAAGCTCGGCGAAAGACATCGTGCCGCACTCTTCAAGCAGGCTGATGATTACATCGGGCGATGCCGGAATCAGCTGCGACCACAGATCCATCTCGGGCACGGTCTCGAAGCCCCGCTCTTTGAACCGTTCGATCGTCGCCGCCGCCGGCGCCTTTCCCGCCGCTATATAGGACTTCACCTCGGCCGTCTTCGCGTTATAATAGAGCATCGGCGCCACGCCCGGAAACGAGGCCGCCTCGCCATGCGTCACGTTCAGCGTTAACAGCGTCGCCACGGCCGCATCACAGGCCGTTCCGCCTTTTGCGAGAACGTCATAGCCGGCCTGTGACGCCCAGGGAGTTCCTGCAACGACGGCAAACTCTTTCACATGTAATAGAGGCTTCTCTGTCTTTGTCGTAAAGGTATACGGCATCGGATCGCGCGGGCCCTTCGGTAGCATCGCATACACGGCAAGTAGCGTCAGGGTAAAGGCAAGCAGTCCGACTCCTGACCATTTGATGATTCGCTTCATAGTCCCCCTCAGAATCCCGTTCTGCGACGGGTGATTCAATGAATTCTCGGTCGGGCCAGAAGGCAACCAACAACTGTCTGGTTTGAGATGGGGGATGGCATTTGTCCGAGCTCGATGGGCTCAAGAATGGGTTCCGCTGGAAAAAGCTGCATGAGATGAATGAAGGGAGAGGACCAGAGTTTTCATCATAAGCGGCCTTCAGATGACGAAGCGACCAGAACAGGAAATCAGCACGGTTATATTTCATTTTCGCGCTGAAGCTTAGCGTGGTTGCGTGGTTTATGAGTCTTTACTATAGCCATCAGGAGGCCATTGTCTCAAATCCTGGAAATCATCATAGTGCCTTTCATTTGAAAACTGGGCCCTCCATCCACCGCTGGCCATTAGCCAACCGCCGAGCTCGCCGCCTCCGTCTCTGCCGAGATCGATTTCGGAGCCATCATCGGCAACGTATTTCAACTTCAATCGGCCATCGTCAATGGCGGTTAGGAACGCAAACAAAGCTTCGTCTACAATATCAGGAATAAGAGCTAACACTTGTTTTTCGGAAATTGCAGCGTCTTTCCAGCGACGACTCTTTAGTGATTCTGCACGAAAGCTTGCAACACCATCACAGTTCAGAATGGCTTCATCGCGCACGGTCGCCATTAATTTCTTCCCGAAATCATCAATCTTTCTTTGAAACATACTTAACCTCCCTGAACGCCTCGAGGTGAATCATACCCGATTTTTCGGGTGCCCCGTCAGACCACTATCACAGTTGCCAATTCTTCCGAGAGAGATCGATAGGATAACTGTGGCTTCTCTTCCGGTTATAAAAGACCTCGCTGACGTTACCTGACCGCAAATCCCCGACTTCCCTGTCGATTCTCCTTTCTTCTCGTATCTCAAAGGCCTTTTCCAGAATTTTCGATAATCCGGATAGTTCTCTTTCAATTCCATACGCAAGTTTGCAGGGGGTAAATCTGAGAGTCAACTGGAGTCACCCGAGACTCCCAAAATCCAAAAAGGTCCGTCGACATCAAGTATCTCTGCAGTGACAGCAAAAACCCCATCCTTCCTTTTTGCTACTGACTTTCATCGACGCAACCCTCAGATGGAAAACAACGAACAAACCTTTCACCGGTGTCGTTCGCTATTGCTTCTTTCAACTGCTCCCTACATTCTTCTGCCCTGTTCTTTACAAGTCGATTATCATTCCATAGGCCCCAGTCCACTTTCCCCTCGCGAACCACGGCTCCACAGCCATGAATCCGGTGATCCTTGAAATCACCGATGTACTGGTCCCAATCAACAACTTGCATAAAATAAGGACCGTCAGGGTTAGTTTTAGGAGACCAGTAAGCCCATTCTGCCCCAAGATCAATGAAGGTTAACTCACCGAATGAATTCGTGCAATCACCTTTCAGGCAAACAGCATAATTATCAACCCAAAAGCCTTCCAGATCTGGTTCATTGGGCGCCCTCCGAATACCCATTCCCGATCGACTATTCCATTGAACATTGCCTCGGTAGATAACACCATTTCCCCAAGTGATAGTTGCCTGCCCTTTCAAATACCCATTCTCAAACACTCCAGCATAATCTATTGTGTTGTCTTTGTCTACGCCATGCGAATACCACACTCCTCGACCATTCTCGCATTCGCCCTCACAATACGGTCGAGGCTTTCCGGTGGCAAGAGGATCTTTGCACATCCACAATAGCGCAGCTATCAATATCCAGCCCTGCCTCAACGGAAAGGTTCTCCTCATCCAACGTTTTTGCGTATCGAGGTTCAATAGGATCGACATATTTTGATTTTTCCCTATCCTTATATTGCGCATAGTAGTAAGCTTCCAACCCCTCTCCATTATTTCTGTATCTGCTGTGAATCGTACCGAATTTTTCGGACACCCCATTAGGCCACTTTCTTAGTTTCAAATGCCTCCGGCGAGATAGACCGGGCGACTGCCGCTCCTCTGCCGGTTATAAAAGACATCGCTGACGTTAACTGACCGCAAATCCTCGACATCCTTGTCGATTCTCCTTCATTTCCACACGCAAGTGTGCAGGCGGCACAGTGCAGAGCACAAAACCATAGTCAATCACGGGAGTACGATTAAATCCTCCGTCGTAATCTTCTGCCCTTGTCTCTTCTTATCAAAAAAGGCCTCTCGCCCGAGATGGTCAAGCGCACGATTCCATGTCGCTTCTTCTTCCTGCCAGCGTTCCGGATCGCTATAGAGCTGGATGAAAATGCACTTACCGTTTTTCTCAACCTTATAGGCAGGGCAGCTTAGCAGTTTCTTTTCCCCAAAAAAATCGATCGCAACCGGTCCGAAGACGTTATAGAAGCCGAGACCATGCAACCCCCATTTTATGTTCAAACCATCATAACTGCCCGTACTTGTTGTCTTGAGCACGCCGTCAATCAATCGCTGTTCCGGTGGCTCCACCTGATGCTTTGCATCCCTTTCCCGTTCCGTCATCATCAAACCATAGTCCATAGCAAATTCAAAAGAAATCTGACGGAAGGTCTCCACGACCCTCGCAAGAGAATCAGCCCCATCTAAATCGAAGAACCCGGCAACCTCTATAACTTTACCGTATCCGAAAAAATCAATTCGCCAGCTACCCGATAGAGTCGCTTCATCAACCTCAAATATGAACTCACCCGGGTATGCCTTCTTTGCTCTTGCAGAGTATTTCTCAAAATAATTCTTGATCTTCGCTCTTTTGAAAGGTCGCTCTGCCGCACCGAGCCTCTGACGATATCCGGAAGGCTGAACGGGGGTTTCTGTCATCAACTCCATGAACCGCAGCACATCCTGTTCTCTCTTGTGCTCTCTCTTGTATAACTTGAAATTTACTTTCATTTAAGATCCCTCAACGAAAGTAGATATGCCCACGCGTATCTAAAATCATGTCCTTCAGCATCTCATAAGTCTTGCTGGTAGTATCCGTATATCCTTCTTTAAGGTATAGGTCGAAGGGTATGCCTTTTTGCTTCGCATATTCGTAAAACGCCTTGATCTGTTTAGTGGCACTCGGGTCAAGGACGCGTTTTGCGTCACCGATAGCTGGATCGTACCGGTTTTTGCTCCCCCATCAGGCCACATTCCCATTTCCAATCCCTCGGCGAGAGAGCCCGGATAACCGTGGCTTCTCCTCCTCCGATAAAATACTTCGCTGACGTTAACTGACCGCAAATCCTCGACATCCTTGTCGATTCTCTTTTCTTCTCGTATCTCAAAGGCCTTTTCCAGAATGTTCGATTATCCGGACGGTTCTCGTTCATTTCCGCAGGCAAGTGTGCAGGGGAACTACATCATTGCAAGAATGGTGACAGTCTCTTCAGAATTTCATGAACAGCCAAATCTATATCAGTGTGCTCTGAAAGATCAACTTCATGTGTATCATCACCAAAACCAACCAACCATTTATTTTTTTCCCGATCCTCGCACAGGAGAAAACCATGTTCGACCATGATATCGGAAATCATTCGAGTTCCACCCTCAATGGCCATAGCCCGTTTGTCCACCTTAACCACAAGGCCTGACTTCCTCAATTTTGCTACTGCCTCATCAAAAATCATAGAATAATCTCCTATTGCGGGATTACAATCCGATGTATTTGAATCGTACCGGATTTTTCGGACACCCCATCAGGCCACATTCTTAGTTTCAAACTCCCCCGGCGAGATAGCCCGGCTAACTGTGGCTTCTTTTGCCGGTTATAAAAGACTTCGCTGACGTTAACTGACCGCAAATCTCCGCCCCCCCTGTCGATTCTCTTTTCTTCTCGTTTATCAAATGACCTTTCCGAGACTGTCCGAATATCCGGACAGTCCTCTTTCATTTCCACACGCAAGCGTGCAGCAGGATGCAGTGCGCCATCATATATGCAGCCCCATAATATTTAAAAAATCATCAAAAGACGGGAAAAGATCCACGGTATGCGGTTTAAGTTCTTCCGACAACTCATGGTCCCAAATAACAATCTTTGGCATATCACTCGTGCGGAAATCCATACAAATAAAATCGCCGGCAAATAATGAAGCAAATGGAATAAGCTTGGCCCCCACCATTTCGTCATCATCAGATAGTCGTTCATCTAATTGAGTCTGTACTACAGCAATATCATAAATACCGTTCGGTTCATTTTTGGGTTCATCCGTAATACACAGAAAACGCTCAATTACACTGTAACGTCTGTCCGGAAGAATATTCTTCTTTGGGATCCCCCCGTTGGCATACTGAAGAAATTTCACGAAACTTTCAGGCCAGTGAATCCGGTACGATTCTTCCAAAAACTGTAAACGCTTGATTGAAGGTGGCTTCATAGCTTCACTTATCATGAGAATATTCCTCTGATTTATTTTAATGGTCTATAACCCCAATGTCCTGCCCCCTCTCTGCCAGCAAAGTTGTCACCTCACCACTCGCATGGCTCAAACAGGACCATCCTGTTCACCTGCTCGGCTGTCAGATCCACCCGAACGTCTTTTCGGGGCGGAAGAATAACGACAACCGTCGGCGTCAGTGATTCATGGTAGACTACATGATACACTGGCCGGGCATCCTCCGGTCGCTTGATTCGCAGTATGATCAATCCATCGCAGGCATCCGGAATAATAAAAGGCCCTCTGAAGCATCCACGTGCATTCGTACGTTCAACAGACCCACAGCAAGAATCAGGATAACAGCCACAGCCGCTTTAAACAGGTGTATTAGGCTTATCGATTCTCTGTAAAGACGTTTCATTCTTAACCGCCTATAGACCCGGGGCTCGCCAACTAAGGGCTGGCTTCAGGAACGATTCTCAGGGAGAATGCATTTTTTTCAATAGAATGTTTGCATCGCATTCTCTGTTAATAGTCACCGCACATGACATGAAACTCATGCTTCTCATCGGTAACTGCCCTCCCCCAGGCTATTCCGCCATCCTCGCTGAGACATTCCAGTTCAACAATCGTTATCATAAAGGACTTCGACTTGAAGGGAGGTTTTTCACCCAGACATGTCTCAAGCTCGTAAGTTTCCTTGAAATCAATCCGCAAATCACCTGACCGTAAAGCCCATTGACCTGTCACATCCGGAGAACATTGAGCCATCTGCAGGCTTCTCACCGATCCATCGGGCAAAAGCGCGATAGCATTGCTGGTTAAACCGATCTGCGCTGAGTCAAGCGGGAAAAGGCTTATTCCATTTCCCGGAGAGAAATGATCCAGGCTAATCCTGGTAAAGGATGCAGACTTTTCCGGCTGGACTATTGCCTGTTTCTCTGCTCTTCCTACATATGGGGCCGCTGGAGTAGGATTCACCGACGGGTTGCAGGCCATACTCGCTATAGAGAACAGTATAGACCAGAGAAATCCCTTCATGCCTGCCGGATTCTTGATGACACGACCGATAAACTCAATTTCCGTGTGAGTTCTCAAAGAAAACCTCGCAACCTCACATTCAAACAATGTGACTGGATCTGCAACAATAATTCGTATAATTCCAGAATCTCTTGACATCCTCAGCTATCAGTTCACCTTCCTTTCGTGGATCCCACGCCCGACAGGATCATTCGCGATACCTTCTCTGATAGAGAGGATGCCATTCCGTTCTTTCAATCCACTCTGCCGCCCGGGCTGCTCGCTGTCCTTAATCTTGATACCCTCGAAGTAGAACAGGGAACCTTCATCGATGAGTCAATGAAGGAATATCGCACTGATATCCTCTTCCGTATTAAAACCGCCAGTGGATCGCCAGCGGAGATCTATCTTCTATTTGAGCATAAATCGCAAAGAGATCCGCACATCTTCACACAACTGCTTTCCTACCTCGCCCGTATCTATGAACGACAGGATAAGCCCGTTCCCGTCATCCCCTTCGTCTTCTATCACGGGAAAAAAGCATGGGATCTCGGAACCGATTTTGCGGCTCACTTCACCTTTTCCGAAGCAGAGCGACAGATCTTTGCTCCCTATCTACCCGATTTCCGATTCGAACTGTTTGATCTCGGTGATCAGGATATCGAAACGCTGAGTTTTTCCCTCTACGTCAAAATGCTCATGCAAATCATCCGCTCTATCGATATGGATCGCCTTGACAGCAATCTCAGAGACATCTTTGAACTCTCTGAGATCTTTGCCTCAGAGCAAAAAAAGCTTGAGAAACTCAGAAAACTGATCTTCTATGTTCTTACCAGAGGAGAGATACCGCACGAGAAAGTCGTCGCTGTCCTTTCCTCGGTCTCGAAACGACTGGAGAAGGAAGCCATGACCGCTGCTCAAAAACTCAGAGAAGAAGGATTTGCACAGGGCATGCAACAGGGGCTCCTTGAAGGAGAGCAGAAGTTACTCATCAAACAGATGGAGTGGAGGTTCGGCAGTCTCTCGAAACAGGAGAATGATACCATCAGCGCCTGCTCAAACAGAGATCGCATCGAAGCGGCAAGCCGTGCCTTTGCCGAAGGAAAGAGCAAGGAGGAAGTGCTGGCAGCGCTACGCTGAAATCCCAAAGCTCGCTCACCACACTTCCATTTTCCTTGACCTGCAAATCGGCGACATAAACCTAAACGGTCATGGATTGGAAGCAGGCCTTTGACGAGCCCTTTGTGAACGTGTCGAACCTTCTCTCCGTTTTGCGCGTCCTGCTTCTGCCGCCGTTTGTCTATGCCTCCTTCGAATATCTGAGCCAGCCCGGACTGTTCTGGCTCGGCGTTCTTGTCAGTCTTGCCGCTCTGGCCGCCCTCACCGATTTTCTCGACGGCTTTCTGGCCCGCATTCTGCACCAGGAAACCATTGTCGGACGCTATCTTGATCCTATCTGTGACAAGCTCGTCATCCTCGGAGCGATGACGCTGCTTGTGCTCTATTTCGATTTCCCTCCGTATATATACGGATTCTATCTTCTGCGAGAGATTCTCGGCGTCTGGATGGGCACCTTCCTCTACTTCAAGCGGGATCGGCAGGCCCGTCCGAATATCTTTGGAAAGGTGGCAGTCGGAGTGGCAGCCATTGTGACTGTCTGGTACTATGCCATCCCCTATCTGCGCACGAAACTCGACGAGACGGACTGGCGCCTTGATCCGACGCCGGCTGCATGGGGATTCGTGCTGATTCACATCCTCGGCATGATCGGCTACGCTCGCAGCTACGGGAAAATTATTATTGCAAAAAATCCGGCCCAATGATAACCGTCTTTTGATTAGGTATCAGGTGTAGGCAATTTTGTTTTTCACTATGCAGTGCAGCGAGCGGGATTTTTTTACAATAAGACTTATGTCTCTGTCCTGCTGCTGTGCTACAAAGTATATGTGCGAGGGATTTTTTTCAGTACGTTCCGACCAGAACGGCACCCTTACACCATAGAAACGAGGAATATTCAACGAACGAGGTAGAATCATGGCAAAACGTAAGATTGAAAAAAACCCTGTAAGCGCCGAGAAGCCGGTCGATGCAGAACGTGCCCGGGCCGTCGATGGCGCCATCCAGCAGATCGAGAAGCAGTTCGGCAAAGGCTCCATTATGAAGCTCGGCGATGATCGAGCGGCCTCAAAGATTGAGGCGGCGCCGACCGGCGCTCTGACGCTTGACCTTGCCCTTGGCATCGGCGGACTTCCGAAAGGCCGCATCGTTGAGATCTACGGGCCTGAGTCCTCCGGTAAAACAACGCTCTGTCTTTCGACGGTGGCCGAGATCCAGAAGGCCGGCGGTGTGGCTGCCTTTGTCGATGCCGAGCATGCGCTTGATCCCACCTTTGCGAAAAAGATGGGCGTGAATATCGACGAGCTGCTTGTGGCACAGCCCGATAACGGCGAAGAGGCCCTTGAGATCACCGAATCGCTCGTGCGCTCCAATGCCATCGACATCATCGTCGTCGACTCCGTCGCAGCGCTTGTTCCACGTGCCGAACTGGAAGGCAACATGGGCGACGCGCAGATGGGACTCCAGGCCCGACTGATGAGTCAGGCGATGCGCAAGTTGACGGGAACGATCTCCAAATCGAAAACGGTCGTTATCTTCGTTAACCAGATCCGCAATAAGATCGGCGTCATGTTCGGCTCGCCTGAAACGACGACGGGTGGTAATGCCCTGAAGTTCTACGCCTCGGTTCGTCTTGACATCCGGCGCACCGAAACGCTGAAGAAGGCCGATGAGGCCTATGGCAACCGCGTACGCGTGAAGGTCGTGAAGAATAAGGTCGCTCCTCCGTTCCGCCAGGCCGAGTTTGAGATCCTCTTTAACAAGGGCATCAATAAAGCCGGCTGTATCCTCGACTCCGCTCTCACACAGGGCATCGTCGATCGCTCGGGCACGTGGTATTCCTACAAAGAAGCGAAGATCGGCCAGGGACGCGAGAATGCCTGCACGTATCTTGAAGAGAATCCCGAGATCCTGAGCGAGATCGAGGCAGAGGTGCGCAAGCAGATCCTTGAAGGGAATGCAGTGGCGCCCGTTGCAGAAGAAGAGAACATCGATCCAGAAACGGGAGAGATTCTCGAATCTGCGGTTTGATCGGCGAGACCGGGGCTCAAAAGCCCCACTCAGAGTCGCTAAACGGCTCTGAATAACCGCACAGCCTATAACGCGACACAGGGCCTGCTACAGCAGGCCTTTTTCTTTCAGGTCTGCAATCGTGCGGCTCAGGCCTTCTTCGATTCCGACAGACGTCCAGCCGAGCACGTCTCGCGCATGATCGCTATTCGGGCGGGCCTGCCATAAGAGAAAGGTTAGCTGTCCGCGCGGTAGCAACGGCGGTCGTCCCGTTATCGAAGAAACGGCCTCACCGGCGACGGCAAAGGCCCGAGCAAACCAGAGCGGCATGACGGGAGGGATTTTCTTGATCGGATGCAGGCGATGCACGATGCCAGCAAGCTCGACAAGATTGTAATAAGCATCGCTCAGAATAAAGCGATCCCCTGCCTCGCCCTTCATTGCCGCTGCAATATGCCCCCGAGCACAGTCATCGGCAAAGACGACGGGAAAACCTCCGGGCAATAGCATCGGTATCTTTCCACGGATCAGATCGGCGACAAAGTCGTTGATTCCAGGCGAAGTCGACGGCCCCGGACCATACAGCCCTGCCGGATGCAGGAATACGATATCCATTCCGGTTTCGAGATAGCTCACGGCCAGCCGGTCGGCCTTCTGTTTCGATCGTTCGTAATACGTTCCTTTAGGTGCGGGATCGATAACGCTTTCATCATAGCTCTGATGCGGGTCGGCCTGAAAGACGTCGATGGTGCTCGTATAGACTACCCTTCGAACCCCTGCATTTCGTGATGCTTCAAGGATGTTGCGCGTGCCTTCCACATTCACCTTTTCGAAGACAGATACGTCTTTCAACCACTGCTCGGGTAATCCCGCTGCATGAAATACAAGTTCGCATCCGCTGACCGCTGCTTCGAGGCTGGACGGATCGGCTACGTCGCCCGGCACCAACCGGCACTGTGCCGGCAGGATGGATCGCGCTCGATTCTCGTTTCTTACGAGTGCGTACACTTCATGCTGCTCTACCAGCCTGTTGACGATGGCTGCTCCGACCATACCGGTCGCTCCGGTTACGAGAATCTTCATCTGCGTCGTTACTCCTGTTGCTTGCAGTCCGGTGTTGCAAAGCGGCTGCAAATGGACTGCACATCATTGCGCTCTTTCGTCGTCACATCCGGTCAGAATTCGTATATTGTCATCAACCGTTACAGAAAGTGAGTCGACGCCGACCGGCTTTCGCACGGTTTGAACCTATTCCCTTTCCGGTAGAAGAAGATGAACAGCAGAATCGATGTGGCAATCCTTGGAGCAGGCGGACTGACGGGCCGTGAACTGCTGCGCTGGATGCTGCGGCATCCGAATCTGCATCCTGTTCATATCACAAGCGATCAATATGCAGGTCAACCCGTAAGTGCCGTTTTTTCGGAGCTTGATGAGCCCGCCTATGCCTCTTTACGCTTTTCCAAGCATGCCGATGTCCTTCCGTCAGGCATACCCGTATTTCTGGCGACTCCGAATAAGGATTCGGCCGAGCTTGCTCCCCGGTTCCGCGAAGAGGGACGTGCCGTCGTCGATCTGAGCGGCAGCTTTCGCCTGCATGACGCATCTGTATTCGAGAAGGTCTACGGATTCGCTCATCCGCATTTTGACTGGGCTTCGAAATCCGTTTTCGGCCTTCCCGAGATGTTTCGCGAAGAAATCCGCTCCGTGCATAGCGAGGGAAAGATCCTGGCGAATCCGGGTTGTTATCCGACGTCGGTGCTCGGCGCCCTCGCCCCCCTTGCAACAGTGCTGGGTAAAAGCAGCTGCATCATCGTCGATGCAAAATCGGGCGTGTCGGGAGCGGGCGGACGCGTCGAAGATGCCGGCTTCTCATTCGGCGGAGTCTACGAAAACTTTCGCGCCTACAAGATTCTCAAGCACCAACATGAACCCGAGATCGTCGAGCATCTTGGCCGGGCCGGCCAGTTCACGCCCGACCTGGTATTCACGCCGCATCTGCTGCCGACATTCCGCGGAATCCTCTCGACGATCGTCATCGTCTGGAACGATACGCCCGATGCAGACCAGCTTGAGGCGATGGTCCGTGAGCATTGCGAGGCCGAGCCGTTTTTACGCTTCCGTTCGACTCCTGAAGAGGTGGAGCTGAAGCGCGTGCAGAACACGAACTTCATCGATATCGGCATTCGCAGCCGCGGCAACAAAACGATCGTCGTCAGCGCCCTGGATAACCTTGTCAAAGGTGCGGCCGGCCAGGCGATCCAGAACCTGAACCTGATGCTCGGAATGCCCGAAACTGCCGGACTGCTACTGCAATAGTGTAAACAGAAGTCCGTTAATAGGCCCGCTTTCATTGAGATCGGGCCGTTTTCTCTGGAGCTGTCCTGTCGAATGTACACGGATACATCTGAATCAGGGAAATTTTCGCAGCAATTCAGCCACTTCTCGACCATCCGTTTGTATGAACGAACAGACGCGAACCGATCGAGAACCCTACTACCGTACCCGCTCCACTTTGATGATTCCGGAATCCTACTTCAAGCGGTTCTTCTGGCGCAGCCCCTACATAAAAGTGGAGGACTGGGCCCTTTCGGCCTTCCTCGGCATACTCATGGATGATCCGCAACTGGAATACAAACTCGGCTTCCTTGAGAGGACTGGCAAGTGGAAGAGACAGTATCAGGAAGAAGGACAGGGCCTGGTGCGCGTGAATTTTTATCCCGATGACAGGGACTGGGGGCGTCTGTCTGCGGTTGCCCATGCGACCGGGTTTTCCATGTGTTATATATTCGTATACCTGATGCTGGTTGCTATGGGAGTGATATCTCTGGAGAATGGAGGAACACAACCACTCAGCGTAAGGAGACACTGGAATCCCATAATCATTTGTTCTATTTCCGTCGATGCAATCACCAGAAACCTCACCAGAATCCTCCAGACATAGCCTTCGACCCTTCAATCAAGATCCAGCTTTCGGCTCATGCTCTTTCTCAAAAAATATCTTCGACCAGACTTTTTTTTGAGAAAAACGACCTATTACCTTGTAAGCATAGATATGGAACCGACACGCAAGGCCGTACTGGCAACGGCCTGCCTGCAAGCGCATGAAGACGATTACGGCATCGCCATTTCACCTCTGATCGTGCAATCCTTTCTCAAGAACCTGGAGAGAGCAGACCGGTATCTATGGAATAGCAATACCGCCATTGCAGGTGAACAGGGCACGGTCAGACATTTGCGGCTGACACCTCCTTCCTGGACGATTCAGTCCGAGCTCGGGCATTTCAAGTGTGAAACGGTATGTCCTGACGGGCGATGGAAAGAGGCGGCGCGCTATCTTCCCCTTTTTGAAGATACTTCCGGTTCGGTCATCATTGTGCGCATCGACGACCCCGCCTATCCGCTCGGTTGGTTGAATCCAGTCGTGCTTGAGGCCTTCCTGGATGGTCATGACTCTTACTACGATGGAGTCATCCCGCTGAACATAGGTATCAAGGACTTCCTGGTAAACCTGCATCCCGTAAGCACAGATCGAGAATCAGCGAGCCGACCTTCGGCTATCCCATCATTTCGCACCGATCTCTGGAGCGCTATGGAGCGCTCATTCGCCGCAATGGCCAGCTGATTCCAATTGACAGCATGCAGGGCCCGGGCTCTGCTTGGTTGCGATGGAACATGGTTCGAGCCAGCACTGGATCATCCTCAGTCTCACGCTGGTGTTGAGCGTCTATGTGACGCACGTCGGTCGTCGCGACGAAACCGGCAGGCGCTCTCACCGACTGGCGTTGCTTCTGGGGCTCGGGCTGATACTAAACTACGCCTTCTATGTCTTTTATCGCGTAAGAGAAGGTTACTGGGAGCTGCGTTACGATCTTCCGATGGAATTGTGCAACTGGTCGGCATTGGCGACAAGCGTGGCCCTGCTCACTCGAAATCGACTCTCTGCAGAGCTCTCTTACTTCTGGGTGATGACGGGCTCCATCAATGGAGTGCTGACGCCCGATCTCGACTTCGATTTTCCGCATGTGCGCTTCTTTATGTTCTTTATCGGCCACTCCGGATTGATCGTCGCCTGCGCCTTCGCCGTCTTTGGCCTGAGGCTGTATCCGCGACGCGGAGCGGTGCTGCGAGCCTTTCTCTTTTCAGAGCTCTATCTCATCGTCACGCTCGCTGTGAATTTTCTTGTGAACGGGAACTATGGCTACCTGATGGCTAAACCCGGAGCAGGTAGCCTGCTTGACTACCTGGGCGAGTGGCCGGACTATCTGATCCATCTGCAATGGATCATCCTTTTGCTTTTCGGCCTGGCCTATCTGCCGTTCTACAGGCTTTATGCCGGACGGCCTTCTCAGGCCGTTCAGGGATTCACGGACGCAGTAAAAAACCGAGATGGTGTGCGGCATGATTGAGATGCACCCGCTTCCACTGCTCGATCGTGAGGTCGCCGAAAAGCGCCGACGGATAAAGCGGGCCGCGATGGTTCTGTAGCCTTTTCAACAGTTCAATGCATTCGTCGACGGCGGCACGATCGTCGGGCTCAGGTTCATAGAGGGATTGCTTCACCGTTCCGCCGTCGGGCTTCTTTGTGCCGGGTTTTAACGCTTCGTTTAGAGCCCATCGCCCGATCGTTACCCGCACGATCCACGGCAACTGGAAGCCGAATCCTTCGAGAGATCCTCTAAAATAGAACGACAGATGCCGGCAGACCTGGCTGAGCGTCCACCGACCGCCTTTTCGATAACCCTGCCCGTGCAGAGTCTCGATTTCTTTTATAACTTCGGAGTAATCCGAGAAAGACAGCTCGCGTCGTTCTTTCATGCTTTTATCCAGATTTTCTCAAATAGTTCTTCATTCAGGCCGACCGTGAACCGTTCCCCGTCGGTGACCACAGGCCTCTTGATCATCTTGCTGTGCGAGGCCAGTAAGGCAAGCAGCTCGTCCTCTTTAAGCGTAGCGAGCTTCTCTTTCATATTCAGCTCGCGATAGGTCGTGCTTGATGGATTGGCCAGTTTCGTCAGAGGAATACTCCGGCTGCCGTCAGGATTTACTGCCTGCTTGAGCACTTTCTTCAAGAATGCGACCGTCGGAGCCTTCTCTGTTATATCGACGAACTCATAGTCCAGGCCGGCGTCTTTAAAGAGCTTCTCGGCCTTGTTCGACGTTCCGCACTTTCGATAACCATACAGTCGGATTCCCATAGCGACTCCTCTACAAGCTATCTCAAAAAATGAATTCTAAAAGCCGCATCGCTTCACACGTCGGGTAACTCAAGCAACCGGGCTACCTCAGCCACGTCTTTATCGCCCCGGCCTGAAAGACAGACGAGAATACGGCTACCTTTCTTTAGAGCTGCCTCACGACGGGCAACGACAAAGGCATGGGCCGATTCGAGGGCGGGCACAATACCTTCGAGACGCGTTACCTGAACAAAGGCATCAAGCGCCTCACCATCTGGAACGCGGGTGTATTCCACCCTTCCGATCTTTGCCAGATACGCATGCTGCGGACCGACGCCGGGATAGTCAAGACCGGCTGAAACGCTGTGTACATCCTGTATCTGTCCGTCGTCTTTCTGGATAAACAGTGAGTGCGTTCCGTGAAAGTAACCCGGCCTGCCTGCGAAAACGCTTGCCGCATGCTCGCCCGGCTCATCGGATCGACCGCCCGGCTCGGCGCCGATCAGACGCACGTCGCGGTCCCCCAGGAATCCGTGAAAGAGTCCGATGGCATTGGAGCCTCCGCCTACACAGGCGACGGCGATGTCGGGTAACGCACCGGCCTTCTTGAGCATCTGCTTTCGCGATTCAAGTCCTATAACCGATTGAAAATCACGCACAAGCGTGGGGAAAGGATGTGGTCCGATGGCCGAACCGATGACGTAATGCGTTTCGCCGACCGTCTTCGCCCAGTCGCGCATCGCCTCGTTTGTGGCGTCTTTCAGCGTTCCCGTGCCCGATGTGACCGGAACAACGGTGGCGCCAAGAAGCTGCATGCGATACACGTTCAGCTTCTGACGCCTGACGTCTTCGGCTCCCATATACACCGTGCATTCGAAACCGAAATGGGCGGCGACCGTTGCCGTAGCCACTCCATGCTGTCCGGCGCCGGTCTCGGCTATCAGACGCTTCTTCTTCATGCGCTTCGCCAGAAGAGCCTGCCCGAGAGCGTTGTTGATTTTATGAGATCCCGTATGATTCAGATCTTCGCGCTTGAGCCAGATCTGCGCCCCCCATGCCTCAGAAAGCCGCGGAGCGAAGGTCAGCTTTGAAGGCCTGCCTGCGAATTCCCTTTGATACTTCTTCCATTCTTTCAGAAAGCTGGCCGACTTCAGTGCCTTCGTATAAACGGCCTCAAGCTCTTCGATGGCAGGAACAAGCACCTCGGGGCTATAACGCCCTCCAAAGGGTCCGAAGTAGCCGTCTTCGGGAAAAAAGGCCTTTTCTTTAAATGCGTCGCGACTCAGATGCTTGAGAAAGCGCCTTGTATCGCGATCCTCGAACGGATTCTGTATTTCTGATCCCATAATAACCTCAATTCTATAACACGCACCGACCGTCGGCGATCTCGATTGGTTTACAGGCTATCCATATTAGAGATGGCCTGTAAGCTATCTTTCCTCATACGGAGACTCGGGCAACGCCGGCAGACGCCCATAAAGATCTTCGCGGATCTTACGCAGCTCCATTACGAGCACAGAGGCGTCGATCTCAAGCTTCTCGTTATCCTGACGGATAACGACTTCCAGTTTACCCGTTTCAAAGAACGTCTTACCCGCCGTGATACGGATGGGAAATCCGATCAGTTCGGCGTCGTTGAACTTCACGCCGGGTCGCAGATCGCGATCATCCCAGAGGATGTCGAATTCTGCGCGAAGAATGCGGTAGAGTTCACGCACGCGAGACTTCTCTTCGTCCGTTTTGCAGATGTCGACCAGCAGGAATTCAAAAGGAGCGACGCTGATTGGCCAGATGATACCCTTCTCGTCAAAGTTCTGCTCGATCACGGTAGCCATCGTCCGGTTCAATCCGATGCCATAGCATCCCATAAGCGGATGCACGGGCTTCTGTTTATCGTTCAGAACGGTCAGATTCATCGCTTTCGTATATTTATCGCCGAGCTTGAAGATGTGACCGACCTCGATGCCTTTCACATCTCGCAGCTTCCCGTCCCCATCCGGAGAAGGATCGCCGGCCACGGCAAGGGAAAGATCGACCAACTTATCCTTCCATTTTTCGTCGACAAGAACGGGATGAAAGCCCTCAAGATGATGATCGACCTCGTTAGCGCCCGTCACCCATGAAGATCGCGTCGCACACGACCGATCGAATAACACGCGAATCTCCTTCTTGAGATTCAGAGCGCCGGCAAAACCTGCCACGCTGCCTATTTCATCGAAGTCGCCGTTTGGAGCCGGAGCGACCTCAAGGGCGCCTAAATGATTCTTGAGCTTGATCTCATGCAGCTGCCTGTCGCCGCGAATCAGAATCATCACCGTCTCTGTCTTTCCGTCCACATAGTCGGCTCGGTAGAGAACGGTCTTCAGAAGCGTATCGGTGCTCTTTTTTAGAAAAGCGGCTAACTCTTCGATCGTCTTCGTATTCGGCGTATGGATCTTTTTCAGGCGCTTCTTCGCATCGGCGGCCGCGATATCGCCGATCTCGCCCTTCAGCTCTTCGTACAGAACCGGCGTCTTTTCCTGATTGGAGCGATAGCTGCCCGACTCAGAAAGCAGAAGCGTCTCTTCGCCGATATGCGAGGCGACCATGAACTCTTCTGAGCCTGAGCCTCCCATAGCGCCCGTGTCGGCTTCGACGGGAATGGTTTCAAGGCCGGCGCGGGCAAAGATGCGGCGATAGGCCAGTCGCATATCGTCGTATGTGGCGTTCAGGCTGTCCTGATCGTTATGAAACGAATAGGCGTCCTTCATGATGAATTCGCGAGAACGGATGACGCCGAATCGCGGACGAATCTCGTCGCGAAACTTTGTGTGAATCTGATATACGTTTACGGGCAGATCTTTATATGATTTGAGAAGACCCGACATCAGCTCGGTGAAGGTTTCTTCATGCGTCGGCCCGAGAACGTTCCAGTTCTCATGCCGGTCTTTCAGGCGGAACATCTCTTTGCCCATCACATGCCAGCGGCCCGACTTCTCCCACAGGGTGGCAGGAACAAGAACCGGCAGCTCAAATTCGTAGGCACCGGTGCGGTCCATCTCCTCGCGGACGATGCGCTCGATCTTGCGCAGAGAGCGCAGCCCCATGGGCAGGATGTGGTACAGACCCGCACCGAGCTTTTCTATCAACCCGGCACGCACCATAAGACGGTGCGAATCGACCTGCGCATCCTGCGGATCTTCACGGCGTGTGGCAAAAAGGAATCCCTTCATAATCGAGATCGTTTTCGCGACACGCGCTGCGCTTACAATCCGAAAAAAGCCGTCCTTATAGTTTCACAACGAATAGCAGATCCCTGTACATTACAAAGAGTCCAAAGGCCACAAGCGTTAGAAACCCGAATCTGTAGAACCCTTCGAGGATCGCCGGTGAAAGCGGGCGCTTCAGAATGGCCTCAATCAAGAAGAAGACGATATGCCCGCCGTCGACGACGGGAAAGGGCAGCAGATTCATAACCATCAGAGCGATAGAGATCGACGCCATCAGTTGAAAATAATCCCGCAGATCGGTTTTAATGACGACTCCGGCAACGGCGAACATGCCCACCGGTCCCATCGTGTTCTCGATAAACGAGATGCGTCCCGACACCAGCCTGCTCACGAATTCGGGATAAATCATGATGTTATCCACCGTGCTCTGAAAGGCATTGCCGACGATCTGCGAGGCTCCGACAGAGGCCGTTGAATACTCGGCCATCACCAGGCTGCCCGGCCGAAATCCGATCAGGCCGGTTTTGCGCGCCTGGACGTTTGCCTCGTAGTGTTTTGCCTGATCGCCTCGACCCGTGATGACCGGAACGCGGCTGCCATCAGAAAATCGCCCGTACAGATACTCAAACGAACCGGCCGGTTCACCGCCGACGCTCAAATCACCAAGAGCACGCTGATGTTCCGGTGACTGTGAAACAAGGCTGAAATCGCCGATCGGCTTGCCGTATTTTGTATCGACGATGTTTGTGAGTTCGAGTCGGTACTCCCCTTTTGTCGGAACCGTTACCGTCTTTTCTTCTGTAAACCAGGGAGCCAGCCACGGCAGGCTCTGACGGCGCACCTTGATCTCGACCTCCTGTCCGTGATGACGACCGAGCAACTCTTGTAGCGCAAGAGGATCGCTCACTCGTTCCCCCTGGACGCTCAGGATTACATCTCCATCATCAAGGTAAGCCAGGGCTCGCAGCGACGAATCTGCATTTACGGGCTGACCGAAAAGCTTCATGATACGAGCCATCCACGCGTCGGCAAAAGGGAAATCGACTTCAATAAAGCGCTCGCCCGGAACGCGCAGGCCCACGCTGCCGCGACCGGCCGAATCCAGATCGGGCTTAACGACGGTCTCTTTTCGTTCCCCTGCCCTTTCATAAATGACAGTCAGATCCTTTCCACCCGAAAGCATCACCGTTTTCTGAATGTCCTGAAAGCTCTGAATCGGGCGTCCGTCGATGCTCACAATCGAATCGCCGTTTGCAAGCCCGGCTCTGTAGGCGGGGCTCTGCGTGCCCATCTCTTCCCAGAGCTGGACCTTTGCCGGGGGCAGCCCCGAGAATGCCGAAAGACCGAGAAAGATAAAGAAGCCAAGAATCAGATTAAAGAGCGGGCCGCCAAGAACGGGGATGATGCGCAGAAGCGGAGGAGCCGAGAAGAACCCGCCGGGCACTTTATTGTCGGCGTCCTGCATGTCGTCGCCGTAGAATTTCACGTATCCGCCCAGAGGAATGGCCGTAATCTGATAGGTCGTATCGCCGATCTTCTTTTTCCAGATGCCGCGACCGTAACCAAACGAGAAGATCTCAGCACGCACGCCGACAAGCCGCCCCATCCACATATGACCGAGCTCGTGAATAACGATGCACACACCCAATAGAAAAATGCCACCGAGAATTAAAGCTATCATTCCTGCTCCTCAAACAATCAATAAATTATAAAGTAGAATTATTGCAACAGAACGATCGCCGTCTCATCGAGCGGATCGCTCTGCATGCTTCAGCATAAGATACTCGCGCGTCCGTCGATCGGCTTCTTGAAAAAGACCGAGCTCCCGACCGTCTTCGACGGGCAGATTCTGTAAGGCGTCATCGACAAGTTCGGGGATGCGATAGAACGGTATGCCGCCGTCAAGAAAGATGGCCACGGCCACCTCGTTTGCCGCATTCAGGATTGCCGGAGCCGTACCGCCACGACGGCCGGCCTGCATGCACAGAGAAAAACCGGGGTACTTCGCCGGATCAACGGCCTCGAATTGAAGCGCCGGCCAACGAGCGCACTCGTCGTCGGCCACATGCTGCATCGGTACGGCCTCCGGATAATGCAGGGCATGGGCGACAGGAAAGATCATATCGGGCGGCGAGGCGGCGAGCATCATACCGCCGTCGCTTGTTTTGACCATAGCATGAACATAGCTGTTGCGATGAATGCGCACGTCCAACTGATCGTAAGCAAGATCGAACAGAAAGTGCGCTTCGATAATCTCAAGGCCTTTGTTGATCATACCCGCCGAATCGACCGAGATCTTAGGGCCCATCTTCCAGGTCGGATGATTCAGCACCTCATCTCGACTGACCGTACGAATCTCATCCGCCGTTCTATCGCGAAACGGGCCGCCGCTTGCCGTCAGGATCAATCGCGACAGGCGGCTGCGATGCAGGCCTTCCAGTAACTGAAAGGCTGCATTATGCTCGGAGTCGACGGGCAGAAACGAAACGGCTAACCCTTTCGTCGCCGCTCGCTCCGCCTCGTACTGGATGGCCGGACCGGCCGTAACGAGCGTTTCTTTGTTGGCAAGGGCGATCTTTTTGCCGCCCTGCACGGCGGCAACAGTGGCGTCGATTCCGGCGGCGCCAACGACGGCCGTCAGCACCGTATCGGCCTGTGTTTCGCGAACAAGCTCGACGACGCCGTCCGCTCCACCATAGAATCGAACGCGCGGAAAATCGGCCTTGAGTCCGTCGACCTCAGAGCGGTAGACGTCGGCGTCGCTTAACGCCGCATGTTTGATATCAGAAAATTCCACAAGCAGCTCGCGAAGCAGCTTCACCGATCGATGCACGCTGACGGCGTTCAGTTCGATGCGTGCGTTTTCGCGGTCGGCTCCGGGCCCGCTCACCCGATCAAGCTGGCGCAGATAACGCAGCGTCGTCGACCCGACAGACCCTGACGCTCCGAGCAGGGCGAGAGAACGAGTTCGCGATGCTACGGCTGCCTGAATCAGATCCATACTCAGACGATCATCGCTCGTATGTAGAAGTAATAGAATCCGAAGGGAAACGTGAAGAGCATGGCATCGACGAGATCAAGCACTCCGCCGTGTCCTGGAATCGTCGACGAGGAATCCTTGATGCGAGCATCACGCTTCAGGGCGCTTTCTACGAGATCTCCGAATACCGAAATAAACGAAAGCACGACGGTTAGCAGCACGGATTCAATCCAGCCCGGTACATAGGCGGGGTTCGTTGCGGGAAAGAAATCAAGCCAGAAGTAGACGTAGGCCTGAACGCAGATGTTGGCGAAGATGATGCCGCCGATGTATCCCTCATAGGTCTTTTTCGGGCTGACCTTCAGGCCGGCGTTGTGTTTACCGAACCAGCGACCGGCGAAGTAGGCGCCCACATCGGTCATGATCGTCGCCATAGCGATATACACGAAGACAAAGATTCCGGCATCGAGCGATAGAATGGAAAAGACCATGCCAAGCGGCAGGGCGGCATAGATCGGACCGACGATCGTCGCGGTGATCGTATGCGCTGTTCCATCCAGCGGACGGTATACCATACTGTAGCTCGAAGCGACGATTAGAAAGAGCAGAAGCACGGGCACAATCGGATTGTGCACCTGTTCAAACACCGAAAGAATAGAAAGAACGAAATCAGGCAGCGACGAGGCATCAAGGCCTGTCAGATAATCGAGATAGAGCACCACAAGGAACAGAAAGGCGAAGGCAAAACCGATTCCGCGAATCGGTCGGCCATCCAGGCCTTTATCGGTCAATCTGTAGAACTCTTCGACTCCGAGCAGGGCGAAGGCGGCAATCAAAAAGAAGGCATGCAGGCCCGCCGCAAATTGATAAAAAGACAGTGCGAGAATGACGACGACGGCTATGCTGAGCCCTGATACGATGCGCTTCGCTGTTTCACTCATGGCAGCATCGTTTCCATCTTCGATCTTTCCGCAAAGCACTTTTCGTCTGAATGCCGTTCATTCGGAAAGCAGGCCGCCGAACCGTCGCTGACGGCTCCGGAACCAGGTCAGCGCCTCTTCCAGATTTTCATTCGAGAAATCCGGCCAGAAAACGTCGGTGAAATACAGTTCGGCATAGGCAAGCTGCCAGAGCAAAAAGTTCGAGATGCGCGATTCTCCGCCCGGTCGGATCAAAAGATCCACCGGAGGCAATCCGGCCGTGTAAAGACGGCTCTCGATCTCGTCGGTCGTAACGGAGGCAGCAGCTTCCTGTGCATGACCCGACTGCATAAGAGCAAGGCGATCCAGGACGATACGATGGGCGGCACGGGCAATCTCCTGCTGTGAGCCGTAGTTCAGACAGAAATTCGCCGTAAGAGTGGTACACGACGCCGTTCGTTCCGCACAGCGTTCGAGGATCTTGCGATTCACATCAGGAAGAGCGGTCAGATCTCCCGAAGAAACAATGCGGATGCCCTTTTCGCGGCACTCTTCGATGTGCCGGTCAAAGAACTCGGCCATGAGCTTCCAGAGAAACGAAACCTCGGTTTGCGGACGCTTCCAGTTTTCGGTGCTGAATGCATAGAGCGAAACGCATCGAATCTCTTTTGCAAGGAAGGCGTCAAGAAGCCGGTGCAGGGCCTTCCCGCCCTCTCGATGGCCTTCGGTGCGTGACAGTCCGCGGGCCTTCGCCCATCTGCCATTCCCATCGAGGATAATGGCAATATGGGCCAGCTGCGCATTGCCTTCCGGTAATACTGCCATCAGACCTTGAGGATCGAGTCCTCTTTTTCTTTTGCGATCTCTTCGGCCTTATGCGTATGGGCGTCGGTGATCTTCTGAATCTCATCCTGAAAATGCTTCTGATCGTCTTTCGATATATGGGTGAGCTTTTTTAACTCGTCGTTAGCGTCGCGCCGAACGTTACGGATGGCCACCTTCGCTTCTTCAAGCCGCTGCTTTACCTGCTTCACAAGCTCCTGACGACGGTCCATCGTCATCTCGGGCAGAATCAGTCGGATAACGCTACCGTCGTTAGAAGGCGTGAGGCCCAGATCGCTCTTGAGGATGGCCTTCTCGATGGCGCTTGATGCCGATTTATCAAAAGGAGAGATCAGCAGAATCCGCGCCTCAGGCACGCTGATCGTCGCCAGCTGATTGAGCGGCGTGTCGGCGCCGTAGTATTCGGCATGCAGTCCGTCGAGCATGGCAGGGTTGGCTCGGTTAGAGCGGATCGTATTGAACTCGCGCTTCAGGTTCTCAAGCGTGCGATCCATGCGCGACTTCGCTTCGTTGATAATACTTTCCGGTTGTACGGGCTCACTCATATTCTACTCCAGGATTCGACGAAATCAGCGTTCCAATATCGGCGCCGTTGATCAGGCGCTCCAGGTTGCCTTCTTTAAAGATGTCAAATACGATGATGGGGATGTTATTCTCCATGCAGAGCGCCAGGGCCGTCGCATCCATCACCTTCAGCTGCTTCTGTAACGATTCAAAGAAAGATATCTTCTTAAAGCGCTTTGCATCGGGATTCTTAAACGGATCGGAGTCATAGACGCCGTCGACCTTCGTCGCCTTCAGGATCACCTGACAGCTGACTTCAGTAGCGCGAAGAGCGGCCGTCGTGTCGGTCGTGAAATAGGGGTTACCCGTGCCGCCGGCGAAGATGACGATACGGTTCTTTTCAAGATGGCGCATGGCCTTGCGGCGAATGTAGCCCTCGGCGACGGCCTTCATCTCGATGGCCGATTGCACCCTCGTTATAAGACCGATCTTTTCACAGGCATCTTGCAGGGCGAGGGCGTTGATGACGGTGCCCAGCATTCCCATATAGTCGGCCGTGGCGCGATCCATTCCGGCCTCGGCTGCCGTGCCGCCTCTCAGGATGTTGCCGCCGCCGATCACGACGGCGACATTGATGCCCTGTCTGGCGCAGATGCGAATCTGCTCGGCTACCTTTAGCACCAGATCGGGATCGATGCCCCCCTCCCCCCGTTTTGCGAAGGACTCGCCGGAGAGTTTCAGCAGGATCCTTGTATACGGGAAGCGGGACGACATGTTAACCTACCTGATAACGTGTGAAGCGACCGATCGTGATGTTCTCGCCGAACTTCGCAATATGGTCTTTGATCACTTCCTGAACGGTCTTTTTATCATCCTTGTAGAAAGGCTGATTCAACAGACAGACTTCGCTATAGAACTTCGTCAGCTTGCCGGGCAGGATCTTCTCGATCTGATCGGCCTTCTTGCCTTCAGAAACAAGCTGCTCTTTAATCACCTCAATCTCGCGCTCTTCAACCGTTTTGTCGAGATCTTCGGGAGCGATGGCAAGAGGATTCATGGCGGCGATCTGAATCGCAAGGGCCTTTCCAAGCTCGGCGAAATCTTCGTTACGAGCGACGAAGTCGGTTTCGCAGTTCAGTTGAATCATGGCGCCGATGCTGCCTTCGCCGTGAATATACGAGCAAACGCGACCGACCGATGTTTCGCGGTCCATACGTTTCGCCGCTTTTGCCAGCCCTTTCTTACGAAGTTCGTCGACGGCTTTTGCCATGTCGCCTTCGAATTCTTCAAGGGCTTTTTTACAATCCATCATGCCGGCGCCGGTCATGTCGCGGATCTTCTTGATATCGTCTGATGATGCTTTATACATTGCTCGTTCCTGTTGTCTTTTTCTGCGGCCTCTGATTCACGTCTGCCCGTGGCCGAACGGACAGGTCAAAAAAATCCCGGCCCTTTCAGGCCGGGCTCCTTTTCAGGCCTGCTCGGGCGCTGCATCGGCAGCGTACTGGGCAGCCTCGGCAGGAGTCTCCTCTGCCTGAACGATCGGCTCATCGGGAATGAACTCTCCCGTTTCGTCGTATTCGCCTTTATAACGAATGCTATCTTCGGTGATGCTATCGGGATCGAACTCGGCGTCGTCTTCGACGAAGTCGGCCGCACCGGCCACGCCTTCCGTTCCTTCGATGATGGCGTCGGCCATCGTCTGCAGAAAGAGTGAAATCGCGCGGATGGCATCGTCGTTACCCGGGATCGGAAAATCAATCGGCTCGGGGTTGCAGTTCGAATCGACGACGGCGAAGATACGGATGCCGAGCTTCTGCGCTTCCTGAACGGCGATACGCTCGCGATCGGGGTCGATGATGAAGATGTTCTCGGGCAGGTTATTCATGTCTTTGATACCTGCGAGATCTTTGCGAAGCTTATCGAGCTCACGCTGAAGCATGAGGATTTCTTTCTTGGTACGAGCCTCTTGATCGAACGTTCCCGTCTCTTCCATAGCTTCGAGCTTTTTCAGGCGGGCGATGGATTTGCGTACGGTATTCCAGTTCGTCAGAAGTCCGCCCGGCCAGCGGGTGTTGATGTAGAACATCTTGCAGCGTTTCGCTTCGCGCTCAACGGCGCTGCGGGCCTGTTTCTTCGTACCTACGAAGAGCACCTTCTCGCCGCGATGCGTATGCTCGCGCAGGGCCTCATAGGCCTTTTTCGCCATCTGCACCGTCTTCTGAAGATCGATGATATGGATACCGTTACGAGCGGTGAAGATGTAGGGTGCCATGCGCGGATCCCACTTGCGGGTCTGGTGCCCGAAGTGTACGCCGGCCTCAAGAAGCGTTTTCATTGAAATCGTGGACATTCTCTTATCCTTTTTCCTTTCTATAGAGCAGCCAGCCTGTGACGACAAGCCCGATGAGGGCAGCCGGAGTCAGCTGAAGCTCCAGATTCTTCAAAATATAGAAATCTCTGATCCGGATGCCATGGCCCGGGAGGAGTTCAAGGACCAGGAAATCAAGCCCGAACACCCTGCTGATGAGCGACCCTGCAATGGCGCCGCCCAATGTTCCCAGAAGGAGCATGAGGACGGCGAAGCTGACTGAGAGCTTCTTCATCCGGTTCAATCCGTCAGACTTTCTTCGTAACGCGGTCTGTCAAATGAATTATGCCGCCCAGCAGCGATCGATCGAACTTCAGCCTCTTCTCAAACGAGAACGTAGTCTGTCGGCCTTCTCGGGGCGGGATCAGGCTCATCGCTCGCTCGCTCAGCGCTGCAATCGTGAGCGACGGGTTCACGCCCAGATTGGCCGGAATCATCGAAGCATCGATCACGCGCAGATTCTCATAGCCGAACACCCGGTTCTCAAGGTCGATGACGCCCTCGTCTGCGCTTCTGCCCATCGTACAGCCTCCCATGATATGTCCGGTAATCGGAGCTCCAAGCAGGCTGTCGTTCACCGAGCTGCGCGGGAATCCGCCGATCTTCTCGGCCACCCGGTGAGCGACCTGATTGGCGATGGGAATATAAACGGGCGACGGCTCTCCGGAGCTGAGCGTCGACGTCATCGTTTTCGTAAACGGCCAGATGAGGCGGCGACGACGCACCAGTCGCAGGCCGTTCTCAAAGGTCTGCATGACAAGCAGGATGAGCGACCGACGTGCGAATCCCACAGGGTTCATACAGCGCAGAAAATAAACCGGCCTTGTAACGGCCATGAGCAGATAGCGCAGCGCCCTGAAGCGATGCCCGTCCACCATCGCCGCCGAGATCATACCGAAGAAATCCGACCCGGCCGGATAACGCACCGGCTCGATATGCGTTCCCTCTTCGGGATGAAAGCTCGAACTGATCGCCACGCCTTTCGAATAATCCGCATTGCGCTCGCGAGACGTAACGGCGAGCACCGTTTCGCTATTCGTGCGCACCCTGTCGCCCAGATGATCCGATAGATTCGCGAGCACGCCTTTTTCTTTCATCTTTAGAAGCAGGCCCAGCGTGCCCATCACGCCGGCTGAGAGGATGACCGAATCGGCACGCAGCTCTTCTACGCCCGAGAAAAGTCTGGTAGTACGCTTCGTGCGGATCAGCCATCCGAACCGGCCGTCGACATCGGCAGTCGCTTTGCGCACGGGCCTTCCTTCTTTATCAAAAGGCAGAAGCTCGATGGCCTTTGTCTCGGGAATAACCGTCACACCGAGCTTCTCGGCCAGATAGAGATAGTTACGATCGAGCGTATTCTTGGAGTTATACCGACATCCGACCAGGCAGCCGCCGCAATAGACGCATCCCGTGCGCTCGGGCCCTTCTCCGTCGAAGAACGGATCGGCGACGCCCTGTCCCCGGCCTTTGCCGTCGCCGAAGAAGATGCCCATCGGAGTTGGGCGATAGGTTGATCCCACTCCCATCTCGTCGGCGATCTCTTTCAAGATGCGATCCGACGCCGAGACATTCGGATTCTGACTGACGCCCAGCATATAATGGGCAATATCATAGAACGGTTGAAGCGCCTTCTCTCCGCCGAGTTCGGCAAAGCCTGGACCCGAGAGCACCGACGTCCCGGGCCGGTAAAGCGTCGCCCCGTAGACAAGGCTGCCACCACCGACGCCGGCCCCACTCACAAGAAAAAAGTCACGAAGAAGATTCAGGCGCTGAATGCCATGCATGCCCAGATAGGGCAACCACAGATACTTGCGCAAATTCCAGTTGGTTTTCGGAAAAACCGCCGATGCCCAGCGCTTACCCGACTCCAGAACGGCGACGCGGTAGCCCTTCTGTGCCAGGCGCAGCGCCGAGACGCTTCCTCCAAATCCGCTGCCTACAATGATAAAATCGTACTTCTGCATGTGACGCTTCCTGCCTGTTTCTGTGTTATCCTGACCGTCGGGACCCGATGCGTCGGGATTCTGAGATTTTTGCAGAGAAGCAAAATTGACTGACATATCAATCAATTTTCTGAAAAGGGGCAGAATTCTGTCAGTGACAATGAATACTTCTGCCCGATTGTGTCAGGCAGTGTTACGGATTACGCATAGTGACGCGGATGAGATACACCTTTTTTAATACGCCCGGGCGTTTCTTCTTGTTGAAGAAGGCCTGGCTGGGCATCGATACCTTGTAGGCGTCATGCTCTTCGAGGATCTCAAGATCGTAACGCCCGCCAGTGAAACCGGGAAAGTTCAGAAGGCCCTCCCCCGATAGAATCACAAGACGCGATCCGTCGGCCCGCAGATCGGCCTCGAACTGGTCCTTGCGAAAGATGTCACGGGTCAGCCTCTGTGAATAGAAGGCATACGATCTCTGCGAGTTCGAGATCATGAATTTATACAGAACCTCCTCGCCGGGTTCGATTCGTCGCACCGTCTCTGCAATGCGGCTTGAGGGCTGATAGAAGATGAGCAGGCCGTAGATCAGCCAGCCAACGGTCAGATGCACGACAAGTCCGCTCAGCACGGGAACGATAAGACGATCTGAAAAATGCCGGCGCAGCACGGGCCAGAGCGCAAGCGGAAAAAGACAGAGAAGATAGACGAACCACTGCATGCCCTTTAAGTCGAAGGCGACGACGGGAATGGCAATATAGAAAAGCAAAAGCAGAGCCGGCACAAGATAAAAGAAAAACGCAGGCATTCGCTCGGGCTTCTCATCTTCGGTTAATCCGCCAAACAGCAGTCGGTCAAGCACGCCGGCCATATAGATCGCTCCGCCGGGAAGGATCCAGTAGATATACTGCGGAAGCTGAAAGCGCGAAAAGCTTATAAGCGAGAGCGTGAGAAAGAGCCACAGCGGAATAACAAAATCCGCTTTGCGAAATTCATCGCTGCGCACATAATTCCATAGAGAGAGAGGAATACGTTTCCAGATGGCATCAGAAGAAGTAGAAGCATCACCGGAACCGATGAGCGCCTGACGCACTCGCAGAAATACATGAACGGCAAGAGGAACAAAGAAAAGACCGAAGGCCCAGGCGAAGTTCTTCACAAAAAACAGCGGATCAAACTTCTGATTGTAGATGAAGCTGTAAAAGCGTCCGAACGATTGAATGATGATAAAGAAGTTCGGCCCGTACCAGCTGAATTCCTGAAACAGAACATACGACCAGAATAGCGGCAAGGCCGCCGTAACAAAGATGCCCTGAGGAATCTTCATACTCAAGATGCCCTTCCAGTCGCGACGGATCAAGAGATCGACGCCGATCGAGATGCCGGGGATCACGACGGCAATGGGCCCTTTTGTGATGAAGCCACATCCCATGAAGAAATACATGAGATAGAAGTAGTTCGCGTTCTTCTTTCGCGCCAGGTAGTAGGCATGATGAATAAAGATCAAGAACGAGGTCAGATAGATATCGATCAGCGGACTGACAAGCATCGACAGAAGCCCGGGGCTGGACGCATAAAGCAGCGAGGCCAGAAGTCCGCGACGCTCGCTCTGTGAACGAAGCACGGTGATGCGATAGATACCGTAAAGCGACAGCAACGCGAAGATCAGCGACGGAAGACGGAAGGCGATGTTATTCTGCCCGAATAGCTTGAATGAAGCCGAGACCAGCCAGAAGGTCATGATCGGCTTGTCGAGATACTTGCGGCCGTTATCGCGAATAAACAGGTAGCCGTCGCTATCGGTCATCTCGCGGGCAATCTCGGCGTATTGTGCCGAGTCGATATCCATCATATCGGCGTTGATAAGCGAGACGGCGGGCAGCAGCGAGAGCAGAATCAGGGAGATAAGGATCTTTTTCTGTAATGAGTTCATGGGTTCAGCGTATTCCGTTAAAAGAGTTACCGGTCGAGCCGGAGCAGGCGGTCGGACCGGCTCTGTGCTCCGGCGATTCAGATCAATACTGGCTCATGATGGCGTTGAACATGCATTTGCCGAGCGTCTCACATTCCATATTCTCGTTGTAGCATTCGAGAATATCGGCCTGATGAATGGTGCAGCCGTCCATGCAGGAGATGCGGACGCGCGTCTGCAATTCAGCGCCCTGATCGGAGGCAGCGCACTGGACCACCTTATCGCAGATCTTCAGGCATTTCTGTTCCACCGGATCGTGACAGGCGGTAAGAAGCAGCGAGAGCATTGCAAGAACGAGAATTCGTGCCATCGCTGCATGTTTTTCAGGCCCTCCCCGCGAACAAGAAGATTTCCGTGGCCTGGAGCTCGGCGCAGGTCGTTCGAGATGGTCTTTTCAGGCCGAAGGGCACGGGTTGAGGCAGGACCGCATCAGCTCGCCATACGCGGGTGCAGGCAGGCCATACAGCGGACAGAGAGCAAAGCCTTTATCTCAAACTTACTCGTTGGCGTGCTTCTTTTCGCAATCCTCTCTAAAAGCCGGGCCACATTCTGAATTCAGTATAATAAATCTGTGCTCATGTTTCTTCGACGGGCTATCTCGCCGACCTGTACGGCTCAGATTTGTTCCAATAATCGTAACACCTTTAGCATCGATATATGTAAAAATGGCCGGACCAAGATCGGATTCTTCAATCAGAACATCTTTCATTACTACATCGTAGAAAGCAGAAACATAAGGGCTAGTTGTCAGATTCACTCGTTTCAAGTTCACCCTGTTCCATTCTGAATACTCAGTACGGAATCCCCCCATGCCAGCCTCTGTAATAACGACGTCCTCCCAATTCGCATGACTTACAGACATTTCCGATAGATCCCCCCCTTCGATTCTTACGTTTTTGAATTGCGTTTTATAGAAGTTGGCCCCATGCAAGTTACAGTCCTTCATGATAACGTTTTCAAAGGCGCCACCGTCGAATTCTGTGTTCTCAAAATCCACCCCTTGAAACACATGGCCCTGAATAGAGACACCTCTCACATACCAGTCCTCGGTCTGGCCTTTTACTTCGTTCCAGCGTTCTGGATGCTGAATCAATGTCTGGTTCAGAAGTTCGTTCGGCTTGCGATGAGTTCTCATGCAATCACGCACATAGATGAAGGCGAACATTGAGATAAGCACCATGATCACGATAACCGCGGCTTTCGGATTCCCCTTCACCTCTTCGTTCCACCATGCCATTATAAGAATCTCCCGTAGTCAAAGATATCGCCCTAATCTGGTATTCATTCGCTCGTAAGAGTCATCCGGGTTTTCGTCCCCCCATCAGGCCTCTTTCTCTTTTCTTAGATTCCTCTGACAGGAGATACCCCTGGTAGCTGTGGCTTCTATTCCGGTTGCAGAGGCATCGATACAATCGACTATCTCCTGTTTCGCTTCCTCTTGATTCAAGAAGGGCTTTCTGTCCAGCTCATTCCTCATCCGAGCGATGAGACCCTCTTCAGAGAAGAAGCAAATACTGAAATGCGTTCAGAAGAGTAAGTAAGAACAAACGGGGACGTACAATGCCCCGCCCTGCTACGATAAGAGTACCGCAACTATTAACTTCCGATTCTGGAACGGACCGACCTGGCTGCTGCCTGGGCCTCTTCCAGCGTCATCTTGCCCATCCTCGTTTGCCTCGCTCCTTTGTTTCTTTAAGGGAACCTTCCAGATCTTGCATATATTCATGGTAATTATGGCCAACGCCGCTTCCTCGAGTGAGCGGTGAGTCGTAAGAAACAGAGTTATTCTGCATTATCTTTCAATCGCTCTTTCCAATATTCCGGATGACGGCGCTGATGTAATACTGCCAGAATGTGGATACCATCTTCCGTTTCGCGGTAATACACAGTAAAAGGAAACCTGTCCATGAAATAGCCTCGATAGGGCTTCGCTATCTATGCGTAAAGGTCTGGCTGTTTCGCTACCTGCCTGAGGGCAGTTTGTACGAATTCACGGAATATCTTACCCAGTCCCTGTCTCTCTCGGCTGTAGAATCTGGAAGCTTCGGCAACGTCCTGTATTGCCGCCGGATCTACAGTAACCTTACGCATCCTGAATATCGTCAATCGCCTGCAGGGCCTGCTCCAGAGGCACGGCCTTAACATTGCCCGATGTAAAATCAATCCACCGCTTCTCCAGTATGGAATGATGCGACCTCAGGATTGCAGGGTTCACTTCTTCCATCTTCATCGCAAGAGCCAGATAAAGAAGCTCCTGTTCCTCTTCACTGAGCTCCCTGGCCGCTGCCTGGACCTCTTCCAGCGTCATCTTGCCCATCTTCCACACCTCGCCTCCTAAGCTCTTCGGTTTACGACATTCCGTCCACTCCTTTTCCACGCCCCGATTCGCCGGGCATTGCCGGGCGCGGGCTTGCCAAAAAATAAAGTGTGCCGCCCCGCTCCGTCCGATACTCAAAGAGGTATGAGGCGCATTTTCTCCATTTCTAAGTATCCTTTCAAATACCTGCTCATGGCAGTCGTCCTTCTTCTGACGATGACCCGCTGTGCCAGTACAGTCAGCCGATCCGAGCTCGATACGGCGCAGAGCCTGGCCGAATCGGGACAGGAGCAGGCACTCCAGGAGCTTTTTGAACGGCGCCAGAATGTGCCCGAAAAAGACAAAGAGCGCTATGTCGAGGTGATTGGTGAAGGCAAATCCGACCAGTCCTCGGTCATGCTGCGAGAGCTCTACAGAGATCCAGGATACGAAACGCAGCGGCCCGCAATCCTCAAAGAGCTGATCGAACGTCCGGGGGAGACCGACGCGCAGTTCGTCCGCAAAAGCGTGACCGAGAATCCCGAGCTCTTCGGACCCGAGCTTGAGGCGGCCCTTTTGCGTCGTGCCGATCGACCGAGCGCCGAAACGCTGCTTTCGATGATTGAGGCCGGACGCACCACTCTGAATCCCGAGTCCATTCGCCTGTTCGGTGAGACCTCATTGCAACAGGCCCTTCCCCTGCTGATCAAGCATGCCGATGCCGGCAACGATACCGGTATCACAATGCAGTCCATTGCCCGCATGTCAACGCCTGAATCCGGGCAGTACATCATGGCTACGGCGCAGAAAGGCGATCATCCGGCCCGGCTTGATGCCATACGACAGCTGGCCGCCGCCCCTGATCAGGATGAGGCGCGCGCCCTTCTGCACAGCCTGATCGAACACAATCCCGACACGCATGTCGCCGCTCTTGAGGCGTTAGGCGGCATGGGATTCAACGAAGAAAGCTATGATATCGTAGCCGCCCTGTATCATCAGAGTGACGACGAAACGACTCGCCAGGCTGCCATCCAGACCATGGCGGCGATGCGACAGATCGACCCGGAGGCCCTGGCCGCAGAGCTGAATCGAGGCAAAACGGAAACGGACGAGAGCGAAGAAACAGAGGAATCTACAGAAGAAAAGGTCGTCAAACGCGTAGATAGGGATCAGCGTTCTCTGAAAGACGCCTACAGAGATCCGAGACGGTTAACCGATATCGTAAAAGATAAAAACCGCCAGAAGCAGATCGTTAAAGAAGAGAAGCCCGTCGCCATCAAAAAGAAAGCCCTGTATCGGCTTGATGAAAGCGCCGCTGCGTCGCGTCGCTATGCCGCTCGCCTGGATCGCTCCTTTCAGAGGCTTTTCGGAAAGGATGCCGGCGATGTAAGATTGAAAATCCATAACGGCCTGCTCACCTATGCCGGCTCAAGCAGCAATAACGCCGCCTTTATACAGCGTTCCTATCAAAAAGGATTTGGCGTAGAGGCGGATCGTTCTAAAGAACTGCTCAAACAGGGACTGCGCCTGCAGCACAGCCTTGATGCCGTCATTACCAATATCACGCGAGAGTATGCGCGAAAGGATCTTCAAGTTTATGCCCTGAGCAGCTTCTTTGCCATCAAACGCAAACAGGCCGAGGCCCTGCTTGATGCGCACAGAAGACGCGCCCTTTAAGGGAAGCTCTATTATATCGCTTATGAAAAAGCTGCTGATTCTCATTCCAGGATTGCTGGCTCTGCTCGTCTCCTGTTCACAGGAGATCAAAGGAGAGTTTGCCTGGAATACGTTCTACGACCAGGACCTGCCGCCGCTGGAGCGGTCGCTTCTACAGCCGACACAGTTTCGCTTCGGGCGAGAACATCTCTATTTCAGCGACCAGAATACGATCTGGTGGATGTACCGCATCGATCAGGTCGGATTCGGAACGCGCTCCCTGCTTGTGGCGCTCTACTCCGTTTCGGGCAGCCCCGAGCCGGTCGAGATCGATCTTCGAGAGGTGCCGGTTGAAACATCGGGCGAGATCCGACTGTTGCGCCAGTATTACAATCCGCTGCCCGTCGGCGACTACCGCCTGAAGATCGCTCATCAAGCTCTTCCCATCGATGAAGTAAGTTTTTCGGTCATTCCCGACGACGAGCTGGCCATTGCCTCGGGTCCGTTACCGGGCGACGAATACAGGGATTCCTTCAGCGACAGTTCAGATGATGATATCGAACGATACTCCTCTCCGTATTGACGGAAGGGAAGCGAGCAGATACAGAGGAAGCGGACTGCACCAAGCGGCGCCAATCCCTACTTTTTTGATCTGATTTGTCTGTTTTTTGATTGTCAAGAAAGGAAAGCTGCCCTTCTCTGTTCTCTATGGAACAGGTTTCATTCTTCAGAGCTTCATTTCCGTCTCTTGTGAACCGCCGGGTAGCCCGCTGGACGGCCCTTCAGGTCAGTGTGATCGCCACTCTGGGCGCAGCCGGTGTAAGCCCTGCCCTGCTGTCTATCTTTCTGCTCGTGGACTTTGCCCTTCGTAGCCTGCTCGGTCCAAATGCCTCTGTCCTTGTGCACGCAGGGCGCAGCATCTTCCGGTTTACGGCAAAGAGATTCGGCGTCAGTGAAGAGCTTGCCTCCATTCGTCCGGCACGCTTTGCCTGGCTGTGTGGCCTTCTTTTCAGCCTGCTGGCCGTCGCCGGAGTCTTCTCGGGCCAGGCGCTCCTGACATCGATCGCGCTGGGAACGCTCGCCCTTTTCAGCGGTCTTGAGGCGCTTTTCGGGTTCTGTGTGGCCTGCTACATGTTCGGATGGGCACAACGCTTCGGATGGATCTCGCCCGACGTCTGTGTGGATTGCCGTCGCCCCTGACGCCTACACGTCGGCCATGCTGGCATCGCCGACGTGCTGGATCTCTGCGCTGCCGGAAAAGGTGCGAATGAAGATGCCGCTTCGTGCGCTCTTTGCCTCGCTCTTCGTTTCGGCAACAAGCCGCGAAATGTCGGTTAACGGTATACGCCCCTGAGCGAAGAACAGAAGGGCCGCCGAAAGCACCGGAAGCGGAAACCGCTGCATCTGACCGTAGCGGTTCTGCGCTTCCATATAGTCTCGCTCCACGTCTGCCGGTTCAAGAAAGCTATTGCGGGCCCTTTCGAAAGATTGCTGCAGCCTTCGGATCTCCCGGAACACCGAGCGTACACTATGACGACGAAAGCCGAGAAAGAAGTCGTCGCCGCCCACATGGCCGACAAAGACATTACGGCTGCCGCCTGCAAGATGCTTCAACGACTCGCCGATGCTCAGAAGGGCAAGGTCGCCTTTCTGAAAGCCGTAGCGGTCGTTGAACGGCTTGAAGTTATCCAGATCAAGATAAACGATAATGGTCGGATCAAGCCTGTGTGCGGCGTCTTCAAGGAATCGAAGAATGGCGCGGTTGCCGGGAAGGCCGGTTAACGGATTCTCTTCGCGCGCCGACTCGATGCGTTCCTGGTAAACGTAGCGCAGCATGGCCGTCGACGAGAGGAATCCGCAGTAGCGCCCCCGGTCGGTGATCAAGATGCCGTCTCGCGATCTCATCGAATCCTGTAGCGAGAATATCTTGAGTATCTCATCGGCGTCGGCATGCAGGTCGGCCACATAGCACTTGCGAATATGATGTGAAAGGAAATCTTCCATATCTCGATTATGAAGAAGATCTTTTCCGTACGGAGAATAGGTTATACTTTTCAGGCTGGATTCATGTAGCAGGCCAAGCGGTTCTTCAAATTCATTCAGAACGGGGAATAGCGTAAACTCAGGGTTTCTCTTGAAAAGCTCGACGATCTGCGCGAATCCCATGCCCGGCCGCACCGGCTCGATACGCTGCATCTGCAAACCCGGCTTGAGGTGCGGAATGGCGCTTTCGCGATCGGCATGCAACAGATCACGAGCCGTCGAATCGCTATGAGTTCGAATCGAGTCTTCGATGAAAAGAGGCCTGCCCACAAAATAGCCCTGAATCAGATCGCAGCCGATTCGCACACATGCTCTGTATTCGTCTTCTGTTTCGACGCCTTCGGCGACGACCATTCCACCCATCAGATGCGAAAGCTGGATAACGTGCTGTAAAAAAAGCCGCTTCTTAGGATCGCTGTCGACTCCCTGGATAAAGAAGCGATCCAGCTTGACGATATCGGGCTCGACGCTATAGATCAGCTGCAGGCCCGAGAAGCCGACACCGTAGTCGTCAAGAGCGATGCGGTATCCCTGCTGACGATAGGTATCGATCATGCTTTTCATACGTTCGATCGAATGAAACTGATGTCTCTCTGAGATCTCGAACACCATCGTCGATGCAGGAAGATCGAACTCCTCGAGAACGCGATGAGTATTGCCCTGCCTGTAATCGGGCATCTCAAGCAGTCGGTTATCGAGGTTATAAAAGAGCCGCCTTTTGCGGGCATCGGGAAGCTGCAAAAAGCGCTGCAGGGCAAGACGACGCAAGAAGAGGTCAAGCGTGTAAAGAGCTCGATTCTCGACGGCATAATCGAGCAAGGCGAAGACGCTTTCAAAGCCGGCGCGATCGTAGTTCCGCAGCAGCGCTTCATAGCCATAGATTCTGCCCGAGGCCACGTCGAGGATGGGCTGAAAGGCGAAATCAAGCTCGCGGAGGATGTCCTCCCAGATCATATCGCCCTGCTTCATACCCGTCTCAGTCCAAACGACAATCGTCACAACGCTCCACTTTAGGCAGGCGCCGTTACGTTCTCATGTCCGGACCATAACTTTTTGTATCAGGAGTACTGTCAAACCGGGGTTTTTGCCTTTCCCGATTTCCCTGTCTTTTTTCTTTAGAGCAATATGATCGATTCACGTCTTCGCCGGCTGGTAGCCGGATCGCCGCATTACATTGAAATCCGTTATCACAATCGACGCAGTCGCTCTCTGGGAATCCGCAAGGGAACGCCGATTGAACTGGCCTCAAAGCATACGGAGGGCGTCGGTATCAGGGTACTTTTTAACGGAGCCTGGGGCTTTGCTGCGACCTCTGATATGGGCGAGGCCGCACTCGAACGTTCGTTACGCAGCGCCTTTGAGGGAGCACGTCGGCTTTCTGAACTGCGACGACATCGCAGCGCCCTCGCCGAAACGGATCGCCTCGCAACAGGCGAGTTCGAATTGCCGGGATACAGCGAACTGCTGTCCATTCCCTTAAGTGAACACCGTGAAACCGTCGAAGATGCAGAGCGCCGGCTTCGTAGCTCATCAAAGTCTATCGACACGGCACAGTGCCAGTACACCGAAGTCTTCGAAGAGAAGTTCATCGTCACGTCAGACGGAGCCGACGTCTGGCTGCGCCTTGTTAGGCCTGAGCTGCGTTTCCTGGCCTTTGCAAAGGACGGCTCGAAGATGAGTCGCGGCTATGATTCCGTCGGCGCAACCGGCGGCTGGCAGTGCATGTTCCAGAACCGATCCCTTGACCGTTATATTGAAACTGCGGCCGCCAGTGCCGTCGATCTGCTTGCAGCCGCGGCTCCCGAAGGCGGACGAAAAAAGGTTATCCTGGCCCCCGCCATGGTGGGGTTGCTTGCTCATGAGGCCATCGGCCATACGGTCGAGGCGGATTTCGTTATTTCGGGCTCTGTGGCTCGCGATCTTCTCGGGCGGCAGGTCGCCTCTGAAAAGGTGACCCTATGTGATAGCGGGCGCTCCGAGCATGCTCCTTATGCCGGCGGAGAGCTTCCCGTCGACGACGAAGGCGTGTATGCCGATAGAACCGTATTGATTGAAAAGGGCAAGCTCGTCGGCTACCTGCACAGTCGCGAAACGGCGAAGCAGTTCGGAGTGAAGCCGACGGGTAACGCCCGCGCATGGGAATTCAGCGACGAGCCGCTCATCCGCATGCGTAACACCTACGTCGAGCCAGGAACCGATGATCTGAACGATATGATTGCCGGCATCGAGGACGGCTTTTACGTCGACGGCCCCGAAGGAGGCCAGGCCGATGCTACCGGTGAGTTTATGTTTGGAGCTTCACGGGTCCGGCGCATCAAAAACGGAAAACTTGCGGAGGTCGTTCAGAAGGTAACGCTTTCGGGCAACGCCTTTGACGTCTTGCGTTCGGTGGACGCCGTCAGCTCCGATTTCAAGTGGGATCTCGGATCAGGCCATTGCGGTAAAGGACAGCCCGCGAAGGTCGACGCCGGCGGGCCGTTCCTGCGATGTGAAATCCTCGTCGGAGGCGAAGCATGAGCGCCACCTACGCCGATCAATCCATCGAACGCCTCAAGAACGCAGCCGACCGTTTGCTCTCGACCAATCGCCCCGCCGGTTCGCAGCTTGAAGTCTATGCAAGCTCTGAATCTGAACGCCGTCTTGTTTTCGAGAACGACGACCTTTCCGTCGTCTCTGAGACGTCCGGCGACAGGTTCGGGCTGCGTCTTCTGCATAACGAGCATACGGGATTCGCCACGACGAATTCCGCCGAGTCAGGCCGTCTCTTACATACCCTTCATGAGGCCGAATCCCTTGCCGCCACGGCGCCGCCCTCCCCTTTTGACGCCCTTGCCGTTCCGACAGAGGCCCATCGTACGACTGTGTATAACCTTGATGCTCTGCACGGGCGTTCGGGCGAGCATTCCGACGACTTCGCCGGTGATGATCTTCCCTTTGAAGCGATGCAGAGGATCCTCGCCGAGGCAAAACGAGACGCACGCGTCGCCATCGATCGCGTCGAGTTCTCGTTCAGCGACAGCGTGCGTACGGTCGTGAACAGCCATGGTATCCATCTCACGCAAAAAGAACAACTGGCGTCATGGTTCATCATGGGTATGGCCCGCGACGGCGCGCAGGTAACAAGCTTCGATTACGACGGCGGATCGGCCGCCACCGTGCAGGAACTGTTCGAAGACATCACCAGGCGTGTCGCCGATTTTCGCGATTCGGTCATCGGCTCTTTGAATCCGCGCAAAGGCCGAACCTATAAAGGTCCGGTTCTCTTGCATCCTTATGCCGTGCTTGACCTTCTTGTCGGAACGGTGTCGTTTAACGCAAAATCAAGAGCGCATCTGGACGGCATCAGCCCCTGGGTTGATCGCTACGCCGGTGACGGACGTCTCACCGAGCCTGTCGCTCATCCGTCGCTTCTGCTCTACGAAGATCCGCATGACCTGAGTCGTCCGGCCGGCACGCGCTTCTTTGACCGAGAGGGGAACTTTACGGCGCGTCATGAAATAGTGAAAGACGGTCGCCTTATCTTTCTCGCCGAGAACTGTCATACGGCGAAACGTTCGGGACGCGCCATTACTGGCAATGCGACCGGCGACGGAAGATCGTTACCCGACCACGGCTTTTCAAATCTGACGCTTGATATCTCGCCCGACGGCATCATCACACCGCAGCCTCTTCCGGAACTGCTTCGAACGATGAAAGAAGGGCTGCTGCTGAAGCGCTTCAGCGGGAACGAAGATCCGATCTCAGGACGTTTCTCGGGCGTGGCGAAGAATTCGCGCTGGGTAGAGAACGGCGAGATATGCTTCGGCGTGCAGGAGGTGATGGTATCGGGCGACCTGTTCGGTCTTCTTCGCGACGTCATCGCCGCCTCCACCGAACGCATGGTCGCCTCCGGTGGATGGTCGGCTCCGTATCTGCTTGTCGATGGGTGCAGCGTCGTCTTTGATTGAGAGGCGTTGCCGAATCAGCACTATGTGCTCTGAAAACGGGCGACATAGTGCTCTACCGTTTTCTTGATCGCCTGGTCAAACTGATGCACGGCTCGCCATCCAAGCTGCTCCTGTATCTTTGAAGAGTCGACTGCATAACGTCGGTCATGGCCTGGCCTATCCTTCACAAACGCTATCTGCTCTGCGTATGGTTTGGTCGCAGGTACCATCTGGTCGAGCAACGAGCATATTCGCTGTGCGATTTCGATATTCGGCATCTCGCAATCGCCGCCAATCGCATAACTTTCGCCCGCCCGCCCCTTTCGGTAAGCGAATTCAATTGCGCAGCAGTGGTCATCGACGAAGATCCAATCACGGACGTTCTTCCCGTCTCCATAGACGGGAATAGGTTTTCGTTGAAGAGCATTGCGGATAATGGTGGGAATAAGTTTCTCGTCATGCTGAAAAGGACCGAAGTTGTTCGAGCAGTTCGTAATAACGACGTCTAACCCATAGGTCCGGAAATAACTGCGAGCCAGCAGGTCGGCGGCGGCCTTTGTCGCGCTGTACGGGCTGTTCGGACGATATGCGCTCTGTTCAGTGAAGCGACCGCCTTCTTCGATGCTTCCAAATACCTCGTCTGTCGATACCTGCAAGAACCGGCCTTTATAAGTGCCATTCCAGAAGCGGCATGCCTCCTGTAAGAGGACATGCGTTCCGTTCACGTTCGTCTGTAGAAAGCGATCAGGATCCTCAATGGAGTTATCGACATGCGATTCCGCCGCGAAATGAAGAACACCTTCAAAATTGAAATCCCGGAAAAGCTCTCTTACAAGAGATCTATCAAGGATATTCCCATGCACAAATCGGTAACGCTGGTCATTCTGAACACTGGCCAGATTTTCCTCATTGGCCGCATAGGTAAGAGCGTCAAGGTTCACAACCCGCACGTGAGAATTCTGTTTGAGAAAATGCAGAATAAAATGGCTGCCGATGAAACCGGCGCCTCCCGTAATCAGGATCGATCTCACAGAGCATACGATGAACAGCCCTCCGTCAGCGGCAATACATTATCCATGGGTCCGGATTTTTTCTTCCGACTCTGACCGAGAAAAATATGATTGTCTTTTTCCTGGCGCTTAAATCTGCTAACCGTCATGCTGCGGCGCAATGTAAAGATCGTGTCTACCGGACTGGGGCTTCCTGATACCGTGCTTCACGATCATGAACTCGACGCCCGGCTGGGTCTTCCCGTCGGCGAAACCTATGATTTCACCGGAGTCAGGCAGCGTTATCAGAGCACCACCGAGACATCCTCGTTGCTGGCTGCACGCGCCTGTCAGGCGGCACTTGCTCAATCGCCATTTGACTGGAACGACATCGATTGTCTTGTAGCCACATCGGCGACGATGGACAAGGCTCTTCCGTATAACGCTGCCATGATTCATGCCGAACTCGGGCTGCACGAAAAACGAACGATGACGCTCGATATCGGCAGCAGTTGCATGTCGTTCCTTACGGGGCTCGACCTGATCAGCACCGCGATTGCATTCGGTCGATTCCGAACGGCGATGATCGTCGCTGCAGACATCTCGACCTTTACCGTAGATTATGGCAATCTGCGCGAAAACGGTATTTTCGGCGACGGTGCGGCGGCGGCGATCCTCACAGCGGACGAAACGTCATCAAGTATCATCATTTCAAGAAGTATCACGCTCTCAGAAGGAGTGGACTACTGCCATATCAACGCGGGCGGTTCCCGGTACCACCGCCGCGTACCTCATTCGAACGCCGATGCCGTATTCGGTATGAACGGACCCGCCATGCTCGATCTGGCAGCCAGGCAGCTGCCAGCCTTTGTGGAATCGCTCTTGAGCGACGCCGGCATGACGATGAGCGATATCGATCTCGTTATACCGCATCAGGCGAGCAAGCTCGCTCTGGATCGGCTTTCGCGACGACTCAAAGTATCGCGCAATCGGTATGTGGACGTCTTTGAGCGGTACGGAAATCAGGTGGCCGCATCGCTGCCCACGGCCCTGCATACGGCAATCGAAGAAAAAAGGATACAGCGCGGACAGACGGCGATGCTTGTCGGTAGCGGTGCCGGGATAACGATCGGTGGAATGATTTTTGTCTACTGACATACGGAGCTCGTTTTGAACCTATCTTTTGACCTTCTAAAAGTCGGCCATTGCAACCATCCTGAATGTATAGCCATGAGCGGAGGAGCTTTCCGCAACGTCCGTTTCCCGTCACTCTGCGCCCTGATACGTCATCCGCGACATGGATATATCCTGTATGATACGGGTTATGCGCCTCACTTCCACTCTGCCACACAGACCTTTCCCGAACTGCTCTACCGGAAAGTTACACCGGTACATCTGCCCCCCGAAGAGCATCTGATCACTCAACTTCAAAGCCGGGGAATTCGGCCGGCCGATATTTCAATCATCATTATCTCGCATTTCCATGCCGATCATATCGCGGGGCTTCGAGACTTTCCGCATGCGCGATTCATAGCCAGTGCGGCGGAATATCAAGCCATTAAGCAGAGGTCTCGCATAGGTCGTCTGCGCCGCGCATTTCTCGGCGAATTACTGCCGGATGACTTCGAAAAACGAGTGACCTTCGTCGAACAGATGTCGCCTGTTCGCCTGAGTAAGGCTCTTCAACCGTTTTCAAAAGGCTTAGACCTTCTCGGTGACGGAAGCATCACCGGCGTTGATCTTCCCGGCCATACGGAGTCACAGCTGGGTCTATTCATCGAAGACGGAAACAGGGAACGCTTTCTTGTCGCAGACGCCTGCTGGGGAATTCCTGCGCTTGAAAAAAACCGCAGGCCGACCTTTCTGGCCAGTCGGGTTTTTTCGAACTTCAGACTGTACAACGAAACGTTCGCAGCCCTGCGCGAACTGCATCTGCGTTCCGGCTCGCCGCAGGTTATACCCTCGCATTGTGATGTAACCTACCAGGCCAGCATGAAGTCAAAGCAATGATTCCGCGCATTCCGTTCATTATCTACCATTTCATCGTAGCCCGCTGGTTCAGGCGTTTCAGCGATTCAGCCTCTCTTGCGCGCTATCAACAACGAATGATGCGCCGATACTTCAAAGACGTTATCCCTCGCTTTCCTTTTTACGCAAAGACTCTTTCCGGAAGAATGCAGAGCCTCCATAACGGCATCTCTGACCTGACCGATCTTCCCATCGTGGACAGAAGCGTGATGAACGACTGGTTTGAAGGATTTAACCGCCATGGTATTTCGCGCGAAAGAGCCCTTCAATTCGCCCTTCAGGCCGAGCAGGTACGGAATTTCGTTCCGGAAATGAACGGAATAACGATCGGCCTTTCAAGCGGGACGTCCGGGCGTCGCGGAGTCTTCCTCGCCACAGAAAAAGAACGCCTGAAGTGGGCCGGCATCATTCTCGCAAAAGCTCTGTCGAAAAACGCGCTGAAACAGGTGCTGAATCCGTTCAGGCCTGCTCTGCGCATTGCTCTCTTTCTGCGCGCGAATAGTAATCTTTACACGACCATACGCAGTCATCGTATTCGCTTCGAATTCTACGATCTTCTCAGACCACTCGCAGACCATGTCGAGGCACTTATTCGCTTTCAACCGCAAATTATCGTCGCTCCGGCAGGTGCTCTTACTGCCCTTTCCGGCCTGCTGAATCACGAACAACGCCAGAGTTTAAGACGCGAGCTTCTACAGGTTTTCTCGGCGGCAGAAGTTCTTGAAACCCACCAGAAACAGAACATTGAGCAATCGCTCGGATTGCGAGTTGATCAAATATATCAGTGCACGGAAGGGTTCCTCGGTATCACCTGCACAGCAGGAAATCTACATCTGAACGAGGCTTACATATATTTCGAAAAGGAATGGATCGATCAGAATAGATTTTACCCGATTCTTACCGATTTCACAAGAAGCAGCCAGGCGTTCGTACGCTACAGGATCGACGACATTCTACATATTGATCGTCGCCCCTGTTCCTGCAGCTCGGCTTCTATCCGTCTTGCAAAAATTGAAGGGCGAGCCGATCAGATTCTGACTGCAACGACCCATGACGGAACAGTCGTGCCCGTATTTCCGGACACAATCCGACAGATTTTCTATTCGCTGCCGATAGAAATCGAGGATTATACGCTTAACCAGAAGCACGACGGGCTGTATATCGCAGTCAAGAATGAGACACAGGATGTACATCGAACAAGGGAAACGGTCGGCGAGGCGATTCGGGAGAGATTCAAGAAAATGGGATTGATGATACCTATCGTTCGATTCGTTGAATGGCAGGAAAGACCGGCCGATCAGAAACACATCCGCATTCGAAACGATACGGGATCGTGTTCAGAATCCTTTCGAAAACGGGGCCAGGGATCGATTGCTGAAAAAAGCGAAGGATGGCAGAGTCAATGAACCTTCTTCTAACAGGAGCATCGGGATTCGTCGGAGGCTCGTTCTGGAATCGATTCGAATCTGAAATTCACATTACCGGCATAGGTCGTCGCGAACTCAACCGAAAGAATTATTTACGTCACGATCTGAGTCAACCGATCAATCTGTCTGCCGACTGCAGGCCCGATGTCGTTATCCATGCAGGCGCCATGGCTTCTCCCTGGGGAACAGCGAAGCAGTTCTACAGGAATAACGTCCTTGCCACGAGAAACGTCGTCGATTTCTGCGAAAGCCGCTCTGTCAGAAAGCTGATCTATATCTCTTCCAGTTCCGTGTATTACAATGATCAAGATCAGTCGGGAATCACCGAAGAAACGCCCATCGGCCCCTCCTTCATTAACGGATATGCTCGTTCAAAGTTCGAGGGTGAGCTTGAGGCGCGTCGGTTTACGGGAGAAGTCGTCATTCTCAGACCCCGGGCCGTCTTCGGTCCCGGTGACACCGTCCTCTTTCCTCGCATTCTTGAAGCCGCTCGAAGAAAAAAGTTACCCGTTATCGAGCGTCCCGGCAATCCCGCCATCGGCGATCTCATCTATATAGATAATCTGACGGATTGTATGAAGCAGGCGGCCATCAATACATCCATTACAGGGGATTTCAATCTGACAAACAACGAACCTGTCTCGATTCAGGATTTTCTATTTGATGTATTCAGGCGTCTTGACATCCCTCTGCCCCGCAATCGGGTTTCCGGAAGCAAAGCCCTTTTCGCCGCCACTCTGCTCGAATCTGCATATCGAGTCATGCGCTTGAGCGGTGAACCTCCCGTTACGAGGTTCGGTGTTCAGGTTTTTACTCTCTCCAAGACCTTTGATGTCACAAAGATGCTCCAAACCTTCGGACCGCCAGCTGTTTCCGTCGAAGAAGGGGTGCGGCGTTTTATCGAATGGCAGAGGCATCTATGAATCATATTACAACGATCATGGCATGTGGTGCGACACTTTATGCTACCATCCTGATTTCCAAATTCGCTCTTGCAATCTACTACAGGTGGAGTTTCTCACGCCGCCCGAAGACAGCGACGAAACTTGATCGCCTGACCATCATGCAACCAATCCTTTCAGGCGATCCGGCCCTGAAGGAGATGCTTCAGCGGAACGTCAATGAACATCCGGAAGCGAGCTTCCTGTGGTTACTGGACGAACAGGATAGCGAGGGACAACGCGTCGTTCAGGAGGTTGTCGATGCTCACGACAGCCCGAATATAAAAGTCGTTCTCTGTCCGCCCTGTCCCGAGGGCATCAATCCCAAGCTTTTCAAGTTTTACCAGGCTCGTAAGCAGATTGAACGCGATTTCGTGATCGTGCTTGATGACGACACGTTCCTGCCCATGGAAACTTGCCGGGCCCTGATCGACGGCTTACAACACTACGGCCTTGTTACAGGATTACCGTGTTATATGCCCGGAAGCAGCCTTCCATCAAGACTGCTGGCTCAATTCGTAAACAGCAACGCCGCAATGACATATCTCCCGCTGGCTCCAATTATGGAGCCGATTACTATAAACGGGATGTGTTACGCTTTGAAACGTGATACGCTGATCCGCCTTGATTACTTCAGGCCTTTACTCGGCCATCTCACCGATGACCTTGCCGTGGCCAGATCTTTGCTCACTATGGGCGAGAAGATACTTCAGATTCCCCGCCATCAGTTCATTCAAACGAATCTGAGTAGCATTTCGGCGTATATGAGGCAGATGCATCGCTGGTTTTTTTTCGCTCTGCTTCTGCTGAGAAGCGAGCGCCCGATCATGAAAGCGCTGATCCTTCTTCTTCAGGGCATCCATCCTTTCCTGCTTCTCTGCCTCATCGTCTCGACGGCTTTAATGCCGACGATGATTCACCTTTCCATTCTCGGCATCGTAATTGCTTTGCGCTCCGCCGCTATTCTCGTCTTGCAGATCATCACCACCGGCAGCAGTCGCCACAGTCCTCTACTGTCGTTACTCTCAGAAATCCTGCAACCGATTCACCTGATGCATGCAGCCATTTCGAATCGCATTCGCTGGCGAACGCGTCATTATAGAGTTCTTGCCAACGACCGGTTTTATGACGTGGAGCCGTTATGAAGCACTGTATCACCTTCCTTACAGGGCAGAGCAATCCGAACAGCATGACTCTCAGCCCCATTCAGAGAGCATTTCTACAAGCAATTCCCGCCGATGAGTCGCACAAGCTATACTGTAATTTTCCCTACGTCATGCCAGACAGTCAGAAGGCGATGAAGTATTCAGAGGTTTCGATACTCAACGCCAGCAAAAACAACAGCCTTCAGTATCTGTTTTCCCGAATGCCTGCGTTCAGACGACGCTACCGTCAGGTATTGCTCGAACGATTCAAATCCGTCGAGCACCTGCTTCTGCTTACCGGAAGCTGCGGTCTCGAACTGTTCGTGAATCTTGATCTGCCGCAAAGCTTTCTCGATCGCGTGAGTATCTTTGCCTACGGAGCTGTAGCCCGACGCCTGCCCGATTGCCGTATAATGATAGTCCGCGGTCACAATGACTGGATTGCCGCTCTGTGGAGGCTTCCGCCAGATCATTTCGTTTCATCCGGTCACATGGATTACCTCGACAGAGAAGAAACGCTCATGGCCCTGACTTCTTTTATGCGCAGCGTTCAATTTCCGGAACGGGTGGCAGCGCTTTGAAGACTCAACGCCATAGATATCTGGTCTTTTCACCACCATTCAGCGGTCATCTGCACCCCAATCTCGGTCTTGCCCTGCACCTTTCCATAGAAAACGAGGTGGCCGTAGTGAGCACGCCGTCGGCAGAAAAAGCGATCAGAGCGGCCGGTTTACGCCCCATCATAGCGTTACAAACAAGGGAGGATGAGGTTCAGGCCATCGCCAATCCCGGCGTTCGCGTGAAAAACAACCCGTACAGACTTTATAAACAGCTCAAGGCCAATCTCGGATTGATGGACGATCTGCAAATCGAAACGCAGTCCATTCTCTCGACCGAAAAGCCTGACGCCGTCATTGTGGATTTCACGCTACCCGTAGCCGGCCTGATTGCCGAACGACGATCGATTCCCTGGTTTACGACGTTGAGCGCTCCATGCGCCTTCGAAGGAAAAACGGGGCCCGCCGCGTACATGGGCGGAGTGTATCCCGGCTCGACGGCATTTCATCGGTTGCGCGATTATCTTCACCGTAAGACGGTTCGCATGTTCAAGCGCCTGTTGTTCGTTGTCTTTCGCGCGGATCTGAAACGGCTGGGAATTCCTTCTCCCTACTACGCAAACGGAAACGAACGCATCTACTCACAGCTTCGCACCTTCGCTCTTGGAATGAAAGAGATTGAATTCGATCGCGGCTGCTCGTCCAATTTCTCACTCGTCGGACCGATCCTGTACACACCTCCGGTTAACGGTATTTCCCCGTTATTTATCCACGGTAAGAAGCACGTACTGATAACTCTTGGTACGCATCTTCAGTTCATGAAAAACGATGTTCTTTCCCTGATCCAAGCATCGGCCCGAACTCTGCCCGATGTCGTCTTTCATTTCAGCTACGGTGATGCGGAATCTTCCCTTTTCGAAAGGAAGGGAAATGTTCACCGCTATGGCTTTATCTCCTATGCGGATCACCTGCATCGATACGACGCTGTGATCCATCATTGTGGTACGGGCATCATGTATGAATGCATCAGGCACGGAATTCCGGTCGTATCTTATCCGGTCGATTACGATCAGTTCGATAATGCCGTTCGCTTGAAAAAGGCCGGCATCGCAGTTCACAGAGTAAGACCGGACCGCCTGACGGACGCTATTGTCGAAGCACTTGAAAGCGCGGCCATCCGGGCCGCCTCTTCCCGTTTACGGCAGGCCTTCTCGAACTACAATGCAGTCCATCAAATTCAACGAGAGATCGAAGCACTAATAGCCTCTCCCCTCACTCCCGCAGAGGAGGCCCGAAAAGAATCGAACCGCCCGGAGCGGGTTTAACCGGCTTGATGCCCCAGATCTCTTTCGCGTATTCATCAATCGTTCTATCAGAAGAGAACTTACCCGAGCGGGCGATATTGAATATAGCCTTGCGCAGCCACGCCTTCCGGTCGCGAAAGTCACGCGAGATCAAACCCTGGATACGACGATAGTCCTGGAAATCGGCGAGATGGAAGTAGTGATCCCCTCCATAGGTAAGAACGTGAAACAGTTCCTGAAACAACCCTGGAGAGAGCGGGTTGAAATAATTCTGATGAATCGAAGAGAGAACGGCATGAATCAGCGGATCCTTCTCGTAAATGGCCACCGGATCATAGTTCGGCCGGATGACGTCGAGCTGTTCCACCGTATTACCGAAGATATAAAAGTTTTCGTCGCCGGCCTCTTCGCGCATCTCGATATTGGCGCCGTCAAGCGTGCCCACCGTCAGCGATCCATTCAACATGAACTTCATGTTCCCGGTTCCCGACGCCTCCGTTCCTGCCGTCGAGATCTGCTCCGACAGATCAGAGGCCGGGAAAATGCGCTCCGCCAGCGAAACGGAGTAGTTTGGTAGAAAGACGACCTTCATACGATCGCGCACATCGCGATCGTTGTTGATCTTTTCGCCGACGCTATGAATGAGCTTGATGATGAGCTTGGCGCGATGATACCCGGGAGCGGCCTTGCCCGCAAAAATAAACGTGCGCGGCGTATATTCGGCCTCACGATTATCTTTCAAGAATTGATAGTCGCCGATAATACGAAGCACGTTCAAAAGCTGACGCTTGTATTCGTGGATGCGCTTGATCTGAACGTCGAACATACTTTCCGGATCGACGACGACGCCGGTCGTATGGTGAATGATCTTCACAAGCTTCGATTTGTTATACTGGCGTATCTTCTGAAATTCTTCCTGAAATGCGGCGTCTTCGGCAACCTTTTCAAGATCTCGCAAACGGCTCTGATCGAGCAGCCAGCGCAATCCGATGGAATCATTGATCAACGCCGTGAGCTCGGGGTTCGCCGCGATCAACCACCGGCGAAAGGTGATTCCATTCGTTTTGTTGATCAGCTTTCCCGGATACAGACGGTTAAAGTCGGCAAAGATGGTGCGCTTGATGATATCGGTATGGATGGCCGATACGCCGTTCACCTTCGTAGAACCGATGATGGCAAGATTGGCCATACGAGCGCGCTTATCTGCTCCTTCTTCAATCAGCGACAGCTTCGCAATTACGTCCTCGGGCTCGCCCTTCTGGCGCAACTCTTCAATAAAGTAATAGTTCAGCTGATAGATCAGATCAAGATGACGGGGAAGCAGGCTGGCCAGCAGGTCGACGGACCATCGCTCCAGGGCCTCGGGCATCACCGTATGGTTCGTGTAAGCGAAACATCGCTGCACGAGCCCCCAAGCATGATGGAATTCAAGATTATGCTCGTCGACGAGAATACGCAGAAGCTCGACGACAGCCAGAGCCGGATGCGTATCATTCAACTGAAAAAAGATACGGTCGGGCATCTCGTCGTGCGACTTCGGCCCCTGTTCAAAGAATTCGCGAAGGGCATCGCGAATCGTCGCCGAAACAAGAAAGTACTCCTGCTTGAGACGAAGTTCCCTGCCCTGCGTGACGTTCTCATTCGGATAAAGGACGTGCGTGATATTCTCTGAAAACACCTTATCTTCGACGGCTCTGATATAGTCGCCGTGGTTAAAGTATTTGAAGTCAAAATCTTCGGTGGCCTCTGCCTTCCAGAGACGCAGATTATTCACCGTTCGCGTGCGGTAGCCGGGCATCAGAATATCGTGCGCTCTTGCAAGAACCTGATCTCCGGGCAGCCATCGCTTGCGTATGTTGCCTTTATGATCGGTGTATTCTTCGACGTAGCCGCCGAAACCTACGGGATAGATGAGGTCGCTGCGACTGATCACCCAGGGATTCGCGATATCAAGCCAGTTATCGGGGGCCTCCACCTGATTGCCGTTTACGATGCGCTGGCGAAAGATACCGAAGTTATACAGAAGCCCACATCCGCTTGAGGGAAGGTCGAGCGAACTCATGCTATCAAGAAAGCAGGCGGCCAGCCTGCCGAGACCTCCGTTGCCGAGACCGGCGTCAGGCTCCTGCGCACAGATATGATCGAGATCATAGCCAAATTCTGCAAGCGCCTCGCTGGCAAGATCATAGGCGTTCAGGTTGACCAGATTCGATTTCAACATCTGCCCGATAAGGAATTCCATCGACAGATAGTAGATCTTTTTCGCCTTCTCTTTGCGATAATGTTCCTGCGTTTCGTTCCAGCGATCGATCAGGTAGTCACGCAGAGTAAAGGCCAGGGCGAGATATATGTCGGTGTCGGTCGTGTTATGCGTATACTTGCCGACGCTGTATTCGAGATGATGGGCAAAATGGCGAATAAGGGAATCGCGATCTTCGTTGGACTGCCGGCTGATCAACTCATGTAACTTCGAATGATCGGGCGCTATTTTCAGATCGGAGGGAGAAAACCTGTAGGTCATAGCGCAAGTGTATCAGATCGGCCGGGCCTCAGTCAACAAGAATCTGCAACGGAACAGGGAATCGTCAGACCTCAAGCACGCGGCGCAGATGCCCGTCGGGCCAGGAAACGGCCGTCTCCACGACAAAGTCCGGCCTCTTTTCAGTGCGAGGCTCCTGACGGATCGGACACTGCTCGACCGAACAGTGTGAGCAGTACTGTCTCTTGCATGGATCCACATGCGAATGAAACTCGCCGCGCATACCCGCTTCGGAAAGCACATTGTGCTCGAAGGCGTGTACGATCTCGTTTGCCCTGCCGATATCATAGACCTCGGGCAGCACGATATGGATATCGACGTGTGTGTAGTCGCCTAAATGCATCGTTCGCAAGGCATGCACGGCAAGCACATTAGAATCGCCCACAGAATTCATAGCCGAAACCAGACGGTTGAGCAGCTCTGGATTCTCGGTATCCATCAGACTCATAACGGAACGAAAAAGAACGCGACCGCCGGCATAACCGAGCCAGAGGCCGAAAACCAGCGCTATGGCCGGATCAAGCCAGCTGATTCCCGTAAAATGAACGGCAAGAAGACCTCCGGCTACGCCGAGCGTCGTGATAAAATCTGAAAGCAGATGATGACCGTCGGCCTCAATTGCAGCGGAACGCTTCTTCTTGCCCATATGGATCAGCCACACACCGAGAATGCCGTTCATCGATCCGGCGCCGAAGTTAATCAGCAAGCCAAGACCCAATCTTTTCAGTTCGATGCCGCGAATCAGATTTTCGATCGCTTCGTAGCTGATGAGTACTGCAGCGAGCGTAATCAGGCCGCCCTCAAAAAAAGAAGAGACATACTCGATCTTTCCATGACCATACGGATGATCGCGGTCGGCGGGTTTACGAGCATAAAGGACGGCAAACGATGCGAAGCTGCCGGCAAGAAGATTCACCAGGCTTTCGAGAGCATCAGATTTCAGTGCCATCGAATTCGAGATATAAAAGGCCGCCAGTTTGAGAAGCAGTATCAAAAAGCCTGCGATCAGAGCGACGAATAATGGATAGACCCGGCTGAACATGCCCGAATAAAGAAGCGAAAGAATCCCCTTTGAGTCAAGTTTAAGAGCAGAAAGACGGCCTCACTGATATGTTTTTATTTGAAACAGATACCCGATCTCAAAAACCGGCATGTATGGGCCTTCTCAGCGTCGCCCCGATGATGGATTACACGGATCGGCATTACCGATTCTTTCTTCGACTGCTGTCGCGGCATACGACCCTGTACACTGAGATGGTTCCCGATACGGCCATTCGCTTCGGGAATCGACATAAGTTCCTGCGTTATGATCCGTGTGAGCATCCGGTCGTTTTGCAGCTGGGCGGATCGGATTCGGCGGCGCTGGCCGAATCTGCTGCCATCGGCGAAGAGTACGGCTACGACGCGATCAATCTGAATTGCGGATGCCCGAGCGAAAGGGTAGAGCACGGCAATTTCGGCGCTTCCTTGATGGCCGATCCCTTGCATGTACGGCGCATCGTTGAGGCCATGAATCAGGCCGTCTCTATCCCTGTAACGGTGAAGCATCGCATCGGCATTCGCGAGCGCAGCGGAGTCGGACGCGAAAGCTACGATGAACTAAAACAGTTCGTCTCGGCCTGCGTCGACGGCGGCGTGAGCCATTTCATCGTGCATGCGCGCATCGCCATTCTCGGAAAGCTTAACCCGGCGCAGAATCGAAGCATCCCGCCTTTACAGTATGATACCGTCTACCGGTTGAAGCAGGACTTTCCCGAGCTTTTTATCGAGATCAACGGCGGTATTCGTACGCTCGATGAGGCTGAGCTGCATCTGAAACACGTGGACGGCGTCATGATCGGACGAGCGGCCTGCGATACTCCGTTTCTCTTCGCTGAGGCCGATCATAGGATCTACGGCACACAGAATCCCGAAACAGCCGAATCAGAAAAGGCCGTCGTGCGAGCTCTTCTACCCTATCTGCACAGTCAGATGGACGAAGGCATTCCCGTACATCATGTTCTGCGGCATGCGGCCAATCTATTCTACGGACGTCCTGGAGCACGTTTGTTTCGACGCCGTCTTGCCGAAGAGATTTTCATTCGCAGGGACTGGACGGTCGCGACGATCGACGAGGCGATCGAAGAACTGCTCTCGTGCATACCGGACGATGCGGTCCCTTTGCGTGACGACGAGCAGTTAGCTTCTTCGTTCTTTACGCCGCCGGTCGATCGTTAACCAGATCGCGGCGAGAAGACTGCCGATCAGCGAATGTACAACGCTGGATACGGCAGGCGGCAGCGCAACAGCCGGATCGGCAAAATGGTTTCGCGCAAGCACGACTCCAAGTCCTGAATTCTGCATACCGACCTCGATAGAGATCGTGCGCGAGCGCGTCTCGGCAGTCTCAAGCGGCTCTCTGTAAAAGAGCAGAACAAGACGCGATAGCAGGTATCCGAAGCCGAAACCCGATACGTGAAGAAGTATGGCAGACAGGATAACGATCGGACCCGAAACGAGAAGCTCCGCCCTTCCCTGCCCGACGATCGATGCGACGATCAGAACGATCAGAATGACGGCAACGGGCGGACCGAACGGCTCGAGTCTCGCCGAAAGTTTCGGAAGCCGGCGCCCCAGAAGCAATCCGGCCAGAACGGGAAGGATAACGACCTGAAGCGTAGACATCAACAGCCCGGCCGCATCGACGGCCACGACGTCTTCAAGAAGCACTGAAGTGAGAAGCGGCGTGAGAAACACGGCCAGCAACGTCGATATGGCCGTCATCGTTACCGACAGGGCGACGTCGGCCTTCGCCAGGTAGGCGATTACGTTCGACGCCGTACCGCCCGGGCAGGCCGACACAAGCACAAGGCCTGCCGCAAGCGAATCAGGAAGACCAAGAAGCTTCGCTATGGCCCAGCCCGAAAAAGGCATCACCGTGTATTGTAAGAGGATTCCGACCAGAACGGGCACCGGCATCTGAAAAACACGCCGGAAGTCTTCGACGCGAAGCGAGAGGCCCATAAAGAGCATGATGCCGCCAAGGCCGATCGTTATCATCTCTCCGCGAAACCAGGTAAATGAAGGCGGATGATACAGCGAGACGGCCACGGCAAGTATAAGCCACAGCGGAAACAGCAGAGAAAAGCGTGCCAGCATATCAGGCCGTATATTCGAAAGAATGGATCAGATGACCTTCGAACTGCTTCTCGACTCGAAAGAAATACTTCTGTGCCCGCTTTGAAAGCTTCTGAAACAAGGCATCGGTCAGCAGAATGCCTCGTTCGAAGCTGGATTTCTCGGCCATATGAGCCGTGAGATTGATGGCCTCGCTGATCAGCTCGCCGTGCTCTTTTGTATAGACGACCTGCCCCGTATCCATAGCGTACAGCGCCGTCGGTCGTTCAATGTACATGCGACTCGATAGGTCGATCAGCGCAGTCTGCCCCTCGATAGCTGAGATGAATGCGTTTTGAGCATCTTCTTCTGCGAAGATGCAAATATTCGCGTTCGTCTTGCGCGTCCAGACCATGCCGCCATGAGCCGAGACGATTGCGCCCAGTCGGTCCAGCATGAGATTCATGTGGTTCTGCTTCGCCTCGTCGTCCATCATGATGGCCGATGGCGAACGAACGGCGCAATATTGAAAGATCAGTTTGTAGGATCGTCCCGGAATCAGATCAAGGCCGGCGCGTCCTCGTTCCTGGACCGTATCCATTTCGAGCACAAAACGCTGCAGATCGCCGTTGAACTTCTCATACTGCGCATACTTCGGTCCTTCGTTCAGAGCACGCTGCATATGCTGCCAGCGCGGAACCTCAAGAAGCGCCCTTGCCAGCACCTGCTTCAGATATCCGAGTTTGATGTTCTTTTTGGCGACGAAATCAAGCGCTCCGTTCTTCAACGACTCGACGATGACGCGTTCTTCGTCGCTTCGCGCGATGACGATGAACGGTCGCACCTGAGCGGTCAGCTCCTGCATGAACAGAAACGGCTGGTCGAGGCTGAAGAAATCGAGAATGATCAGATCGGGCGATACGTTCTGGATCAGAGAGCGACCCGATTCGGCATTCTCGGCATGCCTTATGTTCAAACCTGGAAAGATGGAGCTGAGAATACCCGCATAGACGTTTCGCGCCCCGACGTCGGAATCAACAATGAGTATATCCATGATTACAGCCGGATATTCCGGTACAGTCGAAGCTGACCGTACTGCCCATCCTCTGTAAAGAATTTTTTTGTCTCGGGAGAGGCGAGAAAGAACGCTGATTCCGAAACGAAGACGGCATTCGGTTCGCCGTGTTTCTGTTCGATACTGATGGTCTCGCTAATATCATCGCTCTGAATGCGCGCCGTATCAGAGGTATAGCGGGCCGTTCCGTAATGAATACCGATTCGCACTCTTAGATCGTTCTCGTAACGCAGCTCGTTCTGACTGATGTTGAATACGGGAAGCAGGGCGATTATTTTCAAAGCAGATCGAAGAGCGGCGCTTACGCCCTCCTCTTCGAGGTAGGCAGCCAGACCGCCATCGCCATGCCAGTACCAGAGGCGTCCGTTCTCGGCTTCTATTATCGAACGAATCCACAGGCGAAAGCTGCGCAGCGTATTCTCGATGTCGACCTTGAGATTCGTCTGCACAAGCTCGGAACTGCCTACGACATCGATGCTCATAAAGGCCAGGCGATACTCTTCGTCGTTTTTCAGATACCCCCAGTCGCCCGTCTTGCGCCCTTCCTGGGTCTGTACGAAACGTTGCAGCTCGGAATCAAAGCGGAAGCCGGCCTCTTCGAGGGCAAGCTGTAGCGGACGAAAGCCCTTCAGCTCGATGATGCCGCCGCTTCCTCCGCGACCGTTCAAATGGAAAAGGACGCTGCACAGGTGAACGATGCGTTCGCGATCATCGAAATACTCAACAAGGGCGTCAGCGGCCACTTTTCTTGGAATGACGATATGACCGCCAAAGCCGGTCACCTCTTCGAGGTTAAACGCCGGATCGGCCTCACGGCCGATATAGGAAATCTGTTGGGTGTTGAGGGTGATGGCGAGGAGCTCTTTCAGATGCCGCTTGATCTTCTTCATCGGAGCTCCTGTCTATTTTATCGAAACGGCGTGAGTATAAAAAAAATCCAGTTTTGTGGAGGCTATCGGGATCGAACCGATGACCTTCTGCGTGCAAGGCAGATGCTCTCCCAGCTGAGCTAAGCCCCCGAGTGGTGAGCCAGACTGCAGCCCCCCGGCCTGCCAGTAAAGTAAAAAATGCATTCAAGGGCCGCACGCCGGGGCTATCATAGAAAAATCTATGATTTGCGTCGGGAGTTGACGCACAGCACAATCTGACAGAAAAGGAGATGTGAAAACGGCACTGATCACGGGAATCAGCTCGGGAATCGGCTTCCACCTGTCGCTGCAACTGACGCGCGAAGGCTGGTCCGTTTTCGGCGTGGTGCGTAGCAGAGAAAAACTCGATCACTCTCTCGCTGCCATCGAGGCGGAGCGACCCGAACGACTGCACGTTATCACAGCCGACATCGACCGGGCCGACGAGCTCTCTGCCGCTTTGAGAGATCTTCCGGCGCCCGACGTCCTGATCAATAACGCCGGTTACGGCCTTTATGGTCCATTTGAAGAGCTGAGCGACGAGCAGCTGCGAGCTCAGTTTGAAACGAACTTCTTCTCGCCGTTACGGATCATCCGCCATTATCTGCCTGCGATGCGCGAACGGCAATCGGGCCGGATCGTTAACATCAGCTCCATCCTCGGGCAGATGGTTATACCGACCGGATCGGCGTACTGTTCATCGAAATGGGCCCTTGAGGCCGCCTCCGAGGCGATGCGCTACGAACTTGCGCCTTTCGGCATCGAAGTCTGCCTGGTCGAACCGGGCCTCATCAAAACGAACTTCAAAGAGAACATGAAGTTAAACGCCACGCTTGAGGCCGAGCATTCTCCGTATCGTTTTCTCAATCGGCTGATCGGCCGCGAGATCAAACAGTATGGCCGCTTTGCAACCTCTCCTGAAAGCGCCGCCGACTCCATCGTCCGGCTTATGCGCAGGCGTCGACTGCCCGCCCGTTACAGAGTCGGCGCCGACGCAGCGTTTTATAGTGCGTTAAAAAGCATTCTTCCCGGATCTTTTCTGGACGTTATCCAGAGATCCTACACAGAAAATCTGCATTCAAAGGATTGATCGATCCCATGGCTACGAAATCGGCAAAAAAGACAGAAACGAAAACGGCAAAAAAGGCGGCAAAGAAAGAGGTCGCTAAAAAGGCCACCGGCAAAGAGGCGAAACCTGCGGCGAAGAAGACCGTAAAAGCGCCGGTTGCCAGAAAAACGGCGAAAAAAGAAATCGCGAAGAAGGAAGTAGCGAAGAAGTCCGTCATCGAAGCCGTCGCGAAAAAGGCGACGAAAAAGGCCGTCGAGCCGGCCGCCATTCGGTCCGGCGACGATATCGCCGCGCTGCTCGTTCGCGACCTTGCAAAGACGGGCTTCGACGCATCGGAGCGGGCGTTAGCCATATTCCCGGCCTTGCAGAAGCATCTCTCAATTCATAGCATCCTGTTTCTTTCGCGAAGCGATCGCAACTTCGCCGTCGAAGGCCTGCTCGACGAAGGCGGATGGCATACGGACGACTCCACAGTAGAAGGGCTTCAGGCCTCACTTTCAGGCCTTGAGCTTCCTGAATCGGCCGATACGGTGCGCGACATCGTGATTCACGCCGAAGGCCCGACAAAAGGTCTTTCTATTCCCGTTCAGCTGACGGATACGGAGCGTCTTTTCACGCTCTGGCTGTATGAGCGGGGCAACAATCCCGTTAAGAAAGACCTCGACCTGGCCGCCATCGTTCTGCCGGCGCTTGCCCTTGAATACCAGATACGCAGAACGACCGCCCTGCTCTCTCATGAACAATCGCGGCATGAAGCACGCATCGCCGAAATGCATACGCAGCTTGATGCGAAGCATAAAAAGAAACTTGATGATGCCCTTTATGCAAAAGACGCCGAGTTTCAAGAGCTTCGCGAAACGGCTCATCGTATGCAGGCGGCCCACGACGAAACGGTCGCCTTACTACAAAGCGAGATATCGGCCCTCAACGAACGGCACGAGCAGGAGCTTGCAAAGGCAAAAGAGACCGCCGCTGCCGAGCAGGTCCGTGAAGCAGAAAAACGTCTCGCTTCTTTACGAGAAGAACTGGAACTTGAGATTCACGTTCGCGACGAAGAGATAGCAAGATCTCAGAAAAGGCATACCGAAGAGCTCGAACGGATTCAGACGGAACTGCGCCATGAACGCGAAGAGCTTGCCCGCGAGAGAGAAAACCTCGACTCTGCACGTCAGAAGCTTATCGACGATCATCAGCGCGAGCTGTCGACTCTGCGTTCACAATTAGTCGAAGAGCGGGAGGCTGCCGTTCGCGACCTCGGTCAGCGGCTTGAATCCGCGCAGAGCGAGCTTGCGGCAGAAAAGAAGCGGCATGAGGCGGCGATCATCGAACAGCGAAGCACGCTGGAATCGGCGAAAGAGGATGCCATCCGAGTTCTTCGCGAAGAGCTGAGCCTTGAAATCCAGCTGCGCGACGAAGAAATCGCAGATCTCAAGAAGAGGGCTGCCGATGAGCTACAGACGCTGAAAAACGACCATGCGTCGCAACTCTCGCAACTGAACGACCGACATCGACACGAAAAGGAAGAGCAGACACGAACGGCAGAGCAGGCACTGCAGCAGTCCGAAGAACGACGCCAGCGCGAGCTTGCCGAAGAGCGTCAGAAGCTCGAAGAGAAGCGTGAGTCCGAGGTGAAAGCGCTTCGCGAAGAACTGACCCTTGAGATCCAGCTACGCGATGAAGAGATCAAGAAGATTAAATCTCTCTCTGAAAGCGGAACAAGGGAACTGCTCAATAAAATCGACGAACAGAAGCAATCCTACGAAGAGCGCATTCGATCGCTGACAGCAGAATATGAAGCGGCTTCATCACGGGCGAATAACGAACATGCCGTCGCCATCGAAGGCCTCAAGAAGAAACACGCAGAAGAGAATGCGGCAACACAGACGGCAAGGCAGAAGGAACTGGCCGAGCTTGAAGAAAAACGCAGAGCCGATCTTGCCGACCTCAAGGCCGAGCATGAACTCGTTGTTGAAGCGTTGAACCAGGAACATCGACGCGATGTCGCAAAGCTCGAACAGTCTATTCAAGAGCTGCATGAGCAGGCCGAGCGAAAGGCCGAGATGGTCGCGCAGGAGAAGAAGAGAGTCGAAGAGGCGCATCGTTCGCTGATCGACGGCCTTCAGGGCGAGATACGAAACCGCGAAGAACAGATGCAACAGCAGAAGGAACGCGGCATCAAGCTTCAGGAATCCTATGAGGCCGCATTACAGACGCTGGAACGCGAACGCGAGGAATTCCAGAAGCAGCGCGAGCATCTCAACGAACGCATCGCTCGCATCGAAGAAGAAAGTCTGCTTGTGTCAGAAGAATTGAACGCAACGATTCGCGAGCGTGAAAAAACGCTCCAGGCGACCGAACAGCTCCTGACCGAGGCGTCACAGCGTATCGACACACTTGAAAAACTGAAGCAAGAGCATACAGGCCACATCGATACTCTGGAGAAAGAGGCGCGTCAGAACGAAAACCGCATCATCGAGCTTGATCGAAATCTTGAAAAAGAGAAAGAAGAGCGACGCACAGAGAAGGAGCGCCTGCTTTCCGATGCCGCTGCGAAAGCAGCCGAATGGCGCGGACTTCAGGAAGAACTGCAGGAGCAGCTCTCGCAGAAGAACGCCGAAATCTCTCATCGAAACGATACGATTCAAAAGCTCGAACAGCAGCTCAGTAGAGAAACGCAAAGAGCCCATCAACTTGAAAACGATCTCGAAGAGGCGCACAGCCGCCACAACGAACTCATTGAGCAGATCGAATCGATTCATCAGGGCCTTGCCGACGCTCAGGCAGAGAACAAGGAGCTCCAGGATCTCATCCGTTCGAAAAACGAAGAGATACGAAACTTCCATATGGAAGAGCAGAAGCTCAAGCGCTCTCTACAGGCGGCCGAAGCCCTTCAGGCCGATCTTGAAGTGAACATTGAAAAGCAGAAGCTTTCTCTTCGCGAAAAAGACGAACTCTTTCATCAAAAACAGGAAGAGATCGGCGCTCTTGGCGAGAAAATACAGACTCTGCAGCAGGAGATCGAGAACTATCTCGGAGTCATTCAGCAAAAGAAAGATACCATCGACGGACTGCGCGCAGAACTGGAGCAGGCGCGCGTCCAGGTAAAGAACTCGCGCAAAGAAGGCCATCTCATGGCCGAGGCATCGCGAGCGCTTTCCCGCCAGGAGAGCTTCGAAGATAAAATCGACTATCTTAAAGAGAACGTGCTACGTGAAATCAACATAGATCGGATCATCTTCTACTCTATCGACGAGAACGATGATCTTGTTCCGACCTACTGCTCGCCGTCTCTGGATTTCGCCGCCACGCGCTTGCGCCTCGGCGATACGTATTTCGGTCAGGCCCTTGCGTCGCAGAAACCGGTTATCCTCAACAAGAAGGAAGGCGAGCTGCCCTGTGATCTGCCCGCACCCGAAGCGCTGCGCTTTGTAGACGATGACGCTACTCACTTCAGCCGATATCAGGAAATGTTCGCCTCGTCAAAAGACGGCATTGAATCGACGATCGTGCTTCCTCTTGTGCTTGGCTCGCATACGGAGGGCATTCTCGCTCTGACGACGCAGCAGCACATCTCGGCGGAGCGCACCGACATGGCGCTGCTCGAACATCTTCTGCCCTTTGTCGCCGCCGCCTATCATGACGAAAAGGATCGTCGCGCCGTGCAAACGCTCGCCCTCGCCAACGAACAACTGAGGTCGGTCAGACGTTATATCGAAAAGCGTAGCTCTGATCTGCTGCTTTCTCAGTCCGATGCCATGGCTGACGAAGAGCGTGCAGCATTGCTCGTACGCACTCGTTTTGTCCCTCATCTGCTCGGTCTTGCCGGTGAAAAAACCACAGTCACCGATCTCGGTCCGTTTTTAGCGCAGCTGGAAACTCAACTGAAAGAAACCGCGCTCTATCCGGATTTCCGAGTAGAATCCGACCATGTAGCGCGCTTGATTTCTGGTGACGATGCGGGCCTTCTTCTCTGGTTCATATCAGAGGCGGTCGCCAATGCGATCGAGCACAGTGAAGGGCGCCGATTGCTCATTCAAAGCGCCGAGAACAGAGACGTCGTTTCACTGATCATCGAAGACGACGGTGAAGGCCTGATTCGTAAAACGGGATCCATGACTCCTTCCGGAGACGGCTTTTCCTTTTTACAGGCAGCTGCGGGATTGCTCGGGCTCGAGCTTCGTATCGGCAAGGGAGAAGGCGGACTGGGAACTTCGCTGAGGTTGTATCGACGTTAACAATTGGTCTGGCGGTCAGGAGAAAGATCGGACCGATTCGGAAATAAAAGAGGCCCTGCCTGATGCACAGGTCGGGCCTCTTTATTATCAACGCTTTGCTTTCTTCGAGCTCTTTTTCGACGACTTCTTTGCCGTTTTTTTGCTCTTCTTTGCTGCTTTCTTCGCTACCTTTTTTTTGGCCGCTTTCTTTGTTACAGGCTTCGCCGCAGGCTTCACAGAGGGCTTTTTCAGTTTTCCCTTCGCTGCATCGCCTTCGACTCGAGCTCGACCGATGTAAACCGTCGATTTGTAATAGTTGTTTCGATAAAAATCGACATCCTTCTGACTGAGACTATCGAGCCATTGAACGCATTTCTTCTGAAATCCGTTAATCATCTTCTCGTTGAAATCAGCCGTCGCATGGCCGAAATGAAATCGAACGCCATACCGACTCAGAATGAACTGACGTCGACCGCTACCCTTCGATTCTTTCTTATCGTATACGAAACTTGCCATCACAACTCCTCGGTTAATCAGATTCAACCTGATTGTATTTCTGATTAACCCGTTAACAGCAACGGTCTATTTTTGCAACCGCTTTCCTGTTTTTTTCAGTATACGACATTTTTAGAAGAAAACCGAGAAAAAAGTGAAAAACTATGCAACTCGCATGTTAACATGTGATCAAAGGCTATGAACGACTGTTTATCCGAATAATCCGGCGCTATCATGCGACTCACAGCCTGACTGACGCAACTTCTCGATAAATTCGGCAAGCGACATGATGCGCCCTCGATTCTGCGCATCAAACTTTCGTCCGTAGCTTTCGGGCATAACGACCGTTACCCCCTCATCGCTCATCTCGTCGAGCTGTGCCTTCGAAATAGCCTGTTGAAGGGTAAACAGATAACGGCGATTCACGCCCGGCGCTTCCGTCAGTATCTGTCTCCATCGATCCTTGCATGTGGTCTTTGCTGCGAGAAAGAAAACGCCCTCAGCATCTGACGACGAAACGTTATTCTCTGCCTCTCTATGTCGCACTCTGTATGACTCATAGGCATCAAGGGAGGGAAAGAGGAAATCCGGGCGTCGTTGATCAGAGGTGATCACACCATGAGCGCAGGCGATGCGACTGCGATCAAATACATATTTAAGGTGAATTTCAAGGGAATTTCCCGCCCTGCTCTTGCGTCGATTGTGTATTTCCAGGGAGAGCGAGAGAAAATCGTCGATACGCTGGAATCCTTCTTCAATTAAAGGCTGGTAATGCTTTCTTTCAAAATAGCGAAAAAGGGAATACTCAATCTCTATCAATCGAAGAAGCATATCATCAACGCCTTCTTCAAGGGTTCCGTACAGCCTTTCGTAAACGGACTGCGAGCGCCGGGCGATCTCACCGCCTGAGGGGAACTCACTCACCGCAGCGTTGAGGCGTTCAAACTCGGGCATCAGACGTTCGTTCAGATCAAAACGCAGGCGTTGATTCGTTTCGGCAGGAGTGATGCCAAGAAAATCAAGAACGGCTCTGATCTCATCCTCGCTTTCGATGATCCAGCATTGAAACAGCGAATCGTTCTCAAATAACGAATCGGACCTATCGTCAGGGACTGACGCCGCCAATATGAACAGCGACCCTTCAAGCCTGGCCGGGTCAGGACGAAACAAAGGAAGGATGCGGGTCAGACGGCACTCGCTTTTCGCCTTTCCGTACCACACAAACCGGGCGGCCACGTTGCCACCACGAAAACGTATTCTCACCTCTCGTTCGACGTTCTCTCCTTTCTCGACGGTTTTTCCTTCGAGAAAGAGCGGAGCGGATTCGCGTGAAAGATAGATGCCGGCCTGATGTGATCCCGTCAGGCCCAGATCGTTAGGCGAAAGAAATTTCAGATAGGCGTCCGAAGAGCCGGCCAGGGCTCTGATCGCCTGTTCGAGTTGCGCCTCGTCTGCAAAGAGATCGAGCTGGCTCACCGAATCAGCCCATCTCTTCAGGCTCAAGACCGCAGGCGGCGGGCGTATAATCTGACGTTACTTCTGTGTGCCCGCAGGAGACGCAGGCGCCGTTATAGACGGGCTGGCGACACCGAGCACAGGGCCGGGCCGTTCCCTGCGATCCGTCGGGGCGAATGGAATAGCGATCGTCGAAGACGAAGCATTCGCCCTCCCAGAAGCCGTCGGGATATTGATCGAAATAATCCTGTATGCCGCCTTTGATCTGCCATACCTTCGTAAAGCCTTTTGATCGTAAAAAGGGAACGACCTTTTCACAGCGCACGCCTCCGGTGCAGAACGTGACGATCTCCTTCTCGCGCAGAGGCTCGACGACGTCCAGATGATCGGGCAGCTCTGAAAACGTATCGATGGGCCAGAGCACGGCTCCGCGAAACGTACCGATCTTTGATTCGTATAAATTGCGTGTGTCGACGGGAATCACCTCGCCTCGCTGCATACGTTCATGGAATTCCGCCGGCGTGAGAAAGTGGCCTTCGTTAAGCGAAGTATCGATGTCCTGCTTGAAGGTGATGATCTCCCTGCGCTCTCTGATGCGCAGGCGTCGATACGGCATGAACTCGACGGGAAAAGAGCGGCTCACTCCGCGCGGATCGGGAGGACACGGACAGTCGTCATCGTGCACGCGCCTCATAAAGCGCTCGATCGCCGCATCTTCGCCGGCAAAGGAAAGATTGATGCCTTCGGGAGCAATCAGAGCCGTGCCTTTCAGATCGGCGGCCGCTTCCTGAAACCACTGCACGGCAGCGGGCACGTCGGCCACATTCAGGAATCTATAATACTGGAACATCCTCACAGTGCAAGGCTCGAAAAGCGGGCCGTGCTGACAAGTTCATTCACGGGCTGCGGCCGCCTATTCACCCGCACTCGTAAAACGCTTCTTCAGTTCGTCGCGGATCTGCTCCAGTGAATTGACGGCGACGAGAAGCTGCTCCATGCGATCATCCAGCGCTCGTCCAGCAAGATCGGCCGACCATCCCGAGAACTGCGTACAGCAGAGCACCGTCTTTCCCGTCTGCCAGGCGTAGCTGATCTCAGACAGCGTTCCGGCGCCGCCGCCGACGGCGATAAGCAGATCAGACGTATTCACAAGCAGGATGTTGCGCGCAAGGCCCATGCCCGTCGGCACGACGATATCGCAGAACGGATTGGCGGCATTTTTATCGACGGAAGGGATAAAGCCGATCGTAGAACCCGTCACATACATAGGCGAATTACGCGCCCCTCTGCATACGGATTCCATGACGCCGAACATGCCTCCGCAGGCGACGATGTAACCGTCATCGACAAGACGGCGACCGAGCAGCAGACCGAAGTCGTAGATCTCGCGGCTGCATACGGGCTGGTTCGGCCCGATGACGCCGATGACGGGCTTGCGGATCACGCTCATGGCCCCTGTATGCCTGCATCCTGCAACGCGGCAATCACTTTTGCGCGATAACGAAGGCGCGCTGTGGCGCAGGCAATCCTTCGATGGTTCGGGTTATGTCGTTCTCATCAAGCATCTCGCGAAATGAAGGGAAGTCGCCAAAGCGCTTCTGTTCGTCGATGGCGGAGCGCACCGAGGCAAGCTCCACCTTCTGCCATCCCGTGCGACGCATCAGAACAAGCAGAGCATGCACGTCGGGTACAAACCAGATGCCCTTTGCCCCCGCATAACGCCCGGGCGGAACGATGGCATATGGCACGCGGTCTTCGCGCGACGGAACGACCATCGTTTCAAGGATCAGTCGTCCGCCTTTGCGCAAAGAAGATCGCAGCGTGCGCAGCATCTCAGCCGGATCCGTATGATGATAGAGAACGCCCATGCAGAGCACGATATCGAAGGCATCATGCTCCGAAAGGCTCTGCCATCCGGCCCTCTCAAAGCGAAGCGGATAATGCGGAAGCAGGCCGTGCAGGAATCGAAACTGTGCTTCAAAATCCGCTACCGGATCAAAGGCCGTACATAGCCTGTCGCCTTCGGCCCAGGTCGGATCAAGCCCGAGCATCCAGTCGACAAGACGAAAGAGATAATAGCCGTTATTCGAGCCGACATCGGCAAGACGCACCCTGCTCTCGCGCAGAATGGGCAGCAAATCTTCGAGCATGGGAAGCAGTACCTTCCATTTCAGATCGCTGTTCCAGTGCGAGTCGATAAAGACGCCATCGATTAAGAAAGGGCCTTTACGGAAAGGGCCGAGCGAGGGCAGAATGCTGCGAACGCCCACAGCATCGGGAGGATCGCGCTCTATGACAAAACAATCATCCTGCATGTAGGTTCGCATCAGGAGCACGGCATACCGTACCGGATGACTGTCAAGAGGCATAATACTGAAGCGCCCACCCGTCAGGATGAATCCAGGCCTCACTCGGCTTGAGCATGACGAAACTTGAGTCAGGGATTCATTTTTTATTGACAGCAGCGCAGAAAAAGGGTAGATTTGGGTTTATGGATATCCGTACATCCCCCGAGCTGGGATTGAGAAACGCCGAATCGTACAGGCCTTTAAAGCAGGGCCCAAACGTCGAGAATCCGGCATCGATCCCCGGCAGTGACATGGCAAACAGGCAGCGACAGCAAGAAGATCAGGCTGCTTCTGCTGTGCGGCCCGGCGATGCTCAGACCGTTTACAAAGTGCAGGGAGCTCATATCGATACGCAGGCCTGATCCGGCGAACTCGCTGTACACAACAAAAGGCCGGTGTATTCCGGCCTTTTTCTGTTGAAGGGCATTGCCCGTTGCGCCTTCTTACTGGAAACCTTTAGCAGCTTCGCGTCGCCGTCAGGGCTCTCGGGCTAACAAGCGAATCGGCTTGCTGGCATCCTTCTTTGAATCACTCTTTATAGAAGAGTTCGATCCAGTTACCGTCAGGATCACGGATGATCATCGACTCGCCGCCTTCGATAACGACAGGGCCGACCACGATCTGAATCTTCTTTTCTTCAAGCTCAGAGATTGCATTGGTAAAATCATCGACGTCGACAATGAACGACAGCGAAAAGGCCGAGGGATTGTCCTGCTGGCAAACGTAGCCATCGATATGATTGAGGCGCAGGCTGAAATGATCGAGCTGCAGGATGGCAAAGCGATCGGTCTCTTCAGCGACTTCAAAATCGAGAACATCGACGTAGAATTCGATAGATTTCTTCAGATCCGAAGAACCGAGAGAGATATGATCCAGGGATTCAAGTACGATCATTGCTTACTTCCAGGGTTTTATGTCTGTCGTCATTTTCCGGGCAAACCGCAGATTATCAATTCATTTCCCGCTCCGGACGCTCCGTTAAGCTTTTTTCTTGCTTACCGATATTCAGGACATGCGAATCAGGCTTCTCACTCTCGTTTTTTTTCTTCCCGCCGCAATTTTTCCACAGGAACAGCCTGTCAGCGTCGATCCGAATACGCCGGCAAAAAGCGCCTTTCAGATGCAGCTCGAAAAAGACGATGTGCTCATCGTTCGCAAAGAGCAGGAAATCCTCATCGGTCGTAGCGGCGCCGGACGAGACGAGCGCAACCGCATCGTGCTCAAGGCCGTAGAATCCGACGAAAACGGCGCCACAATGGAAGGCACCTTCCTGACCTATTTCAGAATGCCGGCCGGGCGCGGCGCCTTCCAGAAAGATCGGGATTATCATAGCCGCTTTCGCATTCTCAAAAACGGGCAATACGACGTTCCCGATCAGTATATCATGCCCAACCTGCGCAGCCTGCCCTCCTTCCCCGCCCGCCCTCTGACCCCCGGTGAGGTCTGGGAGGAGCCCGGCATGGAAACGATCGATCTGCCCGGCCTGAAGATCAAGATTCCTCTGCAAGTGCGGTATAAATACGTCGGCCCCGAAACCGTAAAGGACTACTACGGTAAAGAAAGACGGGCGCATAAGATCGTCTTCGTCTATGAATTAAATCACAAGGTCGTTCCGGGCAACGGACCTGTGTCCATTATTCAGGGCCGCTCCACCGATGAGATGTGGTTCTCAGAGGAGGATGGCATCCCCGTTTATGATGTGCAGACGATCATCTACCGCTTCACCATGAAAGACCGAACGGAACGCGAATCGGCCTATCGCATCAAATCATGGTATGAGAAGATCCGTCGCATCACGCCCGACGAAAAGAAAACGATGACGGCCGATATCAAGCAAGAAGTGGAAGATGCAAAGAATCTTACCGTTCGAGAAACGGACCAGGGAGTCGTGCTTGATCTGAATAACATCCTCTTTGATGTCGACTCCGATCAGCTGCGTCCCGAGGCGCTCGAAACGCTTGAGGCCGTTAAGAAGATCCTTGAAAAATACCCGAATCGAGAGATCCGCATTCAGGGGCATACGGATAACACCGGCGGCAAGAAGTATAATATCGATCTATCGACGCGGCGTGCGAAGTCGGTGCTCAACCGCCTTGTCGAGCAGGGCCTGAACGGCGATCGTATGAGCTACAAGGGCTTCGGCGAAACGAAGCCGGTCGCTCCGAACGATACCGAAGAAGGGCGGGCACAGAACCGCCGCGTCGAGATACTTATCGTTACGGAATAGTCGCCCCGAGTTCTACGGCATTGAAATCAGTTGTTTTCTTCCGACTCCTTCCATCAGGGAAGGAGTCGAAGCAACAGACGATTGACGATGGGATACAGAGTGACCGCAAGAGCCAGGCCGGTTAAGATCCACTTCGTCTGAGAGGATATCTCTTTATGCACGCCGGCAAACTCTCTTTGCACATTGACGAAGCCTCTTAGCATTTCGCTCTGCAATTCAGCGAATCGGTTCTGTGTGTCAGCCCGCAACCCGGCAATACTGCCTTGCGTTTCAGCTCGCAACTCGGCAATACTGTTTTGCATTTCGGCTCGCAACTCAGCAGTACTGCTCTGCATTTCAGTCCGTAATTCAGCCATACCGGTCTGCATTTCGCTCCGTAGCTCGGCCCGCAATTCGGCGATACCGGTTCGCATCTCGCCTCGCAGCTCCGCAATCTCTGTTTTTGTTTCTGTGCGAAAATCGGCGACCTGCGTACGCAGATCAGAAAAATCCGATCTCAAATCAGCAAATTCCGTCCTGAGTTCAGCGAACTCAAGCCTCAGTCCGGAGACTTCCTGCGTTAATCTGCTTTCAAATCTCTCTACAGACATAGAGGTAAGACTCTCTTCCTGAAGAGAATGAAGATGGACGAGATAGTCAAACAATTTTATCGAAGCCGTTTCTCCGAGAACGGTGACGATTTCCTGTGGCAACTGAGGAAGTGTTTTCAAGCGGCCCCTCCGTAGCCTTTACGGTCGCAGATGAGCCGATTTGATTCATATTTTTTCGCATTCTCGCAAGATTTTTCCCTCCGGGGATCTGAGAGGACTCTGCGACAGCGTGCGGTCTCTCACGAATGCAGCTGAAGCCATTCGATGTCGCGGATCTTTTCGCGCACGAGTTCGAGGTACGTAGAGGCCGGAGGCGCCGACGCCGCGGCCTTCTCAAGTACAAGATGCCGGGCCCAGCGCCGCTCAGCCATCTGACAGATGTCGCGGATGTTGCGCCCCGATAATCCTTCGCCGAGTTCTGACAGGCCCTTCAGTTCGGCGTCGTTCAGATGATGCACATACTGCCTGAAAATCGCCTCGCGTTCTTTTGCATCGGGCATGGGGAAGCGAAGGATCGTATCAAAACGCGACAGTAGAGCCCGATCAAGATCCATGGCGCGATTGGTCGCCCCGATCGTGAGAATGCCGTTTTTACGCTCAAAGCCGTCAATCTTGCGCAGCAGAACGGATAACACCCTGCGCGTCGCCTCGATCAGTCCCTCTTCGCGCGAACCGGCCAGCGAATCGATCTCGTCAAGAAAGAGGATGGCTCGTTCGAAGACCTCGCAGGCGTCGAAGATGGCGGCCATGTTCTGCGCTGATTCGCCATAATACTTCGACAGAATGTTTTCAACGGGAACATAGACAAGCGGCAGACCGGCCTCTTTCGCCAGGATGCGCGCCATCGTCGTTTTACCTACGCCAGGCGGTCCCTCGAAAAGTATGGCGCGCGGCAGTCCTGCCGATGCTCCGCGCGAAAGACGGGACACTTCGTGGAAGACCTCGGGATGTTGCAGCGGCATGAGGATCGTCTCCTGCACCTCCTGCTTCGTCTTTTCGTAGCCGCCGATCGAATCCCATGTTTCGGTGAGCGCCGTGCGTTCTTCATCGCCGGGCAATCCATAAACGCTTGCGCCGAGCTTCGAAAGCACGGCGGTAGGATTCACCTTCGCCACAGCCGGATGAAAGAGCTTGAAAAGGCCGACAATGGCCTGGATCTCTTCCTGGACGAGATTACCGGGACGCGAGATCTCGACGCGCGGATAACCAATATCGATGAACTTGAATTTGATGCCCTGACTGAAATACTTCGTCTCATAGAGATTCGATCCCATCGACTGGAAGACGGCAAACGACGCCTCCATCGTGTGCACGCGAAGGTTCTCGATGCAGCTCTTGAGAAGCAAGAGGGCGTCGACGATATGCTCTCTATCCATGATCGGAGGAGCGAAGGTGACCTTCAGCTCGCCTTTCTCGAATACGATGCGCGGAATCTCAAGTCCTGCTCTGCCCGCCATAAAGCGTTCAATCTCGGCCTCGATCTGCTGTTTTGCCGTGATGAAATCTATTTCTCCGGGTCGCGCATCGGTCATAACGGAAGAAGAGACACAGGCGACAGGATGTCAAATTGTATTTGACCGCAGATTTGCAGGCAGTCTTTCGAAGCATGTCGGCGAAATGGAAAGCTCCTCTCAAAGAACCTCCGGCGGCGCGCTTTTATATCGCCGTCGCCTTTGACGAAGACGAGCATTACCACGACATGAAAAAGAAGCTCGCAGCGGAATTCGGTAAGATCGATTTTGAGACGAATCCTGATCCGCTTCTTCCGGTACCGTCGCTTTACGGCGGTCATGACTATCGCAAGTTTCGCGTTATCAGCTTCGAGCGCCCCATCGCCCGCGAAGAGCTTGTCGATTTGCGTCGCCGCTGTCTGGCACTGGAAGTGCGACATCAGAAGAACGGTCGCCTGCTTGTAGAGCTCGATCCCGGCTACGTTCACATCTATGGTGCGGTACGCACGGCCCTTGAAGAGGATTTTCACCGCATCTATCTCTATGGCGGCATCTACGGCGAAAGCCTCTATTATTTTGAGAAGATGTCCTATCGCCCGTGGCTGCACACTCCGGACTTTTTTCGAAGCCCTGAAATTCTCGTTGCCTTCAACGATCTGCGTCTCATCGTCAGTCAGGCATGAATCCCCGTCGCTCCCTGCTCGCTCTATCGGTCGTTCTATGCGCGCTGCTTCCCGTTGCATGCTCTGAGGAGCCCGTGTATGCCTGTGACCTTTTCTCCAACGGAAAATGCACATTGAAGCCTGGAGACGTGTATGAGGTGCCCGCTCCGCAGAGGCCGGTCGTAACCTGGACGGATTTTTCGCATCATCTCTACTTTCATTCCAAGATCACGCCCGGATTGCGTGTGCGCAAATCTGCTATTGACGAATTGAATGAAAAGAAAGCCGGAGTCTGTCATTATCGGCTGAGCGATCCACGCCGGCAGCTGATTGCCGTAGAGGGAGAGCTGGAGGGGTTTCGCGTCGACGACGACGGTATCTGGTGCTTTGACTACTTCGGTACGCAGCTGTTACATTTTGTTCGAACCAACGACATCGCCGACGAAAAGGTCGACATGGCTCTTTTTCCCCTGGAGCTTGAGATATTCCTGAACTCACAGGGACCGTCTGTGCGACGGCTGATCCGGCTGTCAGGCTGGCAGCCCTGATCGCCGGCTACCGCATCCGCACAGTAAAGCTGTAGATTACTTGCCGAATGAGCATTCCCTGAAATCCTTGCATCTATATGATGCCGGACGACCTGATGGAAGTCAACATCGCCGACGTATCCATCACAAACGTTGGCTTTGCTCTCTTTTTCAAGCCTGTGGGCTCGACCTCGCCGAAGGTGGTGCCTATCTTTATCGGTCCGCTGGAGACCTATTCGATTTCCAGCGCCCTCGACGGAATTACTCCTCCGCGCCCGAATACGCATGACCTGATGATCAACATCTTCAAGCAGATGGAAGCCCGCCTGCTTCATGTCGTCATCAACGATATTATCGGGAATATTTTCTATGCTCGGATCGTCATCCAGCATGAGGATCGCATTCTTGAGATCGACGCACGTCCGTCCGATTCCGTCGCTCTGGCCATCCGGTCAGGCTGTCCTATCTTCATGCACGAGAAGGTTTATCGCGACGCTGCCGTGATTATAGGCGAAGAAGGCGAGGCCGCAGAGACGGGCGAGAAACCGATCATAAGCGACGAGAATCAGGTAGAAGATCGCACCGACCTCGAACGCCTGCAGGAGCAGCTTCAGAGAGCTCTCGAAAACGAGAACTACGAAGACGCGGCTCGTATCCGTGATCGTATTCGCGATTTCAAGCAGGAGAATTGATGCGACATTCGTGCAATAGCCCCATGTTAACGATACGGGGCAGATTCAAGATCGCCTGGTGGGTGAGTCGATGAATGCCTGCGACGGTCATTCTTTGAATACCTTTTACTGAATATGCCTTCGGAATATCGATATGGACAAGTTACCCGCACGTTTTGACGATCTGATCACACAGCATGAACTGCCCGTGCTTGTCGATTTCTGGGCTGAGTGGTGCGGCCCCTGCCACATGCTTGCGCCTGTCGTAAAAGAGCTGGCACGTCAGTGGAAGGGACGGGTAACGGTGATCAAGATCAACACCGATGAAAAACCCGAACTGTCGCAGCGCTTCGGTATCAGTTCCATACCGACTCTCATTCTGTTCAAGAACGGGCGAGAGGTGCACCGGCTGAGCGGAGCTGCCCCGATAGAACGTCTTCGCACCGAATTTGAACCCCATCTGTAATTTCATGAGCCATATCCTGATCGAAGAAGAAAACCCCTATGGAAACGCCGGCGCCTTCGTCGAAGACGACGGACGCACCGTCTATCTCTACAGAGTTCCGGCCGAGGGGTCGGTTATCCAGCCCTCTGCCGTCTGGGTACGCAACCTCCTGCCCGCTCCGACCGAAGCGGATGATGCGCCGGTACGCGGCATGGCTCCGCTCATGAAGGCCGACAGCTGCAATCATGCCGGAGGCTCCCCGGCTCTGCAATCCGACGAGCTTGACCTGATCTGGTTTCCCGATGGAACGGGCGTCACGCTCTACGTAAACGGAGAGGTGGAGGCAGTCTTGCCTCCCTGGGCCGGACACGATTTCGTTCAGGGTTATGCGCGCGAGGCCCGCGGCTATGAGGCCTCGACCATTCCGCTTCCTCCAGGCGACTCGGGTTTCCATACGAGGCTTGAAGAGAACAGAGAGTTCTGGAACCGACGCACGCGAAAGGGCGACTGGGAAGAGTACAGGGATCGCATGCTTGCCTACTACGAGTCGTTTCTCGGCAGGCATTCGCAGTATTTCGCCGTCGATCAGAAGATCCCTCTGCTCGGCATCGTGCAGTTTAACGACGTACCGCTCGATCTGAAACGACCGACCTCAACAGGCGACCAGAGCAGCACCGTTCTTGTCACTCTCGGTATGGGACGACAGCCGCAACCCGGCATCGAGATGTATCATGAGAACCCCGACGAGATACTGCATAGCGAGATACTCACGTTCTTTCCCGGAGCGCCCGATTTCGCCGTTTCCCTGCTCGGTCGCATCGCCGCCTACCCCTGGAAGACCGGACGCTTCTTCGACCACGGCCACATCTACGAAAGCGGGCGCACGGAGTCCGTATGCGATTTCTTGATCAGCGCGCATGCGGCAGATGCCGGCTGGCCCGTGATTCCGACAGCTCCTCTGCAGGATGATCGTTATCCGATACGCATGCTTTATGCCGTACCGGCGACGCAGGAAGACGTGCTTGTGGCCCGCGCCAGAGGCGTGGATTTCAGGCTACAGCGCATGTTCGATCGCTGACAAAACTCTTGCCAGCCCGTAGCCAACCGATGAGGTGGAGGGCGATGAGACGCTCCGGCTCAGAATGGCATGACCTGCTGCATCAGATCGACAGGCCGGTACTCTTTCTGAGCGTGCTCCTGCTGGGCGGCACGCTGGGCTACAGAGCGATCGAAGGATGGACCTATCTCGATTCGCTCTATATGACGGTGATCACGCTGACCACCGTCGGCTTCGGCGAAACCCATCCGCTCTCTGAGGGCGGACGCATATTTACGATAATCCTGCTTATTGGCGGCGTAATCTTTTATGCCACAGCTCTGAACGCCCTTGCCCAGGGATTGCTGGATCATCGCTTCGCCGAAATGATGAATCAACTTGGCATCAACAGGAAGATCGCGAGAATGAAAGACCATTACATTATATGCGGGGGCGGTCGCATGGCCTTTGCAATCGGGCTGGAGCTTGAGAAGGCTGGCATTCCGTTCATTTTTATCGAGCAGAATCCGCACTCCATCGTTACCGAACACAAGGTTCGCTGGCCCATTCTTATTAAAGACGCCCTGCTTGAAGAATCGCTGCTTGAGGCCGGCATTCAGAAGGCGAAAGGCCTGGCCGCCGTGCTGCCCACCGATGCCGACAACTTATTCGTCGTGCTCTCCGCACGCAGTCTCAACCCTTCGCTTTTTATTCACACGCGTATCGCCCTTGAATCCAGTCGTTCTAAAATGATACAGGCCGGAGCCAACAAGGTCGTTTCGCCGTATAACGCCGGTGGAGTGCAGATTGCGCGCGCCTTCTTGAATCCCGAAGTCGACGACTTTCTCTCCGTCGTTACCGACCGTGCGCACTATGACTTCGAAATGAAGATGCATACGGTATCGCCAGACGATCCCTTCTGCAATAAACCGCTTCGCCAGACGGAATTCCGACAGGAGGGATTCACCGTCATCGCAGTAAAATATCCGGATGGACAGATGGTCTTCGCGCCTGACGCATCGTTTTCGCTTCGCGCCGGCTATCAGATCTTTCTCATGGGGCCCGGACGACAGATCGTTCGCGACGAAGTAGAGTAGCGGGAGGATAATCTCGCGCGAAACCTGCGAGAAAAGAAGCAATAAACGAGAGATTCAAAAAAAGTCCTTGTTCTGTCGCAGCTTTTTCCTCTCTTATCATTAAGATGGCCGGAATTCGAAGACGTCTGCTTCGCCTGCTGATGCGACTGAACCAGCGCCGAAGGCTGCTCAGCCTTGGCCTGCTTATTACGGCCCTGTATATCGGCGGCTTTGTCGTTGCTTTTCACCGATTCGGCACGGCACTGATTCTGCTCTCTTTTCTTCCGAACGCCGTTCTGTCGCTCGGTGGAAAACGCTACGGCATTCTTGCCGGCACGTTGATCGGCGTGATCAACACCATTTTCATCGTCGTCTATCTGCCCGAAATCACCGGCGAGCTCTTCTACAGCGGCGCTCTCATCGATTTTCTCGTTCAGATTCTGATCGGTCTGGGCGTGGGTCATCTTCGCGATAGCCAGCGCACGATGGAGCGCATCGTCAGGCAGAGGCAGCATGCCATTAATAGAGTGCGACACATGGCCCTGCATGATTCGCTGACAGGTTTAGCCAATCATCGACTTCTCTATGAAGAGCTGGATCTCGAAATACGGCATGCACAACGCGATAAAAAGCGGCTGGCCGTTCTTTTTATCGACATCGACGATTTCAAACACGTGAACGCCTCACTCGGTTATCATGAAGGCGACGAATTGCTCAAACGTGCCAGCACGGCCATCCTTGAATGTCTGCGCCTCAGCGACACGGTCGCCCGCTTCGGCGGCGACGAATTCATCGCCGTTCTGCCAGGGATCGGTTCGGCAGATGATATCCTTCCGGTAACGAATCGTTTGCTCAAAGCCATTCAAACAGCATCTGCGACCGTTCGTCTTTCCATCAGCGGCGGCATCGCCGTATACCCCGAAGACGGGACAACGCCGACCGATCTGGTCCGCAATGCCACCGATGCGATGTTTGTGGCCAAAGAAAACGGAAAAGGACTCTTTCGTTACTGGAAAGAAGTACAGCACGAAACGATCCGGCATCGTCTTGCCGTCGAAGCGGCTTTACAGAGCGCTCTGCTGCGCGATGAATTCCGACTGTTTTATCAGCCCATTCTGCATATTACGGACGGCCATATTATCGGCGCCGAGGCGTTGCTACGATGGACAAGCCCCGATCTGGGCCAGATCTCGCCCGCCGTCTTTATTCCTGTCGCCGAGAAAAGCGGCGTTATACGCGAGATCGGTCTCTGGGTTCTGGATCGCGTGCTCTCTGACCTGAACGCTCTGAACGTGAAAGGTCAGGACCTTGAATTTATCGCCGTGAACGTTTCCACAGTGCAGCTCATCGACCCGCACTTTCCAGATCAGGCTTTACAGAAAATCCGGAGCGCCGGCATTGATCCGGCAAAGCTTGAGTTTGAAGTGACCGAAACGGGCATAGCGCTTCAGGGCAATCCGGCGGCATTGCTTGCACCGATCAAAGAGATTGGCGTGCGCATCGCTCTTGATGATTTCGGTACGGGTAACTCGTCGCTGCGTTATCTTTCTGATCTTCCTATTGACGTTTTGAAAATCGACGGATCGTTCGTTAAGAAGACGATGGTCGACTCCAAAGCCGCCGTGATCACACATACGATCGTCTCACTGGCGCTTTTATTGAACCTGAATATCGTCGCCGAATGCATCGAAAACGAAGAGGAACGGCAGACGATGTACTTTATGGGTGTGGATCGAATGCAGGGATTTCTTTTCAGTCCTGCCGTAGCCTTCGATGAATTCTCGGCCATGCTCAGCGGCAATCACTCGCTGCCTCCGATTGAAACGATAGATTCCCATCCGTAACCGAAAAAATGGCCGCCCCGCAGGGCGGCCGACCCTTCACCTTCGGTATTTCATTCGCTCCGGTGCTTGATCCCGATCGAGAAAATCGTCTGTTGCATGGAAACTTCGTAATTCATATAGGGGTTCTTGATGCCGTTCGCATCGAAAGAATAGAGGGCATGCAGAACGGTCCAATCCGACATCGTATCGCCTTTTACCGTCGAGAGGAAGGCATGCTCGACGGCAAAGTCGACATCAAGGCGATCGAAGCGCAGTCCCAGGCCCAGAGACGCATGATGCGTCGTAATCGCCGGGAAAAGCGGATTCACGCCCGCCGAAGTCACAGGATTCGTTCCGTAGTTATACCCGATACGATAGGCGACCGTGTCGGGCCGGTATTCGACGCCGACGGCATAGACGTTCTGGTCTCTCCATTTCATGTTGAAGGCGAGTCGATTCGTGACCAGGCCGCCCGGCATCGTCACATACGGAGCGGAAAGATCGAACTCAATCGTATTCATGACGGAGGCCCAGTTGATTCGAGAATAGGTCAGGCCTACGATCAGTCCTTTTTTATTATCGTAGGCGACGCCGACGCCGTGTTTATCCGGATAACCCATATTCATCGAAACAGTGGGCTTCAAGAAATACCGCGGATCACCTTCATTGACGCTCATCTTACCGTCGAAGCGCAGATTGGTGCGACCCGTATATGCGTAGGACGCTGCCCAGTTTTCGGTGATTTCGTAAACCAGGCCTACTTTGCCGGCCATACCATAGGCCGTATCGCTTTCGTAACGGTAACCGGCACCGGGCATCGTCATGAAGCCTCCCGGATCTTTAAACGTCCATTCCCACTTCATCTGCGCGGCCCCGACATCAACCCCCACACCGACATGAAGGGCGTTCGTAAGCTGGTAGCTGAGGCCGAACGTCGTCTTCACGAAGGCCAGGTTCGAATACGTACGCTCACGAATCTGACGCAGATCACCGATCAATGGAAGGGTTAACGTCGGATCGCCGGCCAGCCCCTGAAAGAGCTGATTCAGCGTGCCACCGTTCGGCGTCGTGCGCAGAATACCGTCAAACTCGGCGCCCATACCGCCCTGAGCGTAGAAACTCACCCCCCACGCCATGCGATCGTTGATCGGAGCGGCGTAACCGATATACGGTAACGGAAATAGCGACGGTTCGCTTCGCACTGAGTTGTTATAGCTGAGGTCGGTATTTCCCGGATAAAACTTATCTCTGTAGGTTAACTGAGGCGCCATCAGGCTGAGGCCGGCCTCAAAGATCGCATCGTCAAGTCGGGTTAAGTTCGAAGGATTCGATTCAAGGTCCATCACCGACCCGCCGATGGCAAGCGTTGCACCGCCCATGCCCATATAGCGGGTACCATAGGAAGTCATTAGCATTCCGTTTGTGGCCTGAAGGGAAGAGGCCATCAGGAGAGTCGCCGTTACAAGAAGCGCCGCTCCCCCCTGTCTGTGAAGGGTAAACATAATCGCCACCTTATGAGCGGCACCGGGCCCGACGGTCAGACGCCGCATCTGGCCTGAAAGGATCGATCTGTGGAACAGACCCGCGCCATCAGTCGATTCAGAGCAGCCCGGATGATGGCGGCAGGATTTATCCTGCATGAAAAGAGTAGCACGCCACTTAAACGATTCAAGCAAAATCGCAAAAAAAATCAGAGTTGAGATAGGATCGCAACACTATGGCGCCCCGGTCAGCTCGATTTGCGCGTTATCCGATCACGGATCTCGAACTGCGAGACAAGTTCCTGTAGCGATTCGGCGATCGTTCCCAGGTTGATGGCCGCCTTGCTTGTATGATGGGCGTCGCCGATCATCCGGTCGGAGCTTTCTGCAACACCTGAAACCAGCCCCGAGATGCTGCCGGCGCTGGATTCCTGCTCTTTGAGCACCTTTTCTATATTGGCCACAGCACCCACGATAATCATGTTTGCATCGCGTATAAAGCTGAGCTCGCGATTCGCCTGTTCGGCCAGACCGCTTCCGTTCACGGCGAGGTTTACGGTCGCGTCCATGCTTGAGGCGGCGTTCTTCGCGCCCTTTTGCATACGTCCGACCATTTCGTGAATCTGTACCGTCGCCTGGCTTGTGCGCGTCGCCAGCTTGGTCACCTCATCGGCGACGACGGCAAAACCGCGTCCATAGTCGCCCGCACGCGCGGCCTCGATAGCGGCGTTCAAGGCGAGCAGATTGGTGCGATCGGTGATCTCGCTCACAAGCGACAGGATCTCGGCGACGCGAACGGCCTCCGCATCAAGCTGTCTGATGATCTCGGCCGAATCTGAAACGGCCGATGAGATGCGTCGCACCTCGTCAAGCAGCGTCTGAATCGTCGTCTCGCCGATCTCAAGACGGTTTACGGAGCTGTGCACGGTCTGCCTGGCCTTATCTGCTCGATCGCTGACGTGTTCGATGGAAGATAACAGCTCTTCCACAGATGCGGCCATTGTCGTCGTCGATTCCTGCTGCACAACCGATCGCTTCAGACTGCGTTCGGCCGACTCGTCGAGAGCAAGGGCCTCTTCTTTAAGACGAACGACAGTATCCTGCGTTTGATGAAGCAGCGATCGTATGCGACTGCGAAGCTCCGTATTCGCAGAGATCATCGAATGAAAATCAAAGTGCCCGCGTGATTGATCCTCTTCAAAGCCGTCGATACGCAGCTGGTTCATCTCAATACGCAGCTCGCCAAGAAGCTCCATCAGATTGTTGCGCATCATCTCAAGCGACGTCATCAAATCGGCGAATTCGTCGTGACCTCGAACCACTATGCCTTTCTCAATATCGCCGTCGGCGATGCGTCGGGCAACATCCATCGCCTCCCGTGTTACGCGAAAGAATTTGCTGCCTATGGAAAAGCCGATCGGCAGCATCACGCATACAAGCAGGAGCAATACGGCGCTGAACGTTACAAGGACCGTGTTATAGCGTCCTTCGGCACCCGCGAAATGTCTCTCAGCCGTCGATTCCTGAAACTGCGCGAGACGATCGGCGGCCTGCATCAGATCGTCGGATTGTCGGCGACCTTCTTTTAGAAAAACCCCGAGCAAGTCAGACGGATAACGATTCCCACGCGGACCTGCCATCGTCGCCAGCACCGTCTTTCGCCACACCGCCTCTTTCGCTCGATATTCTCTCGCAAGAGCAAGCTCATCGGCATCGTGCTGCATCGCATCGTAGGATTTCCAGCGTGCATCGATCTCTTTCAGAAAAGAATCGATGCGGTCCAGATGAAAAGACACCGGATGCGTATGCAGTTCTTTCGTCGCCGCATCGGGAGAATGCTGGTAGGCAAGCAGCACTTCGTTATCCGTCTGATGCTGGAGCGAAACGATCTCGGTGATCAGACCGGCCGTCTTCATCTGCGTTTCGTAGAGAGAATGCATCGCATCGCGAGAGGCCAGCAGACCGATCCAGGCGTACGCGAAAACATAGCTGAAAAGAGCGGTGGATAACAGAATAAATGTGAGGAAGCGCTGGCGAAGCGTGATGCGTTCCAGCCGACGGCGAAGCGCCGCCCAGCCGCCTTTGCGAATCAAACGGCCGCCTTCGAGAGCGACAGCGGAGTCGGTTTTCAGGCGTTCATAGAGGCGCTCGGCATCGGCGATCTCTTCGGGCGTCGCCGCGAAGCGAACGGAATGATAACCTCCACCGCGGATGGCGTTCACGTTCGCCCTCACCCAGTAATGGTCGCCGTCTTTGCGGCGATTCTTAACGATGCCCGACCAGGGTCGCCCGGCCTGTAGACTGCTCCAGAGATCGCGAAAGACCTCGGGCGGAACGTCGGGATGCCTGACGATATTATGAGCCTGACCGACAAGCTCTTCGCGTTCAAATCCGGAAACGTCTACGAAGGCGTCGTTCGCATAGACGATACGCCCTTTCGCGTCGGTGCGGCTAACCAGGATCACATTGCCGGGGATTTCAAACTGGTTATTCGTAACTGGAACGTTGTTACGCATACTGAGCCCCTTAAGAATAGCAGAGATACGACAGTGGGGTATTTCGAAGCGCTCTGTCAAACGGAATAAAGAAAATAGAGGTCTCAGTTACATGCCTGTTTGAGAAGGACTTGCTTTTTCAAAGACCTGTGGTAATCGTTTTAATGAAGTAGAATTTCCGTTCAGAAACAATCGCGCTGAAGCGACCGTAGCACTCCTGAAAAGGGCCGGTCCGCCACGAAACTGACTTCCCTTTGAAACGACGCTTTTGAGAATGTCTGCATGCGATTCGCGCGACCGTTGGTTCTGCTGCTTGCACTGATTACCCTTCCTCTTCGCGCCGAATCTGTAACAGCGGATCGTCTTGCTACAGGATACGACCTCCACTCCGAACCCTACTGGCGCCTTGCCGATGGGCTCATTGATCCGCAGACGATAGAAAAGGAACTCGCAGGGGGAAACAAACCGTGCAGTGACGACCGTTGGTACGTAGAAACGACCGGTCGCGCCCTACCCGGCACCGTCGTCGGGAAAAACGGTACCGTCACCTACTGTCGCGTATTTGACCTCGAAAAAGCCCCCGAACAGCCCATGGCCGTTAATTTGAGCGAGATCGACGACAGGGATCGCGCATTCATTAACGGCGTTCCCGTCGGCTCGACGGGAGATTTCCAGAACGCAGAGGCCCAGGCATACGATCGAACGAGGCTTTATCTGTTTAACGGCGATGTTCTGCGCCGAGGCACAAACGTAATCGTCGTTCACGTAAGCGGATTCTCGTTATCATCGCGGTGGGGTATGATCAACGAACGTACCCGTATCGGACCGGCCGAGCTTCTTCTCAAAGAGCACGACAGGCTTAATTTCACGCAGCTTTTCCTGTTAACCGTATACGCGACCGTCGGAGCTTACTTTCTCTTTCTGTTCGTGAACCGTCGGCGGGACCGCGAGAATCTCTTCTTCGCTCTATTTGCACTGGCGCTTGTACTCTATCAGTTTCTACGCACACAGATCAAATACGATCTCTTTGACTCCTTCTTCATATTGAAGAGGATCGAGTATATCGCTCTTATGACGCTCGTTCCGCTCTTCTATCTTTTCTTTCGATCCTACTTCACCGTTCTGGAAAGCCGGGCGAGACTCATACTGAACACAGGCGGAACCGTGGCCATCGGGATCGCAGCGGCGTGTATCATCACCTATCTTGTATCGCCTGATCCGCTTCTCTGGTCATCGGTAAACAAGACGTTCTATCTGCTTGGCGCCGCCCCGCTTGCCATGTTGCAGATCGTCGCCCTGCTCGGTTATCATGCTTTTAAAAAGAACCGCGACGCCATTATCATGATGACGGGCCTGATCGTTCTCATGGCAGCGATGGTCGTCGATTCACTCTCGACGTTCGGGTACCTTAACGTCGCGCGCATCGGCACCTATGCCTTCTTTATCTTTGTCGTAAATCTTGCGCTGATTCTGGCCAACCGCTTCGTACGCCTGCACACGGAGGTTGAAGATCTCAACCAGAATCTCGAACGCAAGGTCGAGCAGCGCACCGAAGAGCTGCAGCTCACGCTGAAAGAGGTGCAGACGCTGAAAGAGAAACAGGACGGAGACTATTTTCTCACCTCGCTCTTGATCAGCCCGCTGGCGCGCACCGACGTAAGGTCAGAACGGATTGACGTGCAGGTGCTCACAAGGCAGAAAAAGGCCTTTACGTTTAACCGCCGGCAGTCCGAGATCGGCGGCGATATCTCCATCGCCGAGCGTATTCATTTACAGAGTCATCCGTATATCGTTTATATCAACGCCGATGCCATGGGAAAATCCATTCAGGGAGCGGGCGGCGCTCTCGTCATCGGCACCGTCTTTCGCGCCCTGCTCGCTCGCACTCAGAACACCGACGAATTCCGCAATCTGCCGCCAGAACTCTGGCTGAAAGAGGCCTATCGCGAAATCCAGGACGTTTTCTGTACATTCGACGGCAGCATGCTTCTCTCGGCCTCGATCGGCCTCATCGATGAGCGCGGAATCCTCTACAGCTTCAACGCCGAACATCCGCGCACGGTGCTCTATCGAAGGGCACAGGCCTCCTTCGTGGATGCTGATCCGATGTTTTTTAAGTTCGGCATCGACATCGTGCGCGAGAGTTTTTCGGTGCTCGTTCAACCGCTCGAACCGGGGGACGTGCTCATCCTCGGCACGGACGGCCGGGACGATATCATGCTCACCGAGGGCATCAACACCGATCAGGATCTGTTTCTGCGACATGTTGAAAAAGGTGATGGCAATCTCGCCGACATCATCCGCTCTATCAGGGAAAGCGGTGAGTTAACCGACGACCTGTCGCTTCTGCGAATCGCTTTTACCAGCAATACGAGCCGGCACGACGCGAAAACCGACAGCATATACAACCGGAACAAGGCCCTGAAATTCATAGAAATCGCCGAGTATAATAAGGCGATGACGCTTCTTGAATCGGCCGTCGACGACAATCCCGTCGACACCGAATCGCTGTACTGGCTGTCGTATCTGCAGCGCAAGCTTGCAAAGCGTCGCAAAGATCTCGAAAAGGCAGTGCAGACGGGCGAACGCGTGCATATACGACGCCCCGACGACGTGCGCAATCTCATCAATCTCATGGTCTGCTATCGCAGGCTCGGCTCGCCGCAGGCGACGATCATCGCCGAAAAGATCGTGGCCCTTGATCCGTCATCGACAAAGGCGCGGCGCCTGCTGCGCTTCGTGCATGAGGAATGAAGGCTATCACGACGCACGCTCGACTTGCCCGTCTCCGGATTTCGATGCATAATACCACTATACGCCGGTTCAGTAAAAAATCTCACTGAAGAGCCATAATTTCGCAATACCTCTTCCTTTACCGCGTACCGCCTCGTAAACTTCGATTGCCAGCGATGACGCCGTCCTTACAGTTGCAGCATGTCTCCTAAGGTGATTGAGATCGTGCAGAGGATTACGGCGCGGGATATTCCCGGCGGCACGATCATTTTTAAAGAAGGCGCCGAATCGACGGATGAGATGTACTTCGTTTTCAAGGGAGAGATCAGCATCTACAAGATTCGCGACGGACAGCCAAGGGAGATCAACCGCATCAAGCCCGGTAACTTCTTCGGAGAGATGGCCCTGATACAGTCGAAGCCGCGACTGGCGACGGCGAAAGTCGTCAGCGAATCGGCGAAGCTCGCCATCATCGACAAACCCATGTTGCTCAAACTCGCCGGATCAAGCCCCGAATTCCTTTTTTATCTGCTGCGCCATGCCGTTTCGCGCCTGCTTATCGCCGAAGATAAACTACAGGCCGTACGCGAAGAGCTGCGCAACGAGAAGCTGAAGAAAGGGATCGTATAACCTCATGTCTCTGAACGTATTCGAATATGTAAATAACCTGCCCGTCATGCTCTACAAAGAGAAAGACGTCGTCTTCGCCCAGGACGACGCCTCGGACGGAAAGATGTTCTTCGTCGCCGAAGGCGAGCTCGCCGTTCTTCGCCGCATCGAAGGCGATACGCATGAACTGAACCGTTTGCATCCCGGAGATTTCTTCGGCGAGATGGCCATTTTAAACAAGATGCCTCGCTCGGCGACGATCGTCGTCACCTCGAAACATGCGAAGCTCGGCTATTTAGACGAGCCCATGTTTCTCAAGATAGCCAGGGTTAATCCTGTCTTTCACTATTCACTTTTGAAACTGGTCATCCAGCGCATCGGACAGATTGAAGACGATATCGAAGAGTCTCTCGAGGAGTTGAAGAAGCTGCGCGGATAAAGACCGGCCTCTTACTGACCGATTAAGGCACGCAGCGTTCGTAACGGCAGCTTCTGAGCGAATGGCATCAATCGCTGCTCATCGGCCAGGATACGAACGGCAATCGTCTGGATGCGAGTACGAGGCAGCTTTGCATCAAAAACGGAATCCCACCTGTCGCTGCCGTTTGATTTCCAGCGCCCCAGAAGAATGACCATCTCAGCATTCTCTCCGTTCTTCACCGGACCGGGCGTTACCATCATCACGGCTGCGTCGGCGCCGACAAGCGGAACGGTTTTCGTAGCATGCACGAATGAAAAGTATACGGGATTAACCGAAACCTCAAGGCTAACTCGTGTATCTCGCTTTGCCTCGATCTCACTGCTCTCAAGATTATCCATCGTTTCAGAGGCCTGCATGAGGCGATTCTTCTCTTCCATGAGAGCCTGAGTCTTCTGTGCAATGCGCTGGATGCCGTTTATATCCTGTCTCTGCGCCGCCTGCTCGACCTGTTCGTTCAGCGCTTCGAGCTCCCGATCGATCTGATCGAGTCTGACCCTGTTCTTCTGCTCGGCCTGTTTGATGCGCTCGGCCGCCTGCTCCATATTCGCTTCGGATTCTTTATCGCGCTGCTCCTGCCCTGCCTTCAGGTAACGCACGACCGAATAGGATTGCAGCGGCAATACGTCGTGCTCCCGGCAAACCTCGGACGGTACTTCCTGAATAAACTCCTCTACAATGCTCCATTGCTCGTTTGATTCTGGCAGAAAGGCGAGCACCGCTTCGCGCGCCTTCGTGAGAATGGACACCTCAGCGGGCTGCACCGGACGCTCGGTGCACATGCCGTCGGCCTGCTGAAAACCGGGAAAGAGCAAAACGGAGCCTGCGAATAGAATGGAAAGAACGAAATAAGAATGACGATGCGTAACCATAGAATACGCATCGCACCTGGCCGACGCCCGGTCAAGCCCTGTCAGGCCCCATCCGAACCATCCCATATGCGCCGGCCCGTTAATCTGACATGAGATGCGAAACACATTCCGCTTGATAGGCTGGCCGCCCCCGACAATCTACTCCTATGAAGCTCGAAGACCTCGGATACACCGACCGGCTGGAAAAACTTCGCCAGGAGCACAACCTGCCACAGGACCGTACAGGTACGGAGCCCGGGCGCATTATCGCCGAACATAAAGAACGCTACATCGTGGCGACGGCCGGCGGCGAGGTCGAAGCCGAGATCACCGGACACATGCGCTTCGCCGCTACCGGTCGTGAGGATTTTCCCGCCGTCGGAGACTGGGTTCTCGTCACCGTCTATGATACGGACTTTGCCATCATTCACAGCATTCTGCCGCGATCCTCGATTCTACAGCGGCAGGCCGTCGGTCAGTTCGGCGAGATTCAGATCATCGCCACAAACGTGGACTCTGCCTTTCTCGTACAAGCCGTCGATCGAGATTTTAACGTTAACCGGCTGGAGCGGTATCTGAGCCTCTGTCATGCCTCAAAGGTGAATCCCATCATCGTCTTAACGAAAACGGATCTAATCGATGCAGAGCGTCTCGCCGATCTGATATCTGCCATCGAAAGCCGCATCCATGACGTTTCGATTCTGACCGTAAGCAACGTTACCCACGAAGGCTGCGACGAGCTTCGCAAGCATATCGAATACGGTAAGACCTACTGCATGCTCGGATCATCGGGCGTCGGTAAGTCAAGCCTGATCAACACGCTGACCGGCGGAGCCATTCAGAAGACCGGCGCCATCAGCGAAAGCACGCATAAAGGCCGTCATGTCACCACGCATAGAGAGCTGATCATTCTGCCGACCGGAGGCATGCTCATCGATAACCCCGGCATGCGCGAGGTGGGACTGGCCGATGCAACGGGCGGCGTCGAGGCGACCTTCGACCGCATCGCCGAGCTTTCCGTTCACTGCCGCTTCGCCGACTGCACGCACACGGTCGAAGCCGGATGCGCCGTCATCGAGGCCGTTAAACAGGGGCAGATCGATCGTGCCTCGTATGAAAACTATCTGAAACTCGAAAGAGAACGCTCACATTTTCAGTCCACCGTTGCCGAGAAGCGCAAGAAGGAAAAGGCCTTCGGGAAGATGCTGAAGAACTATCATAAGCAGAATCCGAAGCAGAGGGATCGGTAGGGGGCGAAAGCATGGGCGTCCAGGGACGGCCAGCCTCCTTGGAGGCAGCGACGACGGCAAGACGCCTATTTGCGACCAGAAAACGATATATCCCCAATATATACAAATTATAGATTGCATAAATATCAAGAATATGATATTTTGCTGGCATCATGAGAGATCTATTCGACATAGAGGAGATTTTGCAAGTCCTCAATGGATTCAATCCGTGGTGGACACAACCCGATGTTGCCGTGCCGGCCTTTCGGAGACTGGCCTTTCAAGCCACGCGCTCGTATCTGGAGCGGACCGATCTACGTCGGGCCATCCTGCTTTCCGGGCCGAGGCGCGTCGGTAAGACAACCGTGCTCCAACAGCTGGCCCGGCAGGCCATCAACGACGGGAGCGAGGCAAGATCCGTCCTCTATCTCAGCCTTGATCATCCGGTGTTGAAGCTGCTCTCGCTCCGTAAGATCCTCGCCCTCTATCATACCCATATCCATGCGGTAGGGCGTCCGGCTCTGCTGCTGCTCGACGAGGTTCAGTACGCCGCCGACTGGCAGACGGAGGTGAAGCTGCTTGTCGACCATCAGCCCGACTACCGCATCGTCGCCACTGGCTCGGCCAGCGTCGTCCAGAAAGATCGGCTCGCCGAAAGCGGAACGGGTCGATGGATAACGATCCCCGTGCCAACGCTGTCGTTCTACGAGTTCATTCATATACGCGGCGAGGCCGTTCCGGCCATAGATGAAACGATCCAGCCATCCGATCTCTTTACGATGAGCGCAGCCGATCTGCTGCAAATCGCTTCACAGCTGCGTCCGCTTCTGCCGCTCTTCGATCGCTATCTGTTAACCGGCGGATTTCCCGAAACGGCGCGACAGGAAGACATCTCATTCAGTCAGCGCCTTCTACGCGAAGACGTCGTCGAGCGCGTCCTCAAGCGAGACATGACGTCGCTGTTCGGCGTGCGGAACGTGAACGACATAGAGCGGCTCTTTCTCTATGTGTGCCTGCATACGGGCAACATCCTCGCCCATAACACGCTCGCCCGCGACCTCGGAACGTCGGCCGCCACGGTGGCTAACTATCTTGAGCTGCTGCGATCCGCCAATCTGCTTTATTGTCTGCCGCCGGCAGGTCTGAGCGGTAAGAAGATTCTGCGCGCTCGCAACAAATACTATCTTGTCGACGCCGGACTGCGCAACGCCGTTCTTCTGCGCGGCGAGCAAACACTTCTGCGGCCTGATGAGATGGGTATGATCGCCGAGACGACCGTCTTGCGACATCTCTATGCCTATTACTATCGCGATACGCCGCAGATAGTCTACTGGCGCGATGCTCTGACCGATAAAGAGGTCGATATCATCGTGAAGAGTCCGGCCTATCATCTGGCCTTCGAGGTGAAGTATCGCGAGAAGGCAAGTATCGAAGCGAAAAGCGGCCTTGCCCTGTACAGTGTGGCCGAGAGGCTTGAAACGGCCTATCTGATTACGAAGCAGGAGACCGATTTCGGTGTAACCGAGCTACCCGGCCAGGCGACGCGCTTTTTACGGGTGCCGGCGCATGTGCTGTGTTATCTGCTCGGGCAGGCAGAGCGGATGCTATGGGGGTGAGATGGGCAGATGATCTCAGCCGGACGACCGGCTTCTCGCCTTTTCCATTCTTTCGTGTGGCGCGGTCTGTTTGATTCCTGCCTCTTTTCGGAGATCTGCCAGGCGCAGATTCAGAATCGCCTTTTCGGCCTTCTGCCGCGCCCTCTCCATGCTTTCCCAAGACATCTTCTTTTCGGCTTCAGCGAAGAAGTCCGCATATTTCTTTTTACCGGCCATCTCTCTACCCCTCCAGAAAGAGAGGATAATCAATCCTCGAATTCGAATGACTGAAACACGGTATGCATTCTGCCTCAGAATTGCCTGTAATACATACGTCGTCTACTTCATTTATTGCACTGGACCAAATCCCCCTGAGTATAATCCGCAGTAGTGGAATCCGTCGGCCTTTGCTAAGTGCCGGGGAGAAGGTGTCGATAAAAAGGAGAAATATCGACATGAGCGCATGGATTCTGTTCATGCTGCAGGGCGTTGAAGAAACGGCGATCTGGACGAATGCCCGTATATCGGCCATTCGCAGGCTATCTGAACATACGGCATCGCAGTATCTCAAACAGCTGGTTGAGATCGGCGTGCTTGAAGAGCGGGTTGTCGGCAAAGAGAAGCTCTTTCTTCATCCCAAACTGCTGCAACTGTTAACGCAGGAAGAGATTGAGTTCGTGCCGTATGGGGAATGAGGCTATAGAAAGGCACTGAGGGCGTTCTCACCGGGCCGAGCAACACTGGATTGCCGAGGAATGAGCGACTAAGACCTGCGCATGTGCCATCTGCTCGGGCAGGCAGAAGAGTCACTAAATGTTATGTCAGGAATGACTCTAATTCACAGTGGAACATGTCTTCGACCCAATCAATGAACAAATCGTAAACGGAGCGACCCATTTTGTCAGGTCTGGCTTCACACTCGATACGGACCACCTGGGATCTTTGCGAGTAGAGCTATCGGGCATGCCGTCTTCTACCCAATCCCATTCTACATAGGCAATGACTCCTGTTTTAAGTTTAACCTTCATTTCAGCGCGCCATACAAAAGGATAACGCGATGGATTCTCGTCATGGACGATCATTTTCCACGAGCCCTCTGGATCAAGGGCTGGAAGTTCTCTGCCCTCCCATGCCAGAGTGTGAACATAATCGTATTCATAGAAGTTGCCGTAATGGTTTCGCCGATAGTCTACTTCAGGCATCTTTACTTCCAGAACTTCCATTCCGCAATAGAGCGATGTCTCGGCTTCATGTGTGAACATATTCCTGCTGGCAGGCAATCCATAAACTACGGCACATGCCTCTGTTCTCTCGAAAACCAGTTTTAACTCTGAGAACCCTTCCAGGTTGTTATAGTTGAAGTTTACGGCATCTTCGAGAACGTATAGCTGTGGTTTATATGAGCCTTCCTTCAGCCTCGTTTCGTTATGCTGAATTACCGAGTCGCTCAGTTTAACTTTCTTCCCTGGCCCGAAATAGTACTCCGATCGCTTCTTGTTCGCTGTGTATTTCTCAAGGTCTTCAAGTTGAGCGCAGCGATAAATAATATTATGGTTCACGCGAGGAGGCATATTAAGCCCATACTCTTCGCGCAATTCTTCAGCAGTAATGTCTGTCTTACAATTCAGTTGTGACAGACGCTCTCCTCGCTTGCGGATCTCTTCCACTGCCAGACGAGATGCTTCATCATAAGAAAGATCACAGTACGCTTTTGCCTGGCACTGTGGACCGGACGGTACGCTTCTCTGCAATCCACTGGAAAGCCCTATCATGAGCGGCATGAAAAGAAGGAATAAACCGATCCATCCTGCTTTATCCTGCATATACTCCTCCTCAATAACGCCGGCGAGGCGGCGACAGAACAGAGTTCAAGCCGAATAGAAATCCGATGCCAGCCAGTAACCAGAGCAGTCCTAGGATAGCACCGATGATTGCGGTAATGACAGCACCGACGACTGCGACGATGGTCAGGAATAGATTGATGCGACCAATATAGAGAAGGATGTCCAGTGCAAGGGAGTTCTTGTAGCCCTCCTGTGTCTGCGATCGTTCCCAGCGCAACAATGCAAAGAACCAGCTAAAACCGCTTTGCATCTGAGGCTGAACCGGCACCTCTGGTTCCGTCCCTTCGCTCCGCTTTACGAAATCGTCGTCCCGGATTACAAAAGAGATCCTGTCAACGGCTCGTTGCCGTGCCTTGTTTGCCTTCTTCATATTCAGAACGTAGCACGGCACCGGGACAGAAATGGAGAATCAGTGTTCGACACCTCGAATCGCAGTGGGAGCAGACCGATTCGGTCACGCCGGTGGAACGTAGAGGAGACACAAGGCTGGCAGAGACCGCAGAAAACGTGTCAACAAAACATGAGTTTATCGACATGAGCAAGTTGGTTGGTCGATGTTATCGGTATATCGTATGGAGGCAGAGGCTCCGCGAACACCAGGTTCCTTCTTGACATTCTGTCGATTCTTCGAGAAATATACACGCTGAGATGTGTCCCCGTCCGGGTGTATTCTGAGCCAGAGGAAGAAAGACAGGATGCCACCGACACCAGAGGATCAGGCTCGTGAAAAGATCGACGCATTGCTCACAGCGGCCGGCTGGCATGTATGCGATGTGAAGGATACGAACATCCATGCGGCTCGCGGCGTGGCGATCCGGGAGTTTCCTCTGCCGGGGCATGGCTTTGCCGACTATCTGCTCTACGTGGATGGAAAGGCGGCCGGCGTTATTGAAGCCAAGCGAGAAGGCGTAACGCTGAGCGGTGTCGAGATCCAGGCTGAGAAGTATTCAAAGGGTCTGCCGGCCGGGCTTCCTCGTGTCAGTGATCCCCTGCCCTTTGCCTATCAGTCGACGGGCACAGAGACGCGCTTCACAAACGGCCTTGATCCGCAGCCGCGTTCTCGGGCTGTCTCGGCCTTTCATCGCGCCGAGCATCTGGCGGAGCTTCTTGATACACCCACTCATTCTGAATCGGTGGGCGAGCAGCGGCCGGCCTATGGCAGGCATGCTACGTTTCTTTCCCGGCTACAAGAGATGCCCGAACTCAAGACCGAAGGCCTCTGGCCGGCGCAGATCACGGCCATTCGGAATCTTGAAACATCGCTGAAAGAGAATCGGCCTCGTGCTCTGATTCAGATGGCAACGGGATCGGGCAAAACCTTCACATCGATCTCGTTCATCTACAGACTTATTAAATTCGCCGGAGCGCGCCGCGTGCTCTTTCTCGTTGATCGGGGCAATCTGGGCGATCAAACGCTCAAGGAATTCCAGCAGTACGATTCGCCCTATAATAACTTCAAGTTCACCGAAGAGTATATCGTTCAGAAACTGCAATCGAACGTCATCGACCAGACGGCCCGGGTCTGCATCTGCACCATTCAGCGGATGTACTCGATCTTAAAGGGCAAGGATCTGCCCGACGATATGGACGATCAGTCGCTCGAGGGACTCGGTTCTCTGTTTAAACAGGCCGAGCCCATCGAGTATAATGCGAACGTGCCGATAGAGACGTTTGATATTATCGTCACCGACGAATGCCATCGTTCGATCTATAACCTCTGGGCGCAGGTGCTCGAATACTTCGATGCTTATCTGATCGGACTGACGGCAACGCCGAGCAAGCAGACCTTCGGCTTCTTCAATCAGAATCTTGTCATGGAGTATAACCATGAGATGGCCGTAGCCGACGGCGTGAACGTGAACTATGACGTCTATCGCATCCGCACGGCCATCAGCGAAGCTGGCTCTAAAGTGGAGGCAGGCTATTCCGTGCAGATCCTTGAGCGTGAGACGCGCAACAAACGCTGGCAGGAGCTGGACGAGGATTTCAGCTATGATCCGAATCAGCTGGACCGCAGCGTCAGCACGCCCGATCAGATCCGCACGATCATCCGCACCTTTCGTGAGAAGCTGTTCACGGAGATCTATCCGGGACGCACGTGGGTGCCGAAGACGCTGATCTTCGCGAAGGACGACAACCATGCAGAGAACATCGTCGAAATCGTTCGAGAGGAGTTTGGCGATAAGGGCAGCAACGAATTCTGCAAGAAGATTACCTATCGCACTTCGGGAGAAAAGCCGAAGGATCTGATCAACGAGTTTCGCACAAGCCCCATGCCGCGCATCGCCGTTACAGTCGACATGATTGCAACGGGAACCGATATCAAGGCCGTTGAGATCGTCATGTTTATGCGTGCCGTAAAGTCCCGCTCCTTCTTTGAGCAGATGAAGGGACGGGGCGTGCGCGTAATCAAATCCGACGACTTACAGAGTATAACGCCCGATGCCGGTGCGAAAGACCACTTCGTCATCGTCGATGCTGTCGGTGTCTGTGAACGGGATATGACCGACTCCCGACCGATGGAACAGAAGCCGACGGTAAGCTTTGAACGGCTCATGCAGGCCGTCGTCTTCGGCAATACGGACGGCGACGTGCTGACCTCCCTTGCCGGCCGTCTTGCTCGCATGGAACATCGTCTGACGTCGGACGATGATGAACGCATTCGCGAGGTTACTGGCGGTCTTGGCGTTAAAGACATCAGTCATAACATCATCGCCGCCCTCGATCCCGATCGACATATTGCACAGGCACGGGCCGATCTGCATATGGAGACAGGGCCTGTGCCCGACGAGGCCATTGTTGCAGCCCGTCAGAGGATGATTCAGGAGGCCATCGGGCCGCTTCATAATCCGAAGACGCGCGAAACGCTCGATGCCATCAAGAAGAAGAACGAGATCATCATCGATACGGTGAGCAAGGATCAGGTCCTTGAGTCGTCGTTCTCGGCGACGTCTGTTGATCGTGCCCGGGCAACGGTGCAGTCGTTTGAGCTTTTTATTAAAGAGCACAAGGACGAGATTACGGCACTGCAGATCCTCTTCAGTCGGCCGTACCGCCACCGGCTAACCTTTGCTGCCGTCAAAGAGCTGGCTGAGGCCATCGAGCGTCCGCCGTATCTATGGAATGAATCGCAGCTCTGGAATGCCTATGCGGCGCTTGAGTCGTCGAAGGTGAAAGGAGCAAGCGGACGGCGCATCTTAACGGACCTCGTCTCGCTGGTGCGTTTTGCCATGCATGAAGATGCAGAGCTCATTCCCTTTCCCGATCGCGTGCATGCAAACTTCGAGGCATGGATGACCGAACAGCAAAAGGGCGGACGCAGCTTCACCGACGAGCAGCGTCAATGGCTGACGATGATCCGCGATCATATTGCAGCGAATCTGAGCATCGATGCCGACGACTTCGAGTATGCTCCGTTCTCGCAGCATGGAGGCCTTGGCCGGCTGCATCAACTGTTTGGCGACGGGCTTGATCAGATTCTTACCGAGCTGAGCGAGATCCTTGCGGCGTGAGGGGTGGGTAGAGATTGTTATGGAGATAGCAAAAACAATAAATGATCGGGCAATCGTGTGAAACTGTATAATAACGAGCTTCAGAATTTCAGTTCATTGCCAAACTCTTGGTTCGTCAGCACTCTTGGCGCCAGCTTACCACTAACCTATGGGCGAGCATTGAAAAAGGAGACACGAGACTCACTTGGAAGTGTTCCTGTATTCGGTTCAAGTGGGAAAGTGGGCGTTCATTCTCACGCACTCACTCAATGTCCGGCCATCATTGTCGGACGGAAGGGCTCAGCCGGTTCTGTATTTCGTTCCGCCGTTCCCTGCTGGCCAATTGATACAGTTTACTATGCAGAAGAAAGAGACGACATTGATTTGGTTTTCTTTGAGTACCTGCTAACGGGGTTAAAATTATCAAAACTCGATAAATCTACTGCTATCCCTGGACTAAGTCGCGATGACTATAATCCGATCGAGATAGCCCTCCCCCCTCTCCACATGCAGCAGCGCATCGTTGCCGAGATCGAGAAGCAGTTCTCGCGTCTCGACGAGGCCGTTACGAATCTGAAGCGAGTGAAGGCTAACCTGAAACGTTACAGAGCTTCGGTGCTCAAGGCTGCCGTGGAAGGCCGTCTTGTAGAGACAGAGGCTGAGATTGCGCGAAGGGAAGGACGGGAATACGAGACCGGTAAGCAGTTGCTGGAACGGATTCTGGAGATGCGACGCCGTGAATGGAAGGGTAAGGGGCAATACAAGGAGCCCTCGGCGCCCGATGTTAGCGAGCTGCCTGAAATGCCGGAAGGATGGGCGTGGGGGACGGTGGAGCAGATGGTAGCGGATTCATTGATCGGCTTAGATCGAGGCCGTGAACATCAGCATACCGAGCCGATTGGTGTTCCGTATATTAAAATGAATAACGTCGATATGGACGGCACCGTCTCTTACGAGAATATAGTCTATGTGGATGGGACAGAGCAAGAATTGACACGATTCACTTTGAATAGAGGCGATCTTCTCTTCAACACGAGGAACAGTAAAGAGCTCGTCGGAAAAGTCGGAGTTGTCCATAACCCACCGAACGGGGCGATATTCAATAACAATCTTATGCGATTAAGGGTTCAAAGCAATATTGTGCCTGAATTCCTGTTGTTTCAAATGTGCTCTCGCCCCTTCCGCCAGAAGATGGAATTGATCAAGAAAGCCACTACTAACGTTGCAGCGATTTACGCAAAAGACCTTTTTCCGCTTCCTGTTGCTCTCCCGCCTCTTGCCGAACAGCAGCGCATCGTTGCTGAGGTGGACCGTCGGCTCTCGCTGGTTCGCGAGACGGAGGCACAGGTGGAGGCGAATCTCAAGCGGGCAGAACGACTGCGGCAGTCGGTGTTGCAGAAGGCCTTCTCGGGCGAGCTGGTAAGGGATGAGGCGGGGTGATGGGAGCTGGCCCTGCCGCAATACATCATTTCCCGGCAAAAGGGCTTGCCCGTGATACCACAGTATGATACCATAGCTCTGTGAACGCGAGAAACCGAAAGACGCTTGAGGATATCTTCAAACGTCCCGTTCCCGCCAGTATTGAATGGGCCGCCATCGAATCCTTGCTCCGGGCTCTGGGCGCTGAGATTTCGGAGGGAACCGGTTCACGCGTCCGCATTAAGCTCAATGGAGTTCGCGCCGTCTTTCATCGTCCGCACCCGCAGAAGGAGACGGACAGGGGAGCGGTGACCTCAATGCAGCGCTTTCTTGAGAACGCAGGAATAAAACCATGATGGAATACAAGGGATATATCGGAACTGTTGAATTTGACGCCGATGCACGGATTTTCCACGGAGACGTGATCAATACACGTGACGTCATAACTTTTCAAGGGAAGACGGTCGATGAGATCGAACAGGCCTTCAAGGAGTCAATCGATGACTATCTGGAATGGTGTGCGGTAGAAGGAGTCGATCCGGAGAAGCCGTATTCTGGTAAGTTCAACCTTCGCCTGTCGCCGGACCTCCACAAAGAAGCTGCCGTTACAGCGAAACGCTTGAAGATGTCGCTAAACAGCTTCGTTGAAAAGGCACTCAGAGACGAGCTAAAGGCCCTATAGACCGAGGCACAGGTGACGGCGATTATAAAGCGAGCGGAACGACTGCGGCAGTCTGTGTTGCAGAAGGCCTTCTCGGGCGAGCTGGTAAGGGATGATGGAGCGGGAGCCAGTGAATTCGATCTTTAACTAAGGATCGTCGTTAGTTAAAAGAAAGGCGTTTTCCTTAACTAAGGCGGGGAGAGTACGTTGAATGGATGGGCAGGAGATCGTCACTATGGGATTTACCAGCGGACAGTTAGATAGCGATTACAACGCCCCCGACACGTTCGTTTGCGACGAATGTGTTGAGGATGAATTCCTGAAGGCTTCGATTCGAGCAAATGCCACCGAAAAGAAATGCGACTATTGCGGTCGGCACGCAGAAGAAAGCATTGCGGCGCCAGTGGAAGTGGTCATTGAGCCTATATTCAAGACGTTGAAGTATCACTATGAAGAGCCTCTCCACGCAGGCCTGCCTTGGGACGGAGAATGGCTGGATGAAATCCGCATCCACTCTACAAGAGAGGCACTATATGAATTAGGTGTAGATGAAGGTCTCTTGCTTGAAGATATTGTTGAGGCCATATCGAACGACGATTGGTATCCCCGTGCTCAGGGGGATTGGCTCAGTGAACATCAACACAAGAGGCTGCTGGTTTCATGGGAACGCTTCAGGTATTTCATCAAACATAGGAGCCGATATTTTTTTCTATCAGCAGAAACAACAGGAGGGGATCTCGACGAGCAAACCTATTCCCCGGAAGATCTACTGAATAAAACCACTGTCTTTGCAGAAACCTTGGGCCTGATCAAAACGTTGGCTTCCAATACTGAACTTTTCAGAGTCAGGCTATCAGATTCTAGTTCAACATTCTTTACTTCGTTTGCAGATCTCGGACCGCCACCTGCAGAAAAAGCCGGCGCCGGTCGAATGAATCCCATAGGTATAAGCTATTTTTATCTCTCCTTTGAACAAGAAACTGCATTGGCCGAAGTAGTGAACCGACCACCATGCAATGCCAGTATTGGTAAGTTTTCCAACACAAGTGAGTTGAGATATCTTGATCTTTCCGAGCTGCCCTCCACGCCGTCGATTTTCGACCGATCAAAGGCTGAGGAAAGAGAAGGATTGTTGTTCCTGAAGAGTTTCGTTGAGGCCATCTCCAAGCCAACGGAGAAGAATGGCCGGGAACATATTGAGTATCTTCCTTCGCAGGTCGTTTCAGAATACTTTGCACAGGTTTATCGAGACCCAGAAGGACGACAAATCGATGGAATCGCGTATCCCAGCGCGGTGCGGCCTGGCGGGAAAAATCTCGTAATCTTTCCTCGGAATAGCTATGAAGAAGAATGGACTGATAGGATAGAATTAACAAATGCTTCGGGGCTTCATCTGAAAACATGGGCCGATGTTAAGAAGGCGCTTTGATGAACGAGATATGATACGGAAGAATTGGCTGACATTCCTCTCCCATGACTACACTACGCTCACTCGCCTCCCCACCGCCCTGCCTGCCCGGAGGTCCCGAAAATTCGCTTGTAAATTCGCCACCAGATGAATAAATATACGCCATGTTCGAGCGATTTATCGGTCGTCGGCTGACGGATGCCCTTGCCGACACTCGGGTCGTGCTGCTCAACGGAGCCCGTCAGACCGGGAAAAGTACGCTGGCCCGCAGTATCGCTCAAGATCGCCAGGGACAGTACCTTACGCTCGACGATCCGGCAACGCTGAGTCTGGCAGCCTCTGATCCAGAGGCGCTGGTTCAGAGTGCCGGCGATTTCCTTGTCATCGATGAGGTGCAGCATGCGCCGGGCCTCTTCCCGGCGATCAAACGCGCCGTTGACGCAGACGGGCGGCCCGGGCGATTCCTGCTCACCGGCTCGGCAAACGTTCTTCTGTTACCGCGGATATCTGAATCCCTCGCCGGCCGTATGGAGATCCTGCCCCTGCAGCCCCTGTCACAGGGAGAGATAGAAGGCAACCGGGTCAATCTCGTGAACGAGCTTTTTTCTGAAACGGCCTGGAAGGTCGGTCCATCAGCACAAAAGCGCATCGACGTCTGCCAGAAATTGATCGCCGGCGGATATCCCGAAGCGGTAAAACGGTTAACGAGCGATCGGCGTAACGCATGGTTTCGCGCCTACACGATGAGCCTGCTACAGCGTGACGTGCGCGACCTCGCCCATATCGAAGGACTGACCGATATGCCCCGACTGCTGGGTCTACTGGCAGCAAGATCGAGTGCGCTTATGAATATCGCCGAGGTTTCCCGCTCAGTGGGGATTCCGCATTCAACCCTGCGACGCTATCTTGCGCTCCTCGAAGCGGCTTTTATTCTGCAACCGCTCAGGGCATGGTCGACGAACACAGGCAAGCGCTTTGTTAAGTCTCCAAAAATTCATCTTATCGATTCGGGATTGGCCGCTCATCTGCAAGGCGAACAGGCGGCGCAGAAGCTGGAACACTCCGTTAACCTGGGCCCGCTGCTCGAAACCTTCGTCGTTCAGGAGGTTCGCAAGCAGGCCGGATGGAGCGCCTTTGACGTAACCCCCTATCACTTTCGCACAGCGGCGGGCAAGGAGGTCGATCTTGTGCTTGAGGGGCCGGGCCAGGCCGTTGCCGGTATCGAGGTGCGAGCCTCCGCGAATGTAAGCCAGGGAGATTTCGCCGGCCTGCGTGCTCTTGCTGGCGCGGCCGGTCGCAATTTCGTTCGCGGCGTGGTGATGTACCTCGGTGAACAACGCCTGCCCTTCGCCGAGAACCTCTGGGCTCTGCCGATTTCTACTTTATGGACGTCTCCATGACCACACTACGCACATTCGCTCATCCCACAAGCGTACCGGCCGGAACCACATGGATTCTTGCCGACCTTGGCGAGGCGCGCGGTAAGCAAGAGCTTTATACGCGCCAGTCGCCTCAGCGCCTGAAAACCCTGCGAGAGCATGCGCTCATTGAAAGCGCCGTATCGAGCAATCGCATTGAAGGCGTTACGGTGGAGACGGGACGGCAGCGCGAACTTATACTTGGCAAGCCTGCGCTGCGTGATCGCGACGAAGAAGAAGTGCGCGGATATCGTGATGCTCTGACGTTAATCCATGAGCAGGCAGACAGGCTGCCGACGAACGAAGGAACCGTCAAGCGTCTACACCAACTGATTCGCGGCGAGATCTGGGATGCCGGTCTTTACAAAGAGGAGAACAGCGACATTATCGAACGCTATCCCGATGGCCGCGAAAGAATCCGATTTCGCACGGTTTCAGCAGATGATACGCCCACGCATATGAGCACTCTGATGACGGACTGGCAGAGCTGTATCAACGAGCGCTGGATTCATCCGCTGATTGCGATGGCAGCCTTCAATCTGGATTTTCTGTGCATCCATCCCTTTCGTGACGGCAATGGGCGCGTCTCCCGGTTGCTCATGCTGCTTCAGTGTTATCAATCCGGATACGAAGTGGGTCGGTATATCAGTCTCGAACGTTTAATCGAAGAGAACAAAGAGCGCTACTATGAAACGCTCGAACGGAGCTCGCAGGGATGGCATGAAGGCCGACACGATCCCTGGCCCTACATCCACTTTCTGCTCTACATCTTAAAAGCGGCCTACCGCGAATTTGCCGATCGTGTGGACGTAATTAAGGCACCCCGCGGATCCAAGACAGACCTGATCCTTGCTGCCATCCAGCGATTTCCGGGCGAGTTTACCGTCTCTCAGCTTGAGCAGGCCTGCCCGGGCATCAGTCGCGATATGATTCGCCGGGTACTCCGTGAGCAACAATCGAAAGAAATGGTCGAATGCCTGGGCCGCGGCCCTGGAGCAACATGGAAGAAGAAAGGGTAATACCCCCAAATAAGGGTAATAAAGAGGGTAATAACACATGACTCCTGCAAATATCGTACAGAAACTCTGGAACTACTGCAACGTGCTGCGTGATGACGGCATGTCGTACGGCGATTATGTGGAGCAGCTAACCTATCTGCTTTTTCTGAAAATGGCCGACGAGCGCACGAAGGCTCCTTACAAGCAAAAAAGCCCGGTGCCCGACGAATACAGCTGGCCCAGCCTGATCAAGAAAGACGGTGATGATCTCTTCGACCACTACCGCCACACGCTGGAAAAGCTCGGCAACGAGAAGGGGTTGCTCGGACTGATCTTCAACAAGTCGCAGAATAAGTTTCAGGATCCGGCGAAGCTGCGTCGGCTTGTCGTCGATCTCATCGACAAAGAGCAATGGGTGTCGATGAGCGCCGACGTGAAAGGCGACGCCTACGAAGGCCTGCTTGAGAAGAACGCACAGGATACGAAATCAGGAGCCGGACAGTATTTCACGCCCCGCCCTCTGATTCAGGCCATCGTCGACGTAATGGCGCCGAAGCCCGGCGAGACGCTGAGCGATCCGGCCTGCGGCACAGGCGGGTTTTTGTTAGCCGCTCATGATTTCGTCGTGCGCAATAATCCGAACATGACGAAGGCCGAGAAGACGAAACTCAAAGAAGATACGTTTAAGGGATGGGAGCTTGTGCAGGCGACGGCGCGTCTCTGTGCTATGAACATGCTTCTTCACGGCATCGGCAGCCTGTCAGCAGCTGACGCAAAGGATGAGGACTCGTCGCGTTCTCTGCCCATCATCGTTTCAGATTCGCTCGGCGCCGATCCGGGCGATCGCTTTGATATCGTGCTGACCAATCCTCCCTTTGGCAAGAAAAGCAGCACGACCATCGTCGGCGAAGAAGGCAAGGTCAGCAAGGAACGCGACACAGTAGAGCGCGGCGACTTCTGGACGACGACGTCGAACAAACAACTGAACTTCGTCCAGCATGTAAAGACGCTGCTCAAGCAGAATGGTCGAGCAGCCGTCGTCGTTCCGGATAACGTTCTTTTCGAGGGAGGCGCCGGCGAAACGATCCGCCGTAAACTGCTGCAAGAGTGCGACGTCCATACGCTGCTGCGTCTGCCTACCGGTCTCTTTTATGCACAGGGCGTTAAGGCCAACGTAATCTTCTTCGATAAGAAGCCGGCCAGCGAAACACCGTGGACGAAGAAACTCTGGATCTATGACCTGCGTACCAACATGCATTTCACGCTGAAGACCGATCCTCTGAAGCGTGAAGACCTAAACGAGTTTGTGAAATGTTATAACGTTGCGAACCGTCACAGCCGCAAGGCAACGTTCAGCGAGAAGAATCCCGACGGTCGCTGGCGTGCTTATTCTTATGACGAGCTGGTGGCCCGCGATAAGGCAAGCCTTGATATCTTCTGGCTAAAAGACGAGTCGCTTTCAGAATCTGACAACCTGCCCTCGCCTGATATTATCGCCCTTGAAATCGTAGACGATCTTGAAGCGGCTCTGGCGCAGTTTCGCGAGATAGCGAGCGATCTGAACCAGCCATAAACCCACCTCCGGAATTTGCCTCTGTTTTACACTTGACAGACAAATAGACACGTCCTACAGACATGCATGATGCACCGAATCCTGCTTTTTATCATGGCTTCCGCCTCTCTCGGTCTTCTTCCATTGCAGTCGCTGCGTGCAGAGAATCTGGAAAAGAAGACCTGCCTTCAACAGGCCTGCGTCAGCTTTCGTATCGGGGATCGGTGGGTTCTTGCCGACAGGCAAACCGACTTCACCAGCAGGAAGATGGACCACTACAAAACAGGGCCCATGAAAAGCCCGTCGGCCGGCGACACGATCCCGGCCATCAGTATCACCTTTCTTCATTTCGATCGTCGGGTCGATCCACTTGAATTCAATATCATGGTCCGCAGCCGCCTGCCTCAGAGAGATCTCGATGGATCCATAGCCTTACAGAAGATATCAGAACATGAAAACGGTGCGGTGTATAAATTCATAGGCTTCCATGGCTTCTTCACCAGTGGAAAAATAAGATTCCGGCAATCCTTTGCCACTGCCGTGGAAGGGCAGACAGGCGTCGTCGTCTCCGTTACGGCGCCGGCCGATGTTATCCCCGAACTGCAGGGCGATATCGACGCCTTTTTTGAAAGCGTATTGATCAGTCCGAACCGACCGACAACGACCTACGATAGCGAAGCGGCGCGAATGGCAGAGGCAGAAAGGCTCTATCAGGTCTTTCAAAAGCGCACAGCCGAAAGAGACCCCACTTTGCTTGAGCCACTGCTTCAGAGCTGCGATCTGGGCTTTCAGCAGGCATGTTACATGAACCGAATGCTCGTTGCCGTTACTTACGGCTTCCCGATGCCTCAGCAGTAAATGAGAGTTTAGCCATGAAACGCATCTTCGCCCTTCTCTTGCTTTTCGCCCTCCCCCTCTTCGCGCTCTTCGCCGACGAGATCACCTATGGCATTCTCATGCCCGATCCGCCGGGCCCGGCGATTATACACGGCCTGCCGCCGGGCTTTAAGTATGGCACGAATCAGGAAGAGCGCGTGATGGTCATCGTGCACGAAGATGAGGATTATTATACGGCTGCCGTGCGCTGGAAGATCCAGGCCTTTGCCGATCGAAAAGGCAACAGCGCCGCCGAACAGCTTGCCCTGCATACAGAGCAATGCAAGACAGAGCCCGATGCCTGCCGCATCGTCGAAACAAAATCCTGTAAAATCAAGCGCGCCGAAAAGCATGTCAGCGATTGCCGGCTCATCGCTCAGGTATTCAAAGACGAAGAGGCAAGCTACTACGTGCAGCGCATCTTTGTGGACTATCAGGGCCCCGTCGGTCCGCCTGTTTCGTTTCAGAGCACGCTCATGACCCGGGACGCCGACCTCTTTAAGAGTCACAGAGCCCTTCATCTGCAGATGACCGAAGACACCTTCGAGCCGCGCTATGTGATGCGCATTAAAGAGTCGAACAATACGACAGAGGACGAGCAGCAAAGCGAACCCGCTAAGTAAGCGGTGCCGACTGTGTCAGGGCGTTACAGAGGCGCATTGTCCTCGCAGTCAACCCCTTCCTTATCAGAGAAGTGCTCTAACCAATTGCGCCGCAGATATTTACAGATGCTTTGATTGTTTCGGGATTCTTCGAAGTGGACGCCCTCTGATGCGAGGCTTTCGAAGAATGTGGGCCAGGGAAGACTCGAACTTCCGACCCCTTCCTTATCAGAGAAGTGCTCTAACCGACTGAGCTACTGGCCCGAACGAGAACCAATCTGCGACGGCGAAGCTCTCCGTCAACGCCGTTTTTGCTCCGCTGGCCGGTCGCCGCCGCGTTTTTTTTTAGCTTAGAGCAAGCTTCAAAACCCATCCATGGGTTTTGAAGCGAAACGGCAAATGATAGCGAAGCTACCATTTGCCTCACGCCTTAACTCAATTTTCTGACGAAAATATCGCGGCGCAAAGTCATCCTGACTTTGAAGAGCCGGTTCTGGAACCGGCTCAAAGCGGCTCTACGTAAACCGTCAGGTTTTCGCGTCGCACCACCCTGATCTGCACGCCTTCGGCGATGGTCTCGCCTGTATGCGAGAGCGCCTTCCACGTCGTTCCCTGCACGCGCACACGGCCCGATTCGTTTTTGCCGTCGACGACGCCGAGCGTGACGCCCGTTTCATCGACCATGTCGTCGGCCGTTTCTTCTTTTTTTTCAAGAGCAGGGAAGATCTTCGCGGTCTGGCGACGCAGGGCGAGTACGAAAATGAGTGACGAAACGACCCAGACGAGCAGCTGCGATGTAAGCGATGTGGTGATGCCGAGAAAGGTTAGCCCGGCGACGACGATCGCTCCCAGTCCAAAAAAAATGATGATGAGCCCTGGAATGAAAACCTCCAGGACCATCATCACAAGGCCGGTCAGAAGCCAGTAAAGCGCCGAAATCACGTTTAACGACTCCGACGGCGCAGGTAGGCAGGAGTCTCAAGGTCATCATAGTCCGGTTCGATATACGTTCGGCCCGGACGCAGAGGTATAACGGGGGTTTCGCGTTCTTCGTATGCGGCACGTTCGTAGGCGGGACGATCATAAGACGGCTTTTCGTATGCCGATCGCTCAGACGATGCTCTTTCATACGCCGGACGTTCATACGTCGCCGTGCGCTCGGTGCGATCCGAGCGTTCGTAAACGGGAGCCCTTTCGCGCAGCGGACGTTCATAGGCCGGTGTGCGCTCTTCCTGATACGCCACACGGGACGGATAACTTTCGCGTGCCGGACGTTCTTCGGTTTCGGATTCCTCTTCAACAAAATCCATGCGGATGCGTTCGGTACGCGGCACGATACGGGCGGCGGGCTCTTCGGTTCTTCCGGGCAGAGGAAGCGCAAATCCTGGATCGGCCGATCGCGGAATAAAGGGCGATTCTGCCTGACGGGGCGCTTCGCGCTTCGGCGCCTTCTTCTGAAAGCCTGTGGCGATGACGGTGACGCGGATGCGCTCTTTCAGTTTCGGATCGATGGTCAGTCCGATGATGATGTTCGCGTTCTGATCGACGGTTTCGGTGACGAGCTCCGAGACGTCCTTCCAGTCGACGATGCTCATGTCTTCGCCGCCGCAGACGTTAATCAGAACGCCGGTGGCGCCTTCGATGCTCAGCTCGTCGAGAAGCACGTTATTGATGGCCTGGTTAACGGCATCCATGACGCGGTTCTCGCCGTATCCTTCGCCCGCTCCCATGAGCGCCTCGCCCGACTGATTCATCACCGATTTCACGTCGGCGAAGTCGACGTTGACGAGTCCGGCGGTGTTGATGAGATCCGATATACCGCGAACGGCGTTTAACAGGATGTCATCGATTAAACGGAAGGCGACGTTAACAGGCGTGGCCTTGTCGATGATACGAAAGATGTGATCGTTCTTGATCGTGATGAGCGTGTCCACATGCTGTCGGATCGCTTCGAGGCCCATGCGGGCGTTACGATTGCGCGAAGCACCTTCGACGACGAAGGGCATGGTGACGACTCCCACAGTGAGGATGCCCATGCCTTTTGCGACCTCGGCGACGATCGGAGCGGCTCCGGTGCCCGTTCCGCCTCCCATTCCGGCCGTGATAAAGACCATGTCGGCGCCGTTCAACGCCTGCGAGATGCGGTCTCTGTCTTCGCGAGCGGCCTTGAGGCCGATATCGGGATTACCGCCGGCGCCCATGCCGCGAGTCGTTTTCTGTCCGATGACGATCTTCGTTTCGGCCTGTGAAAGGCGGATTACCTGCTCATCCGTATTGATAACTATAAATTCTACGCCTGTCAGCCCCGCATCGATCATCCGGTTAACGGCATTCATGCCGCCGCCTCCCACTCCGACGACCTTGATCGACGTGGGCGATGTGCGCTCTTCTTCAAACTGTATCATTCTGTCGCTCCTGTTTCTGACGGGGGTCTCTATATATTTATTTTTCTGGAAGCCACCGGCCTCTATCCCGTTCATTCCCCGATGCGGAGCCCGTTGCAGTCTTTCTAATCCTTCGATTTATGGGTACAACAATTTTTCCCGCCGCGGCCTGTATTTTCGAAAAAAATCCTTCCGCGACATAAACAGGCGTTTGGTAGAATGCGAAAATAAAAATATTATGTCGCGGCCGGGATAGTAGCGGACAGAAACTCTCGTCCATGTCGCGGCCGGGGAATACTGGCATACAAAGATCCCTGCCCAAAGTCGCGCCCGGGATAGTGGCCGACAGATACTCCCTCTCGCGCTCCGCTCAGAAGTTATCGGCAAGCCAGGTCTTCAGGCGTCCGAAGATGCTTTCGCCGCGCGGACCGGCGCTGACGCCATGAGAGCTGCCTCCACCCTGCTTCATCGAGAACATAAGCATGCCGACGCCCGTCGAGAATTCCGGACCGGCGACGCGCTCGTATAACCCGCCCGTTTCGCGCGGCCAGGCGACGGTGACGGGAAGGCCAAAGATGTCACGGGCCAGTTCGGCGACGCCGGCAAGGCGTGATCCGCCGCCGGTGAGCACGATGCCGCCGCCCAGCATATTCTTTTTCACGGCCCGACCGATCTGCTGATCGACAAGCTCGAAGATCTCGGCCATGCGCGGCTCGATAATGGCGGCCAGATCGCGCTGCAGCGCCCATGCCGGCGGACGGCCGTAAACCGAGGGGATCTCGACCTTCTCGGTGGGGTCCACGTCTCGCTCACGGGCCTGGCCATGACTGCGTTTCAGCTGTTCGGCGGCCTCCGCTGAGATGCGAAGACCGAGCGAGAGGTCGTTTGTTACGTGTGCTCCGCCAAGAGGCACGACGGCCGTATGGTAGAGGCCGCCTTCGACGAAGACGGCGATGTCGCAGACGCCTCCGCCTATGTCGACGACGGCGACGCCCATCTCTTTCTCGCCGGGCTTGAGCACGGCCTCGGCCGAGGCGATGCCCGATAGGATAACATGCTCGGCATGCACGCCTGCTCCGCTGATGACGCGCTGCAATCCGGTCAGATGGGTGCGCGGAGCGGTGACGAGATGTACGTCTACCTCAAGGCGCACGCCCGACATACCGACGGGATCGGGGATGCTCTCCTGATCGTCGACGGTGAATTCACGGGCAAGGACGTGAAGAAGCTCGTGGTCCGAGGGGATGCGGCGGTTACGCGCATTCTCGACGACGCGAAAGACGTCGGCTTCGGTGACGATGCGATCTCTGTTCGTGACGGCGACGACGCCGGTGGAGTTTTCTCCCTGTATGGAGCGGCCCGAGATGTTGACGATGGCCGACTGCACGTTCAGTCCGCTCATCTGCTCGGCCTCGGCGACGGCGCGGTTCAGGGCGCGGATCGTATGCTCGCTATTCAGGATGGAGCCGGCGCGCACGCCATCGGAGGGGATGACGCCGACGCCGACGATATCAAGGTGCTGGCCGTCATGCTGGCCGATTAAAACCCTGGTGAAGCTGGAACCTATATCAATAGAACAGATCGTATCTCTCATATGTAAGAACTCTCGGGCCGCATCTCTATTATCGGGCCTGAATCAATAATGCATCTTCATCTTTCAGGTCTACAAAGCCCCGATTCCACCCTTTTGCCTCAGCTGCCTGAAGCAGAGGCAGAAGCGTATGCGGCCAGGTGCGTACCCCGGCCTCAAGCTCGATGCGCAGACGGCCTTCGCTGGCGAAGAAAACGGCGTCTCCGTTCCGGCGCAGCTCAATCTCAGAAAGGCGGTCGGGCAACTGCGGATGCAGGGCGACGGCCTCCTTCCATCGGTTCAGGAAAGGCCGGAACTCCGGACGGTCCAGCAATTCTCCTTCGCCGTAGCGAAGAAGCGGACCGGGACGGCACTGCACATCCTTATAGGGAACAAGCGTCAGGCTCTGATCAAGCACCATCCAGCCGTCCGTTGTCGCGACGATGCCCAGGCAGGCTCCTCGCTGCGTGAAAGTGCCCGTAAACGAGCTCAGCACGATGATGAGCCCTCCCGTAAAGGCAAGCAGGCCGCCGATAAGCAGAAAGATCCTCGCAGGCGGATTCGCTTTGCCTTCCTCTGTGGGCTCGGATTGCACGGCTCTTCTTGTCTCCTTTGAACTGTATGACAAGATAAAAAAGAAAGGCCTTCAAAAAACCGACTTCGGGCTTCCGCGACGGGCGACGTATTCGCGCCCCATCGACGATACGGAGCCCGCTCCAAGAAAGAGCACGGCAGCCGGATTCTGCTCGAAGACCATATCGAAGCGCACCGGATCGATGATCTCGGCCTGCATGCGATCGGCGATGCTTCGCGAAGACACACCTTCGATCGGCGTTTCGCCCGCCGAATAAAGCGGCAGCAGATAGACGTGCTCGGCCGCTGCCAGCACGTCGGCGAATTCGGCGGCAAGCTCCTGCGTGCGCGTATAACGATGCGGCTGAAAGACGACGCTGAGCGGACGGGCTCCGCGGCGCTGCAGGGCGTCGATGACGGCGCGAATCTCAGTCGGATGGTGTCCGTAGTCGTCGTACACGGGAATGCCGCGTACCGTGCCGATGCGCTCAAGACGCCGCTCCACTCCGGGAAAGGCGTTTAAGATTTCGATCAGTTCAAGCAGCGTCTTCGGATTCTCGGGATCGAAGCGTCGCTGCAATGCAGGCTCTTTTGCAATGGCCGCATGGATCAGGGCGATGACGCCCAGTCCGTTCATGGCGAAGTGTCTTCCGGGCAGCGACAGATGAATGACGGCGTCTTCGAGTTCCTGTGCGTACTGCGGCTTGCCGTCAAGAAGCAGGCTCACGACAAGCGCATCGTCGTCGAGAAACCGCCCGGCATAATAACGTCCCGTAAAGAAGAGGTCCGTATTGTGGAGTTCTGTTAACTCTGTCACGGACGGGCCGAAGGCGGCCATCGGCTGCAGGCCTTTACAGATACTTACAAGATGCGTATCGCCGGCGAAGATCACCGTATCTGAGGCGGCGGCAAAGTCGCGAAAGGCCTCGCTCAGTCTGTCGAAGCTTCCGTAATGATTGAGATGATCGCGGTCGACGTTGAGGATCAGCCGGTAGCCATCCTCGGTTTTCAGGAACGATGCGTCGGATTCGTCGGTCTCGTAGACGGCGACGTTAGCCGAACCGTTGCGACATCCCTCTTCGAGATAAAGAGGATGTCCGCCGGCGATGATGGTCGGATCAAGACCCGCCTGGAGCAAGATCCATCCGGCCATGGACGTGCTGCTTGTTTTGCCGTGTGTGCCGGCAAGGGCGAAGCGCACCGGCGATGGACGCACAAGCATGTTTAACAGGTCCATACGATGCAGAATACGTATGCCTGCCTTCTCGGCGGATAGGCGTTCGGGATGCTCGGGTCGAATCGCTGAGCTGTACACATAATAGTCGGCTAAGGCCGCCTTTTCGGGCTCAGGTTGTGTACCGCCGATTACGCCGAGCTTTGTTAAAGAAGACGATTGCTGTTCCCAGTTATGATCGGTGCCGACGACTCGGTAGCCCTGCTGTGCGGCGATGGTGGCCAGCGGTTTCATGCCCGATCCGCAGATTCCGCTGAGAAAGATCGTCTTCGTCTGCATCTGTGAGGTCACGATTCGGCGGCAACGTCCTCTGTAAAGCGAGAGAGGTGCGAACTCTTACAGGCCCCGATAACTGGAAAAAAGGATTGCTTGCCGTCCCTCTCTTGAATAACATACGGGCACGTAAAAAAATCGATCCTCCGACGGCAGATGCCGTCAGAATGCAGGATCGGTTTCAAGCGTGTGGATGATGCCATCCGACTCATCTGTAAAGAAGAATCTTCAGATGACCTCTCAATAGAAGGAGATTGAATGATGAAACGTACAATTACGGGAGCGACCCTCCTGATCTTCAGCGCCGGCGCGTTTTCAAGCTGCGACACAATGCAGAAATACAAGAAAACGATCATCGCCACAGGCGTGGGTTGCGCCATCGGCCTCGGTGCCGGCGCCATCTATGACGAATCACAGCGCAAGAAAGACTCGAAGGATCGTCGTAACGACGTATTTGCCATCTTCAAAAAGAAGAAATCGCAGAACCAGGGTAAGATCGTCGGTCTCGGCGTCGGCTGTCTGGCCGGTCTTGGCGTCGGTCTCTATCTCGACCTGATGTATGACGACATGTCGAATCAGTTCGGCGGACGCGGCATCCAGCTTGAAAAAGTAAAGGATGAAAACGGCGAGACCGAAGAGCTGCTTGTGAAGATGGACGGCGACATCAACTTCGCTGTCAATCAGGCGACTCTTGCAGGCACGGCAAAGAGCAACGTAGCCAATCTGAAAGAGGCTCTTGCCGGTTATCCCGAAACAGGCGTCCGTATCTGGGGCCATACCGATAAGTCGGGTCAGCGCGCCTACAACGAAGCGCTGAGCCTTAACCGTGCGCGCACCGTGCAGGGCGAGCTTGCCCTTCCCTCGAATCGCGTGATCGAAACGAAGGGATACGCATGGGATAAGCCTCTTGACGGAACGGGGGCCAGCCCGACGAACCGTCGCGTTGAGGTGCGTATCGTTCCGGCCAACTGATCGACGATCTTGATATCCGTTCTCAAACACGTCACAGCGTAAGCGATGCACGGATGAGAGCGGTCAGCACAACGGAAAAGGGGCTATATGGCCCCTTTTCTTTTTCGCGTCTATGCAAACGAGCGAAAGCATGGAACGAGTGGAAATTTGTCTGGAAATTCTCTTGCGCCGGCGAACCGCACTCAGTGCTCTTCGGTCCTCTTTCGAGTGTGACAGAAATTCTCAAACGGAAGTCGAAGAAAATACTGGATCACGTAGCCCGTATCTGCGTCTTATAGCTCGATGCGTACATGGCTCTCTGGCATTCTTCTATTCCTCACAACGGTAGCAGGCTCCGCTCTTTTCGCCGCTCCGGAATTACGTCGCTTCACCGTTACGGCACGAGTGCAATGCCTTGATACGCCTGAAGAACTGCGCCGGGGGATCGAGGCGTTGATTCACGACGATCTCTATGCGCTGAGCGCCGTTGATGTCGTTGAAGGCCGGGATCTTGAAGAGCTACAGCGCTCGCTTTACACGGGCAGCATCGAAGAGACGCTGAAGGCCGGCGGCGTGGATTTTCTGATCGATGTGCGCTGCCGTCCCGGTAAGTCGGGCCTTGTATTTCAAGCATCGCTCAGGCAGCTGCTGACCGGCGCTTCTGTCTCGATGGAAGAACAGACGCTGCCGCAACGCCAGGCCGGACAGATCCCCTTCATCGTTATACGCGGGCTCTTTCTTCGCGCCTCAGAGAAGGGCTTGATCCCCTCCTCTGTCGTCGCCGCATCAGAACAGAGCCGGCTATCGTCGGCCGTACGTCCGCAATTTGATACGCTTCTTGCGTATGGCCGGGCCCGTCAGTTCGAGCATGTCGATCCGGTGCGCTCCACTTCGTATCTGCGAGAGGCGATGGTCATCGATCCCGACTTTCATCAGGCCTATGCTCGACTTTTCTTTTCTTATTACGCGAATCATACGATCAGCAGACCGGCCGAGATCGATCTGCAGAGCCAGAGCCGCGTACGCACGGACGGCCTTGCCGGCATCTGGCTGGCGCGGGCCTTTTATGATCTGGGGGTGCGCGCGCATACGATGGGCAATATCCCAAACGCCGCCGCCTATCAGCGCATCACGAATGGCCTGCTTTCAGGCGCCGGACGCAGCCGCTCCCTTCTTGCCGCCCTCAACCTGCATCGTACCGGACAGATACAGCTTCTTATGATTCAGCCCTATCAGGCCCACTACTCGTTTCAAACGGCAAGAGAGATGCTTGAATCGGGCGACCAGCAGAACACGTTTTTTTATGCGGCTAACCTTCTTCCGTTAAGCGCCGCCTATGCCGCCGACGGCAAGCCCGATCTCGGGCTGCGCCTTCTCGAACGAGCGCAGCGATCGGATCGCCCCACCCTTTTCACCGCTCTTGTTCAGGCGAATACCGCCCTGATTCATGCAAAGGCCGGCGATGTCGCCTCGGCTCTTGAGAGATTCCGGACTGCGCGCAAGATCCTCGACGACGAAGGGTTCGCATCATCGACGCTTTATATGAGCATCCTTGTTCAAGAGGCGAATCTGCTTCGCTCGACGGGCGAGACACGGACGGCCGAATCGATCTACTCTGAGATATTGCTGCGCTCCCGCATTCTCGGTATGGACGCCTCACGGGCGCAGGCCGACGCCTTCTCGGGGTTAGGCATGACGCGCATGGCACGCGGTGAATCGCAGACGGCGCGACATTATCTGCAGAACGCCAGCTTCATGCAGCTGCGACTGGGGCCGAGGCCTGCCTTCGACAGCTTCACGACCTCGCAGCTTCCCGAACGCACGCCGGCCGGTTTCACGACCGAAGAGCGCAATCGCGTCGCCTCGTACACGGGAGCATTCCAGTACAGCCGCCATGCGCGACACGTTCAGGCCCGCACGTATGCCGGACGACTCGACGACACAAACGTCATCCTGCGAGATCTTTTTGATCGTACGATGACGGGCGATGCCGCTCTCAATCACCTTCGACAGGAGTGGCTGAACGGCAGGTCTCAGGATGAGGTGCATTTCATCGATATCGGCCCCGCCATCGCAAACAGGCAATCGCCTGGCGTGACGGCCGTTTCTCTTGCCCGCGATTTTCCCGAGATGAACGTCATCGCCCTTGATCTTCCCGAACAGGTACAGATCTTTGAACGCGAGGTAAGTCCGGTTCTGCGGCGGCGTGTTCTTGATTTTCCGAACTTTCATGTTCTTGCCGGTAACGGCGTGCATCCGCTACGCAAGCAGATCCTCGGTAGCAACTGGGTCGAGCGATCGAAGAAGCGCCGCAGCATCGCTACGGGCGACGCCATCGTGATACGGGCGGCGAACTCTATCGACATCTACGAGACCTGGCCCGTCATCGAACGGCATCTGATCGACATCGGCGCCGACTTCGAGGCGAACCCGGTTCTCTATCTCTTTAACCGATCGATTCTTTTTAAGCCGGCCGGTTCGAGGCAGTTTCGCATCGCCGGTATGATCTCACGAGCGGGCTTCGACCACATGTATGAGACGTTTAACAGAGCCGGTGAGCCCGCCTACACTTTGATGCCGCGGTGATGTATTCCTATTCCGATTGTGAGGTAGATGGCAGTCTTCATTCCGTTCTTTCATTGAGGATTTTCATTCGAAAATCTTCAAAAAGGCTTCGGGAATAGCTACCGGCTCACGGGCCTCATAGTCAAAGAATACGATGCCGGTCTTTGCGCGCACGACCTCGCGGTCATCATCGACTCGCGATACTCTGTAGATCAGATCGCATCCTTTTGTCGAAAAATCACGGGCCGTAATCTCATAGCGCAGCATATCGCCGTGAAAGGCCTCGGCTAAATACATGATGCCGATGTCGGCCATGATGATTCCCTTTCCCTCGATATTCAGCTCATGCCAGCCGTATTCCTTGAAGAAAAGGGCCCGTGCCTCATGCAGTAGAGTGACGATGGCGTCATGCGCAAGGTGATTTCCAAAATTGATGTCGCCGATTCGAACAGGGAATTCCGTTTCGAAATGCCAGCGTTCGGGTAACTCGATACGAATGCGTGCCATACTTATCTTCCTGTTTTCCGGGCGCAGCCCGCTTCTGGATTTTTTTCAAGATACTTCTTTAAGCCCATCCAAAGGGCGTAGTGGATGCGACGGCCCAGATAGGCGCCGCCTTCCTGACGAAGATGCACGAGATCCCACTGCGCCCAGCCCTTCTTATAGTACTGAGCGATGACGGCCTCGCCGCCCATGGCGCTCTGCAGATCCCAGTAGGCGGTTTTGTTTGCGATGGCAATGTCGCGTTTCTCTTTCTGCACCTGCTTCATACGCCAGTGCGTTTTCGTATCGGTAACATGATCGATGAATCCCGGCGGACTCATAAGCAGAATGGATCGGCCGGGCAGCGCCTCCCGATGACGCTCGATCAGATCCTTCATCCACATCGGATGCCCGCCCGGATTCCACATATTTGATCCTGTTAACCACATCACCAGATCATAGTTACGACGACGCAGCGTTTCAACGACGACGGCCCGATCCTGCTTCACCTGCATAAAACAGTTCAGAGCGCCGACGCCCAGCGAGTCGACGACAAAACCCGGACGTGCGCGCTCAAGGGTCACTCCGAACAGGCGCACCGGCTTCGGTCCCGACACAAATTCAATACGATGAGCGGCGTCGGGTAACGTAAAGCGAAATACGGCGGGCTCGGGAACCGGCGCATACGAATCGATGGTATGGATCAGCTCTCCGTCTGCGCGAATCTCAAACGTGCCGTAGCCGGGCTCCTTCATATAGTAAAGGTCGAAGACCTGCGCCGTCAGCCCGACCGGAGATCCCTCGGGAGCCGTCGCCACATAGGTAACGGCGCCGGGCCGCGTGCTATGCGCCGAGATCCCGGCAAAGCCGTAACGTATATCGGGTGCTCGATTGGTCGATACGGTGTAAGAGATCCAGCCCGAATCGACGTCGTGCTGTACGTCCATATGCTTGTACCACGACCAGGGGCGACCGAGGGCCACATAACCATGACCGGCATCGCCATAGCCCAGCTGTAACGATCGTCGCAGCTCGCCTGAGATAAAGTCCATCGTCATATTGGAATCGCCGTAGAAGGCGATCCGTATCGGCTCTTTGCGACGCCCTCGCAGCAGGGCGGCAGCCTCTTCGTAGAAGTGCGTCATATCGTTAGCCTTATCTTCGATCTCGGGGATCGGAGTATCCCACTCCGCTTCGATGAGTTCGGGCATCTTAACGTCGAGAACGGAGCATCCCTGAAAGGCCGTCGCCGAAGCGCAGGAGGCCGAGAGCAGCACGGCCGGTACGCTGCATGCGAGGATCAGGGTGAGACGGCGAAGGGAAGCGGACGATAGAAAGGACGATAGAGCAAGCACGACGCAGAATTTGCCGGCTTGCTCAGAAGGCAATGAGAATCAGATAAAGACGACATCGGAGCGCAGTTTCTTGAAACGATAGCGCTCCCACTCGTTCAGCGAACGATGTTCGGCGATGCGCTTCAAGTGAGGCATCTTTACAAGAGCAAGCAGGCCGAGCGGCTCGGTCAGCGCATAGCAGTGAAGCTCTTCCAGATTCGAAAGAGCGGCCAGAGGCGTGAGGTCGCGGATCTGTGTGCCGCTGATATCGACAAAGCGGATCTGTGATTGTTGCTCCGATGCCAGTCTATCGACGACCGCTTGAAGGCAGAGGCTTTGCGGATCACGGACATGCAGAATCTCTTCCGTCGAATCAACGGCCGATCGGTTCTTCCTGTACTGTTCGCATGACAGATCGAACCAGGTCAGAATCCGCGCAGCTGCCTCCCCTTCGGGCGTAGCGTATCCGCGAAAGGGACGCAGGTCGTCGAGCAGGCGACGACGAAGATCCATATCTGTAACGCAGTAGATTTGATGAAAGAGAGTCTCGGCCTTCTGCAACATGCCCTCGCGCAGATACGCGAGACCGAGCAACGAAAGCAAGAGCGGATCTTCGCGGAGCGAGCGCGGCTGCTCTTCTTCAAGACGAGCGATCACTCGTTCGGGCGAACGCATTCTGTTCCAGTAGATTTCGCGACAGAGCAGCGTCAGGGCCGCTCGGTTTCCCATTCGGATGCCCTGCTGGCAGGCGGCCTCGGCAGAGGTCAGGTCTTGTTGATTCAGGAAGAAACGCGCCAGCTCAAGCCAGGAATTCGTCCTGTTTCTTTCGACAGACGTTGATCCGTTCGGAATCTCGCGTATCGCATCCACCGTGAGCATAGGTCTCTTCGAGATAAACACTGCGGCGGCTTTTTTTTCCGTTTTTTCTTTACATATCTGTCATAAAAAGAAGATGGAAGGGTGAAGCAGAACATACGAATCCCTCTCCTCTCTCTCTTTTTCATACTACTCTTTCAGTTTTCGGGTCCTTCGCTCTTCGCTCAAGAAAGCTATACCGTGAAGACGGTACCGAACCCGAAAACCGCCGATAATACCTGGGTCAGCGATCCGGCGAACAAGCTCAGCGGTGAGGATCGTCAGCGCATCAACGCGCTCATCAATAGCGTCGAAGACGGCACGACGGCAGAGATCGCCGTCGTGATCCTGCCGTCGATCGGCGAAGAGGTTCCGAAAGACTTTGCCGTCGAGCTTTTCAATACATGGGGGATAGGCAAAAAGGGAAAGGATAACGGCCTTCTGCTGCTTATCGTGCTCGATCAACGTCGCTGGGAGTTTGAAACGGGCTATGGTCTTGAAGGCGATCTGCCCGATGCTACACTGAAACGCATCGGTGAAAACAAGCTTGTACCTGGCCTTCGCGCAAACCGCATGGGGGATGGCATTTATGACGCTCTCGTAGCCGTTGCCGACAAGCTCGGCGCCGCGCAGCTAACGGGTGAAGATACGCCGACGCAGCATACGACGCCCGGCGGAGTCGGCGGCGACGTCTCGGATGGAGGCTCGGCCGATTCCTATGAGGACTCTTACGCAGAGTCCGATGTTGATAACAGTCCATTTTACAGGACGTACGAATACAGACACAACATTATGGGACTGGATACAGGCGAGCAGATGATGATGACCGTGCTTGCTGGCTTTTACGCCGTCCTGGTCGGAGTGGTCACGGTCCTGGTCTTTCGCTCGGCGCGCAAGAAGGACGCTAAAGCATCGGGATGGAAGTACGCTCGCTACGCTGCCTACTGGCTCATTCCTGGCATTCTCTTCCTGTCGTTTGTTTACTTTGAAAAGCCCGACTGGCTCGCTTATGTTTATTATCCGATCGGAGCGCTCTGGGCAGGCATTCAGCGCATATTCAAGAACCGCAACCTGCTTGCAGGCGGTGGCGAACCATACGAGATTTACAAGCGCTTTCGGGCCGACCACGGCGGACTTTTTTATACGAGCATCGTTCTCTTTCCGTTTCCGATGGCTCTGCTGGCTCTTTTCTTCGGCTATAAGCTGAAGGCGCTTCGCAACGAACCACGGCCCTGCCCGCAGTGTTCCTCTGAGCTGACGCGTCTCGACGAAAAAGGCGACGACCTTTTTCTTGATGAAGGTCAGCGTAAAGAGGAACAACTCGGTTCGGTCGACTATGACGTATGGCATTGCTCGAAATGTGATCATGTAAAGGTATTTCCTTACGATGCCTTCTTAACGAGCTACAACGCCTGTCCATCCTGTTCGTATAAGACGTATCATACCGTGGGGGATCGCACTCTCGTCTCGCCGACCTGTTCCAGTTCCGGTAAAGGAGAGCGGGACTATAAATGCGAACACTGCGGTCACAGCCGCACCGAAAGTTATACGATTCCAAAACGAGATTGCAGCAAATCATCGTCTTCATCGGGTGGTAGCTCCTACCGTTCATCGGGTGGCGGCGGCGGAGGCAGCTTCGGCGGTGGTCGCTCGGGCGGCGGTGGAGCGGGTGGCGGTTGGTAAGGCCGCAATGTAGCAGGAAGCCACGAGAGAGTAGCATGAAAACGATTCAAGGAAAGCGAATCCTTATCACCGGAGCGGCGATGGGAATGGGCAGGCTTTACGCACAGTTAGCCGCCCGCGAAGGAGCCGCTGCGATCGCCCTGTGGGATGTAAACAAGACGGAGCTCAAGAAAACTACCGAAGAATTGCAAAAGTTAGTTCCGCCCGAATGTCGCCTGCTCCCGGCCATTGTCGACGTTTCGAGCGCTGCGCGAATCGACGAGGCAGCCGGCGACGTGAAACGCACGATCAGCTCCGTCGACATCATCATCAATAACGCCGGCATCGTCTGCGGAAAATACTTCTGGGAACACGACGCACGCAAAGACATCGAACGCACAATGGACATCAATACGATGGCTCCGATGCTCATCACAAAGGCTTTCTTATCAGAGATGATCGCCTCGCGCGACGAATGCCGCATCGTTAACATCGCCTCGGCCGCCGGGCTGCTTTCCAATCCGCGTATGAGCGTCTATGCGGCCTCGAAATGGGCTCTGATCGGCTGGTCGGATTCGCTGCGACTTGAACTGCAACAGGCCGGCCACCGCCATGTTCGGGTAACGACCGTTTGCCCGAGTTACATCAGCACGGGCATGTTTGACGGAGTGAAGGCGCCTTTTCTCACCCCCATCCTCAAACCCGAGACGGTCGTCCGTCGTACATGGGCGGCCATGAAAAAAGGCAGGCCACAGCTGCTCATGCCGTTTATGGTAAAGATGTCGGTCGTTCTGAAAGGCCTGCTTCCGCTGCCTCTCTGGGACTGGTTTGCCGGGCGTCTTTTCGGAGTGTACTCATCGATGGCGCATTTTCACGGCCACGACCAATGACGGCCTTCTGTTAACGCTTCCACTCGCGCTGGATCTGATCGGTCGATACGGTAGGCGGCACTCGCTTCAGGTTGTTCTCGTAAGAGTCGGCCGCTTCCTGTTCCTGGATCATCGGCGCCATCTGCAAATAGATCTGCTCTGCAAGCGGAAATCCGCCGTGTTTCGAGAAGCTTTTCGCTCTCTCGTCATACAGCATATCTTCAAAGATCTCCTGCGTTTTCCCGCCATGAAGCATATCGTTTTCGGGTTTGAGCGTGCTGCGCATACCCTTCAGCATCATGTTGATAAACAGAGATTGGAATTCGACGGCCGTATCATAGAGACGCTTGCGCTCCCCCTTTAACGTGGACGGATCGGGCATCTTTTCAAGCTTGAATGCCGAGGACGGCATCCGCCCTTCGTCGATGCCCGGAAAGAACTTGCGCACCTCATCGGTAAAGAGCGGTTTTCCGCTCGGTGAAGCCTTGTCGGTTTCGTTCGACTTTTCTTGTGTCGACTTCTCGGGCGACAGCCTTTCGCGGGGCGATTCTTTCAGATCGGGCTTTGATGTCGATCGCTGCAGGCGTCGCGACATCTCGTCCAGACGATGCTCTGAATAACTTTTTACGGGCATCTGAATTCTATCGATTTCGCTCACAGGATTACGACCTCCGCATGAAGGGCTCCGCTATCGCGAAGCGCTTCCAGTATCGAGATAATATCACGCACGCCGGCGCCGAGTTTATTGAGAGCGCCGACAAGCTCAGCCACCGACGAGGCCTCAATCTGCTGCACCGTTTCGTCTTTCTGCTGTCCGCCTGGAGAGCGCACATAGATGCCCTGATAGGCCTCCTGACGCTGCAAGCGGAACCGACCGTTACCCGAAGGCGGACGGCTGACGGCGACCGGGTCGATACGCACGTCTCCTCCGAAAACGATCGTTCCCGTTCTCTGATTGATAACGACGCGCGCCTTGTAGGACGGTTGCACGCGCAGATTCTCGATGCGCGAAAGCAATCCGATGGGCTCGACGTTTTCGGGAAGCGTGACAAGGACGGAGCCGCCTTCGATCTTCGCCTCCATGCCTTTCAGCGTCTCTTCCTGCGTCAGCGGCAGGATGGCCTGATGCACGCGACTGAGCGTCGTAAAGTCAAAATCACGCAGCTGCACGCGAAGACGACGGTCGGCCAGCGTCGTTTCGCGCAGGTCTTTCTCGATGAGAGCGCCGCCGGGAACGACGGCAACGTTTTTCGGAGAATCGTTAGAGCGCCCTTCTCTGGCGGCCGATAGCAGCGGACCCTGGGCCACGGCATAGAGTTCGCCGTTACCTGCCTGAAGAGGGGTCTGCACAAGCACCCCGCCATCAAGAGACTTTGCATCGCCGATCGACGATACGACGACCGTGATGCGATCGCCTTTCTTCGCGAAAGGAGGAATCTCTGCCGTTACAAGGACGGCGGCGACGTTTTTCAGTTCGAGGTTAGACGAGGCATCCTGTCCGAGGTTGGCAAGCAGGTTCTGCATCGAGCGCAGGGCAAGCTTCGATCGCTGATCGCCCGTTCCCTGAAGTCCGATGACGATGCCATATCCAAGCAGCTGATTCGAACGCACGCCGTCGATGCGTGCCAGATCCTTGATACGAATGCCTTTATCTTCAGAGGGAGCCTCGGCCGTCTTATCGTCGACGGCTCGCCTTTCAATCGGATTCGGTTGCACGGGGCCTGTCTGCGCCGAAAGCGACAGAGCGCTGAGCAGGATCATACCTAAGGCGATCGAGCATTTGGATGGGTAACTGATTGAGTATCTCATGGCTGCACCGTTCCCGTTTCGCCTAAAAGACGATTGAGATAATCAAGAAGAAGTCGCTGCTTCTCGGCGTCGGTCATGTCGGCCTTGATAACGGGCGGATCGCCGGGATTTACTCCGGGCTCCTGTTTCAGGGGCAGATTCTCGCGCTGCTCGTTCGGCCGGCCGACGATGACAACCTGCAAATCGGCGACGTTACGACTGAGCACGGTGCGATCGCGACCGATATCGCGCAGCGAAACGAAGCCTGTCGACTGCATCTGCTGTTCGAGGCGGCCCTGTTCATAGCCGAGGCGCCGTGTGCCCTGAAACTGGACAACGCCGTTCTCGATGGCCGTTACGCGAACGCCGATATGCATGCGCAACCTGACGCGAGAACGGATTTTCGAGCGATTCTTATCGACGTAAGAACGGTCGTCGTCGGCTCCGGGAAGAAACGAGAATACCTGACGATCGGGAGCGAGCTTGACGGTGCGATGATCGTCGCGGTCGGCCTCATAATCGTATTCAATGATAACGGGCTCGTCGACGACAAGCTTGATGACGTCGCCGATGCGAATCTCTTCGACCTGCACGTAGGGATTGGCGCCGTTGTACAGATCCTCGGCGAAGAGCGAACGGGCGACGACGCCGATCAGCCCGAAGCCGAGCGTAATCAGAAAAAACCGAGCCACGGGAGAGAAAAATGCATCGCTCATCCCTTTTATTGTCGGACTTTTTTGCAAAAGCGAAAGTAACTACTCAAGCGCTGACATTTTTTCCGGCTCACAGAAAAAAAATCCGCTAATTCGGGCAGTTTTCAACCTTCAGTGTTCATGAACGAACACACTCTGACTGATGGAGAGCCATATTACCGCTCCCGCTCCACCTTGCTGGTGCCGGAATCTTACTTTAAGCGATTCTTCTGGCGAAGTCCTTACATCAAAATAGGCCACTGGGCCGTGGCATCGTATCTGGGGATACTCATGGATGATCCGCTGCTACATTACAAGATCAGCTTTCTTGAGAGGAGCTACAAGTGGAAGAAGCAGTATCAGGAGGAAGGCCAGCGGCTCGTGCGCGTGAATTTTTATCCGAATGATCGGGACTGGGGGCGTCTGTCTGCGATTTCCAATGCCACCGGCTTCTCCCGGTGCTATATTTTCGTCTACCTGTTGCTGATCTCTCTGGGGGTGATATCCCTCGACAATGGAGGAACTCAACCATCACGGGTGAAGGGGCACTGGAATCCAGTAGTAATCTGCTACATTTCCGTTGATGCAATCACCAGAAAACTCCAGAGAACATTACAGACATAGCCCAATCGCCTTTATCGCTTCATCGAAATAGCCGTACCCAGCATCGAATCCGAGGTCGTGATGGACTTCGAATTTGATTCGTAGGCGCGCTGGGCGACGATCATGCTGACCATCTCCTCGACGATTTTCACGTTCGACATCTCGAGAAATCCCTGAAGCAGCCCGCCGAAACCTTCGCGGCCCGGAGTGCCCTGGATCTCGGGGCCCGAGGCCATCGTCTCTTTGAAAAGGTTATTGCCGATGGCCTGCAATCCGGCGGGGTTAACGAAGCGAAAGAGATCGATCTGGCCGATCTTTGTCGGGCGGATCTCGTCACCGACGCGAACCGTTACCTCGCCCTCCTCGCTCACCTGAAGCGTGTTATTGATCGCTCCCGGCGGCAGCGTAATCGGAGGTTCGAGCAGATAGCCGTTTGATGTAACGACCTGCTGACGCGCATCGATCTTGAACGAGCCGTCTCTTGTATATGAGAAAGTTCCATCCGGCATCAGAATCTTGAAGAATCCGACCTCGGATGTAACGGCCAGGTCGAATTTATTGCCCGTAGCCTGAAGCGAGCCCATCTCGAAAAGCTTCTGCGTGGCGGCGACTCGCGTGCCTGCTCCGAAATAGACGCCGGTGGGGATTTCAGAGACGGCCGTTGCCGGAGTGCCCGCCAGAACCTGCTGCTGATAGACAAGGTCCTGAAAGTCGGCGCGGTTCTTTTTGAATCCGGTCGTGTTCACATTCGATAGATTGTTCGCAATCGTATCCATCTGAAATTGCTGGGCGACCATACCCGTAGCGGCTGTCCAGAGCGAGCGTAGCATATATATCTCCTATCGACGGAATATTACAGATCTAAAGACACTATTTTCGGTGAAAGGCGTTGCCGAACCCTATCTGCATGCTCTCTCACGCCTCTTTGCGGATGACGAGACAGCGGTTCGTATTCGTTCCCTTCTCGTTGTTTTTCACATCCCAGCAGTTGGCCAGCTTCGTGAATTCCTGCGTGTGCAGAAAAAGCTCTTCGACGCGAAGCGTTCCTGAACGCAGACGCAGAGGAAAAAGCGAGGCCAGCAGCTCTTCGAGATAGAGGATGCGATTGCCGTACTCCACCTCTCCTACTTCGATGACGGCGCGACCGCCGACTCGCAGCACACGTCCCATTTCAAGAATGGCGTCTTTCATAAAGGCCAGCCACTCTTCGGGGTCCGAGAAGACGGCCATGGATAACGAACGTACCTCTTCTTCGACGCCGATAAACCATGCGCGCATCCAGTTGTCTTTCGCGTAATCGACCTTGTCGAGGAAGGGCGGCGAGGTTACGATCAGATCGACGCTATTCGCTCTCACGCCCTTCAACGTACGGGCGTCTCCGCGAAGATAACGATTGGAGCGACTCGCCGTATGAAAGGCGTCCGGAATCGGACGCGATAGATCCCGCCGCGCCTTCTTTAAGATCCGTTCGGCGACGTTGCGATAGCCGGGCATCACGCCCCGCTTCTCGTTATTGCGCCTCTGCGCCTCGGGTGGTATCGATATCTGCGGAAAGGAATAGGCCGAAAAGAAACCGTCGGAGTGCCCGTGCAGTCGCGTCAATGCCGTTAGCATGATGTAGTTCAGTTCGTCATCGTGCCGCTCATCCATCCAGACACTGCGCAGACCGATGAGTTCGCGAAAGGTCCTTTCATGGAAGAAAGGCGAGAAGCGATCCTTCTCTTCAGGCGTCCAGGGTCGGCCGAGACGGGCAAGATCAAGGGATTCGAGTCGAGCCGCGATACGCTCGATCGGCGGAATGCTCTTTCGCGAAGAAGAGATGAAGACCGAGACGGGACTGATGTCGTTATGCACGGCCGCATGTCCGTTCAGATTCGCCTGAAGCGCCGTCGTGCCGCGTCCGCCAAACGGATCAAGCACGACCGACCTTCCGGTTAAATATCGCTGCATGAAAAAATCGGGCAGCTCGGGCTTGAACGACGCCCTGTAACTGACGCTGTAATGCACAGGGTGCATCTGACGCTGACGGGCCGTCCAGAATTCACCACGATGCACGGGATATTCTGGATACCGGCGGACGGGCTGCGGACGCAGTAACTGCGCGTGCGCGGCAAGGTCGATAACGGGAGATGGATCGAGGGTTTTCTTTCTCTGTGCTGCGATCATATTCGGGGTTCCGAATTAATGATCGGTACAACGGGCCGGGCTCCGGGCAATTTTCCTGGTCGCCGCGGCGGGCAGGAATATTTTTCTGGAACTGTATGACCGAACGTATCGTATCTGTAGAGAAAGACGATTGCACGTCGTGCAACGCCTGCGCCTCCAACCTGCCCCGTTATTTTCAGATGGATGAGGACGACCTCTCTGAATCTCACAACAACGGTCAAAATCTGAACAGAGCAATCATTCCCGAAGAGGACTGGGATGCCGTTCAGAACGAGATCGACGAGTGCCCGGGCGAGTGCATTCACTGGACGAAGAAATAGCGGCGCCGGCATGCGTCGGTTGACAGCACATGGCCGGCCGCCAGTGTGCGTCATGTTTCATCGCTCTACAGTATTACTCGTTTCCCTGGCCGTTCTTTTTTCGTGCAGCCGCCCCTGGCAGACGACCAGACTTGAATGCGGCGCCTCCGTCGATTTTCCAGGCGAGCCCCGCATAGAGGCGAAACAGCAATCGCTTCTTTTCACCGTGCACTCCGCCACCTACGACATAGCCGACGAGAAAGAAACGTTATCCATGCGCTGCATCGTGCTGCCCGAGATAGCGACGGCTTCGATGCTTCAGAACTCGATTCGCGATTCGTTCGCAAGCATCGGTAAGCTTACGGAATCTAAAGCGACATTTCGCGATCTTGAAGCGCGTCAGTTCGACGTCGTCATGAAGGATGGAACGGGACGTATCACAACCTTTGAAAAAGACGGCATCGTCTATTTCCTCTTTGTAGGAGCGGCCGAACACGAAGACATGGAGCGCCCTGAGTTTCGGAAGTTTATCGAATCGTTTCGCTTTCCCGAAAATCAATCAGCGTCCCGTCCGTAACCGGACGGCCGAAGCCCGGATGCTTCGCCTCATATTCAAGGACCATCGCTGCAAGCTCGTCATAGATATGGCTGAAAAAAAGCCTTCGCGCTTTCAGCGACGATCTTTTTGCGATGACCTCGTCCAGTGCCAGATGCGACGTCCCGCCCTCCGGCTGCCTCTCAAGGCTGAGCTCGATCAGGCCGACGTCGACGCCGTCGTATAACCTTTCCAGATTGTCGCACCATCGCGTATCGCCGCTGAAGGCAAACGTCCGCCCATCCGATCCTGTGATACGATAGCCAAGGCTCTCGGGCTTATGAGAGACGGGAATGGATTCGATCGTGAAGCCGCCCGTTTTCTGTCGCTGATTCTCGCGCATCTCGATATAGCGCACCTCGAATGAGAGCTCGATCCCTGCATACATGGCGTCAAAAAGCCGCTGCACGGCGTCGCGAAGGCCCGGCGGCCCGAGCATCTCAAAGGGTTGCCTGCGCCGCGAAATATATTCATAATGAATGAGAAGAAACGGAATGCCCCCGATATGATCGCCGTGAAAGTGTGTGACGAGCAGCCGATCCAGCGAGTCCACATCGACGCCGAGACGATGCATCTGCATGAGCGAGGTGGCGCCGCAATCAAGAAGCATCCTATCGGCCCTGCTCTCGAGCAAAAAGCAAGCCTGTGCGCGACCGCTTGAAGAGAAGGCGTTGCCCGAACCGATGACAAGAACGGAGTCCATAGATCTAAGAAAATCTCACCGCTGAATCGGGCAATGCCTTCGCGTCCGCTTTTGAAAGACAGAGTCGGTCGGCCCCGGCAAGATAATCCCTGAAAAAAACGCTGGATTGCCAGAAACGCGACGTCAGCGTGCTCCAGAATTATGAATATCGAGACAGAAATCAAGTTTCCGATTCAGCTCTGCAAGAAAAACGGCGACCTCAACCTCGACTCCATCGGCTGGTCCAGACAACCCATGCACCGCTGCAACCTTTCGCGCAAATGGCTGCGCAAGAAACGCTGGAACTACTGGGCCGTTTATGACGATGAATTCCTTGCATCGTTCACCATCTCGGATATCGACTATGCAGGCGTCATCTTCTGCTACTTCTGGGATCGCAAAACGAATACCTTCGACGAGGCCACTCTGATCACTCCATTCGGCAGCGGATGCCGTATGGGACAGATGGTCGACAACGATGCCGTCTTTGAAAGCAAGAGCGGCAAGGCCGGACGACTGCACTTCTCGCGCACAGAAGAAGGATATCATCTTGAAGTATTCTTTAACCGAAAGAACGCCGCTCCGATCCAGGCCTCGATTGACGTCGTCGTGCCGGTGAACTGGGAAAGCCTGAACGTCGTTATCCCCTTCTCGCGCAGCCGCTTTCAGTTCACCGAAAAGCTTTTCGGCGTCACGGCCCGCGGCACCGTCCAGGCCGGCGACGTCCGCCATACCTTTCGCGAGAACCAATCCTTCGCCGTGCTCGACTTCGGTCGAGGCGCCTGGCCTTACAGCAGTAAATGGAACTGGGCAAACATGTCGGCTCGCGTCGGTAAAAAGAAAGAGATCGTAGGCGTCAATCTCGGCGCCGGATGGACCGACGGCACGGGTTATACAGAGAACGGCATCCTCGTCGACGGACGGCTCTATAAGATTCCGACCGATATGGTCTTCGAATTCGACATCAAAGATCCGATGAAGCCCTGGAAGATCTTCTCAAAAGACAGCAAGGCCATCGAACTAACGCTCACTCCCGAATACCATCGCCATGCGGTCAGCAACCTCGGCATCATCGCCTCGGGCGTGCATCAGATGCTGGGTCGCTTTGACGGCATCATAAGAGTCGGCCGCAACGAATACGCAATCGAAGGCGCAAGCGGCTGGGCCGAAGACCACGTCGCACGCTGGTGAAGCATATGGCCATCGCTCGCACTCCGGAACCGCCCTACTACGCCGTTGTCTTTACTTCTATCCGTCGCCGGCCCGAGCCCGGCGACGGATACGAGCAGATGGCCGAACGTATGCTGGAACTGGCAAAAGATCAGCCCGGTTTCCTGGGCGTCGAAAGCGCCCGGAACGAGATCGGCATCACGGTCTCTTACTGGAAAAGTCTCGAAGATATCGCTCGCTGGAAAGAGCACGCCGAACACCGCGAGGCACAGCGTATGGGCTACGAGCGCTGGTACAGTGCCTATCATACGCGCATCTGTCTCGTAGAGAGGGATTATACATCTGAAAGCCGATGAAGCATAGACCGATCATGTTTGTCGGCACGGGCTCCGATGTCGGCAAGAGCATTCTGACGACGGCCTTCTGTCGCATTCTCAAACAGGATGGGTTCTCGCCCGCTCCGTTCAAGGCGCAGAACATGTCGCTGAACAGTTATCCGACGGCGGACGGACGCGAGATCGGACGAGCCCAGGCCGTGCAGGCCGAGGCAGCGGGAATCCCCTGCTCTTCTGACATGAATCCCGTTTTATTGAAGCCGTCGGGCGATACGACCGCACAGGTGATACTGCACGGCCGTCCGATCGGCAATCGCTCGGCGAAAGAGTATTTCAACGGCCAGGACCGGGCATGGCTTTTCGACGAGGCGATGTCGGCCTTTGATCGACTGGCCTCCAGCTATGATCCGATCGTCATCGAAGGGGCGGGCAGCATCAGCGAGCTCAATCTGCGCGACCGCGATATCGTAAACATGAGCGTCGCCTTACGCACGCAGGCGTCGGTATTCTTGATCGCCGATATCGATCGCGGCGGCGTCTTCGGCAGCATCTATGGGACGCTTGAGTTGTTGCCGCCTGAGGAACGCAGGTTGATACGCGGCATCTTTATCAACAGATTTCGCGGCGATATGGATCTCTTTGCGGACGGCCGTCGTATTCTCGAACGCATTACCGGCCTGCCTGTGCTGGGCGTGATCCCCTATCTGCGCGAGATCGGCATCGATCAGGAAGATTCGTTAACCATAGCGAAAGCGACGCCAGAGCGAACGGGCGCTCTGCGTATCGCCGTTCTTCTACTGCCGCATATGTCGAACTTCACCGATTTCAACGTGCTGGAGCGCCATCCCGATATTCATCTTTACTATGCGGCAAAGCCCGACGATCTCGATGCAGCCGATATACTGATTCTGCCCGGATCAAAGAACACGATTGCCGATCTGCTCTATCTTCGCCGAAGCGGCATGGCGTCCGCTCTGCTCGGGCGTCATGCCGAGGGGACGTCGGTGTACGGCATCTGCGGCGGCTATCAGATGATGGGATTGAGCCTCCATGACCCGCATCATGTAGAAGGAGATATAAGCTCGATTCCCGGACTCGCGCTGCTTCCGGTAACGACGGAGCTTACGACCGAGAAGAGAACCGAACAGGTGCAGTTTCGCTTTCGCGAAGGCGACACTCTCTGCAAGGGCTACGAGATACACATGGGAGTCAGCGTTACGGAGCGTCCTTCGGCCTTGTGCAGAATAGGCGATCCCGGGCAAGAAGGCCGGGATGACGGCTACTTCATATCGAGCAGGCTGTGGGGCACGTATATTCACGGTATCTTTGATAACGAGCCGGTCATAGACTGGCTGTTAAAAGAGCACTCGGCAAAACGCAGCGCTCCGGCAGACGATCCTGCTGCGTATCGCGAGAAGCAGTACGATCGCCTGGCCGATCACGTGCGCAAAAACACCGATATGGAGTTGTTTTACGGAAACGTAGATTTCGTCGGTAAGCCACCGGAACTTGGGGTCGGACCTCGAGGCGGCGACTTTCGCACAGGTTCTTCCAGCGGTAATGTCGACGGAAGCACGATCGATTGAGCGATTTCTGCGCGGTTAACAACGGCCGACCTTCCGTCCGGCATGAGGATTCGCATCTCTGCACCCTGTTCTTTCACATTCGCAAGAAAGAAGATTCGCCCATCCTTCATCCTGATGGATTGATACATCGTATAGAATCCCGCATCTGAAGCCTCTGCGTAGTCATGCACGAACTGCGCGGTAACTTTCTGTACGGCTTCTTTCTCTCGCTGCGGATCAGAAATCGTTTTCATCATCGCTATGCATCCAGGATCGATGCCGTAGTAGTCGAAATGATAGGAACGAATCAATCCCTTTCCATCAGTGAGCCTTATATAATACGTGACCGTCATCTCCTGTTCCGGCACCTTCATCGGTAGGATAAAAAGCGAAAGGCCAGAGATAAAGGCCGTTGTCATAACCGCAGCATCTTCAGGGCGCTTGCGAGAAGAAATATAAACCTGAAGCTCTGCCGTTTTATCAGGAAGCGACTCGGTCAGAGAAAAACCGGCATCACGCATTGATCTGACGATTTCGACATCGACCTTATTAAAAGACGCGCTGCCCGACTTATTGATCCTGTAGGTCAGGTTTTCCGTTCTCCTTGAGGGTGCGGGAAGCTCTTCAAAAGCAGGATGGTAAAAGGTGGTATTACAGCTGACCTGAAAGACGAGAGCCTGGATAATGACGAGAGCCAGTACGGCGCGATTCATTTTTGAGCCCCCTGCACGTTAGAATTCGATAAAAAAA
>SWCA01001453.1_pt1 | contig 161243 bp, 150 predicted proteins | sample 4692961 | NCBI WGS metagenome assembly SWCA01 (sample SAMN10267275, study PRJNA491770) | bioreactor metagenome | isolation source: DHS bioreactor inoculated with | place: Japan: off Shimokita Peninsula | reverse complement strand
GCCAGGGTTCCGCCTTTTCAAACTCTAACTAAATTCGGGACATAATCCCAAAAGCCCGAGCGCCCGCTGCGCACTCCTGCTTAGCTACACAGAGGGAGCGAGCAGGCTGCATTAAGAATAAGCGGATTACTTGAGAGACATTTTTGATTACGGAGAGGGCTCTGGCAAGCGCGTACAACCCATTCCCTCTGCGCCATCCCGTCCGAACCGGGCCTGGCGCTCAACCCAACAACAAAGGTGCCACCCGCACGGTGAGGATGGGATGGCGAAAGCCGCCCGTCTCCCCCTGTGTGCGGCGAGTGGCGCGCTCCTGCGCCAATCGCCGCCCGCTGCGCACTCCTGCTTCGCTACACACGGGGAGACGGGCAGCCGGTTAAATTGACGAAGATCGAGAAAGGCCTGATGGAGTATCCAGTGTTTGCAAGGATTCGGGCTACAACCTTCCTCTTGGTTTGCATTCGGCCGAATCCCCGCCTGGCGCTCAACCCAACAACAAAGGCGCCACTGCGGGGTGAGGGCGGATGCAAACCAGGATTTTGGAGACGGCGGAAGTCGTTCGCCGGGTATCGGCGACGACCGCAAGGCCCGTTTGCTCTCTCCCTGTCCGGCGCATGGCGCGATCCTGCGCCAGGCGCCGTCGCTTTCCCATCCGTGGTCCGCTACAGGCAGAGAGCAAACGGGCTGGAATTGGTCTTAAAAGATTACCTAATGAGGGAAGAAGAATTCTGGAAAGGGTTCAGAACTCTCGTAAAACCCATCCCTCTGCGCTATCCCGTCCGAACCGGGCCTGGCGCTCAACCCAACTACAAAGGCGCCACCCGCACGGTGAGGATGGGATGGCGCAGATTCTGGAGACGGCGGGAGTCGAACCCGCGTCCTACCGTGCGACCCGAGGGCCCCTACATGCTTAGTCGCTGCTGGTTACGATCGGGGCAAGCGCAGCGACGGCCAACCACAATCGTTCCGGGCGGGTTATACAAAAGTTGCAGCCGTCCGGGCCCGCAACCTTCGCCTTCTCTGAGGTGGCGCTCTGTTCCGGCCCGAGAAGGAAAGCCGGGCAGAGCGTCTTGCTACCTATTAAGCAGCGAGAGCAAACTCTTCGTTTGCACGTAAAGGGTGAGGTTTTTAGAAGCTCCTCAACTTCGCATGCGACCAACGACCCGATTCACGGCAGTCGAAACCAGATCGTCCCCGATTTCTTCTGCAAGGTCATAAGGCCTTTCTGTTTGGATGCAGAGAGGCCTCAGTATAAAGAACCGACAGGAAGCTCCGACGTCAAGCGGAATTCAGTTGACACGAGGTAGATCTACGGTCCGGATTTCCTTTATGACAAAAACCCGTCGCAACTCGCTTCTTGCGCTTGCTGCCCTGCTCCTGCTTTCCGCCTCTTTCTATGGCATCTTCTTTATCAGCTCCCCTGAGGGCAGGCCCGGCGCCTATACGATCGATCTGGCCGGCATGCGCGAAATGGCGAAATCCGACGATCTGCCTTCTGAGATTGAAGGCCTTGCCGTCGGTGACGGCGCCTTCCCGGCCGCGGCCGTTCGCGCCGGATGGTCTCTGCTCAAGAAGCATCCGATGGTTTTTGTCTCCTATCGCCTGAAATACGACGACCGCACCGTCATCATCGATACGGCGCACGATCGTTCGCTGCATGAAAAGATGTTTCCGGGCAATCCGTTCTACGACGATCGCTATGAACAGATGCAAAAGGTGATGCTTGAAGCGGTTGATCGCAACGGCGCCATCGTACTAACGCACGAACATCCGGATCATATCGGCGGCATCGCTCGCTCCGCTTCGATCAAGGAGCTGGCTCGCATTGCGAAGATCACCGTCGAACAGCTGAACGGTCCGTCGTTGCCCGAATCGGGATTCCCCGAAGAGGCGAAGCCGCTTTTTACGCCGTATGCCTATGAAGGCATTGCATCGCCGGCTCCAGGTGTCGTCGTCGCTAAGGCGCCGGGGCATTCGCCCGGAAGCCAGCTCGTCTATATTATTCTAAGAGACGGACGTGAGTTTTTATTTGTGGGTGATATCGCATGGGACCGCGCCAATATCGAAACCGGCATCGGTCGCCCGCTGCTCGTCAGTCTCTTCTTCTTACATGAAGATCGCCAGGCTGTCGCCGATCAGCTGCTTGCGATCAAGGAATTGCAGAAGACCGAACCTGGCTTGCATATCGTCGTAGCCCACGACGCCGCTCAGTTTGAAGATCTGAAGCTCAGGAAGATACTGGCGGATGGATTCGCTCAGTAGCGCCGCTCACTTCTGAAACTGCATTCTCTCACCGGCACGACGCACCGAACCGAACCTCCATTGTTCGCCGTCCTTCTCATATCTGATGCGTATCGCGCCTTCGATACGTTCGTTGCTTTTCGGGGCGTCATCAAAGACGACGTTAACCACAATCTCTCGCGCTGTGTCGTCGCCATCCACGGTCTGCACGGCAAATTCCTTGATCTCACGGGCAAAGATCGTCCAGGCCACATCAAGCTGCCGGCCTTCGCCTTCTTCAGGGCCATAGGCGAATATGGTCTTACCTGTCAGATCGTCTTTGATACGCTCTTCGGTGATCTCTGTGCCGAGTAGCTCAGCGTTCCGCCTGCGTATCTGCTCGGCCGTATCTACAGGCGCCGATTCTTCTACCTGTCGGGTTGTTTTCTCTTCACGAACCTGTGTTGCACAGGAAGACGTTAGCACCGACACCGCAGCGATCACGCCTGTAAATATAACTCGCTCTAATTGCTTCATCTATTCTCTCCTTTGATCATACGATGCATATAAAAGCATGGCTCACCACCAGATCGGTCGACCGCCGGAGCCTTCTGACGGTTTGCCCGGCTGGCTCTCCTGTCCTTCCTCTTCTCTGCCCTGTTGCTGCCTGCTCTGACGGAACTCCCCGCGCTTCTGCCCTTTCAGTTGTTCCAGGCGGGCGGTCACTTCATCGGCGGGCTTTACAGATCCTCTGACGCCAGGATTCTTCTGTGGTTCTTCGTTTTTGTTTCTGTTCTCGTTCTTCTCGGATTGATGCTCCGGTTCTTGTTCAGACTCGGGCTTTTTCTCCGGATTCTTTTCAGGCGGATTCTTCTTTGATGAGTTGGGGTCCTGATCTTTCCCTGAATTGTCCTTATCGTCCTGTGATTTTGGATCTTTCTCAGGCGGCGGGCATTTCTTCTGCATGGCTTCGATCTTCTGACGCTGTTCCGTTAACAAATCGAGCGAAGCCATAGCCCGGGATTCTACGTCAGGCTCATGAAGCAGATGCCGTTCATAAAAACGTCGGATGGCTCCGCGATCTTTCGAAAGAGAGACGGCCGTCTCGAACCGCTGCGAAGAAACGTCCAGTAGCTCTTTCGCTCGATCAAGCCGGCACTCTTCGGCCTCCTGAAGAGCCCAGAGAACGAGCAGGCGACCGTCTTCATAGTGAACGGCAGGACGATCGTACTGCACCCGGATCGAAGTCTCAAAGAGATCATGCGCTGCGGCATAATCCTTCTCGTCGCCAGAAAGTGAGCCGAGGTTAGCCGATGCCGTTCCCGCACCGGAGCTGTAAAGTCTTGCTCGCTCGTACTGCTCTCTGGCCTGCACTGCGTCGATCCTTTCGAGAAGGATGCCCTTTTCGTTATACATATGCGACGTCCATCGATCGCATTGAAGCAGAGATGAAAGCATAAAAGGCAGAAGAAGAAAGGCCATCCGACGTTCTCGCAGAATCGAAAGGCCGATCGAATCGATCACAAGCAGAAGCGCAAAAAATCCCATTATGTACGGAGTGAGATCTTTGCGTGCCTCGTGGTCGGCGATGCCCGCCTCCCCGGCCTTCGCCGCAAGGCCTCTCACGACAGGGGCAACGGTTTCATCGATCGCGACGATACTTTCGACGGCAGCAAAGCGAGCGTCGGTGGCGTCGGCAATGCGCTCGTAGTGTTCGTCCTGCCGAGCCGTCTCTGCCGTACCGAGAGGCTTGATGCGCTCGCCGGGATTGCGAATGAGCTCGGCGGTGTCATAGAGCGTGATCGTCGTCGGCACGTCATGCCCGACCGTGATCGCATGCACGGCAATACCGGCCGCCTCAAGCGCATCAAGGTCTTCGTCGTATTGATCCTCGTAGCCTGGCGGGATCTCACCGTCACCGATCAAGACGGCCTGAAAGGTCTCTCCCGGAGCGGCATACGCTGCCTGCGATCGGATCGCCGCAAGCACAGCGGCGAGGCTTGATCCTGTATTTGCGTAGGATGTCGTTCCAAGCGAATCCAGCACCGAAAGAACGGCCTCTCGATCATCAGACGGGGGACTGTGAACGACGACGGTTCCCGCGAACGAATAGAGTCCGGTGCGAAGATTCAATCCCGTCTCTGAGGCCTTGAAGATGATATGCCGTGCGATGTCTTTAGCGATCTCAAGCCTTGTAACGGAGTTGCCGTCTCGCGTGATATCGCGGGCCTGCATGCTTAACGATGCATCAATGAAGATGAGCATCCGGCCGCTGGCTTTTGAAACGGCGCCTTCGCCCTGACTGTAAGGAGAGGCGACGGCAACGATCACAAGAAGCGACATCAGCAAATACCAGAAAAACAGAAGTGCATGGCTGCGGCGATTCAGCACGGTTAATCCGGCACGACGCTCAGGGGCACTGTGCGCCTCTATAAAGAGTAGCGAACGTCGACTGCGCCAGTACAGGTACAGGATAACGGCGACTGCGGGCGCGATCAGAATAAACCCTAAGGGATGCGCGAAGCCGATCACAGTGGCGGCCTCCTCACAAAGTGAATCAGATAGATCTGTCTGATAAGAAAGAGAAGAAAGGCTGCAAGGGCGGCCATCCATGCATCCGATCTACGGGTGCGGATCTCACGCACATCAAGCGGAGTTCGGTTTAGAGAACCGATCTCTTTCAGGATCGATCTCAATGCATCTTCGTCCTTTGCTCTGTAATATCGTCCTCTGCCCAGTTCGGTCAGTTCGCGAAGGCTTGTATCGTCGAGAGAGGTATAAAGCTGCTTGTTCTCGACCGTAATAAAGGGCTGACCGTCGATAAAGACCGGAGCCTTCTCATCACCGGCCATGCCGACGACATACAGGTTAACGTCACGCTCTTTCAAATACGGGATCACCTTCTTCGGATCTATGCCGCGATCGTTCTCGCCGTCCGTTACGAGAACAAGGGCCTGATCCCGACCATCGATGCGACGGCGTTCCAGCATATCGACGGTCATAAGCAAGGCGTCGCCGATGGCCGTGCCTCCGCTTCGCGAGTGATCGATCATATAATAAGAAATACCCGATAGCAGCTCTCGAACGGCCTTGCGATCCGTCGTCAGCGGAGCCTGCGTGAAAACCTCGCCGGCAAAAAGAACCACTCCAATGCGATCCGATCCGCTGCGCTCCACAAAATCGGCGGCCAGCTTCTTGAGAGAATCAAGCCGTGTCGGCTTGAAATCGGCGGCCATCATGCTGGCCGAAATATCAAGCACAAGCGCTACATCGATGCCTTCTTCTGATATGGATTGCAATCGTCCCTCTTTTCCTGGAGAGGCGACGGCGATTAAAACCGCAAGCATGAGCAGGGCCTCGATCAATAAAAGTCCGATGACATTCAGAGGCAGAGAGCGGCCTCTATGCTGCACGCTGGCAAGCGGAGCGGCTCCCTTTCTGAGATAGTAGAAGCGCAGAAAGGCGAATACAGGCAGCAGCAGTACAAGCCACAGAGCAGCAGGATGGGCGAACTGAGTCGAGACGTACTCTGCGGCGAAGGCGCTTAACGTTTCCATCATATATGCCTGCCTGTGACGTTACGTAAAAGGCGGCGCAGAATGCCTTCTCTGCCAATAAGTCTCGTCGCCTTCTCGGCGCTCTGTCGGTAATCCTTCTCTGTGGGGATGCGACGATCAAAGCGAACGCCGTCAACCTGCTCGAAAAACTGAGTCGTCGGTTCTTCAGGCGGAATCGCTTTGCGAATCTCAACCGATACGGAGCTGATAAACGGAAAGGATGTCGTGCGCGTCAGATGCCGGCGCATCACCTCTGACAGGCGATGCATCGAGAGGCGGTAATCCTTGCTCAGGCTTGCATCGGCGTCGATCTCGCGCAGACGCTCTCGCACGTCTTGCGGCGAAGCAACGACAGCGGGCGACGTATGCTTTCTATTACGCAGATAATAGAGCAACAACCACAATGCAATCACAGCCAGCATGAAAAGAAAAGCGGCCGTTAGGATCATCAACGTAAGCGGCGGCAGGATATGCAGCGGCTCCAACCCTTCGTTCATACGAGAGACCTCTTGCGATGCAAGAACGCCCCCAGTGCCGGGCCGACGGCATCGGACGTCGAAATAGAATGAACAAGGATACGATACTTTGTCGCCGCCTGTTCCAGAACGGAGCGAGTTGCGGCAAGCGTATGCTCTTTCATCAAAGAGGGCTTCATCATCGCACGTCTTCCGCCCTCCGGTGCGAAAACGGGCAAAAGCAGATCGGGGTCGGCCTTCATCGTATCGCCGAACTCGATCGGATCATAGATATGCAGCAATGACACATCATGGCGGCGGCGCACAAAGCGCAGATCGTCGGGAACGTCATGATCGATGAAATCCGAAATGAGAAAGATGACAAAGCGACGTCCGCGCAGCGCCTCGATAGCGTGAATGGCGACGCGCGGATCGGTGCTACTCGACGGCTCGGTAACGGTGCCGTATTGTACAAGGTCAGAAAGCAGGCGATGCAGCTGCGCCTTGCCGGGTCGGGGCGGATGAATGCGATGGACCGAATCCGAGAAGAGCAGATAGCCGAGTCGATCGCGCTGCTTCACAGCTGAAAGGGCAAGCGTCGCGGCGACCTCTATGGCCGTTTCGATCTTGTTTCGCGTCTGGTAGCCCGTGTACATACTGGGCGAGACGTCGATCGCGAGAAATATCTCGCGCTCCCGCTCTTCGTGAAAGGTACGCACAAAAGGCTCACCCAGCCGGGCCGTCATATTCCAGTCGATATGACGCACCGGGTCGCCCGCTAAATACTTGCGCGCCTCGCGAAAGCTCAGGCCCGACCCGGTATACGTCGTCGCATAGTTACCCGGAAGGAATCCCGTTACGTTTTTGCGCGAACGGAACTCCAGCTCACGTATCTCGCGAAGTAGTCGTTCGGTATCGCCTCTTATCATGAAACGGGGACCGCTCCCAGTATCTTTGAGATAAGATCGTCGGTCTTTACGCCTTCGGCCTCGGCATGATAGCTGCGTATAATGCGATGTCGCAGAACGTTATGCGCCACAGTCTTGACGTCGTCGGGCAGAACGCTGGCCCGCCCGGCGATGACGGCCCTCGCCCTTGCTGCGAGTACAAGCCCGATCGAGGCTCGCGGGGAGGCCCCGTACTCGATAAACGCAGCAAGAGGCAGTCCGAAGCTTTCAGGGTTTCGCGTAGCTTTTACAAGGGCCGTCGCATACGTTGCAATGCGATCCTCGACGAAGACGTCGCGCACAAGCTCCTGCATCTCTTTCAGCTCGGCAAGAGTAAGCACCTGCTCAATGTCGGGAAGCTCGGTCTCTTCGATCACCATGCGCACGATCTCTTCTTCTTCATGCGGCTCGGGATACGGAACGACCACTTTTAGAAGAAAGCGGTCAAGCTGCGCCTCGGGAAGCGGATACGTTCCCTCCTGCTCTACAGGATTCTGCGTGGCAAAGACGAGAAAGGGCTCGGGAAGATTATGGCTCTGATTGCCGATCGTTACCTGCCTCTCCTGCATCGCCTCGAGCAGAGCGGATTGGACTTTCGCCGGCGCTCTGTTAATCTCGTCGGCAAGAAGAAAGCCTGCGAAGATCGGGCCGAGCACGATCTCGAAGTTTGCCTTCTGTTGATTGTAGATGCGCGTGCCGAGAATATCGCCCGGCATCAGATCGGGAGTGAACTGGATGCGACGAAACGACGTCTTGCAGGCGCGGGCGAGAAGATTCACCGCCCTTGTTTTCGCGAGACCGGGAACTCCTTCGATGAGGATGTGGCCGCCGGCAAGCACGCCTGTGAGCAGGCCGTCGATCAGATCTTCCTGACCGACGATGCCGCGGTGAACCTCTTTTTTCAAGAGTTGAAGTTTCTCTGCAACCTTTTCGATCTCTGAGTCAGTACTGCGTTTCTTTGCCACGCAGAACGTATCGCATCGGTCTGCGAAAAACGCAAGGCTTTCTTTGAGCGCGATTTTTCCCGACCGGATTCTGCAAACAGAAGTCTACGAAAAAATTCGCACACGGCCCATCTCCGGGGATTACTGCCCGGAGAGCAGGATCGATCGCAGCTGATCGAGAAGGCGCGATCCGCCGTTCACGTTGATCTCGCTGACCTTTTCCGTCAGGCGTTCCATGTATTCGAGCTCTTTCAGGCGAAAGAGAAGCGGATTCTCTTCCATTAGCTTTGCCGTATTCAGCAGATTCCGCGTCGACGCCGTCTCTTCGCGACGCGTGATGACGTTCGCCTGCGCCCGCTTCTCGGCGATCAGTACCTGATTCATGATGTCGCGGATCTCACCGGGCAGAATGACATCTTTGACTCCGGCCTGACTCGATTCGAGGCCAAGCGATACAAGCTCGGGTTTTACACGATCGAGGACGAACGGGCCGATCTCTTCTTTCTTCTGCAAAATCTCGTCAAGCGTAAGATTGCCCACATACTCGCGAAGGGCGAGCTGGAACAGGATATAAAGCTGCGTCTGCAGATCCTTCACCTCGGTTAACACACGCATCTCGTCGACGACGCGATACTGAAAGACGAAGTTGATGCGAAGCGTCACACGATCCTTCGTCAGAAGCTCCTGCGACGGGATCTCCACATGCTGAATCCTCATATCGACCTTCGTCACATCGACGGAAAGAGCGCTTTTCCAGAAAACAAAGTCTCCGGGGCCGAGAATCTCGACGAATTTACGGTCGATGAAAAGAGCGGCCTTCTCAAAGGGCTGGACCGAAAAAACCTGTATCTGCTCGAGTACGGCCGGTACGCGAAGAGCATGTCGATCGAGATCGTCGGGAAGTCGCGGATGACTGCGATCGAATACGCGAAAGCTTCGCTGCGTCACGCCCTTCCAATACGCATGTCTGCCGGGAAGAAGCACACCTTTGCAGACTCCGTCTTCAAAAACAAGGGCGATCTCGCTCTGCCTGACTTCGACGATGTCAAGTTGCGCGGCCAGAGCGGCGTCCTCAAGAAAGATGGATAACTCTCCGGGCGGAATAAAGATCTGAGCCGCATCAAAAAGCCGTAGATCTGCGCCGGGCATCAGGAAGTAAGCTCCGGGCATCAGAAACTTCTCGTAGTCGCCCTCTTTGAATAATAGTCCGCGACGATCCCGGGGGATGCGAGTTTGCAGTGGCATATTTACTCCTGTATGATTTCGATTTCGCTTCGACGGAGCGACGAGAGAATCCGACCTCCTCCCCACACATGACGGAGAACGACGTTAGCCGTCGGGCCTGCTCCGCCCGGCCGTGAGATACGCGGACCTCGGTCTGCACATCACATCGACCTTCCTGAGCAGGATGGACGGCATCGGCCGCACTGCGGGTCCTGTGCCGGGCGCCTCTTCCGTAGATTCGGCCGGAGGCCGGATTCCTCCGAATCCTTTTGCGAAGGGATCAGCTTCTCCTTTGAGCAGCCTGTCGCTCTACCCGCTGAGCTACCCGCCTTGCGACGGAGCAGGATTCGAACCTGCGACCTACAGGTTAGGTTGGGTGAGAGTCTGAATTATTCCGTCACCGAAATACGCGAAGGCAGCGCCAGGCGCATCGTCGTGTCGCTTGAAACACGGACTCCCGGATGATGTGTAAGTTGCCTGCCGGGGTCTGGCAAGTATTTTTTGCTGCTGACTGAAATCTCTTCAGGCCATACGAGCGCTTTATATTTCGCCGTTCAGATACTGCCTGCGCCGGCCTTCGGAGTACTTTTCAATCGCGTAGCGCAGCATCGTGCGCGGCATCTTCGTATAACGCGATGCCAGAAAATGCTCGGCGACACTCTGATCGCGATTCCCGATCTCACGCAGCATCCATCCGACCGCTTTATGGATCAGATCCTCTTTATCATGCAAAAGAAGATCTGCAAGGCGCAACGTATCATCGAAATCATTCCTGCGAATAAAATGAAACGTAGCCATGATGGAGATGCGGCGCTCCCAGAGCGATCGAGACTTTGCAAGCGTGTAAAGCGGTTTACGACTTTTTTCAAAAAGATAGGCGCCGACGATATGTTCGGCTGAAGAATCGACAAGATCCCAGTTATTGATATGGTCGGTACTCTTCAAATAGAGATCATAGATCTTCTTCTGCAAAGCAGCATCGCCCTTCTTATAAAGATGCACAAGCATGAAGAGGGCGCAGAGTCGATCCTCGTGGTACTGCGATTCAAGCAGTCCGATGACATCAGCAACCGCGGAATGCCTGAACTCCTTCGCCACGGCGCGTATCTGCGGTACGCGAATCCCGCGAAAGCGATCCCCCTCACCGTATTCGCCCGGGCCTGTCTTAAAGAACCTCTGTGAATGCCGGGCGATGGCCGGATCGCCCAGTGAGATCAGTCGGCTTTGAATATCTGTCACGGCCACAGACAACGCAATCGCTCTTTGCGATCAACGCATTTTCGACGGATTACTTGCATCCCCCTGACTTTCCGTCTTCGGCGATGAAGCAGGTTTTGCCGGCATCGCATTTCTGCGTTTCCTGCCATTTATAGTTTGAATACGAAGAGCAGAACATCACGCTGTTGTTCTCGCATTTCATCTTCGCATCCATCGCCGAGATCCCCTGACATCCTTCGTCGGACGTCGCCTTTGAATCGCCACCTTTACCGCATGCCACAAGAGAGAGCACGCTGAACACGAAAAGCACTGTAATTTTTTTCATGAGACACAGGAAGTCGGCATGAAAAAAACAGCAAGACTTTTTCTTGCGCAAAAAGTCGAGACGCTTTTCTCGTCTCGACCTGAGCGGCTGAAAGAGCCCGTCTTGAATGATCTGCGCGCAGTGGACGCCGTCATATTTTCACTTGACGAGCGTCATTCATACGCTTTGCTATTGCACAAAAATAGAGGTGTTCATGCAGACTCAAGCAAATCCGTATCAGGATGCGATCATGGAGACGATGCGCCAGCGCATTCGCTCCCTCTTTCTTCTCGAACAGGAACGCAGCGAAAAGCTCGTCGTTTTTATCAGGCTCGGCATCATGGCGCTCTATGCAGTCGGCGGCCTCGGAGTGCGCAAAGAGATCCCCGCCCATTCGCTTCAGGCGATTCTGATCGCCGCAAGTATCGGAACGGCTCTAAGCTTCGTCGTCTTCTTCTTATTGAAGAAGGGGCTTTTCACCGAGAAGCTCAAATACTACACGACGACGGCCGACATCGTGATCTTTCTCACGACGCTTTGGCAGTTCGGCACCTTTCGCACATTCAAGTCCGAGGCCTTCCTCGTGCTTTTTCTGTGGATCGCCATCGCCGCCATGCGCTTCTCGGTAAAGCTGACGATCTACGCCGGAACGCTTGCCTCGCTCGGATATATGTTGCTCATCGTTCTTGCGCTGTCGCTTGGAACGATCCACACCGGAACGGTGACAGAGCATTTCACTTCAGAGAAGGTCAGCCTCGGTAACCTCGGTCTTCGCGTTCTCTTCGTTACGGCGCTCTTTGTCGTCTCGGCCTATATAGCGAAAATCTATGAAGGACTGATCCTTCGCGCGGCCGAGAAGGAGATCGCCGCCGAACGCGAAGTCCAGGAAAAAGAAAAAGTAAAGGATACGTTCTCGCGCTATGTGACGCATCAGGTTGCCGAAAAGATCTTGCAGGAAGGCATCTCGATGAGCGGAGAGCGTCGTCGCGCCACCGTACTCTTCTGCGATATTCGCAATTTCACGCGCATGAGCGAGCATATGGAACCAGAAGAGGTCGTTTCTTTCCTGAACGAATATCTGACCGCGATGGTCGACGTCATCTTTGAATATGGGGGCACGCTCGATAAGTTCGTCGGTGATGAGATCATGGCCGTATTCGGCGCTCCCGTATCGACGGGCCGCGATGAAGAGAATGCGGTGCTCGCCGCACTGCGCATGAAAGAGCAGCTACGCGAACTGAACGAGCGCAGACAGAAGCAGGGTCACGCCGTAATTCAATTCGGCATCGGCATTCACACGGGAGAGGTCGTCGCCGGCAATATCGGTTCAGACAAACGCATGGAATATACCGTCATCGGTCAGGCGGTTAACATCGCCTCGCGCATCGAGGCGCTGAACAAGCATCTGTCGACCGACATCCTGATCACGCAGGAGACCTTCGACGCCGTATCTTCTATGATACGGGCGGAAAAGCAGCCTCCCGTTCAGGTAAAAGGAGTGGAAAAGCCCATCCAGACCTATCTCGTCAGAGATCTTGCCGAAGCGGGATGACCTTAAAGAGCCGGCTCTGGGACCGGCTCTTACCCGTCGGAATTCTCGACCGGCTGCACTTCAGAGATCAGCGTATCGTCGTAGTGCGTGCCTTTGTAAACATCAAGGATTTCGATGACAAGCAGCCGCGCCCATCTCAGATGCTCCGGCACTCCGGTAGCCGGCGCATCTGGAAGAGCGATGGTCTGCCAGCCGTTTGTGTCGGCCAGATCGACTTCCGTCGATGCCAGGTATTTGAGGCTGGAATATGCCATGCCCATCTGCGTCGCCCCGCCGCCATACGCCTGGAGAATCGTTAGCCGAACACGCTTCGGGCGATTGTTCCTCTTGAAAAGCTCGGTTGTCTTGCCGAACCCGATCCAGATGCGCGCCTGTTTTGCTGTGCCGACCGGAATCATAAGCAGCTCGCCGATGCCGGCCCCCGGCACTCCTTCAGACCAGGCCGTTTTTGTATCGTTATCCTGCGCCCTGTAGGCCGAGTACATGCAGGTCCAGGCGTCATAGCGCTCCGTCCCCACAAGAGGATCTTCGCGTTCCGCCTTTGTGAGAACGGGAGCCGCTCCTTCGGCTTTCAGATAGGAGGACGAAAACATCTCAGCGCCATATAAAAAGGCCCAGTGAAGGGATAAGGACGACGGGCCTCCGGAACGAAGCGACGAAAGCTGCCTTTTCAGTTCGGCATTCTGTTTCGTGCATGCGCTGCCTTCGTAGCCTTGCGCAAGTAATGAAGGGGCATGCAGAACAAAGAGCAGAAGAGAAACGATAAGTGCTGAGATTCGATTCATGCCATAATCTCCTTCGGCGAAGAATTTTTGTCAATGTTAAAATATGCTTTTCCAGGAATAAGAACTGTTTCGAGACGGCGCAGGCCCTGTGCCTTCACTCCACCTCGTAACATTCGCCGGCCTGCTTCAAACGAGCGACAGGCACGGCTAACTCGATGCTCTCAGAGTTCTTCACCTGCTTTGCACCTCCGTCGCCCGGTTCGCTTCGCATTCCTTCGAATCGCAGTTGAAGCTGGATGGAGTCGCCCTGTTCCCTCCACTGTCCGTCCGTAAACTCAAGCATGCCTGTCGCCCCGCTGATTGAGCCCTCGCCGCTTATCCTACCGCCTTCATCGAGTCGAATCCTGTAATATTTTGTATCGTGCGGACCGGGCGGAAGACGGCAGATCTTACTGCCCACGACCGAGCCTTCACCAGCGGCGGCAATACCGGCAAAGCCCGGTTGTGATCGCAGCCAGGCAAGATCGGCGTCGTTCAGATTCGCCTGCACCCATGCAGGATTCAAAGCAAGGGCCCTGTTCAACGCCTTGAGGGCCGGTCCTTCTTGCTTCAATAGGGAATAGGCGCAGGCCATATTGAAGTAACCCTTGTAATACTGCGAATCTCGAATCGTGGCATACTCAAAGTGACGGGCCGATTCTTCGTAGTTTCCCGTCTTATGGAATTCCATCGCCTTCGCGTTCAGTTGATCGGCGTTAAGCGAGGCCAGCTCGGCCGGAATCGTCGGTCTTGCCTGCTCTGGATCGGAAGGCTTGCATGCCGTCGTTATGAGAAGGGTCAGCAGCAGGATGGGTCTATAGAGCCATTTCATTTTGTTTTCTCCTTGATGCAGGTGCTATCGAGCGATGCAAATCGTTCTATAGCCGATGTAGCCGGGCCGGGGAACGGACGCTTCCTCTCCATAGTATTGCCGCACTTCTTCTTCCGTTGCCATGCGTTCCGCATACTGCTTGCAGAATTCAACTTCCATCGTTCTGATAACGTCAGAATAATAGGATTGTGTCAGATGCAGGCCGGCATCGGCGATGGCGTATTTGACTCCATTCTTCTCTTCAATGCCTGTCATCTTTGATTTATACTGGATGCCGTGAATCTGCAAACTGTTCGATATCACAAGCGATCGGAATACATCTGATTCACCATACTCCACCATGCAGTCCAGCCGCTGCTCATATTCCATAAGCATTACCGGATAGTCGGGCCACAGCTCACTCTCTCCTCGATAGGCGGCGAATATCGGTTTCCATTTCTCGATGTCATCGGCAAGCGCCGCGTTCAACCTTCTGAGTTCTTCGCCCGTCTGGAGCGTCAGACCCTGGCTGACCGTATGAAGCGTTCCATCACCGAGAGAGACGGTTATCTGCATGTCAGGCTTCTTCTCCATGATGAGAGGCGTCGTTTCGGGATCGGTGATAAGCATTCGAAGCCTTGGTTCGTAGGGCAAGGCTTGCCCGGACCGGAGATCCGATTCGCACGCATTCTTTGCTTTCAGGTAGTTATCAACGAGATAGTTCTTTCCCGACGCATTGAAATAGCGGTGAAGCGGATCGTTGAAAATGGCGGACGGATCAGCATCTCGCTTTTCGCGAATCTGCGCAATCAGTTCGTCATATGGAATCAAAGACTCTTCAGAAATCCAGCCGTTGTAAAAAAACCAGGATCGGTCCGTCTGGATTCGATACGCGGCCTGCAGGATCATGCCGCCGGGCAGCTTTCGAACGATTCTGTTTCCGCCGATCTCTTCATAAACAGCCGCTCCATCCGGGCGCACAACAAGCTTTTTATCGATCTTTTCAAGCCTTTCAATCGTGTCCGGATGAAAGACCCGGTTCTCAGCAAGTCGATCTGCGACCTGTAAACAATCGCGAAGATGAACGCTAACCTGTCTGCCTGGAGCCATATTGAACTGGCCATCCCTCGTCAGGGCGTAAGCGGCGCCGCCATCCTCCAGAAGCCATGTCATGCCTCCATCCTTAAATCCAATGTATGCTCCGCCGTTCATAAGATCCTGACCGCTGTCATAACTCAGAATGGGCGAGGAAAACAGGCGAGAGAGCGTAACGATGGTTTTAATATCCATCGAACCGTCCAATGTGCTTCCAGCTACCGTAAACCTCGGACCGAAAAGCGCAGACGATGGCAGCTGCAGCGTGACGCCAGTAATACCTGATGGGCGGCATTCGCTGCTCTTCGAGACGCGAAGCAAACTCCAGCGCTTGATCGTCACCGTCCGACCATCCGTGTCAAAGGTCAGATGCGTTCGAAAATTTGACGTGTCATCCGCGCCCATTAATGGCGGCCACGTATAACGCCTGAGCGGATCGTACGAGGATTCAGAGGCGGCATCTTTCAGTGAAAGACCCTCTATCAAGGCATCCTGCAACTCCAGGGTTCTGTGACTCCAGCCGGACCAGAGCGATGCGACGAACAGCAGCGCCGATATCGACCATACTGCCACGGGAAGTTTTTTAAGAGGGGGCGTTTGCCCTGTAGATTGCCGCAAGACCTGGAGCATAGAAAGCAGCATAGCCGTCATAAAGAGCAGCCAGTAGGAAAGGTAGCCGTTCAGAAGGATCCAGACATCGGGCAGGGCCGTATCGACGGCAATGGAGATCACAAGAGCGAACAGTGCTCCGATCAGCACAATAAAGACGCCGAACTGCCCGGAAAGGGAAACTCCGGCGGACATATCCATGCGCATACGGTTAACGGTGATTACAATGACGGCCAGGCTTCCCGTTGCGATAAACGGAAAGGCATAATAGGATACCGGCAGATACAGAGAAAGCAGCGCCGTCAGGAGCAATCCGAACGCAGTAGCTTCGGCGATGCGGGGCGGCCTTTGTTCTTGACGCTTGAAAAAAAAGCCTGGCACGATGCCGAACGGAAAGAGCAGCGGCACGAGATTGATGAGATCGAACGCCCCGATACCCAGCGTGCTCACGTCGACGACGCGGTGAGGCAGTATTCCCGAGAACGCCTCTTGCAGCTCGATCAGCGAAATACGCATAGGAATAGATAAGAGCATGCCCATCATCAAGTAGGCCCAGGTGAAGCCGTTCCCACCGCGATCCTTAAAGGATCTGAGATTCCTGCCAGCCTCGAAAAGCAGCGCTGAAGCGGTGACGGCAAAGAGTAGCGGAAACGGAACGATCAGCGCCGTTAGCGGAAAGGCGACGAGGTTGTGCAGCAACGTCAATCCGAGAACAAGACAGTAGATGACGGCAGGGATCTCGCCGTTGTTCCAACGCCAGAGCAGACCGAGGCCCTCGCCCGCGGCCTCTCGTTTGCGGATAACGTAGCGACCGTACGATGCAAGAAAAAACAATCCCAGGCTAATAATACTAGCACGAGACAGGAGCAGCATCATATCGCGTTCTTTCCAACCCACGCCCGTGGAAAGAGAAGCGGCAAAGGCCAGCAGAAAAAGAAGCGGAAACACATAAGCGTGCTTTCCGAATTTCACCAATCCTGCCTTCAGAGCGGACGATAGATTGATCCGTCGTAATAGACAGAGCAGGCCGGATATCAGCCCCATAAGCGAGAAGAAGGCCATCACTGGCAATAATTCCGGCAGAAGTAGATCTCTGTGCCACAGAGCTGCCAGCGGCAGCAGAATGAGAAAGCTATGAAATGCAAGATAGGCGCAAAGGGATCCCTTTACTCGATCACGCGACTCTGTTGTATCGTTCATTCTGTTAACTACTCCTTAGAATCAGATTTCCAATCCCACTACCTTTCAGGTTGCCATCGTATTCGGCCTGTCATGTCAATCAGAGCCCATTGGCCTTCCTTTAGCTTTACTCGAGCATAACCGTTCATAAAAGGTCCGGCAGAGCTGAACTGAGCCGGGATTACGACTCTGTCTGTGGAGCAGGACTTGTAGCCGTATAGCGGCTGCATCCCGCCGGTAGACCATTCATATAGATCCTGAGAACAACCCTGCTTTTCAGAGTAATCATTCACGCGGCCCTTCTTCTCCATATGAACGCTAAATCGAGAATACATATTCCACTTGCAGACCCATGAACCCAGTGTGGGCTCAATGGTCACTTCCGTGCAGGCCGTAAAATGGCCTTCTCTGACGTCTGAAGGGTAATAGAAATCGCCCGATCTTGTCCCGCCAGAGCGTTCCAGAAGGATGTGCCTTTCCCTGATATGATCCCCGGGGGTGTCATCCGGAACGGTAATAACGGCGTAATTTTCGTGAAAGTGCCGTCCGATAATCGCATCGCGGGGCGCCCGGACCATAACTCGTCCTTCGGCGTCGATGTAGCGAATCCCCTCGCATCTCTCAGCAGCATAGCGACCGCATCCTCTCGTACCGGATTGAATCGGAAAAAGGCCCTCCTGAAAATGCAGCTGTCTGTGGTCGTCAAAGGCCGGCCAGACTCCGGGCAAATCGATAATCCTGCCGTTGCGATGGACGATAAGAATATGCCTGTCACTATCCACTCCCGCGCTTTTTACCAGCACGGCCACGCCATTGTAAAAGCCAGCTGAACGCCACGCGCCTTTGAATTCCAGGTACGTGCGACCGTCAGCATCTATAAACCGACTTACCATTCCGTTGTCGGCAAGATAAGCGTCCATCGGGGCCCCTCTATCCGCTCGCAAACCGATAAAGGCAAATCCCTCGCGAAAGGGCGTATAAATATATTCATAACCGATCTGACTGGAAATGCGATGGTAGCCATGGTCTTCAAAGTGAATTCGCGCCTTTCCGTTACGATCCACATAATGAATGGAGCGATGACCGGTGCCATTGAAATCCATGTCCATGAGTAAGGCCAGGCCGCTCATAGCATCGTAGGAAGAGAGATCCGGAAAAAAGGGCGATCGAATGGAGATCGCGGTCTGTATTGCCGCTTCCCTGCGCACGGAGTAAACAACAAGCTTGCCGTTCTGATTTAACCCAAAATGCTCCGGGAAGGTGTCCTCACTCGGCGGATAACTACTCGCAAGACCTCCACCGAAGATCCAGCCAGATCGCCCGTCTGTAAGCGCCACCTCTATCCAGTGTTCATCGAATGGCTGGCCGCGCAGCTCAATCCGGTTTGTGTTTGCAGAAAGGCGGCCTGTAGGCCTCACCTCACTTCCCTCTTTCAGGTGCGTGATGACAGCCGCGCCTGGAGCGGGAAAGCCGCGAACAGCCAGTTGATCGACAATCACATAGAGCCTGGGAGCCAGGCTTTTGTTCGGCAGCTCTGGATAACTTCGGCATGACAGTAGAAAAAGCGAGATCGCTGCAAGCAGAGCTATTGCAGCTCGATCCATCAAGATAGCCTGTAGAGACGTGCTCATCGACTTCACTTTGTTTTCTCCGGCTCCAGAATCTCAAACGACTTATGCGTGTGATTCGCGATATGGACGCCTTTTCTTCGGAAGGAATCAAAGCGATAGTCAAGCTGTTCCTGCGAAAAGCCCACACAATCGGGCGGAGTCGTGCCCGTCGCCGTGATGGTCAGACTGTCATCGGCGATCGCCCAGCGTCCGTTTGAGATGTTGTAGCCGCATTCAAATCCGGTGCAATGTAGATTCTCCGCAGAGACGCTTCCGTCGGCATGTAGCTTCCAGGAATAGGCCGTGCAGGTGCCGTTCATCGTTCCCGTATCTTCGTAGACAAAGGTTATACTCTCGCCGTTCCGAAAGACCTCATGCAGATCGATCTTTCGCTCTTCTGAGACCGCATCGGATAGAAAGCCGCCGAATGCCCAGCCCGTTGCATCGAGAAAACGAATCTTCGTCCAGCGGCCCTTCTTGCCGGCAATCTCTGTTTCGTCGCCTGTTTGCTCGACCATCTCGACCAGGGCACGATTGGGAACAAGGGCGAGCACCCTGGCGTTCGCATCGGGGGCCTCGCGCATCTTCAGGCCTCCTTCGGCAGTGACCGCCATCCCGGCATTACCGGGCCGGCCACATCCTACGGATATAAAGAGCAGAAGCATGACGCCTGTGAAGTATGTCCATCGACGTCTCGAATTCATGTCGTTTCTGGCAGTCATTGTTTTCTCCTTGATGCAGGACCGAATAAAGCAGATCCTCAAATCTGCCTCTCTGTCAGCATATGCCTGACATTGTCAATAGATTTATTCAGAAATCTACTTGATCACAGGACTTCCGTCAATTCCGCCTTTGCAGAAGAGAGGCTCGGCCGACGGATCGAAGAAGCAGGTCCACGTTTCATTTACAGGTTGCTCGCCCGCAAACACAACGCTACCACGGAATCGAAAGAGGGAGCCATCCTGGGTAACTTCGTCGACTGAGCATCCCTCGGCATACTGGTTTGTGCAATAAAGATCGTTGTCTTCTGCGAAAATCCTCCAGGACGAGTCGGTTGGGTGCAGGGAAAGAGTCAGCGCTGGAAATTGCAAAAGCAGGGCTCGAATTGCCGGCGATGCAGCCGGCTTGCTTGCGCTCAAATAGCCGCCGAATACCCAGCCTTCTTTATCGCCGTAGCGCACCTGTTTCCAGGGCGCCGTGATGCCGTTGATCGTTTCATTCTCTGCCGATACCGAAAGCACTTCGACCTCGGCTCCGAATTTCAGAACCTCCAGGGTCGATCCTTTTTGAGAAGGCTCTGCTCTCAGGCGCAGCTCCGTTGCAGAAACATACTCATTCGGCCTTGCGGCAGGCTCGCAGCCGACTATGAAAATCAGAGTTAACAATACAGGTACGATCAGCGATCGTTCAATTCCAGCACATTTCAACATCTATGGGAACCCCTCTACAGGCTATGGCAATGACTGCAATACCTGTTGGTTTTTGAGAGCAGACTTCTGACGCTAAGCATCAGAAGTCCGACGCCGCCGCAACCTGTATATATTCAATCAATTCATTAAGCGCTCAAGGAAGCTACAGTTTCCCGGAATCCCTTCTACTTCAAACTGAACGGCCGGGTCATCGGCGAGCATATCGGCAGGACGAAACGAGAGAGTAAAGACCGTACTGCCGTACTCGCTGAAGCAAACCTCGTCCACATTACCCATGCAGGTATTATAGGCCACAAGGCGAAACTCCGACGCCTGTGGCTTGTACCACTCCACGGAAATCGGACCGGGTAACTCTTCGCATGCATAGAAGTAGTCCGATACGCCGAACGACCGGTCGACGAATCCGCCTTTCCAATCGGACTCACGCGTCAACGATGGATGACGACTGACGACGGCATGGGCGATCCAGAAGCCCTGAGGCTGCATCATATCCAGTTTGTAGACCATCTTGCCCTTTTCTTTATTATAACCGCCTTGAAAGTTACGAATTGCGATCTTAATAAGATCACGCTTGTATTCTTTGAGGCTCTTGCCGTCAAGATAGGTGCGCATCTCTGCCGCCACAGTCGGAGCGGTCACGGCATGCTGAGAAATTGCCGGTCCGCCTCGCAGTAGATAATCGGGCATTCTCATCGGCTTCAGCACCAGTTCAGAGTCAGGCATCTCTATCGTAAAATACAGGGAGTCATACTCGGCGACGGCCTTGATATTGTTTACCGGAGCATCGGGCTCGACAGGTTCAGTGCCGCTTGCAGGCTTCCGTTCGAGAAGGATCGCTTCTGTCAGTTTTCCGTCAAGGGTCAGAACCGTGTACGAACGACCCGTACACGTTGAGCATCGTTTTGCGAAACCAAATGCGCGGCCCTCAATGCCAGGATCATAGCCGCCCTCCTCTTTGAAGACCGACTGCAGAATCTCACGCTTCACTTCGAGCGGCTGGCGGTTAAAACTCTGAGCAAGGCCGGACCAGCTTGATTCACTGAAAGGAAAATCCTCAACAGCTCGCGAAATGTTGGATTGGGCTCCGGGGAGCAATAAAGCGGATAACTCATCATTCAGGATCTGCTTCCCTCGGTAAGCAGCGTAAACGGCCTGCACTCCGGCATATCGCGGCGAATCGGTCAGGTCGCTATGAAACGTGATCAGATCAAGAATGAGTTCAAGCTTCTGCGACGTTTCGGGACGATGCTGGAACCAGAGAACGAAGAAATCTCGATGCATCGTCTCTTTCGAGATCTTCGATGGATCGGCCAGGCGTCGCTCCAGAAAGCCGCGGGTGTTTCGCGCCCGCTCCGCTTCTTCGGCGGATTTCACAAGCCATACTCGCTTCTCTTCAAGGTCTTCGGAATAGACCAGATCGCCCGAAGCCTCGCCCTCGTAGACCACATCAGCGGGAACAAACACATTCTCGCTTCCCTGACAGAGCGCCTGACTTGCAGCGTCACAGAGAATACGATAGTATTTACGATGACCGTACTCTTCGTTGATCTCCTGAACGCCGTCAAAGGTCAGCCATGCCTCGTTGGCAACCGGTACAAGGTTAGCCCCCTCTGCCGGCTGCCGGTAATCTCGAACGGCCGAAATCTTCGCGTTGTGCGAAAGCAGGACGCCATGAGCGATCTGCTCGAACGGTCGAAAGAAGCTGCGCGGCTGCGACAGTGAGACGGCAATCAGCGCAATACCGACGGCTAACGCCGCCCCGGCCGATATCTGCTGAAGCCGATGGGACCAGGCACGAGCCGCAAGCACAGACACGATCAGATAGAGCGCCACACCGAAAAGAAAGGCGCCGGCAGGAGGCATCAGGGCAGAGATCCACCCTACTCCGCGAATCCATTCTCCACGGTATAAATCCGCCGCCGTAAGACCGCCGATGACGAGCAAATGCAGCAACAGATTTCGGATCAGCGACGGCTTCGTTTTTACCGCTAAAAGCTCGATCAGAGAAATGCCGAAACCGAATGAGGCAAAGATCAGGGCAAAACCCGTTGCATAAGGACTGCTTTGCTTCAACGCAATGTCGGCGATGATGACCGTTGCCACCGCGCTCAGGAAGGCGCCCAGCCTCAAAGCTTCAGAACTGCGAACAAAAAGGAAAAAGAAGCCGATCGCGATAAGAGGCGGCGGAAGCACAACGGCTATCTGCTTCACATCGTCCTGATTGGCTATTGTTCCGTACACTGCGAGCAGGGTAAGGCCGATGACTGGCAGGATCACGGCAGCTGCGTTTAAAAGAAGCCACCAACGATTCATCTTCGTCTGCTCCGGTTTGAAAGCCTGCAAGATCGCGTCGATGGCGGGAATCATGAGGGTGCAGACCAGCAGATGCACTCCGCCGACCTGCCCGATGCTCGCAGATACGGGCACAGTCATGGCAACGCCGGCAAGTATCATTAGATGATTCATTACATTGGCTGCGATCCTATCCTGAAAGGCAACGCGCAGGGCCAGAGCGGCAAGAAGAGCCGGCACCGGCAATACGATCGTCCAGACAGGCTCCAATCCCATCCGAAGAAGAAACGGCAACGCCATTAAAACAAAGGGAACAGGCAAGAGAGCAAGACGCAGCAATCCGGAGAGAACCGGACTCTTCAGCTTAAAGGAGTACCAGAGCAGGAGCGGCAAAGAGAGCCAGACAGCGGCCAACAAAAACAGTATCATAGTCAAATCTCCAGAATGAAAAATATCAGCATTTTGAACGCACTACCTCAATCGACTATGGCCACACACCGCGGATCATGTGCCCTGGCCTGAACAAGCCTCAGACCGTAATCCCTGTACTCGATGCCCCTGTATTCGCATCGAAATCGAACCGATTTCTGTGCCGTAGCATCTCCTTCAACGGGAGGGTTATAGTCCATCTCAGTCGTCTCGACATCGACAATAAGACGTCCGCCTTTCACCTGCCAGTTATAGGTAGTGGGCAGGCAGCCGATGTAGCATGTCATGGAGTCGAAACCCTGCCTTCCGCTTTTGCCTCCGGGCAGAAGCCGGGCCGAGACCGACGGAGCCGGGTTATCGGCGTCATACAGTAAGATGCTTAACCTGCGAAAGGCCAGTCGCTTTTCAAGAGGGATTGACGTATCGAGCATTCTACGGCGCAGGTCTTCTTCGGTCTCGCTACAGGGTCTTAAGAAGCCGCTGAAGAGAAAACCCGACTCATCGATACAGTTAAGCGCGCAGACCTTATTCTCGATCTTCATCCAGCGGCCCTCTTTGCCGCCAATGACAAGAGGCGCCGATACGGGCTCCGCCTTAAAGATGCGATGCCCGTAGTAATACTCTCGTAAAACCGGGGCGTCCGTCGAAGGCTCGGCGCGCAACCTGACGGCATCACCGGCAATGCAGAGCTGCTCGTCGGCGAAGAGCGAGGTCGCAGAGAGAATGAATAACACAATAGAGCCAGCGCTTTTTTTCAGCATACGATCCTCCCGTGAAAAGGCTGCAATAAAAAGAACGAAATATCTATATCGACGCTATCACAAATTCTCCAGATGAATAACCTCTGAATCACAATAAACACGCTGACATGCATTAGATATTACCGGAAAATCGAGTTTCTGCACTGGCCGCAGGAGATGAATTCCTGCTCCGGAATCAGCGTGCCCTTCGAAAGCTTAAACCTGGACTCCTGTGTTGACGGCCCGAGGTGAATGGCACTACCGGCAACACTGTAATCGCCGAGAGTCTCCATGTAGCCTTCGCACTCATTCGAAGATATCCTGACCTTCGTCTCTGAGATAAACGTCAGGGATACACTAGAGTCCGCATCGCATACAAACTTGCGACCGATGAGAGTCGACTTATCAATGCCATCAACAGGCTTGCGGCCAATATAGCGAGCGTACCGGCCGCATAAAGCCTCGAAGCCATCACATTCGCAGAATGAAAACGTCTCACTCTCATTCATCTGGGATGTTTTCTTGGGGCCGATCGGGTAACCTACATCGCCTTCCTGTGTCTCCTTCTGCACCCAGGCGACGACCACGCTCTCTTCGCTATCATTGACGTCGTACGTACCCGAGACTTCACTGCGAAAGTTACCGTGTGCATCGCCGACATCCTTTACACCTTTCACGCGGAAACCGGCTTCAAAGATCAGTGTTGTTGCTGCAAAGGTGCGGGGCGTACAACTCTCCGCCGTCTCCGTCTCCACGAAAGTGCTGCCCGCCAGATCTCTGCCGCGCTTTGCTTGACTCAAGAATCCGCCGAACACCCAGCCTTCTTTTCCCTGATACTTTACCTTCGTCCACCGGCCCGTCTTTCCGCTAATCTCGATCTGAGGCTCCACTATCTCAAGCACCGCCACCTGTGAGCCGTTCGGTATCGTCAGAATGACGGCAGCGCCCGTATCGGCCGAGCTTCGCATTCTCAGACCGGCACCTGCATCGACATACATGACAGACTCGGACTTCGTCGCATCGTTACCCCCTTTCGAGCATGCGGCGATCATCACAGCCAGCAGAACCAATACGCCAATCTTTTTCATTTTCATTTTTGTCGCTGCCTCAAACAAACCTCGAAATGTCGAAACGGCCGACGCTGAGGCCGGCCCGTAACATATCAATCGATCCTGTATCCCCACATACGACGGGATTGCCACTTCTTCATGTAATCGACCGTTTCGGCAAAGGGTACTGCATCTACGGCTCCTTTCGATGTCATGTAGTCCACAAGCTCCTTCTTCTCGTTCTTTTGAGCGAGAAGTACCGGCGTGCTGACGGGAGTTTTACCCGAGGTCATGCTTTTCATGGCGGCAAAGGGATTGATATTCGCAAGACTCATCGGGAAAGGAACGTCGCCAAGATTGCCGCGAAACAGGGAATTGATGTCGGCCTTGTTTTTTAAGAGAAGATCTACGACGGCCTTCTGGCCCTGATAAGCGGCCACATGCATCGGCGTCCATCCCCAGATATTGATGTAACGCCCATAGGCGTCTACGGAACCGCCGAGCTTGATATACTCCTCGATTGCAGCCGTATCGCCCTTACCGGCGGCGGCCCATACGTCGATTCTCCAGTCGGCCATATCATAAGCGGTGAGCATATCTTTGTTGAGGATGCGCGGATCGGCCTTTGCCTGGATCAAAAGATCGTATACAGGCCGCTGGCTGCGGGCGAGATGGAGCGGCGTATTGCCGAAGCTATTCTGCGCATTGGTACTTGCGCCTTTTCCGGTCAGGGCCTTAACCGTCGCCTCGGACTGACGAAGCACGGCAAAATGAAGGGCCGTATTCTGATTCAACGACTCGACTGGCTTTGTGTTTGCGCCTGCATTCAGCAATGCCGTTGCCATGCGGTCAAAGGGCAGCTGCAGGCCATTCAATTTGCGGATGTTCTCCATCCCCTTATCGCTTTCTTTTTCGTATTCCTGGACCATCTTCGCCAGTTCGGCAGCGTCGCCGGCAGATCGGCCGAACTCGACCTCCTTTCTCTTCTCTGCGATCTTATCGGACTGCTTCTTCAGTTTGCGGTCCAGCTCGATAAAGTCGCCGCCGACAGCCTGTAACAGAGGAGTGATACCGTCGTTATCGACAGCGTTCACATCGACGCCGTTCTTGATCAAGAAGAGCGCAGCGTTAAGCCGATCCTCATAGAGCTTGCGAATCTTATCGTTAGATCCGACCATCTCAGGCGGACTGACGGCAGCATGCAGAAGCGTGCGGCCCTTTTCGTCTTTATATTTGAGATCGTATTTCTGCTGAAGAAGAAACTCGAGAAAGGCAATGCTTCCCCAGCGGGCGGCCGTCAAGCCGACAAATTTCTGATCTTCGATCTTCTCGCCCTTCGCAAGGGCCTGCTTCGCCATCTCGACGTCGTTGTTCACCGCCGCCTTTTCAAGCATGGTGCTACACGAGGCAAAAAGCGAAACGAAGACAAGCAGTGTGCAAACAATTAAATTGCGCATGGTCGTTCGAGCTCCTGTCAACATTTTTCTGGAGCCCTTATATCATAGGCGAAGGCCGATCGTCGACCGGAATCATGATTTCGGACCTGTTGATTGTGTCGAAGCAACGCAAGTTTCTGATCGTAATCAGATAGCTCTCGTCTCGCGAATAAAAAAGCAGGACGGCCGTCGGCTCATCCTGCTTCGCGCAAGCACTTGTGGCTTCTCTTTCTGGCTTTTATACGGAAGCCCTATATGTCAGCGGACGAAAGCTGTTCCAAGAATCTCAAAGTCCGACCTTCAGCTCAAGACCGATGCGCTGCTCGCGATCGGTGCTGGCCGGATTCGCTCCAAGCGGATTAGATGTGTCCATGATATACGGCAGGAAGTTGCCCGTCACCATGGCCATAAGCGGCATTACATTCGGATTCTTAACGGTCGATTCATCGACCTTCGACTGAATCTGCGAGATGCCATAAGAAAGACGCAGTCCCATTTTATCGCTGAACGCATGCGAGAATCCAACCTCGGCAAGAAAGCCGCTGCGAGTCAGCTTCGTGTCGCCTTTGAAAGTCGTCTTGCTGGGCATCGCCGGCGCAGTGGGGATGATGGTAGTCAGCGACATGGCGTCATGCTTGTATTTGCCCAGACCCTTTCCATAGACGCCCGTTGCAGCTACGTCAAGCGCCGTATTCGTCGTAACTCCGTATTTATAGCTGAGTCCGCCCAGCAGCTCAAGAGCATGCTCCTGATAGTTCAGCCTGTGATCGTTCGGAAAGCTAAGCCCGAGTGGTACGGTGATCGTCCCGCCGGGATTGGCGACAACCGTCATACTCTGCATCACAAGGCTATCTGAAAGCTTGAGATCATCGGAACGCAGCCGTCCGCCCAGACGAATTCCCAGTTTCTGCAAGGCCACTCCGCCGCTTCGAAAGGCATAGATGTCAGCCGTATAACCAAGACTCGCCTTCTGCAGCTTATTCGACGAAAAAGAGAGGATGTTGCCTGAGGTGATCGCCGTCGAGTTGCCGCCGTACGCAAAGCTCGAATAATCCTGAGAGACGATCTCGCTTTTCGAAGCGGAGAGATCGGCGAAGTCGAAACTTAACTTCCAGCCCCAGTTAAAGGCTTCATTGGAAAGACCGAGCGAAATGCCGGGGCCTGAGTAGCGCGGATTGGCCGTTACCGATTGAAAAACAAGGCCGCCATAGGCCATGTCGTTGATGTCTCGCGCCCCTTCCATTCCGAGGGCGTTCCCTGCCGTTGACGACTCACCCGATACATGTTGCAGGCTGATGTTAAATGACTTTCCGTCCCGCGCGGCCAGTGGCGCCGCCGCTGCGACCAGAGTCGCGGCAATAACGTAGCGCAATTTCATAAATGTCTCCCTTGCGTTATTCAAAATTGTCTTGATCATCGAGATCAGATCGAGCGAACTCTACCATGCAAACTTTGAGAAGTCGACCTGAATCATGATTTCATACTTCTGGCAGCATATTCAGACGGAAAGTTCATTTTTTCCGTCTGAATTCGCCGGGATTCACTCCCGTATATTTGCGAAAGGCCTCATAAAAAACGGACTTTGAATTAAATCCTGCGTCAAACGCCGATGCGAGCATGCTACTCTCGGGCTGCTCCTCCCACAGTCGCAATATATGCCGGATGCGGTAGCTGTTAACGTAATCGTTAACTCTCAGCCCCGTTTCTCTGTTGATCATCTCGGAAACCTGGTCCGGCCTCAGCTCCAGCATCTGAGCAAGGCGTTGAAGATTCAGGTCTTCATCGCAGTAGAGTCTTTCCTCTTCCATGAGCCGGCGCAGCTCTTCCATCTTCTCGCCTGTATTGACGTTATTCAGGCGCTTCCTCTGTCGCTCCGATTCTGAGATCTTTGCTTCGCCGTTCCCCCGGGAATCCCGTGCAAGTCCACTCGGTTCATCGGACCTGTGCGCGAAGACGCGATCGACGATAGCCAGACTGAAGGCGACCATGTCGAGTGCCGTTCCGATCTGAATGGCGTTACGCGATAACACGGGATCGAGATAAACGCCGAACGCAAAGAGATTGAAGGTGAGGATGGCACAGAAGAGAACGGCCCATCCGAGCACAAAAAAACGAAAGTCATTGCGCCGCTTCACCCACTGCCAGACTGCGAGTCCCGGGAAGAGAAGAACAAGCGGCAACACAGTCAGATGCGTCATTGGATCTGAAATCGAAACGGGTATAAACCAGACAAGAATCATCTGCAGCGTCAGGACTCCAAGCAATATCTGGATAACCCTGCTCCAGAGCGGAGAGTTATGCGAAAGCCGTAGAAAGCGTAGCGAAAAGACGGCCAGCCCTGAAAAGTTCAAGAGGCCGGCGAAAACAAGCAGCTGATTCAACCACTCTCCGCCCTGCGGGGACAGATGCTGCCTGAAGAGTCCGGTATACACGAACTGATAGAGCGCGGTCACAACGAGGTAGAACGAATAGAAAACAAAATCCGTTTCGCGCGTTCGCATGGCGGCCGCGACATTCAGTACAAGCATGAGGGCGAGAAAGGCAAAATACGTTACCTGAAAATCGCGAAACGTTCGCGTAACTTCGGCCATTCTCTCGCGGCTGCGCACGATGGGTTCAATGAAGTGTGCGGACTCCGAGGCGAAGCGCATGAGCAGAACGATCGACTCGCCCTCCTGCAAGCGAAATGAAAAGGCCGGCCGCGGATGATGCGGTAGTGCCGCTCCGTCGAGAACGGGCAGGATGTCGCCATCATACTGATGCTCCGCAACGCGTCCCGAGCGCATGACGTAGAAATCAATCCGATCTACATAGGCGACCGGATTCTCGACAAAGAACCGACGACGCTTGCCGGCGTTTGTCAGATCGATTCGAACCCAGTAGACGCTTTTCGAGAATCCAGGAACATAGGGATTCGCCTGCTTCTGCCAGCCTTCGCGCTTCGAGAATACATCCTCTGCGGTAAGCTTTCCGGATTCATCGACAAGAACGTCTATTCGGTCGGGACGCCACTCCTGATTTGATATCTTTTCGCTATCGAGATTGAGTCGCACATCGACCGCGAAAAGCGGATTCATGAGGCCCGAAAATGGCAAAAATAGGGCCAGCGACCATCTGATCCAAAAAACGTGTTCGAGCATGCAGCTTCACCAGAATCCCATTTCCGGCCGATGCCAGTTCGATCGAATAATCACGACGATGCACGAAGTCAAGCTCGTGTGGAGCAAGAGCAAAATCTCTTGAGCCGAGCAAATGGAGTCATATTATGGAAGGATGAAAAGATTCACGATTCGTTCTCTGCTCTTCTGTGCTTTTCTATCGCAAGGCCTTCTATCGACAGGTGTTCTCTTTGCCGCTCCGTTGCCCGAATTCGGGGGTGTGATCACCGATACGGCATCGATGCTTCCAGAAGCAGACAAAACCCGCATTGCCACGAAGATCCGCGAGCTGCGCGAGCGCAAAGGATCGCAGATCTTCGTCGTCACGATTCCCACGCTTGATGACGAAACGATTGAGGATTACTCGCAGCGTCTCTTCGAGGCATGGCGTCCCGGCCGCAAAGAGGTCGACGACGGAGTGCTTTTCGTCATCGCCAGGAACGATCGCAAGATGCGCATTCATACGGGTTACGGGCTCGAAGGGGCCATCCCCGACGCCTTTGCAAAGCAGATCCTCGCCGATACGGTACGCCCTCTTTTCAAAGAAGAAAGATACGCTGAAGGCATCGAGGCCGGCGTCGATCGCCTGATCGGTGTGATCGACGGCGAAGAGCTGCCGCCTGCCGATGTCAGCGAAGAAGAGCCGGAATCCTCGGTTTCGATCGTCTGGATCGTTCTCGGTCTGCTCAATATTCCCGGCATTTTCAGGTCTCTTCGTTCAAGAAAAGAGGGCGACCGCATCGCCGGGAAATGGTTGCTCGGGTTAACCGCCGCCCTGTGGCTGCCTTCCTTTCCCGTCATGCTACTCGGGTGGGAGCTTCCACACTTCTGGCTCACCCTGTATGTCGTCGTCTGTCTCTTTCTTATAGCGGGAAACATCATGGTTTTTATTGCAAGCTTCGCCCTGGGCTCCGGATCGAGCTCCTATAGCAGCAGCTCTTCATCGAGCTCGTCGTCCGACTATTCGTCGAGCTACGATTCAAGTTCTTCGTATGATTCGTCCTCGAGTTATGACTCCTCGTCAAGCTACGATTCGTCTTCAAGCTCTGACTCAAGCTCCTCTGACTCAGGCGGTGGAGGGGACTCCGGAGGAGGAGGCGCAAGCTCGGACTGGTAGCGATCTTCCTGTCAAGATCTGTTTTCTTCTTGCCACATCAGTAAACGGATGGTACACGTTCACACTATCTAAAATGCCTTTCAGGAGCGACAGCCATGACGACGATGAGACGACCGGCGCCTTACGCCGACAGAATAAAAAAGAAACTTATGTATCTGTGCTACGTCCTCGTCGCACTGTCTTTACTACTGCCCCTTTCCCTATCTGCAGAAACTGAGGCCGAGGTTCACGCCGCCTACAAAGCTTCGGCAGAGGCAGAGAAGCCTGCCGTTCTCGATCGCCTGGATGCGATCGTCAGCAACGCCTCCGTGGTTTTCCTGAAAGACGTTCTGGCGAACGGCGAAACGTCCGCACTGCGTTCGCGAGCGGCGCAGCTGCTCGGCAAACTGAAGCAGGGCCGCGTCGAGTTGCAGAACGCCTTTGACAACGACGACCGGTATGTGCGCACGGCGACGATGCAATCGCTTGCCACGATCGGCGATCCGATGAGTTATCCGTGGTTCGTGAAAGGCTTCGGCGACACAAAGAATCCCGACGTTCGACTGGCCGCTCTAAAGGGTCTGTCGCTGACGGGCAAACCCAACGATGCGGCGAAGTTTCGCGAAGCTCTGAACTGGGGCATCGTCGATGCGACCGTTTATGCCATCGAAGGCTTTGGAACGATCGGCGCTCGCAACGAATGGAACAACATCCGTCGCTACTGTGAAGATTCCAACCCTTCTCTCGTCGCCGCATGTCTTCGCTCGGCGGGACGACTGCGCAATCCGGAATCGGTCTCCATCCTCGAAGCTCGCATCCTTGATCAGAATCAGGAGATTGCGGCGGCCGCTATCGAAGCCATCGGCAACTTCGGAGGGCAGACGACGATTCAAACGCTCATTCGCGTCAAGAAGGCGAATCCGTCACATCCTCTTCTTTCGCGCATCCATGATGTACTAAAGAAGAACAAGGCAGGTAAACAATACGCCGTGCTGTCTACATCGTTGAACTTCAGACAGCAGCCGAATGAGCAGGCCGCTTCACACGGCATACTCGGCGAAAACGAAGTCGTGGAAGTACTGGAACGCGGTAAGCGCAAATACACGTATCTCTCTTCGACAGGTCAGGAATACGAAGACTTCTGGTATAAGGTGAAGGATTTCAAGGGTCGCACCGGCTACGTCTACGGCGCCTTCGTTACGCTCGTCGATACGCAGAACTAATAAACTCGGGCCGGCGCTTTGAATTCAGGGGCCGGCCTTCAAACACACAGATAAGGAGATCACCGATGATAAACAAAACGACCGCAAAGCAAAGAACGCTGCTTGCTCTGCTTTCCGCTCTCATATTTGCCGCTCAGTGCGGCAAAAAAGAGGCGGATGCGCCGCAGGCCGATGCCGATCTGCGCTATGCGCGTTATGCGATCGCTCTCTATTCAAAAGCGGGCAGCACTGCAAAGGGCGATTATGTAACGACGCTCACGAAAACCGAGAAGGTCGAGGTCGAAGATAAGGCTAACGTCGACGGTCCGAAGGGTCCCGTTGCTTATATCAAGGTTCGCGCCGCCGGCGATAAGGTCGGCTTCGCAGAAGAGCGTCACTTCGCCACCGAGGTTGCCGTCGTTCTCAGCGACTCGCCGAAGCTTCTACAGCGTCCCGTCGTCACAGCCGGTAAAGGATTCAACGCTGATGCGCTCAAGCAGGGAACGATCGCTTTTATCGAAGGTCGCTCCGAAGAGGCCGAGACCTGGTTTGAGATATCGGGAACAGCTGCCTCCGGTCACTTTCGAGGCTGGATTCGCGCCAGCGAGGTTTCGCGTGACTTTACGACTGTCACCGATGCCGTTCTGCTTGAGAAGGCGATAGCGCAGTTCCAGAGCGATAAGCAGTCCGAGAAAGACGAAGGCCGTAAAGCGCTCGAAGAGCTGAGCACGAACAACAACGCCTCGATAGCGGGCCTGGCCGCGAAGGCTCTCGAAGCTCCGAAAGAAAGCGAAGAGAAAGAAGAGCGCGAAGAGCCTGCCGCTCCTGAAACTCCGTCCGCACCGGTTAAACCACCGGCCGGCTGATTGCCGATAGCGATTTCTTCACAGAACTGGACGCGCTCATAAGGGGCGCCTCCAGGTTCTCTCGTCGCCTCTCATCGCTCTGACCCACTGATTACCATCTCACATCTCAGCGGGATGCCCGAACAGATAACCCTGAAAACTATGGCAGCCGTTCTCGATCAGGAACTGCCACTGAGCGTCGGTCTCGACGCCTTCGGCAATGACGGTCACGCCAAGATTCTGGCCAAGGTTAACGATCGCCCGCGCGATGGCCGCATTCTTTTCATCAAAAAGCATATCTCGAACGAACGATTGATCCACTTTCAGCTCGTCAAGAGGCAGCACCTTTAAATAGGCAAGGGACGAATAACCCGTTCCGAAGTCGTCAAGCGAGAAGCTGACTCCCCGCTTCTTTAAAGCCGTCATGGTTGCGATGGCCTCTTCCATATTCTCAAGCAGCAGACTTTCCGTAAGCTCAAGTCGCAGCAACGACGCATCGATTCCCGCCGCCTCGACCAGCCGACTGACGATTTCCACAAAGTCCGGCTGGCGAAACTGTCGTGCACTGACGTTTACGGCGATACTCAGATGCGATCTTCCCGGATCGTTTGCCCATTCACTTAACCGGGCGACCACCGTTTCGAGAACCCAGCTACCCAGCGAAACGATGAGGCCCGTCTCTTCGGCCAGCTCGATAAACTCTGACGGCGGTATGACGCGACCATCGGGATGCTGCCAGCGAACGAGGGCTTCGACCCCCACAGATCGCCCGTTGCGATCCACCTGCGGCTGATAGTGCAGAATAAACTGCTTGTAATGAAGGGCATCGCGCAACTCGTTCTCAAGGGTAACTCGCCGCTCAATCAGACTCTGCATCTCAGGATCAAAGAACCGTACGGTATTTCGTCCTGCCGACTTTGCCTGGTACATCGCCACATCGGCCCGCTTTAGTAGCGTCTCGGCAGCCGTCTGCTGCGGAGTGAATAATGCTATGCCGATGCTTGGAGTGCAATGATACTCGCGATCATCAAGAAGATAAGGAGCTCCGATGGCGAGACGGATCTTACCGGCGATCTTCTCGGCTCTTCGCGCGGCGAGCGACTCGCTCTCGCCCAGGAACTCAAGGAGAACGACGAATTCATCGCCGCCGATACGCGCTACGGTATCGCCGACGCGAATCGTGGTGGACAGACGCAGAGCGACCTGCTGCAAGAGACTGTCGCCTGTATCATGGCCGCGCGTATCGTTCAAATTCTTAAAATGATCGAGATCGATAAAAAGCAGCGCTCCGTAACTGCTATGCCGCTGCGCCGTCGACAGCGCCTGACTGAGTCGATCATAAAGAAGCCGTCGATTCGGAAGATCGGTCAGCGTATCATAATAGGCAAGATAGCGGATCTTCTCTTCGGCGGCCTTTCTTACCGTGATATCGGCAAAGTTAGCGATGAAGTGTGTGATTCGTTCGTGATCACGCACGGTCGTGATACTGAGCCACTCAGGGTAAGTGCTTCCGTCTTTGCGACGGTTGACGATCTCGCCCTGCCAGTAGCCCTTTTCAATGATATCCTTCCACATCGCTGCATAGAATTCGCTCGAATGAACGCCCGAGGCGAGCACCTTCGGATTCTTTCCCAGCACCTCATCTTCAGTATAACCCGTGATTCGCGTAAAAGCTCTGTTCACCGAGATGATCGCCGCTTTTTCATCCGTTATGAGAAAGGCGTCCTGACTGGCCTCATACACGCTCGCCGACAGTCGGAGCTGCCGTTCCGCCTTCTTGCGTTCTTCGGCCGCCTCTGCCATCCGATCATAGTAGAAAACGGATAACCCGGCGATACCGAGCAAGACGGCAAAAACGACGATCGAATAGACCAACGCCTCAGAACGCCACCCGGCCAGGATCACAGAACGATCAAGACAGACGACGAGAACGAGCGGATACGTTCGCGAGGCCCTGTATGATAGAATATAGTCTCGCTGCCCGAGTCTCGCGTTGTCAATCGTGTCAAACTCACGGGCAAGAAGCCTCTCTCTCCAGAGCTGTTTGCCATCGGGCAGCATCTTCTCATCGGTTGAGATCAGCAGCACTCCGTCATAACGCAAAAGCTGTACAACGCCCGCCTTATCGTCGACCCGGTGCACAAATTCATTGATAAAATAGTCGGGGTTTAGCGACGCCATCTGAAGCCGACCATTCGCCTCACGCACCGCCGGAATAAAACGTCGGCCATCCCCTACCCTGTCGTTCCAATCGCGCCCATTTCGAGAAGATCCGATTCGAAGTATGTCGTCGCCCTGTTCTGGAAAGAAATCCTCTGTCGGCACGATGATGCCCGAATTCTCGGGATTCGAGCTCGACAGAATCCGCCCGTGCCGATCGAGCACGGATAACGAACGTATATACGGAGCCAGTCGCAGAGCGGCCGAAACGTCGATCTGCTCGCCGGGAACACGGGAAAGAGAGAGGTCGACGACATGCAGGCTCTGTGTCAGCTGATCTTCGAGCGAGCGGGCGTGTAGCTCGGCCATCTGCATCTGCGAGGCGATCACCTCTTCGCGAAGGCGCATCAAGAAGTACAGCGCTCCGGCAACGACGGTCAGAATAAAACCGCCCAGAACGGCAAAGAACAATCGACGCGATAGAAAAACCATGAATGCTACGGTGCGAGAATTCCGTCGAGTCGATGACGCTTTGCCGCAGCAAGAAGACGACCGTCTTTCTTAACCGTTTTTACGAACTCTTCAAGCCTTGCATGCCAGCGATCGTCGCCTTTAACGACCGCATAGGCATACGGCGTCAGATGAAACGGTTTTGGAGGAGCGATCACTCGAGCCCAGTCGACGGCATCAAGCATGCGTCGCGAATACGGGTAATCGGTCATAAAAACGTCGGCCCTTCCCGATTCCACTTCTTGCTCGCGTGCATGCGGCGTATCCTTTACGAGCAGGCGCGCCTTTTTCAGACGTTCCTTCATTACGCCTTCATGGTATGTGCCGCGAGCGACGACGACGATGACGCCTTCCTGATCGATATCGCTCCACTGCTTGATACGTCGGTTCGAGCGGGTCGTAATGCCGTAAACGTCGCTGATCAGATGCGGGCTCGTAAAGCGAAGATACCTTGAACGTTCTGCCGTAATGCCTATGGCAAACATGGCGACGTCGCAGCGATCCGACGTCATATCTTCGATCAGCTTCGCAAACGAACTATCGACGAAGCGAAGACGTACGTTCAGGTCGTGAGCAAGCTGCTCTGCCATCTCTACATCAATGCCGTTCAGCTGCCTGGTTCTTGGATTGCGATACGATATGCCGTAATAATCGGGCCAGATGCAAACACGCAGCTCTTTTGCTGCAAGGATTCGCTCCAGCCGGCCCGGTGCCGCTTGAAGCGCTTCCGTCAGGCCGGTAATGATAAAAACAAGAAGCATCGCCGCCGATCTCATAGTCGCATGCACAGTACCTTGCCTCTCTTATGCGTCAAGGACAATGCATTTCGGCGAACAGTCGTTCGATCAATGCGCTAATCTGTTCTGAGCCGATGATCGAATAATGGGACAGGCCAGTGAGGCAATGAACGCGTCCTGTTTCGGTAGCAGGCATTGCTTTATATACCGATTGCAGGCGCTCCAGACTGGGTCGCTCTACGACGCCGTCACCAAGCACAGAAGCAGGATGCTTTGCGTCTTCTGTGATCAGTCCGTAGGCCTGATAGGCGTCGAGGCCATCAAGCTCTCCAAAATAATAATGACGGCCGTATCGGTCCGGATGCGGATCGTTCTTCCAGTCCTCTTCGCGAATGAGCCCGTGCGAGAGATCCTTCATGGCGTCGCTTCTTTCGTTACCGATCTGACCGAACAGGCGTGCGGGAAAAAGCGGTATGGCATCGGCGGCGGCGTTAACCCAGAATCCTATCTTTTCGATATAGGATCCTCCGTCCGGGGAGCTGATCAGGAGTAAACGCCCCATCCGGCTGCGATCGCTCATCAAATAAAGAGCGCTTCGAAGGATCAATCCACCCTGGCTGTAAGTGACGACGTTAACCTTATTAGCGGTTCTCGTCGTGATCTCCGTGATCATTTCAAGAAGCGCCTGACCGTTATCCGATATATGGGCCCCAGGATTAAAGCGAACATAGAGCGGATGATAGCCCATCTTTTCAAATACGACATGCAGTCCGGACCACATGCCTTCGTCGCAGAAGAGGCCCGGCACACAGAGAAGCAGTGCCTTATCAGTCGATCCTTCGAGCGCCTCATCGATACCGACGTCCCGACCGTTTCGACGAAACGACGGACGGATCTCAGAGATCGTTATGCCGGCAAAAGAGGCCCCTGCTATACTTGAGACGGCAACATTCTCGAATAAGGCCTTGCGGATCGTCTCATCGGCCATATCGACGGACTGCCGGGCTTTTGTGAGGGCATCGGTCGTTGCATCAAGAGCGGCGTTCAGTCCCTCTACAGTCTTGCGGCCGGCCTTTTCTATTTCACCGATGAATTGATCGAGCCAGGCGACCGTCGGCCTGCGATCCGCCGCCTGCTCGACGGAATGGCTTACGACGTCACGCAACCCACGCAGCACATTCACGGAAAGATTGCGGGCAAGGTCGAGCCCGGCTCGGCTCAGATTCATGGGAGGATCGGTGGGACGCATTCCTCTTTATTCTAAAGACGATCGCCTGTCGAGTCAACATCGAATCATCGGCTCTGCTCTTTTTTCTCGGGCTTATGTGAGGTATCAGGCTTCGACTCAGGTCGAGTAATGATAATCGTTGCGACAAAGATCGCAAGCAGGATTGCGATCGCCAGATTGATGCGGTTCATCGCTCCACCTTCTCGGGCAGAATAAGTTCATACTCCGTTCTTTGAATCTTTGTTTTTACGAAACGTTCCAGTTTGCGAAAGGCCAGGAAGATGCGCCAGATCCAGGCATCCTCTTTATAATAAGCGTCCACCTCTTTGCGTCGGATGGGCCTCAGATCCGCATATCGCTCGCGTAAAAAGCCGTTGGCGGCCTCGATAAACGGATCAATCAGATCGATTTTCTTCTCTTTGTAAAGATTGGCGATCAGGTCAATGATGACAAGGCGCAGATCATAATAACGATTGAGAACATCTTTCAGGAAGAACAGCCGAATCACCCACACCAGATACGAGGGACAGATACGCAAAAAGAGCTCGGGGTCAAGCTGTTCGACTCCATCGCGACGCATGAGCGGCGTGCTTGTATCGAGATAGAAAAGGCGTTCGTCCTGCCAGGCCCAGTTCGACATCTGTCCGTCGAAGCCGAGAGACAGATCGTCATGGTCGGCGTTATACGAAAAGACTCGATCAAAACCGAGCAGCACTCTCTGAAACAGATCAAGCGCCGACTCGCGATCGGTTGCCCTTAAATACGCCGGGCCGATACGCAGCGGATCGACCATGCGCTGAAAGATATAGAGCACGGGATGATGATGACGATTTAGCCGAAGCACTCCGTAATCGGGAGTAAAGACGCCGATCTCGTTCAAGAGACGCGAATACTGCTTGAAGTTCTCTTCGTAGGGCAGGATCTCGCTCTCGCTTCGAAATACGGCCATACGCTTGAAGGCAAGGCCTTTCAGATCTACATCATCAAAGCTAAATACGGTGCTCATCTCGCCGTAGCCGATGATGCGAGGAGCATACGGTCCTGCCTCGGGCCGTGCCGGATCAAGCTGCGCCTCAAAACGCCGCAATTTTTCGACGGCTGCATCTGTTAATGAAATCTCTTTTCCCGCCAGTTTATCTTTCATGTTCACTATTCCACCAAGAATGGAAGCCATCTTAAAATAGCTTATAGACGCTTCAATTTTGAAGCATCTTCTTTAGAACTGCCTTAAGAAGGCGATACTTCAATCGGCTCTTATCTTTGAGCGACGTCTCGACGATCTGCATAATCTCTTCGCGCTCGCTTTCGCTGACGATAAGCGGCGGCAGGAATTGCAGCACGCGCTTATCGTTGTTCGCATAAACGGCGAAGATTCCGTTATCAAGAAGCGTGCGCACAAGTATCAGACAGTCCTCAGGAGAACGCATGCGAATGCCCATAAACATTCCCAGACGTCGCACTTCGATAATCTCGGGAAAGCGACCGCTTAACTCATTCCAGCGTTGCTCGAAAAACAGCCCCGACGTCTCGATACGCTTGAGAAAGTCCGCATCACCGACGATATCAAGCACGGTCAGAGCGGCGCTGCATCCGACCTCTGCGCCGCCGAACGTCGATATATGAATAAAGGGATCTTTCTTGAAGACCTGCTCGAACTTCTCTCTGTAACAGGTCGCCGATATGGGGTACATGCCCCCGGATAACCCTTTTCCCGAGATTACGATATCGGGTACGATATCATAGTGTTGGTAGGCCCAGACTTTGCCCGTGCGCCCGAGCCCGGTCTGGATCTCATCCATAATCATGACGACGCCGTACCGATCGCAGAGCTGGCGTATCTCGCGCATCTGCTGGGCGGGAAAGATCGGCATGCCCAGCGTCGCCGGTACGGTTTCGAGAATAACACCCGCCGCTCCCTGGATCTGCTTTCGCATCGCCGCCATATCGCCAAAGGCAACCTGCACAAAATCGGGAAGATGCAGGGCGAAGGGATTACGGTATTTCTCGTCGCCGGTCGCCGCAGCAAGACCCGTATGTCCGTGATAGCCGCCGGCCAGAGATACGATCTTTTGCCGTCCCGTATAACCCCGGGCAAGCTTGATGGCCAGGTCGGCCGCCTCGCCGCCCGACGCTCCGAAGACGACGCGGCTGAGCTCGCTTTTCCCACGCCCGTTCGCAAAGGAATCAGACAGACGCTCCGCCAGCAGGGATCGCGGCCCCGAAATCAGATGATGATTCCCGATATCGTATTCGCCGAGCGCCGACTGAAGCGCCGACACCACCCGCGGATGACGATGGCCGAGATTGAAGACGCCGCCATTACAGTGGCAGTTGATATATCTCTTTCCAGAGAGATCCCAGAAGTAGATGCCTTCGCGCCGGCCCATCACCAGATCGAGCCCGACCTTGCGATAATACGAGGCCTTGTATCGAGAAAGATGCCTTTCGTAACGTTTTATGATCTCTTTCTTCTGCTTTTTATCGAGCTTTTTATTGCCCTTTTTTTCTTTTCGCATGAACGATTCAGCGTGGGACGACTAGCAGTCGCAGTCAAGAGAGATTCGCGGGAAATCATTTTACCACAGAGGTCTCTGAGGGCTCACAGATAAGAATCGGCAAATTCATCGGGCTGAGACTGCTCGACCACGCATCACCTCTACCTGGAAGCCCTCTATGGATTATTCGTTTCGCGCTGGCGTCAAATTTTTATAGTTGACTCTATTTTTAAATCAGACTATATTCGTTTCATGCTGCCCTTCCGGCAATACGGAGCCATTCCCGACGAACTGCCTCTGCGAGAGCGCAAGATGGCACAGGCGCGTCTCGATGTTCTTGACGCCTTTCTTGCGATGCTTGCAGAACGTCCAGCCACTGACATACAGGTGCGGGAGATCTGCAAAAAGGCGCAGATATCGGAGCCGGGCTTCTATAATCACTTCCCCGAAAAGGATCACCTCTTTCTGTTCTTTATTCAGATCTGGAGCGTCGACATGGCGTTACGGCTACAGAAGCGCCGGGGCGTCGATGCCATCCGTCGCCTGTTTCGCGAAACGGCGAGCATGAGTGATGCCAGTGGCCGGTTATTGCTTGAGGTCGTCTCCTTTCAGGCACGCCGATCGGTACCCGAGCTCCTGAGTCAATGGCGCCCCTTGAACAGAATCGAGAAGCTGCTTGTCTTTGGCGACGCTCCCTTTGACGATTTGCCCGATACGGGTCTCGGGCCTCTGCTGCAGAAGGCCGTCAGCGAGGCCATCCACGACAGCAAGCCTGACGAGAGCGCATATGGCAATCCCGGAGGCGATGCAAAAACAATCGCGCTTGCCCTTGCCGGATTATTCTTCGGCCTGCCAGTGGCCATGCAGGGCAAGTCCGGATCACTGAGCAAGGCCTACGACCGGGCCATCCTGACCTTCTTTCCACACACTGACAGGGATACAAAATGAAACACCTGATCTGGTTACTTGCCGCTCCGACGGCGCTACAGGCCTCGCCCGTTCAACGTGAGCTGGAACGCATGCTTGACGACGCTCCCGGAATTCAGTATGCCTTCGCCTCGGCTAACGATATTCTCTTTGCCTACGAGGGAGGGAAGAGCGACATCTTCAGCGAGGCGCTCGTCGAGCGCGAGACGGCATTCGCGGGCTTTTCCGTAACAAAAACGTTTACCGCCCTCGCCGTTCTGCAACTGGCCGATCAGAAGAAGATCGATCTTGATGCGCCGCTTTCGCTCTACCTGCCCGGCCAGATTTTCCGCCACGGCTCTGCCGAGGGAATCGACCAACCGACCGTGCGTCAGACGCTTAACCATACGGCCGGTTTTGCGAATCCGATGCCGCTGCGCTGGATTCACCGACTCGATCGTCCGTTTCACCGACAGACGTGGGAGGATTCGCTTCTCAAAGAACACGGCATCCTGAAAAGCAGGCCCGGAACGAAATTCGCCTATTCCAATGTCGGCTACGTAGCTCTTGGAAGGCTTGTAGAGGCTCAAAGCGGTTTAGCGTATGACGAATACATCGAGAAGCACATTCTTGCGCCCCTGCAGCTGCGCTCCGACGAGCGCCTCTTCTTTCGCACGTCATCGACGCCACACGGAACCGGTCATGCCGCACGCTGGTCGCCGGCGACGTTGCTCATGTCCTTTCTTCTCAGTGACGATAAGATCCTCTCAAGCGAGAGCAAAGGCGGATGGCGCACGCTTCAGCCCGTACAGATGAACGGACTTGCCTACGGCGGTCTGTCGGGCAATCACAGAGGGTTTATACGTTATCTTCAGGCGATGCTCAAAGGCTCCGCTCCGTTTACGCCGCAGATTCGCGACTCGCTGCTTGCCGGTGATCGCCTGCCCGTAACGCTTGCCTGGTGGCGCGGCGATCTGAACGGCGAGCCGTATTTCAGTCATGCCGGCGGCGGGGGCGGCTTTTACGCCGAGATACGCCTGTACCCGCGCCTCGGGCGGGCAAGCGTCCTGCTGCTGAACCGAACGGGATTAACCGATGCGCGTATGCTCGACCGTCTCGACCGCTTCTTTATTGACAGCAACGCGCCATAGCGTACTTATCAGTCTGTGAACGAGAAGCGACTCAAAGCGGCCGAAAAATCTTTCTTAAAGCGCTATCCGGGAGGCTTCAAGCATCCGGAGCTACAGGCCATCGTAAAAAAGCATCACAAGCCGAAACTGCTTGCAAGCGTTCAGGAGGCCTTTGCTGCCTCCAGGTTCAAGGATACGCAGGCCGTTCTCGACAGCTTCGTAAAGATCATATCGCAGTCCACCGTCGTATCGGTCTTTGAGAAGACGAAGCTGCGCCATGTCGCTCCGTCGCTGAGCGATATGGATCGCAAGAAGATCGTGCTCGCCCTGAAAGAGATGCTGCATGGCGACCGGCTGAAAGGCTTCGATCAGCTCTCGTCTCAGCTGAAACCGTTCGGGGTAGCGAAATGGCCGGTGTTAACCGCTCTGCTTCTTTACTACGATGCTCAAAAAGAGGTCATCATAAAGCCGACTACGGCAAAGGCCGTCATCGACTTCTTTGAAGTCAAAGATCTCAAATACACGTCGACCCCGAATTCTTCCTTCTACAAGGATTACAGATCCCTCATCTTAAAAATGCGTAAGATGGTTTCGTCCGATGTCGCTCCCGATAACGGCGCCTTCTCGGGCTTTCTCATGATGTCGATGGAAGAGCCGGTCGAGTGATATAAAGTGATGCTGCCAGAGGACGGGACCTCAAGCGCTCACAGCCATCTTGTAAGACCGACCTCGAATACGAAGTTCGAACCGAAGGCTAACGACGGCGTCTGAAAACCGATCTCATGCCCCTTTTCCAGGCGCCCGTCAAGAATACGTCGCACGGCGGCAAGAGCGCTCTCGACCGTAAAGGCGTATCCCTCCTGCGTCTCAAGGCGCAGACAGAGCGTATGGCCGCGACCGTCCATCCCCAGTCCTTCGATACGAGCGCGCGCCGTGCGGCGTACCGTTTCATCGGGGCCTTTTACGAGCGGCGAAAGCATCTTTCCAAGAGCACCGAAGAATGACCGGGCCCTTGAACGACCGAGCAAAGAACGCAGCGGCATGAGAGCGCCAAGCAGCAGGCGTTGCGACGATGGCACGGTCGTAAAGACCTCGATATTGGGGATGCCCGTCGATACAAAGGCTGTAAAGACGTCTCCCCATGGTATGGCATGATACGTTTCGGTTCGATCGGTTAAATCGAGCTGAGCCGTTCTGCTGAAATAGGGAATCGACGTTAGCCGACCATCTTTACGCACGACCGAATCATCGGCGAGTCCAAGCAGCGCCGATCGCATCGTACCGGCCGATATATGCGATAATCCGGCGAAGGCAAGCCGGAGCGAAACGGCAGCCGGCATCTGTTCAAACACCGTTCGCGCCACACAATCCGTCGGCACCACGTCAAAACCGACGCCCGGAAGCAACAGCACGCCGGCGTGGCGTGCGTTAGCATCCATCTCGTGAAGAGATTGAAAAACGCCGATCTCGCCCGTTATATCGCAATAGGCGGTTTTCGCCTTCATACAGGCCTCGGCCATCGGCTTCGCCGTAAAAGCAAAGGGACCGGCGCAATGCAGCACGACGGCGCAATCCTCAATCTGCTTTGCGATAACGTCAGAATCAGAGGAGAGATCAAAGACACGCGCTTCACAATCAAGGCGGCTTGCGAGGGCCTGAATCTGAGAGGCATTGCGACCTGCCAGGACGGGCCGGCGCATCGAAGAACCGGCGGCGGCTTCGGCAATGAGAGCTCCGGTGTACCCGTTCGCTCCATAGATCATCCAGTTCTTTTTTACGGTATCTTTCATATATACGATGCACTTGATCGAAGAAATTCAATCCTGTAAATAAAAAACCCTTGTCTTCTGAGCCGCTCTTTCATTTCTTCCCGGCAACTATGGCTAAGAAGAAGACAAGACCGCCCGGCGTTATCAGCACCATACTCTCGCCGTTTGACCGCTTCGTTCAGATGGAATCTTCATCGGGGATTCTGCTCATCCTGTGTACGATCGCCGCGATGATCTGGGCAAACTCCGGTTACTCCGATTCCTATCACGCTCTGTGGCAGGTTCCTTTCTCGCTGGGTCCTGAAGCCCTGCATCTTACGAAGCCTCTCATTCTGTGGATCAACGACGGATTGATGGCCGTCTTTTTCTTCGTCGTCGGTCTCGAAATCAAACGCGAAATCGTCGCAGGAGAACTTTCGACGGTAAAGCAGGCCGCCCTTCCCATCGGAGCGGCTCTCGGCGGTATGATCCTGCCTGCCGGTATCTTCCTTCTTTTGAATCAAGGCCGTCCTGGATCAGAGGGCTGGGGCATTCCCATGGCCACCGACATCGCCTTCTCGCTCGGCGTGCTGTCTCTTCTTGGAGCGCGCATACCGTTAACCATCAAGGTCTTTCTTACCGCCTTCGCCATCGTCGATGATCTTGGCGCCGTGATCGTCATCGCTCTTTTTTACAGCACCGGCGTGCAGCTCTCTTTGCTCGGCCTTGCCGCACTGCTTCTGGGGCTGATGTTCCTGTTTAACCGCATGAACATCAGATCGCTGGCGGCGTATCTGATTCCGGGTCTCGTGGTCTGGTACCTGTTCCTGAAATCGGGAGTGCATCCGACGGTGGCCGGCGTACTCGGCGCCTTCGCCATTCCGATCAACCCTCTTGCAAAGGCCGGCGAGTTCGTCGCCTCGATGCGCGAGAACCTTGCGCTTTTCGAAAAGGCGCCGGGCAAAGAGGCCGACACAGAGAAGCTGCTCAGCCATGAACAGCTCAATGCCATGGAAGATCTGAACGAAGAACTCGAGAAGGTACAGTCTCCACTGCAGCGTATCGAGCACGGATTGCACGGCTGGGTAAGCTTCTTCATCATGCCCGTCTTCGCCTTCGCCAACGCCGGCGTCACCATCGAAGGCAACCTTCTTGAAAGCCTGAGCCGTCCGCTCAGCATCAATATCGCCGCCGGCCTGTTTGTCGGGAAGCTCATCGGTATCTTCTCGTTTGCGTATGTCACAGCGAAGCTGTTTCGCACGCAGCTTCCTGAAGGCGTACGCTGGGCTCATTTTGTCGGCGCCGCCCTGCTCGGCGGCATCGGCTTCACGATGTCGCTTTTTATCACCGGCCTTGCCTACGAAGACGCCTCGCTGATAGCCGACGCGAAGATCGGCATTCTCACGGGATCTCTTATCTCGGGACTTCTCGGCTACCTGTATCTGAGAAGAGTGGCCTGAAAAAAAGACTGGCCTTCTGAAACGATTCCGGCCACTGCTCTTTCGATGTACGAGCGGTGGCTGGATTCTCAACCCGGGCTTTTCGAGCGATGGGGCATTCGTTACTTTCACAGGCTTTCGCGACGATTCGGCCATCTTGATCCTGTGGCGACGACCGACGAGCAGATGGTGCGGGCCGTGCGAGGCGTCACGATAACCGGTGCGACGATCGCCTTTCTCATCGGAGCGCTCTCCGCCGGCGGCTCCGTCCTTGCTGAATTGCTCACGCTGGAGCGGCCGCTCATCGAACATTACGCGTGGATTGGCGGGGTAACGCTTGTGCTCACGGCCATCGAATTCGCCGTGCTTTTTGTCGTCTCGATTCATACGGTCTTTCGTATCGCCCGCATCACAGGCCATCAGCGTCTCTCTCAGGCGACGAGTTTTCAGGAGGGCATTATTCCCAATCTACTTGCTCGCGCCGCTCTTGAAATTCCCGATCCGGTGCAGCGTATCCTCGGCATCGATCCGCTGGCGAAGGTTTCAAAGAAAAAGATGATGGCCGTCGGCCTGATCTACAAACTCAAAGTGGTGATGAGCAACGTGCTTGCGAAGCTCATTCTCAAACGCGTCCTTGCCAAGAGCGGAGTGCGCATGCTCGCCTACTGGGTGTCTGTTCCTATAACGGGCCTCTGGAATGCCATCGTCACCTTTCGCGTAGCGCGCGAGGCGCGCCTGCGCCTGTTCGGCAACCTGCTCGCCGAGCACATCGTCCGGCATCAGCTGACCGACGAACAGATGGCCGCCCTTTCGCCCGCCGCCCGTATCGGATGCCTTCGCGCCGTCGGGAACGCCGTCGTGCTCACGCAGAACTATCATCCGAATATGCTGATGCTGCTTGTGCGCATCGCCGACTCGCTTCAGATCAACGATGGCGAGGGCTTCGACGACTGGGATGCCTTTCTCGATTGCCTCGATTCGGTAAAGGAAGGCGAGCGCTGTTTTCTTCTCGATCTGCTTGCCGTCGCCACCGCCTTTGACGGCAAGCTTTCGGGCCTTGAAAAGAGGATGCTACCGCTGGCCTTCAAGGAACATACGAGTCTTTATATGGAAAGGATCAAGAAGCTGATAGAGTTCATGCACGCCGGCCGACTGCACGCGGCCATCGAACTCTGCGATCTCAATTTCGAGGCCGGATGACCGGGGAAAGCGGCTTGACCGTTTTGACCGGCCTTGCTGTTTCTCTCTTATGGGCGAATTTCCGAAGCTACCCGGTCTGCCGGGGCTTCTTCTGCAGATCACCGGACTCCTGACCGAATCGGCCGTCTCGGGCATACGTAACTTTGCGTATGAATCCATGACATGGATGGGCGAGCAGGCCGAGAACATCTCGGACTATCCCGTTCTACGAAACACCGAACTGGCAAGACAGCTGCGACGCACCGGCGACTCGTTGAAAGAGGCGGGCTCGGTCTCTTTCGAGGCCATCTACAGCTCCATTCACAGAGCGGCAGAATCGCTTTCCGAGACGTTGCTCACGCTGCGCATCGTCGATCAGAACACATTTCAGAACCTGGCCTCGAATATCGCCGACACGGCCATCCTGGGCGACAGCTTTGTAGCGCTGCGTGATCCGTTCGAGGTCAAAACGTCCTTTCGCCTGAACGCCGCCGACACAACGCCCGAGCAGATCGCCGACGCCTTTCGCGCCGCTCCGGCAAGGCGCGGGCTGATGATCTGCGTGCCCGGCCTCTATCAGGATGAAAGCCTGTGGAAAAGCGGCAGGCCGCAGCCCGTCGTCGAATTGCTCAAACAGCAGTCCTACTTTCCGGTTTATCTGCGCCTTCACCCCGGCACGCACGTCTCGACCATAGGCAAAGAGATCAGCACGCTGATGGAAGCTCTGCTCGCTGCTCTGCCCGATACGCCCGTCCATTTTATGAGTTTCAGTCAGGGCGGATTGATCCTGCGAAGCACGCTTCTGGCTAACGATCGCTCAGGTGGAAGTATTCGCAAACGCACCGGCAGGGTTATCCTGATCAGCTCGCCCGACGGCGGTTACTTCATCGAAAAGACGGGGCTGCTTTTCGGCTTCGGTCTCGGCGAGGCCCCCTCGCGCGCCATCAAGTTTATGAGCTTTGCCGGCAACGTTCATTCGCCGGCCTTTCGCGACATGGCCGCCGGTATTATTCGCGAAGAAGACGAGAAGAAGACCGGGCCCATACTGCCCATGAGTACCAATCACTACTTCGGCGAACTCGACGGCCTTGACGCCTATCAGATCTACAGCCTGATCAGCGACAGTAACCACATCTGGAGCAACTGGCTCGGCGACGGACTGATAGAGGAGTCCTCTCTTGCTCTGCTTTCCGATACGGTATATCGCAAGAACGACGAAAGTCGCGTTCATTGTCTGGTCGGGCTCTCCCATTTTCAGATCTTACAGAGCGAGGCCTTCCAGAAGGCCCTCTTCCAGATACTCGAAAAGTCCTGATCGGTCGGTTTTGAGTTAGTCAGCTTTGAGTTAGCCGGTTTTCAGTCGTCGCTTTTCGGTCAGTCGATTTCGAGCAGGATCATCGCAATGTCGTCCTCACGGATGTCGCGACGGGCAAATCGGTTCAGCGAGGCGAGGATGGCGTCGAGAAGATCGTTCCCCTGACTGTGCCTGTTCTCAAGAATCGTGCGACGCAGTCGCTCCGTCCCGTAAAGCTGCTCGGATTCGTTGAGCGTTTCGATGATGCCGTCGGTGTAAAAGAGCACGCAATCGCCCGATTGAAGCTGCGTTTCAAGCGTCGCGTAGGCCGGTTCTTCGAGCACGCCCAGACAGATGCCGTTCGCCTGTATGTCCTGAAATTCCTGCGTCGCTCTGCGAAAAAGAAGCGGGTAACAATGGCCTGCATTGGCCACCTTGAGCTTCAGATCCCGGTAATCGACGGAGCCGGCAAGCGCCGTAATAAAATGCATGCCCGTGCGATCGAAGATACTGCGGTTCAGATGTCTCAAGAAAACATCGGGTAAAATCAGCATATCCTTACTGAGGGTCGACGATATCTTGATCATCATCGTGATCAGAGCAGATGATATACCGTGACCCGAAACGTCGGCCATAAGAAAGCCCAGGCTTTCCTGAAGATCGTGCAGATCGAGAAAATCGCCTCCGAGCGAACTGGCAGGGACGTAACGGGATGTGAGGCGCACGGGCCCGTACTGCCGCGATACGACGGGAATGATGCTTAACTGCGTCTTTCGCGCAAGATCAAGCTCTTCCTGTATTTTCATCATCGCATGGCGCAACTCCTTCTCGCGAAGTTCGAGCATCTGCGTCGTTGAGTGAAGCGAATGATCGACGTGTTCGAGCTCTTCCTGATACGGCGAGGTGATCTGCCGGGCGATAAAAAAAGACATGGCAATGGTTAACAGCAAAAGCCCGCCAACAAGCAGAAGCACCGTTGAACTGCGGATCTGTATCGTCTGGATCAGCTCTCCCTCGGGCAGACAGAGAAAGATTTGCGGCGACCGCTCCCGCGAGGGTTCCACCTCGTCGCTCCACCATCGACAGCCCTGTGAGTCCTCGGCGGCAGCCGGGTCCTGAAGCAGGGCGACGACGGCGGGGTCTTTCGCGTCGGCTGCCGTCACCACAAAAAGGCCTCTTTGCTTTTTGCCGGTGTGATATCGCAATCCCCCTATCTCGATACCTTCGGGAAGATCGGCCTTTACTTCGGGGAAATAGAGAACGGGCATGAGATTCTCATCGGGGGTAATCAGTCGAAAGAATCGCGAGAGCTCGATCAGACGCAGATCATAAGCGACGATCAATCGTTCTGCCGAAGGCAAGCGCTCGGCAGCAACGCTTGTGATGCCGGGATCGCCCGTCGTGCGGAACCGATATACGTCAGTCCATCTGCCTGACGTGTCCTCTTCGCCAACGACGGAATACCAGGCACTGCTCCTATAAGAGTAGGCGACGGGCGGCCCTTCTGCACGGCAGATCGCTCTACGGTCGCAGATCGAATAGCGCGCCTGGCCGCTGCGTTCTTCTCTGATGCGATAGAGGTCGACTCCTTCTCTCAGAATCATGAAGCTGGCATCGGCGACGACGACGTTCAGCGACGTCACGACATCGTTCTCGTCGAGAAAGGGAGCGAAGTAGCGCACCATCATGCTGCGATCATAATGACGGATAACGCCATCTTTTATCAGTTGAACGGAAAGCCGCTGATGCTTCATCGCCGGACCGAGAGTTCCGCGAAACTCCTGTACGAGAAAGGCGCCGCGACTGCGCAGATTCGACATCGACAGCGAATCGACAGACGACCGCAAAAGCAGAGCACCGCTTCCCAGGACGGCCAGTATCAAAAGGCCGAGCAGCAGTACGATTTTCTGAACGACCCGTCCGTCCAGCCTGTAGCCTTTTCTGAGCTCCATAATGCGGAGCTGGCATTATATAGCAATGCAAGCAGATCTGTCAAGTGGATCGAGGCCAGAAGAGCTCGAGCGTGCGACCGATGCCCTTTGAATTCAAGAAGCCCTCAAGAGCCGAAGCGCCATCAGAAGCGGGGACTGTCGTCGTATCAGCGGCAGGTTGTTCTTGCGTTTCCTGCCGTGCCATTTCCTGGATCTCCCGTTTTTCCGCCGATGTCAGCGGAGCCGGGAGCATAAGAAGCCGGTCCCCTGTCTTCATCTGCCAGCGCTGAATGTGCAGATTACGGCCCGCCTGCGCACGCACGGTATGAAGATCCCCATCTCTTAGAAAAACATGCTCATGTCCGTAGCTGAGCATCTCCATGTTGCCGTCACGCCGGGCCTCAAGAACGGTCACGCGCACCTCTGAGGGCGGATGATTCAGCAGAAGATCCTCAAGCCTGTACACGGGATAGGTCGACGAGGCCAGGCCGTCGATCAGAGCGGTCACATATTCGGAGCGCAGACGGCCATCAGAGCTTATGTACACAAGAAAGAGTCGGTCGCCGGCCAGTCGAATGAACATCTTGCGAAAGACCTCGCCCCGGCTTGTGCCGACGACGCGGTAGTTAATCGAATTGCTGCCAAAGGGAAGCTCTGCGTCCTCGCTCTTCGGTTGGGCCTCGGGCCGCGGCTCCGGGCTCTCTCGCTGTTCCTGAAAAAGCTCACGGAAGGTATAGCGATCCTGTTTGATCTGTGCCGGCAGATCGGCCTTGCCCGAAAGCAGCCGTTCGAGCAGAGGCGCGTCGGGCGACCAGAGAATAAAAAACAGCGGCGTCGTTTTTAGGCGTCCAAGCCGAAACCTCGTCGGACGCAGGAATTCAAACTCAGATTCCTGACGTCCGCATCCGCGCAGATACTCGCGCAGATCCTCAAGCAGATGCAACCGCTCGCTGCGTGTTACCGTGCGGCCATCGGCGCAGACAAGACCGAGATGCAGCCGACGACGATCACCGAGCAGATCGCCTCCTTCTCGCAAAAGAAAGGCCTCGGCATCGGCCTGTTCACGTAACTGAGCTGGAAAGCGATCCTCGCCGATCCAGCTCAGCTCGCGCACCTTCAACCATTCGGCGATCAGCAGATCAAGGGGGATGGATTTCAGAATCCAGCGACGTACGGGATGCAGGGTTTTACGGGACATCGGACTTGCCGCTGTAGTAGTTGGAGATCTGCGTGAACGCCGACTGTATGCGACGACACAGCGCTCCAATGATCTTGAACGCCCACCGCGGATGCGTCTGAAAGATGCGCTCGAACTGTTCGGGAGCAAGCACAAGCAGCTTTACGTCGGTGGCGGCAATCAGCGTAGCCGAACGCAGCTCGTTCTCAAGCAGGGCCATCTCTCCGAAGATCTCGCCCGGCCCCAGTCTGTTGAGAACGCGATACTGGCCCGAGATCTGGCGTTCCGTGACAAGAACCATACCCGAGATGATGATGTAGACCTCTTTGCCCGAATCCCCTTCGCGAACGATGATCTTCTTCGGCTCGTAGGTCTTGCCATATTTAAAGAACAGCTGCTGGGTGATGGCCTGCTCGCCTTCAAAGCCCAGCTTGATCAGGTCGTAGTCGTGATTTTCGATCTTCATGGACGATTTCCCGGTCAGGCCGGCAGCTCCTTAATATGACGGTTTACTTTGCGCAAAATGGAGCTCAGGCTTCGGATGATCGAAAGCGACACCGACATCTCAGAGCTCATCAGTTTTTCCACTCCAACCCTGTTAAAGGCCAGCAGGCGCACGTCGGTCATACACTGCGCCTCGGTGATGCGGGCCTTGCCGAGATAGACCTCGAGAATACCGAACATCTCGCCCGTTTTATAGTGTAGCTCATCGCTTTTCAGAGCCGTGTATTTACGTCGAAGCGTCACCTCTCCATCGAGGATGTAGTAGACTCTCAGATCGTCGAGCAACTGTCCCTGTTTATAGACATAATCGCCCTTCTTAAAGCTGAGAGGATGCCCGAGCTCTTCAAAAAGCTTCATTCCTGTGGACTCCATCGTCCCTCCATAGATAGCAACTGCGAGTATTCCGCTTTACCGCATGTGCAGCCGAAAAAATCTATAATAATATGGCCATACGCCGACCCGGATTTGACGAATGCTACCAGGCGCTGCCCGAACTGACCCGTCCGGCCCAGTTTCAGTCCTTCTGGAATAGTGTCATCCTTTCTCTGAAGAAGGTTCCTCTCGAACCACAGCTCAAACTGCGTCTGAAGCGAACCTTTGCCCGGGAAAGCCTGCACGACGTGCAGTTCCGCAGCCATAATGACACCGTCCTGTCGGGCTACCTGAACATCCCTCGAAAGCTGAAACGCGTGCCGGCCGTCATCACGTTTCACGATTATTTATCGGATTTCGAGCGCGTAAACGAAAGCATTACCGAGCCCCTTTCTCAGGCCGGAATCGCGCATCTTTACCTCAAGATGCGTGGACACGAAAATCCGGCCGTATTCGCCCGGCCGACACGATCGAAAGACGGAGCAGGCGCTCCGACGACGTTTTTTCTCGACCAGCAGGGTCAGCCTTTTGAGCGCAGCTTCGGTGTGGCCATCATCCTCGATGCGCTGCGCGGTGTTGACTTTCTGCGCCTGAATCGTAATATTAACCACACTGCCATCGGCCTTATGGGAAGGGGATTGGGCTGTGTTCCGGCGCTATTTGCCGCGGCCTTCAAGCCCGAATCCGTGCGGGCCCTGGGCCTGGAAAGGCCCGGTCCGGTATGGCATGAGGAATGGCTGCAACTGAGTCAGTCTCCTCTGGCCCGTGAGTGGAATGAATGGATGAAAGGAAGATCGGCGCAGAAGAAAGAGCTGCGCGAGAAGATGAGGCAGATTGATCCGGTTTATCTCAGTCAGGAAATCAGCTGCCCCGTCTTGATGAGCACGGGACTTGAAGATGCGGAGCATCCGGCGTTGCCAGGTTTCGGCCTTTTTAACCTGTTGCGTACCGAGAAAGCGATGCAGATCTTCACGGATGAGGCGCAAGATCCCGATCATAAGAAGGAACATCAGCAGCAGGTGGAGTTTCTTATTGAAACGCTGCGGACGAAGGACTGAACGATTGTCAGAACGTCTCTTATGATGGTCATGAGAATAGTTGAAAAGATTTGTAATGCAATTTAGTAAATATTTTTTAGTTTACAGCAACAGAAGCACAAAATAAGCATACGAGGAAAACGATGGCTACAGACAATCAAGATCAGGAAATGCATCAGGGTGAAGAAGGCGATTCGCCGCGTAAAGCCCGGTCGCGTTTCAAGAAAAAGGTACTCGATACTCGTGGTCTCAACATCGACTACAAGAACATCGAAGTAATCGAGAAGTTCGTTTCGAAGACCGGTAAGATCCTTCCGCGCAGAATGACCGGAGCTACGGCTCGCATCCAGCGTAAGATCTCCCGGGAAGTTAAACGCGCCAGAATGGCCAACCTTTTACCGTTTGTAAAACGCTGAAGATAACCTATGTCACTGTTCGAGGCTATCTCCGTCCTCCAGGGAGATCAAAAAGAGTTTCTGGAGGAGCTTTATCAGGAGTACGTTAAGAACCCTGATAGCATCGCTCCCGAATGGAGAAGTCTTTTCAGCGAGCTGGACGGCGGAGGCGGAGCACGATTCCCATCCGCCAGAACATCGCTGGCCCTGCAGCCCGAAGATATCCCCGATACGGATGACATAAATCTCAAAGCACATCGTCTGATCCAGGACTACCGTCGCCACGGCCACTACCTGGCCCGGATCAATCCGCTCGGCTTCCGTAACACCGACGAAGACCTGCTTGATCCGCGGCGATACGGTATCGGCCCGGCCGATCTTCAGAAGATCGTGCGCGTGAACATCGCCGGTCAATCCGTTACCGATACGCTGGCCACCGTCATCAAGAAGATGGACCAGATCTACTGCTCCTCGACGGGTATTGAGTTCTTCTATATCCGCGACGAACAGCGTCGCAACTGGGTCGCCGAGCGCATCGAATCCGACGATTATTTTAAACCTCTTTCCAACGAACAGATGAAGCTCATCTATTCGAAGGTCTATATCGCCGAGGCCTTCGAGAAGTTTCTCGCCACGCGGTTCCCGGGTAAGAAGCGTTTCTCTCTTGAAGGCGGCGAAAGCCTGATCCCCTCGCTCGCCTGTATCATTGAAGAAGCGGGCAACCATTCGATCGAACAGATCGTTCTCGGTATGGCCCACCGCGGTCGTCTCAATGTTCTGGCAAACATTCTTGGCAAGGACCCGGCGGCGATCTTTGCGGAGTTCAACGAAAACGTTTCCATCGACTTCGGTCCCGGTGACGTGAAGTATCACCTCGGATTCTCTCGCGACCACAAAACGATGTCGGGCAAGATGGTGCATCTGTCGCTTGGCTTCAACCCGTCGCATCTTGAGGTGATCAATCCCGTCGTCATGGGCTCCATCCGCGCCCGCCAGACGATGTCGAACGACGAAGGACGTCTGCGCCACCTTCCGCTTCTCATTCATGGCGATGCCGCCCTTGCCGGCCAGGGCATCAACTACGAATGCGCGAATATGTCGGGGCTGACGGGTTATGCCGTCGGCGGCACGATTCATATCGTGGTGAATAACCAGGTCGGATTCACGACCGATCCGATGGACTCGCGTTCAACAATCTACGCCACCGACCTCGCGAAGATTCTCAATACTCCGATCCTGCACGTAAACGGCGACGATCCTATTGCTGTATACCGCGCCTCTCGCTTTGCGCTTGAATGGCGCCAGACGTTCAACTCCGACGTTTTCATCGATCTTGTTTGCTTTCGCAAATGGGGCCATAACGAAACCGACGAGCCGACGTTCACGCAGCCGAAGATGTACGAGATCATCAAGAAGCATCCCGGTACATTCACCGTTTTCGACCAGGCTCTTGCCGAATCACAGCTTTCGCCGGCCGAGCGCCAGGCCATTCGTGACGGCCATAACCAGGCCCTTGAAGATGCCTTCAATCGGTTTCAATCTCAGAATATCCAGGTCGACATCGAAACGCTTCAGGGCAAATGGCAGGGACTCAAGAAGATCGATCCCGATTCGAACCCCGAAACCGGAGTCTCTGACACCCTTCTAAAAAAGGCAGCCGATGCGATCACGTCCGTTCCGGCCGGGTTTACTCTTAATAAAAAGCTGCAGCGTCTCTTTGAAGATCGTCGCAAGATGATCTTCGAGCCCGAGCAATCAAAAGGCATCGACTGGGGCATGGGCGAACTGCTCGCCTACGGAACTCTTCTTGCCGAGGGATTCTCAGTTCGCATCTCGGGGCAGGACTGCAAACGCGGCACCTTCTCGCACCGACACGCCGCCGTCATCGACGCCGAAACAGGATCGGAATTCGCTCCTCTGAGCCAGCTTCCGGGCCTGAAGGCGAACTTTGAGGTTCTGAACTCTCTTCTTTCTGAAGAGGCCGTCCTGGGCTTTGAATTTGGTTATTCGCTGGCCGACCCTGCAACGCTTGTCATCTGGGAGGCGCAGTTCGGCGACTTCGCAAACGGCGCCCAGGTCATCGTCGACCAGTTCATCTCTTCCTCTGAAGCGAAATGGAAGCGTATGTCGGGCCTGACCATGCTTCTGCCTCATGGCTATGAAGGCCAGGGGCCGGAGCATTCGAGCGCACGTATGGAGCGCTATCTGCAACTCTGCAGCCAGCATAATATGCAGGTCTGTTATCCGACCACGCCGGCGCAGATCTATCATCTGCTTCGCCGTCAGATGCATCGCAACTATCGCAAGCCTCTGATCGTCATGTCGCCGAAATCGCTGCTGCGCCATCCTGAAGCCGTCTGCAAACCCGAGGATTTTCTCTCGGGTCGGTTCCAGGACGTCATTCCCGAGGTCGACGCCGACATCAAGGCCGACAAGGTGAAGCGCATCCTCTTCTGCACGGGCAAGATCTACTACGAGCTGCGCGAAGAACGCAGGAAGGCGGGCATTACCGACACGGCTATCATCCGCGTCGAACAGCTCTATCCTTTCCCCGATCGCGATATTCAGACCATCCTCGGAAGCTACAAGAAGATCGAAGAGGTGGGCTGGGTTCAGGAAGAGCCGCGAAATCAGGGCGCCTGGATCTACATGGAGAACCTGCTCGGCCATCTGTGTAAGAGCCGCCTGAACTACTACGGGCGCTCCGCTTCTCCAAGTCCGGCGACGGGTTATTACAAAGTACATGTGAAAGAACAGCAGGCCATTATCAATGAAGCTCTGCTGCTGAATAAATAACGGCTACGAGCCGCGAGAAAGGAATAGTTATGGCACTGGAAGTAAAAGTTCCGCCGATGGGCGAATCCATATCCGAAGCAACGGTAGCCTCCTGGCATAAGAAGCCGGGCGATGCCGTGAAAAGCGGCGACATCCTCGTCGAGCTTGAAACGGATAAGGTGACGATGGAAGTGCCCTGCCCCGTCGACGGAGTTTTGAAAGAGATCAAGCGCCAGAGCGGCGATACGGTGAAGCTCGAAGACGTGCTCGCCATCGTCGAGGCCGGCGCCGTCGCATCGGCTCCCGCTCAACCTGCAGCACCCGCTGCATCGGCACCGGCAGCCCCGTCCTCAAGCGCTAAAAACGAAACGCTTCCTCCCGGCGCACGTCGCCTTGCCGAAGAAGCCGGCGTCGACGCCTCGCAGATCCAGGGATCGGGCAAGCGCGGACAGGTAACGAAGCCCGACGTCGTAGACCATATCGCAAAAGGCGCATCCGCTCCTGCAAAGCCGGCTCCGGCTGCATCGGCGACTCCGATCGCCCCGTCCCGCGAACGCAAAGGCGCCCGCGAAGAGGTCGTTCCGATGAGCCGCCTTCGTCAGCGCATCGCCGAGCGCCTTGTTGAAGCGCAACAATCCGCCGCTATTCTCACGACCTTCAACGAAGTCGATATGTCGGCGATGATGGACATCCGCAATCGCTATAAAGACGTCTTTGAGAAGAAGCACGGCGTGAAGCTCGGTTTCATGTCTTTCTTTGTGAAGGCCGTCATCGAAGGCCTGAAGGCTTATCCGGCCGTAAACGCCGAGATTCGCGGAACCGATACGATCTACAAGAACTACTATGATATCGGCGTCGCCGTCGGCGGTCCGAAAGGGCTTGTCGTTCCGATCGTGCGCGACAGCGACCTTCTGTCTATGGCTGAGATCGAGATGGAAATCGCCCGTCTTGCTCAGCGAGTCAAAGAAGGAAGCATCACGCTTGATGAGATGTCGGGCGGAACGTTCACCATCTCGAACGGCGGTATTTACGGATCGATGATGTCTACGCCGATCCTCAACCCGCCGCAATCGGGCATTCTCGGCATGCATAACATCACGAAGCGCGCCGTCGTCGTCAACGATCAGATCGTTATCCGACCGATGATGTATCTTGCGCTTTCCTACGACCACCGTATCATCGACGGTAAAGAAGCCGTGAGCTTCCTCGTAAAAGTGAAAGAATGCGTCGAGAACCCTGAACGCATGCTTCTCGAAGTCTGAGGCCTGAAGGCCGACCTGACGGTCGGCCTTTTTTATGTCATTATCCCACCAGAAACACAAGGAGATCTACTATGGCAGATGCAACGCAGAATTTTGATGTCGCAATCATCGGAGGCGGACCGGGCGGATACGTCTGCGCCATCCGCGCCTCGCAGCTCGGGCTGAAGGTCGCCCTGATCGAGAAACGCGAAACCATCGGCGGAACGTGCGTCAACGTCGGATGTATTCCGTCCAAGGCGCTTCTCGATACATCGGAGCATTATCATCGCATCAAGCATGAGATGGACGATCACGGCATCACCGTTTCAAGCGTTAAGATCGACGTGAAGAAGATGATGGCCCGCAAAGAGCGCGTCGTGAAAGAATTAACCGACGGCCTGAACTTCCTCATGAACAAGAATAAGATCACCGTCTTTCGCGGAACGGGCAGCCTCGTTTCGGCAAAACCCGACGCCGTCGAGATCAAGGTTGAAGGCGAAAAGCCCGCTTCTCTGATCGCGAAGAAGTGCGTCATCGCCACCGGATCGGACATCATCAACATCCCCTCGGTCCCTGTCGACGGCAAGAACATCATCACGTCGGACCATGCCATTGCTCTTGAAGAGACGCCCGAAAGCATGGTCGTCATCGGTGGCGGCGTCATCGGCCTTGAACTCGGTTCCGTATGGAGCCGTCTCGGCACAAAGGTAACGGTCGTCGAGATGCTGCCCGATATTCTCATGGGTCTTGACGCCTCGCTTCGCACGCTCGCACGTCGTACGCTCGAAAAGCAGGGCTTCACGTTCAAGCTCGAAACGAAGGTGCTCGGCGCGCAGGCAAAGGGCAAGCAGGTTGAAGTGAAGATCGCCGATAAAGACGGCAAAGAAGAATCCATCGTCGCCTCGAAGGTGCTTGTCGCCGTCGGTCGCAAGCCCTTCCACGATTCTCTTGGAGCTGAAAAGGTCGGCGTGAAGATCAACCAGCGCGGACGTATCGAGGTGGATGCACATACGCTGCAGACGTCCGTGCCCGGCATCTACGCCATCGGCGACGTTATCGAAGGACCGATGCTTGCGCATAAGGCCGAAGAAGAAGGCGTCATGGTCGCCGAGATCATCGCCGGCAAACCCGGTCATGTGAACTATGACTGCGTTCCGTTCGTCGTCTACACCTGGCCCGAGATCGCCTGGGTGGGCAAAGGCGAAGATCAGCTCAAGGCCGCCGGCATCGAGTATAACACCGGCAAATACATGTTCAAGCCGAACGGCCGCGCGAAGGCCATGAACCAGACCGAAGGGCAGATCAAGATCTATGCCGACAAACGCACCGATAAGATACTCGGAGTGCATATCGTCGGCCCGAACGCCTCGGAGCTGTTAGGCGAAGCCGTCGTCGCCATGGAATTCGGCGGAGCGGCCGAAGACCTGGGACGCTCGTTCCATTCGCATCCGACGCTTTCTGAGGTTATGAAAGAAGCGGCTCTCGATGTGAATAAGATGAGCATTCACCAGTAAGGCCCGTTTGCACTCCTTCGCCCTTGCGTGACGCCCGTATTGGAGGCGCCACGCAAGGGACGCAAGGACTACGATCCTGCTTGACAATTCTATTTCTGCGCTCACCTTATGGCATGCGTCGCTTTACGACATTGCCGGCAAATCTCGTTCTTGCCCTACTCCTGACATCCTGTCAATCAGCGCCATCATTTGAACCGTTGAATGAGTCCTGGGCCACCGCACAGCTCGCCGTCCCGACCGAGAACAAACAGAGGGCCGAGGCCTTACGCAAGACCGGCTTCCAGCTCTACAAGCAGAAACGGGATAGCGAAGCTATCATTCAGTATGAAGCGGCCCTACAACTTCATACACACGCCGGCCTGTATTACGACTACGCGAATAGCCTTTCGAATATCGACGGTCGACTGGAGGATTCTATAAAGGCATATCGCATCGGCATCAGGTTAAGCGAGAAGCCCGACATGAACCTTCATTACAATCTGGGCTGTGCTCTTGTTCGCGCCAATCGCATCGCCGAGGCCATCCCTGAACTGCAGCTGGCCTATAGGCTCGGAAAGCCTCCTGCCATCATGGAGCAGGACGGCGATCTGACCAATCTGCGGAAGGATCGAGACTGGCGCGACGTCATCGGCATCAAGGAGCCCGTGCGTTCCTGGCTGGTCCTGCGTATGGCCGGTGGTTCCGCTATATACCAGAGAACCATTTGTGCGAATGCACGTAAAACATTTGGTTTCGTATTAGAGTATCAAGAAGACAACGGCCAGAGCAGTGTAAAAAAAGGGAATTGGACCCGCGAAGGGAACAAGATCATAGCACATTTCAAACAGGAAATCGGCAAAAAGGGCGTTGGTCCGACCGTGAACGACGGCCCTCGCGGGCCATACCATTTAAAATTCGAACCCTACGAGCGCGAGATTGATGAGACAGTAACATTTGATTTTATGGAGATATCAAGGAATATGCAAGAATCTGACGGACCATGCCCCGAATACCGTTTCTGATTCTTATTTCGCTCTCACTGATCGGGCCTGGCTGTATAACAAATCCTCCGGAAACTTCCGATCCCGATCCCTTCGCGGATAACGATCAGGCTGCCCTATCAGCGCTTGAGCGCATCAAAAGCCGAGGCGAGACGTTATCCGATTCGGAGCGCTATCGTATGCTCTTCAACAGACCTCCGTTCGACGATACTGCGAGTCCGATCCTTTCCCGATTGAGCCAGGGGCGTTATCCGGTCGCAGACGCCGGCTCAAATCCTCGCTGGCAGAAAGCAGAGTCCTGCGCACGATGCCACGAAAAAGAATATGCCGCCTGGCAGAAGAGTCTTCACAGTCAGGCCTTCACGAATGCTCGATTCTATCATGCCTTTCAGCTTGAACCGATGGCCTGGTGTATGAACTGCCACGCACCTTACTGGTATAACTCCGAGCACTCCGCCGAAGCGAGTCCAATCAGGCCGATTCAGGAGATCTACCAGACCGATAAGCGGCAGTACGTCGTTCACCGCCCTCATGCAACCGATCGCCTGCCTTCTTACAGAGAGGAATACGACTATGATGATCTGCGTTCGCCACAGAACGAAGAAGGAGTAAACTGCGCCGTATGTCATGTGCGCAATGACGTGGTTTATACAGGCCGCCCCGTGACATCAGAAATGGCCACGAAAGCCAGGACAGACGGCGGCCATGAACTGCGCTATGATCCGGTTCTGCGCAGCCCGACCCTCTGCGCCGGATGCCACGAGTTCAACTTCCCGGATCGAGTGAGCCCTTTTATCGCATATTCCCCTCATCCCATGCAAGCGACAGTCAGCGAATTCCTTGCACACAGGCAAAAGGGCTCTGCGCCGGCAACAACCTGCACGGGCTGCCATCTACGACAGGACGCTCACATCGCCTCGCCTCTTTCCCATCGCGAAGCGATCCCGCATGTTATCCAAATCCGGTTTCACACTCGACAGTCGCTTTTAAAAATGCAGATCCGCATTCCGCGCATCGGGCATCCCTTTCCCACAGGCGATCTTTTTCGGCAGGTGCGAGTCCGCGCATTCAGCGATAGCGGCCGTGAGCTTCTTGACTATCGCATTGCCCGAATCGTAAACAACGCTACACTGAAGGTCGAATCAGATACCCGGTTATTGCCTGTGAACCAGATCATCGACACCCAACTCGCCTTCCCTCTCAGGGAAACGCCGGTCAGGTGCGAGGTCGAATACCTGTTCGAGGGACGCATCGAGCATACTCTTCCGCGGGCTATGCCTGATGAGGAAAAGCGGATTGTTCTGTTCAATGGTCCATGCAAATAGAACGCGGCTCAAGCCACTGCAGAAGCGCTCAAACTTTTCCAGAAAAATGATTGCACATTCCGGAAACGTCCTCACAATTCTCTTGAGACGTCTCTATGCCTTCGCACATCACCCTTCACATGGTTACCAGCCTTGACGGCTTCATCGCCACCAGCGACGGCAGCATGGACTGGTTCGAGTTTACGTCGCCCTATGAGAGGGGCGTCGAAGAAGAAGATGCTGCGCAGTTCCTGGCCGGCATAGATTGTTATATCATGGGCTCGCATACGTATGAACTTGCGCGTCAGGTCGGCTGGCCCTATGGCGATACTCCGGTCATCGTGCTTACCGGACGAAAGCTTCCTGTAACGAAAGAGAACGTACGCTTCTATTCAGGAGAAATTCCCGAGCTGCTGAAGGGCCTGCCTTATCAGAACACCTATCTTGTCGGTGGAGCGAAGGTGTGTCGGGAGTTTCTGCGTCTGAATCTCGTCGACGAGCTATGGCTAACGACGATTCCCATACTTCTTGGTTCCGGGCTGTCCCTTTTTGAAAGCGGCTCAGCACAGACCAGGCTTGCCCTCAAAGACTGTAAGGCTTACAAGAATGGGCTTGTAGAAACCCGGTACACGATCGGCAAGGGGCTGTAACGTGCCCTTCACACTTGCACATCCGGCGGCGGTGCTCCCGTTGCTTCACAAACGGTCGCCATTTCATTTTTCAGTGGGATTGATCATCGGCTCCGTTGCGCCTGACTTCGAGTATTTTCTGCAATTTCGGATGGCATCGGTCGGGTCGCATTCACTTCCTGGACTGTTTGCTTTCTGCCTTCCGATCAGCCTTCTGCTCGGCGTCGCATGGTACTATATCGTTTCCACTCCTCTAACAATAAGCCTGCCGCTATTTCTCAGAAAGCGGTTCTGCATCCACTCTGGCCGAAAACCCGGATTGACCGAATGGCTCTACTTTGCTGTCGGCTCTCTTGTCGGCGGTGCGACTCATCTGCTCTGGGATTCGGCCACTCATACGGGCGGATACTTCGTTAACCAGTGGCCGCTGTTGCAGCAACCTATCTACGGAAATCAGCTTCCTTTATTCAAGGCTCTGCAACATATTTCAACGATCATCGGACTCGCCGTCGTAGCCTTTGCCATCAAGAACATGCCGGAACAGCCGGTTGAAGAAAAGCCATCAAGACCTCCCGTGGCTACCTGGTTCTGGCTGATTGTTCTTTTGCTATCCACATTCATATTCACGTCTGTCAGTATGGTTGACCCTGCTTCGCTTTCATTGAAGAACCTGGGGCATATCGCAGTCCGGACGATCTCTTCGATTCTTCTGGCTCTGCTTCTGGCATGCGTTCTCACGATGGCTCTCAAGAAAAGCGGCAGAGCAAGTTAGTTTCTCGGCAAACAAGAAAAGATCCCCGCCCGATACAGGATACTATCAGGCGGGGAAGATTCAAGCCTCGATTTTTGAGCCGAGAACGATCAGAAACTGTCGCATCCACTCCGGATGCGCCGGCCATGCCGGAGCCGTCACGAGGTTTCCATCGGTTAACGCATTTGATGCGGTATCATTCACCTCACCAAATTTCGCCCCCGCCACCGTGCATTCGGGCCCGACGGCAGGATAGGCTATCACGTTACGCCCTTTTAATACGCCGGCAGCGGCCAGTATCTGGGGCCCGTGACAGATTGCAGCGATAGGCTTCTTGCTATCGGCAAAATGTCGTGTCATCTCCAGCAGCTTCTGATTCAGACGTAGGTACTCCGGAGCCCGACCGCCAGGAATGACCAGCGCATCGTAACTCTTTGCATCCACCTTCTCGAAATCAAAGTTCACGACAAAACGGTGACCAGGCGCCTCCATATACGTCTGATCTCCAACAAAGTCATGCACCGCCGTGCGGACCGTTTCTCCCGGTTTCTTTCCAGGACAGACGGCATGTACGGTATGGCCGACCATTGTGAGGATCTGAAACGGAACCATCACCTCGTAATCCTCGACAAAATCACCAACAAACATCAAAATCTTTTTCGCGCTCATTGTCTCCTCCTGTTGTATGCGTTTTCTTTTCATTCAATATGACCTATTCCGTCGCTCGATCAAGCAGATGAAGCATCGAATGATACGCTCGCCCGGTCGCTTCGGTTAAAGCAAGCTCGCAGGTTCGGGCCGAGCTGTAATGTCCAGAGCAATGCTCGTTTCTCATCTGCTCCGCCTCTTCACGGGTCGCAGAAGCCGTCAGCTCGGGAAAGAGCATCCCTCGATCGCCGGCCATACCGCAACAACCGGCCGAGATCGGTACAACGACAGAGTCAGCACAGGCAGCTGCGACGGTCTGTAAATACGCCAGATGATTCATCTTCTGCGAGGCACAGGTCGGATGCAGCGCAATGCTCTCCTGTCGCTTCGTTACCCGAAGGCGCGGAAGCAACATCTCAGCGACAAAGACGACGGAGTCCATAATCCGCAGAGCACGAAGCCTTCTTCCGACAGCATCGTCAGAGGCAGCGGCCCTTTGCACCAGAGCATACGTGCATGAAGATGTATCAAGAACGACGGGAATCCTGCCACCTTCGCTTTCTCGAAAGAGCATCTCAGCAAGGGCGGCTAACGAATGCTCTGCGGCCTCTGGAAATCCCTTCGACGCCATCGGCGTTCCGCAGCAATGGCCGCTCGTATCTCTGGCCACGCGCATCTGCAGGCCGGAGCGGCGCACAAGGCGCTCGATCGTTTCAGGAATGGAGGGTGCATCTGCATAGCCGCCCATCGTGCGACTGATACAGGTAGGAAAATACAGAATATCGGCATCCGGGTCGCCCTTCGCAGTTATGCGTGCCGCTCCGCGCATCGATACGGGAAGCTGTGGTATGCGAACCATAAGACGCACGACGTTGGTGACCAAGCGCCCCACGCGACTCATGCCCGGCACAGAGAGCGGACGCAGCGATAGCCCGATAAATAAGCTGATGAGCTTCATGTGCGTCGATACAAACTGCGCCACACGCTTCGATAGAGGTCCCTGCTTCTGTGCGCGCAGATCCTTCATGTAGCGGCCCGTATCGATTCCCACCGGACAGGCCGTGGCGCATAACCCATCGGTGGCGCAGGTATCGACTCCGGAATAGGCGTAGTCTTTCAGGATCTCAGGGCGCAGGTCGGATCTTCGAGGATCTTGAAGCAGTCGCTGCACGACGATGCGCTGCCTCGGCGTCAGCGTCAGATCCCTGCTCGGGCAGCGATTCTCGCAGAAGCCACATTCGATACAGAGATCGACCTCGTCATGTACGGCTGGCAGCGGCTTCAGGTTAGCCAGATGCACACGTCGATCGTCGTTAATAATAACGCCCGGATTGCATATGTTCAAAGGATCAACAAGGCGCTTCACCTCTTTCATCAGAGAATAGATCACATCGCCCCACTCCGCCTCGACGAAAGGCGCCATATTCCGCCCGGTGCCGTGCTCGCCTTTCAAGGCTCCGTCGTATTTATGCACGACAAGATCCACGACGTCGTTCATAAGAGCTTCGTATCGTTGAACCTCTTCATCAGAGGGGAAGGTCGGTGTTATAACAAAGTGCAGATTGCCGTCTTTTGCATGGCCGAAGATGATGGCCTCGTCATAGGCATACGTCTTGAACAACCGCTGCAGATCGGCGCATAGATCGGCAAGATGCCTTACAGGCACCGCCACGTCTTCGATCAGAGCCGAGCTGCCCTTGGGTCTCAGCGATCCCACAGAGGGATACATGCCCTTGCGCAGGCTCCAGTAGAGCGCCTGCTGTTGCACGTCGGCGGTTAACGACGGAGCGACCAGAAGCGGGAAGCCGCTCAGGCGTCGCTCGATGTCCGGCTTGTGCTCATCAAGCTCGGCGGCCGTGGCAAACTCAAACTCCACAAGCAGCGCGGCGGCACCATCCGGAGCTGCGCTAAGAACCCCTGCAAGAGGGCCGGCCTTTTTCTCGATGCTGCGAATGGCGCTTCGATCCATGATCTCGACCGCAGCGGCATCAAGAAGCTCGGGCACGGCCGCTCCTGCCGCATGCAGATCACGAAACAGAAGCAACGTCGTCAGCTTATGCTTTGATGCGGGCACCGTCCGAAGCGTCGCATCGGCAATAAAGCCGAGCGTGCCCTCGCTGCCGATCATCAGATGGGCGAGAATATCAAGAGGACGGTCGAAATCAAGAAAGGCGTTCATGCCGTAGCCGACTGTGTTCTTGATGCGGTATTTATCGCGAATGCGATCCCGAATCGCTTCATCGGCCAGCATACGGCTTCGGATCTCAAGCAGGCCGTTATACAGCGACGCATGCTCGTATCGAAACCGGTCTGCATCGGCCGCCGTCTCGGTGTTAAAACGACTGCCATCGGGTAACACAATCGTCATCGCATCAAGCGTATGATAGGCGTTCTGCGTTACGCCACAGCACATGCCGCTTGAGTTATTCGCAAGGATGCCGCCCAGCATTGCCGCCCGTATGCTGGCAGGGTCCGGTCCGATCTTGCGACCATAGCGGCGCAGATGGTCGTTCGCCCGTTGACCGGTGACGCCTGGCTGCAGGCGAATGCGTCGGCCTTCGTCAAGAATCTGAATATCGCGAAAAGAGCGGCTGATATCGACGAGTACGCTGTCGCTGATAGCCTGGCCCGAAAGGCTTGTTCCGGCCGCTCGAAAGGTCAGCGGCAGGCAGTGCTCGCCGGCCAGGCGTAAGAGGGACGCCACGTCGTCTACCGACGTCGGGCGCACGATGCAGGCCGGCACAAGGCTGTAAAAGCTCGCATCGGACGATAAGGCCAGGCGGTCGATCCATCGCGTCGACACCTTCTCGACACCGATCGCCTTTTCTAACGAACGAATGAAATCTCTCTGCATGACGTCCTCGCCTCCGGAGAGTGGGCCCGGAGCAGAAGCTGTCAATTTGTTTTATAAATTTTTAGAACCTTCCCCCAGCCTGCTCAGACGCTATTTCTGCTTGCGCCAGCCGAGCGCCGGCATTGATAGGAAGTATGCAACTCAGAGCCCTCGTCGCTTTGCTGCTGTTTATGTCTGCCCCTCTCGCCGCAGAGGTCATCGATCGAGTGACGCTCGACAACGAAAAGCAGCGATTTGTTTCGGCTCCATCAGGGTTGCGCCTGCGCGCATCACCGGCGCTGGCGGCTCAAGTAATCACAACGATGCCATTCGGATCTGCAGTCATCCTATTGAAGCAGAGCGAGGTAGAGGCAGAGTTCGACGGCCTTCGCGGCTACTGGGCCGTCGTCCGATTTGAGGACCACACAGGTTGGGCCTTTACGGGATTTCTGTCTAACGAGATCTTGCCCGACGCAAATGTGCGGCACTGGAATGCATCGAAGACGATGTATTTTGTTCTAACAGAATCCGATCCGGAAACAAATTGTGCTTATAGCTCCTGCCAGCTAAACGTCTTTAACAGAAACCATGCACATGTAGCCACCTACGAACCATCCGATTCTCGGCCTTCAATGGCCGCCAGCGGTTGGAAAAGTGATACCATCATTCTTGCGGCCACGGCTGTCTGTGCCTCCGGTGGCGGATACGTTCAAACCCTCTGGAATCCAATGAGAGACGAACTGACCCCTTATTTCTCTGATCAGATTATCAATAACAGCCCGGAGCTGTCACATCTTCCTCTTCCCGATGGGGCGCCGCTTACATACGAACTCTGCATAGCCAGGCAATGCTTCTTTATCAACCTCAATACAGACAAAAATACTGGATATCTCTACCATGGGAAAGCCAGAGTTGATCATCCGGAAAAGGCGCAGATGAAATTGTTAGCCGTCAGGAAATACACCCAGCAAATGCAACTCGAATCTCACGATCGCAAGCCATTCCTCAACGTGGACGGAAAACTCTACTCGTTACCCGAGTTGAAGCCTCAATGATTCAGATCATCGACTACACGCCCACCCAGACCCGGCAGATCGCCGATCTCTTCCATGCCTCCATTCATCGGGTGGCCTGTCGGGATTATACAACTGAGGAGCTGGCCGTATGGGCGCCCTCTCCCATCGACTATGACCACTGGCTTGAGCGGTTAAACCGGAAGCAACCGATTGTTGCCATAGATTCCGACAAGGCGACGGTGCTCGGTTTTGCAGAGCTTGATCCGGACGGGCACATCGACTGCTTCTATGTACATCCCGACCACCAGCGCAAAGGGGTCGGAAGGGCGCTCATGCAGGCAATTGATAAGAAGGCGGGCGGAGCCGGGTTGCACCGCCTCTTTGCAGAGGTAAGCATCACCGCAAAGCCCTTCTTTTTGCAGATGGGATTCACCGTTGTGCGGCCGAATCTGGCCGCACGCGGCGGGATGTTGCTCAAGAACTATATCATGGAGGCGAAAGCGCCGGTTATTAATAAGTAATTGTATCAATAACCTGCCCGGTTGAATTGATCTGCCTGAACTCCTTTACACGACCGTCTGGATAGTAGATCCATTCTCTTCGATGAACGCCGGCCTGGTTCTGGGCTGGAGTTCCATCAACCTTGAGCACTCGCTCAAAATGTTGACGTCCATCGGGATAATACCCGTATTCAAACTTGTGAATCGACGTTTGCGGAATAAATGCCGGCTGGCCTTTTTCGTCAAATAGCGACTGCTCCGTATTCTGCATTCGATCATCAAAAATCGGCTTTATCATATGAATAGAAGTCCCTTCAATTGTGCATGCTTTTCCCTCTCCGTTGAAGTAGCGGATCTCGCTCACGTTGCCGATATCATCATATTCGAGCGTCACTTTTTCGCATTGCTCAGATTTCGGGCGCGTCGGTTTTTCCTTTGCATCAAAGAACTCATACTTTGATGCCTGACCCAGCGGGCCTGGATCTAACCGAAGCATGTGATATCCCTCCCGGGTATTAACTACCGGTTCGCCTTCTTTTCCGAAAAAACGCAACTCGGTCGCATTTCCTTTTTCATCGTAAGAGATGGTCGTTCGATGATACATGGCACTTCCTGCAAATGGCTTATCGTCTGCTCCAAAAAGAGCTCTGCCCGTCTCAAGCCCCATATCATTGTAGGTAATAACTTCTTTCGTAGCCATCAATCCATTGAAATCCTTCGGCTTTCCATCCACGCCAAAGTATTGTTTCTCGATCATGTTACCTTTTTGATCGTACCCGTATTCATCACGGTGATAATCTGCGAACTTATTACATGCCGCAGGTTTTCCCTCAATACTGAAGCATGCCGAGGAAAGCAACCTATAAGATGAATCAAATGAGTAGACGTGCCGATGGACACCGTTTTTATCATGAGACGGCGAATCGCCCTTATAGAAGGCCGTTTCTTTAAGAAACCCCTTTTCATCGTAGGTTCTGCGCTCAATCGCCGCAGTGATATTTGCCGCCTTCCCCTCCTGATTCAGATAGATCCGCTCTTTCAGTTTCCCTTTTTCGTATTCTTTGCGTATACCGTAAGCACCCGGTTGGGTTTTCATCTCGACGAGATCTCCCTTCGCGTTTAAACAGAGAATCTCCCTGATTTCCCCGAGATGCCGCTTCTCTCGTGTCTGCTGACAACCTTCGGAATCCACTCCTGGACTGTCATTGTCAGGATTGAAGATATGCGTCTCGACGCCCGCTCCGTCATACGTTATCCGTTCCGTATGGAAAGTGCCATCCCGTAATTGCGCGGGCTTTCCATCAATATCCACAAAGGAGCGTTTTACAACGCGCCCCTCTTTATCGTATTCGAAGAGAGTAGCGTGATATCCGGTCGTGAATGAATTCACAGGCTTCCCGGCCCGATCAAGGAAGGCTTGCTTCGCTATACGACCTTCAGGCGTGAAGCTGTATGCTTGTAAGAACACTTTGTCTTCGCTGGAATCAATGGATTTACCAAAAGGATTGAACAGCCTGAGCTTTAATGTTCCGTTTGTTTCATTCTCGATTTCAACTCGGTGAATATCCCGACCTGAAACATACTGACTCAGCTCTGTCGGAGAGTACCTGATCTCTACTCCACTCGCTGTGCCATCTATCAGAGCGACAGCCCAGGAGCCATCGCCAGAAACGACGCCATTCTTGCGATGAACGACGCGAGTCGGTTTTCCAAGAAAAGAGTATTCAAACTCATAATAGCTATCCTGTGGATCGGAATCCGGATCGAAGGCGTATCGGCCGATCAGCCCGTCCTTATGATATTGAACTTCAGTAAAATATTTATCCTTGCAGGCAAGCAGGCTGAGCACAAGAAGAAATAACGAAAGAGAACGCATCCACAATTGCATTTATTTTCACCTCTGAACTACTCGTTGACACAGCGTCCTGCTTTGCACAAGCACTTTTCTCGCGATCCCGGCGCCCCTTTCATCAGGAAGCCATATCGCTGGATGGTCGTTTTTTCATCGACGCAGGCCATATGCCTGTTTTTCTTTAAGAACAATTCATTGACGACACACATGCAGCGCGATTTCTCAAATGAAACCAGCCCCGTTCCCAACCGACTGCTACGCATCGTCCTGATAGCAGCCGGCACGGCCAGCCTTGCGCTGGGCATAGCGGGCATCTTTCTGCCCGTGCTGCCGACGACGCCGTTTCTTCTGTTAACGGCTCTCTGTTACGCGCGAAGCTCCGCCCGTTTTTATAACGCCCTGATGAACCATAAATATCTGGGGCCCTACATCCATCAGTGGCGCATCGAACGCAGCCTCACGCCAGGCACAAAGATCTTCGCCCTGAGCACGCTTGCCATAACGATCATCAGCTCCGTTCTGTTCTTTATTCCGTTGTTGCCCGTAAAGATACTCGTCGCCGCTATCGGATTGACGGTCGCCGTCTATATTCTGCGCATCCCCACAAAAGCTCGCTCAGGCCTGAAGCAGGTTGAGATAACTCAGTCCGGCGAGAACGGCCGTCTCAATGCGCAGGATACCGTCGGATAACGCAACCGGCAGAGCCCCTTTTTCAAGCATAGCGATCCGTTCCAGATCTGTGATGCCTCCTTCGGGACCGACAACGATGGCATGCGAACGGATCGTACGCTCCGCATCTCGCTTGCGCGGAAGTAGATCGACGGCCGCTCTGCCCGATGGATCAAGCAAAAGAAACATACAGGCTTCGGCCGATCCCTCGATGCGCGAAAGCAGCTCTTCGAGACCGATCGGCTGTTCAAACACGGGAATATAACGACGTCTGCTCTGTCCGGCCGCCTGCATGGCAAGACGCTCCGCTCGTTCCTGCGAATAGGTCTCGCGCACAGATCGCTCGAACTCGACGGGAACGAATCGCGTCATGCCGAGCTCCGTTCCTTTTTCGAGTATCAGATCCACGCGACTGCCTTTAGGCAGGGCGCAATAGACGATGCGCTCTGGGGCATCGACGAATTCCTGACGGGTGTAATCGGGCTTGCAGCTCCATTGCTCTTTGCGCCCGGAGCTTTCGCGCAGCAGCAGAGCGGGAGCGGTGCGACCACGTCCGTCACAGACGACGATCTCGGTATCGGGCTCGATTCGACGGGCCTTCAAATGCTGGACTTCGTCGGGATTCAGTTCAACAGTCTCCGGATGCTTCCGGAACTCTTCAAATGTGCGGTAAATAAGGAACATATTTTTGTTTACAGTCAACGCTACAAAAGAATGCTCATCCCGTCAACGATTGCCGGAGTGGTGAAACTGGTAGACACAGTAGATTCAAAATCTACCGGGAGCGATCTCGTGTCGGTTCGAGTCCGACCTCCGGTACTTTCGCTGATCCTTCTTCTTTTATCTTTTATTCTGGCCCCCATCCATTCCCTTCTTGCAGACGACGCCATCGTCGGAGTCGAGATCCTCGGCGGCGAAGGACGTCCCTACTGGGCCCATCGCATGCAAGATCCGTATCTGAGGCAGTTGCAGGACGAAACGCTGCTGCGCTCCCTTGAATCACAGAATCTGCATCGGACCCTGCTTGAGCTTGACCGTCTGCGACGGCAGAGGCCTTCTGTGCGTTCGGCCACGGGCCGTATCAGCTTCCTCGCATCCTCTGGCGAATGGCTTGCTTTCGGCTTCACGACGACGGGTTCCTTTGCGCGCGCATCCAACCTGCCTCCGGAGCGAACGGCCGACTATTACAACAACCTGAAGCGTAACAACGCCGAATTTCTGTACCCGGCCGGAAGCCCGGAGTATCTGGCCGAGATCCTTTTCAATCAACAGAGGCGTTCTCTGCAGCTGTCGCCGAACTTCATGCTCTCGGCCGATATGTGGATTCGGCCCGATAACTGGTATGTGCAGCCTTTTCTGCGAATCGGCATCTCGGCGCCTGTTGAAGAGAATACGGCAAACGGCCTTTTCGCGTCCTCAGCCGGTTTACAGATTACGCTTCCCGGGCGAGCCGTCAGCCTGATCGTTGAGGGTTATGCGGACGCCTACCGCGTTCTATGGGAGGATTACACTCCTTTAAAGAAAGACGCCGTCGTATGGGATGCGGGCTGGCGCGCCGGATTCGGATTCCGGCTCTGACCACGGACGATAGACGTCACTACTGCGCCGGCCTTCAGACAAGGTTATAGATACAGCTTGCGTCGTGACGTCCGCTGTCATTCGCACAACGACAGCGAAGTCGTATTCCCGTGCGCGCATCGACTTCACGCAACGCTTTCGTCGCATTATCGGTCGGCAGTCGTTCCTTCGTCGCAGGACGCAGGATGCTTTTCTCTCGTTCAAGAAGAAGGCTGGGGCTCATGGCTCACTCCTTCATCCGGTAACTCTTGCGGCTTTTTCTTTCTCTTTCACGACATTACTGCCAGGCAGGAATGCCGCTTTCTGCCCGGTTCTTACCCGGACAGGCTTTCGCCGTCTCTCAGAGTATCGGTTTTGCGAAGCGCCGAATTTAAGGCTCAAGCACAGCACGAGGCATCAGGATCAATTCGCCGGAAGAAAAAAAATTCGTCGCCCATCCCGTAGCGTCGGACGATCCTGCCAGTGTTTCAGATAGCGTTCGACCGAAGTATCAAGATGCATGGTCGTCATCACCAGTCGGCCATGGTGCGACAGAGAAACGGGAGCCTCTCCATACGGAAGGTCAAGCACGGGCGGCAGCAGCTCTCCGTCGGGTGCGGGCCTGCGCTGCACGATATCGGCCGAGGCGTCGATTTCCAGATCGCGAAGAATCGACGCTGCCTGCTCGCGCACCTCCCGCGAAAGATCGGCCTCTTCTTCTACATGATCGATCCAGCTGACAAGAAGGGCGTCTTCTTCGGCAGGAGCGGACCAGGCGATGCCGACCACACACTGACAATCGGTTTCCTTGCGCTTTTTTTTCTCGAAGCGGGCTTGCCTCTCGAAAAAAACCGATGCTTCCAGGGCCAGGCCTGTGCCATGATCATGCACCGCATGAAAGCCAGGCTGCACCTCAAGCTCACGATAGCGAAAGGATCGGCTGCGATCCCGACGGTTAACGGCCTTAAAGGCGCTCTCTTTTAAGGCCCATACCTTCCAGAGAGCTTCTTCGAAGTCATCCTCCTTTCTGAGAAAGGAGGCTTCGGCGTCCGTGCAGATCTTCCGCACGTAGCGATCAAGAAAGGCCGCCGAGCGATCCCTTTCTTCAAAGAGATCGACGACATCGTTACCAAAAACGAAATGCGGATCTCTTAGAAAGATGCCCATACGCCCTCCTTATAAGGTCGTCTGTGATTCACGGCTGCGAAAGAAATCCTCTTCCATCGATTGCAGCTCTGCAAGGATCTGATGCGAAAGCTCTCTCTGCGCTCGCATCCCCCGCTGCTCTGTCGAAGGGCGGATCAGTCGCATCGCTAACGTAAAACGTTCGCCTTTCGCAGGCAGGGTCGATTTTGCCGTTTGATGATCGCCGCGCATGTAAATACAGAGCACGGCTGTGTCGGGCACGCGCTGCAGAAGCAGACCGGGACCGTAGGCCGCCCCTTCGAGATCAAGTCGCCCGGTCTGAGAGCGTCTGCCCTCAGGAAAAAGAAGGATGGGATCGCCGCGTCGAAGCAGCCAGGCCATGCGATCGAGTACGCCTTCTCGATGTTCGCTCGGCCCGGTACGATCGATCGGAATACACTTCGTCAGATACGTAATCAGCCGCAGGAAGAAATTATGGCCGAAATTCTCGACGGCGGGAATATTCCAAGGAAGCTTTCGATAATGTAAGAAGTAAAACGTATTGGCAGCAAGAGCCCACTGGATAACGCCAGAATCGATCATCGTCAGATGATTCGGACATATAAGAAGCGACGGATTCTCGCGCACGATGCGACGGAATTCACGTCGGATTTCTTTCATCTCACGGATAGTATAACGCCCGACCAGGCGCATCGCAAGCACAAGAGCCGCTCCCATCACGGGAAAGACAAGCCAGCCAAGCAATCGCTGCCAGAGCAGGTATCTTGCAAACGACGGCAGATCTTCAGCCGCAATCATTTCGCTTCGGATGTGGGATGATTTTTCAGACACGGTAGGAAACCCGGGCAGGCAGAACCTGCCCGGTACAGATCTCAGAGTTTATTCTTGATCATGCTCACGGCGGCGCCGACGGTGTTCACCTTATCAGCCTCGCCATCTTCCACTTCAATATCGAACTCATCTTCAAAAGCGAGGATGATGTCGACCAGACGGGAAGAGTTGACTTCCAGATCTGTCAGGATGTTCGTGCTGTCGTTAGCCGCAGCAAGAGCATCTTTATTTTTGGCATACGGTCCGAGTATTTTCAGGACCTTTTCCATTATTTCCTTCTGTTCCATTAAAATTCTCCTGATATGGATTGATAAAGGATCACGGGGGAGTTATCCCTCCCATTTCTTGTAGATCACGCATCCGTTTACGTCGCCGAAGCCGAAGCTGGCTTTGGCGAAGATGCGCGCCTGTTTGTTCAGCGTCTCCTGGAGAACGCTTTTCGCATACGGCTGAATCTTCTCGTGAAGATCCTCACAGTTGATGGACTTATGCAGAAAGCCCTGTTCGAGCTGAAGCATGACGGCCGCCGACTCGATCGATCCGGCGGCGCCAAGGCAATGCCCGATCATCGACTTCGTCGACTGAATATGCGGGAATTTATCGGCCGGAAGACCGAGCGCCTGCACCCAGTTATTCACCTCAACGGGATCGGCCATCGTAGCCGTCAGGTGGCCGTTAATGGCGTCGATCTCTTCAGGCTTGATACCGGCCTTGCGAATCGCTTCTTTGATGGCAAGCTGCACCGATTCCGGATTGGGGAAGGTCATGCTTCCGCCGTTACGATGTCCGCCGCAGTTCAGATGAGCGCCGAGTACTTCGGCATAGATCTTCGCTCCGCGCTTCTGAGCGCTCTCAAGGCTTTCAAGAAGCAGTACGCCCGATCCAGAGCCCGGAACGAAACCGGCGCTTGAGGCGCTCATCGGTCGCGAGGCCTTTTCGGGAGTCTCGTTATACTTCGAGCTGAGAACCTTCATCGCGTCGAAGGCGCCCCATACGTAACGCGAAGACGACTCCGCACCGCCGACGACCATGCGATCGGCATCGCCATGACGGATGCGATCATAACCCATGATGATGGCTTCGGTGCCGGTGTTACACGCGCTTGAGTTAGACGAAGATTGATTGCCGAGAGCGAGCAGACCGCCGATCTTCGCCGAAACGGACGACGCCATGATCTGCTCGACCATCGTCGAACCGAGTCGCTTCACCTTGCCTTCATCGATTCGGGGGATAACCTTCTCGGCGATGGTCTCCATACCTGAAAGGCCGAGACCGACGATACAGCCCGCATCCCAGTTCACGTGATCGTCTTTCGGATCGGTGACCTGAAAACCGGCGTCTTTCCAGGCGTCGATCGAGGCAATACCGGCAAGGATCATGATTTCATTCATGGCGAGAAGGTTTTCTTCAGAGAAGTATCCCTCGGCTGTTTTCATCAGCTTATCGCGATCGATCCAGCCGCCGACATGGCAGGCAAAACTCAGATCGGCGATTTCCTGACGAAAGCGTATGCCGCTCTTGCCTTCGCGCAGGGCCTTAGAGAATTCCTCTTTTCCGTGACCGTTCGAGGTAATCACCCCGACGCCTGTTACAACAACTCTTCTACTCATAATGCTACTCCCATTCCGGACAGCGTGCCCGAGGCGGCCAGTGTGCCGTCCTGCTTATAGATATCAACCTTAGAACGGATCTTCCCTCTTCGCAGGAAGATCTTCTGGCTTTTGATAGTAACCGTATCGCCGGGTAACACCATCGCCGCGAACTCCACCTCTGCGTCGGTGAACAGAGAGATCTGATTCAGACTTCCGCCATTCTTTATCGCGTTGTAGATTCCGAGGGCGACGACGCCCGTTTGCGCCATCGTCTCGAGAAGGATGACTCCCGGCGTGACGGGATGCCCGGGAAAATGCCCCGGATAAAAAAACTCATCCTTGCTGTATGTGTACTGCCCGACGATATGATCCTCGGACAGTTCGAGAATGCGATCGATGTAACGAAAAGGCGGCCGTTGTGGAACGGTCTGCAGAACCTTTTCAATGATCGCCGGGTCGGTGACGAGCTCAGCCGCCATACATGCCTCCGTTTACGTGGATAACCGTTCCCGTAATGTATGTGCCCGCCGTCGAAAGGAAGCCGACGACTTCGGCGATCTCTTCGGGTCGACCGATGCGACGCAGCGGAATACGATCGAGAATAACCTTTTTATGCTCTTCTGAAAGATCTTTCGTCATATCCGTTTCAATAAAGCCCGGAGCGACGGAGTTGACAAGGATGCCGTAGTCGGCCATTTCCATGGCGGCGACCTTCGTAAAGTTATCGATGGCCGCTTTGGTCATGCCGTAAACGGACTGCGTCGGATTTCCCTGACTGCCGATGATGCTCGATATGTTCACGATGCGACCGCTGCGATTACGGATCATCAAGCGCATCAGACGCTTCGTAAGATACCACGTGGCCTTCATGTTCAGATCGACCATCATCTCAAATTCTTCAACGGATGCCTGGAAGAGAGGGTTATCCTTTACAGCGCCGGCATTGTTCACCAGGACTTCAAGCGGCTCGGGGCGGGCCTTGATCTCGTTGTAGATCTTATCGCAGCCTTCGATCGTCGAAATATCGGCCTGAATCAAGAAGGCGTTCCCGATTTCCTCTTTCAGCTTTTCAGCGGTGGCCGAGCTTGAATTGTAATGAATTCCGACGAGGAAGCCTTTTCGCCCGAGTTCACGGGCGATGGCCGCTCCAATGCCACGACCGGCTCCGGTGACAAGCGCTATCTTCTGTTCCATGTATAACCTCTCTTCTTCCGTATCAGCGGTTCAACAGTCCGCCCATAAAATTTTCCGTTCTGTTCGGATAGCCTTTATAACCGATGCCGGTAAAGAGGCCGACTTTCGCGTCGTTCACCCTGTAGATCAGCTCTCCGTCGACCGAAAGCGTGCCGTTCCCGATAGCCAGACAGGCTCCCTGATCGGGCAGCATCGTGAATCGACGCACTTCGAGCTCATACCGCAGCATTTTGTTATGCGGGCGAATCTGACCCGAAAACTCGATCTCTCCGGCGCCGAGAGCCCTTCCCGAGCCCGGCGCTCCGTTCACACAGCAATAAAAACCAAGCAGCTGCCAGATGGCGTCGACGCCGAGGCATCCTGGCATCACCGGATCTTCGCGAAAATGGCACTGAAAGAACCACTCATCAATCTGAACGTCCTTCTCGGCCACAATACGCCCTTTTTTGCCCGATTTCTGGATTTCCGTAACACGATCCATCATCAAAAACGGAGGAGCAGGCACCTTTGCCAGCTCGTGCGGCGGGTTTTCCACGAGATTTCCCTGTGAAAAGGCCAGCAACTCCTCTTTGTCAAAATGAGTTCGCTCTAAGAATTCTTGATATGTCATTGTTTCACGGTTTTTTTGAACGATTATCCGGCAATCCTTTCGCCCCCATCCACACGGATGATCTCGCCGTTAATCCAGGCCGTTTCATCAAGACTCATCGCCAGAACGACCGAACCGACGTCTTCAGGAGTGGTCAGTCGACCGAGCGGATTGCGCATACGCGAATGGGCCGCCATATGCGTGCTTCCGGGAATCAGACGCAGGGCCGGAGTATCGGTGACGCCGGGCTGCAGAATATTCGAACGAATGCCATGCGGACCGTATTCATAAGCGATCGATCGCGAGATCGCCTCAAGAGCGACCTTCGCGGCGCTAACGGCGGCGTATCCGCGCCAGGCCGTTTCGTTGCCTTCGCTGGTGAGGCCGAGCACCCTTGCATCAGAGGCGAACATCTTTCTTTGAAAAAGGGCGGCCGTCCATGTGGCAAGGCTTGTGCCCATAGCGTAGATGGTGTTGGCGATATCTTCGTCGCCCAGAAAGAGCTCTTGATTGTAGGCCGGCTCTTCGGCGATGTGCATGAGTTCGTCCACGCCTTCTTCGAGAAAGAGTCGCGTCGCTTCGGAGCGCAGTTTCGCGGCATCGACTCCCAGAGAGGCGGCCAGCTTCGCCACGGCATCGGAGCGATGCTTCACCATCGGAGCCATCAGCTTGAGATTACCGAAGGCGATCGAATGCAGCAGCGTGCGCACCTTTCCGCCTTTCATCGCTTCCTCAAGTCCGTCAAGGACGGTTTTACGGCCTTCTTCGCTCAGGCCGTCGAGGTTATACGTAAGCAGTTGCGATCCCGTTGCGCGGATGGCCTCAAATTCCGGATCGATGCGCGCCATCGCCCCTTTTCGATCGCGGTGCACGATGCAGATGTTTACACCGGCTCCGGCGAGACGCTTTGCAGAAGCAAGGCCGAATCCGCTTGATCCGCCGAGGATCAGCGCCCAGTAGTTTTTATCTTTTAGAGATGCCATAGTCTTTTCCTTTATTGAACAAGAATAATCAAGCGTATTCGCCGGATCAGCCGAACGCCTTCTTCAATCCTTTCACATTGAGAACGGAGGGAACTTCGGCTCCGAGCGTGGAGAAGAACTTGCCAAGCGGACGATTCGGACCGACTTCCAGGATGGAAGCCTTCGTATCGATTAAAGCCTGCATATTCTCAATCCAGCGAACGGAACCGCTGATCTGACGGACAAGATGATCGATAAGAGTATCGGGACGGTGAAAGGTTCCCGAAAAGTTCGAAAGCACCTTCGCCGAATGCTCGGGACGAATCGTAAACGATGTTAGATACGAGCGAAACTCATCTTCAATCGGAGCCATCATACGCGAATGAAACGGTGCGCTTACGTTAAGGAAAACAGCGTTAATGCCCTCGATCTTCTCGCGGATCTCGGCTACGGCTCCTTCGACGGCGGCCTTTGCACCGCTGATGACGACCTGATCGGCGCTGTTGATATTGGCGACGTCGGCGTCATGCTTCGCGACGATCTCGCGATAGGGCGTGGACTCGATCTTTTCGAGAATCAGTGCCGCCATGGCGCCCGTTCCTTCGGGAACGGCTACCTGCATCAGATTCCCTCTTTTGCGAACGATCTTTACGGCATCGACAAAGTCCACGACGCCGGCGGCGGCAAGGGCGGTGTATTCGCCGAGGCTATGACCGGCAAAATAGTCGGCAGTTTTCGAGTATTCCTGTTCAATCACCTTCACCATCGCCATCTCAACGGTGAGGATAGCGGGTTGAGTAAACTCGGTCAGGTTGAGCTTCGGATCATCTTCGGCAAAGATAAGAGCAGCCAGATCGACATCTATTGCTGCGGAGGCGTCTTCAAAAAGAGCCCTGACAGTCGCATACTCATCATAGAAATCTTTTGCCATCCCCGGGCGCTGAGACCCCTGTCCCGGAAATACAAACGCATACATAGACAACTCCTGTTCTCGCTATCCGTCTTCGATTCGCGAGGCATTCTGAGAAGAGCCCGCAATATTAAAAGCCGAAAAAAACCTGTCAGGGCTTTTCTCGGCCGTTGCCGGTTCGGTCATTTCGACCTCTCAGTCTACAGTATGGTTGCAAACTTATTCAGACCTTTCGGTCTTGTTGAATTCGCTGCCATCGATCCCGCATCACACCTTACGCTGGTTATGCAGTCATCCTGCGAGTTTCAACGTTGTAACTGAGACGACAAAATGATAAACATTTTTTAGTAGATACAACCATCCCGGCAGGGGGTATGTGTCAACTCAAAAACCCCTTCAGGATTTCTACTTGAAAACGATAAAGGAATGCAATTTAATTATGAATGTAATACTGAATTGGATTCAGCTTTTATACGGAACGCAGTGAATCGTCAAAGAGGATAACGCGATTGCGTCCGCTATTCTTGCATGCATACAGTGCGCGATCGGCCCGCTCAATCATCGCCTTGCTTGTGCGCGCATCCTGCTCGGGATCAAACAGCGATACGCCTGCCGATACCGTCACCCTCAGCTGCTTTCCTTCATGATGAAGGACCATCTCTTCGACGCTTGTGCGAAAAGCCTCGGCGATCTCCATCGCCTTTGCGGCGTCGGCGCCGGGCAGAATCATGCAGAATTCTTCGCCACCATAGCGCGCCGCCGTATCCGAAGGCCGGGCCTGCTGCATGAGCACGCGAGCCACAGCACGCAATACCTCGTCCCCTGCCTGATGTCCGTAGGTATCATTGAAGACCTTAAAACGGTCAACATCGGTCAGAACGAAGGCAAGCGGTGTTTTGCGCCTGAGCGCCTTCTCCCTCTCCTCACGAAGACGGCTCTGCAGATAGGCGTGGTTTTTCAGGCCCGTCATCATATCGACCGTCGCGCGCTCATAGAGTCGCGCATTGTCGACGGCGATGCCGCCCAATGAGGCGAGATCGACGAGAAAACTCTTCTCGCCTTCAAGGTAGACCCCTCCCACCGCCTTCTCGCCAAGCACGATGACTCCGATGATCTTCCCTTTGGCCCGCATGGGCACGACAAGCTCGGCCCCCATCTCGCGTAGAATCTCTTTAGAGGGACAGTCGGGAAAAGACTGCTCCACCTCCTCAAAGGTAAGGGCCCGGTTCTTTTCTTCGAAAAAGTGAATCAGCGGCGAATCAAGAGGAATGCTGAAGTCGGATTCGGGCCGGTTCAACTCGAAGCCCTTTGTGTCACCTATAAGGAAAAGATACTCCGCATCCATGTCGGGGGTCAGGAAAAGGGCGGCCTGAAGGGTCTGCACCTGCGCGAGGCAGATATCAAGAACGGCGTTGATCAGGTACTGATAGTCCAGCGTCGAATTGAGGGCGCGAGAGATCTCAATCAGCTGTCGCTGATCATAGATCTTTTTCTCGTACTGCTGGAATTCGTCAGGAATACTGAATGACATGACCCGATTCTCAATACTGCTCTCATTTTCGGATCAGAGATCAAAAAAACATAGCAGCAAGCGACCGTAAAGCGGCGACGGCAGAAGTTCAACTCTTTTTTGCCTTGACGGCCAGAGCCTTTTCGCATTTCTGGACAGCAAGAGACCGCGCGGTAGAGCAGTTGGCAGCTCGTTGGGCTCATAACCCAAAGGTCGCAGGTTCAAATCCTGCCCGCGCTACCACTCTTGAAAAGGCGAAGTAGCTCAGTCGGTTAGAGCAGTGGAATCATAATCCACGTGTCCGGGGTTCGAATCCCTGCTTCGCTAATCTTTCAAAGGAGTTCTTTTCTGAGTCTCCTTGTCGCAGGCGTGCTTCTCACGCTTCTTTTGATACTGCCCCGGGCGCTGCTCTTGCTTCTGCCTCGCCTCCTGCCAGTTCAGATTCGAATGAAAGGCCCGGGATTTCTTTCCCCCTTCTATTTTACGGCCCGCGATGTTTCTTTTGCTTATAGAGGAGAAGGCACCGATCATTTTCTTCTTCAATGCTCCTCTCTGCGTTTTCGTATCTCGCTGACACAGCTGCTATTATTTCGCCTCCGCTTTCGCTCGTTCTCTCTCGTTGAGCCCTACCTTGAATACGAGAATCACGTGGAATCGTTTCGCAAGACGCGGCTCCTGCCGGCACGGCGGCGCATCCAGATCGACTCTTTACGCATTGAGACGGGTGAAGTCTTTGTAGTCGACTATACGCTCCCGGGCCCCTACCGCTTACGTATCCGGAACATCAATGTAGAAGGAGGAGTCGTCGATCTCGCCACAAGCGCCGCCCTTTTGCTTCAAATTCGACGTGGCCGTGCGGAGCTCGGCCGCGGCATAATCCTCGCCCACCGGACGAAAGAAACGGGTACCTTGCTTTTGAAAAACGTGGACTGGAACTCCGTCATTGGGATGGAGCACATCCCCTTTCTGCCCGGCACGGCCTTCTCGCTTTTTGTTAAGCACCGGGTAGTATCAGATGCCCTTGTACTTGTACACGGAAGCCTGCATCTGCTCGGCAGTCGTCCCGGCATGGAAGCTGAAACAAATTCAGGCATTCCCTTTGCGTTTCAGATACGATGGGATGATTACCGCATGACGATGGACCTTGGAATTCAGAAGCTTGTCGATCAGATCCTCGCCCATGCAAAGCCCGGACTGATCGAGGCCGGGCTGCTTTTTGTGGGGAAAGAGATCTTCGACCGCTTCAAGAAGAGCGCGGAGGGATAGACTGTTTCTCCCCCACCGATTGCTGCAAGAAGGTCTCACGATAGAGCACGATAGCCTTTAACAGCACGTCTTCAGCTTCTTCTTTGCCCGAGAACTTCTCGACGCTTACCTTTCGGTCGGCCTTTTCAAGCTTCTTATAGTCAAGGAAGAAGGTTTCGAGCTCGCGGACTCGATGTGGCGGTAGCTGGCCGATATCTTCGTAGTGATTGTACTCGGGGTCGTCGAGATGGATGGCGATGATCTTGTCGTCCTGCTCCTGATTGTCGATCATCGTCATCACGCCGATAGCACGACAACGCATGAGAATACCGGGATAGACGGGCTCCTGCCCGAGCACAAGAATATCGAGCGGGTCATTGTCGTCGCAATAGGTACGTGGAATAAAGCCATAGTTCGCCGGATAGTGAATGGACGAATGCAGGACGCGGTCGACCATCATCAGGCCGCTTGGTTTATGCATCTCGTATTTATATTTCGAGGTTTTGGGGATTTCAATGACTCCGAAGAAGCCTTCCATGGCGCCGATGTCGATGGTATGCCACGGCGTAAAGGGAAGGAAGTCCGGCGTTTCCCAAGGAGTGAGGGAGGAAGTGAGAGATTCCATCCCACCGGCTTTGCCGGGCTGCTCACCATGTCAATGGGAATAAGGATGCAGTGAAGTCCGGGAGGAGCGTTTGTTTGAACCTCCGCCCGCAAATCGGTGAGAAGTTTGGAAAAAACCGCCTCCTGTTTGTCTATAATAAAGCGAAAAGGCAATGAAACGCAACACTATCATCTTCATCGCGCTGCCCATATTGCTGAGTAGCTGCCTGGGCCGATTGGACGACATCTCCGTTGATCCGACCGTGCTGCTGCAGAGTATGCTTTCGGCCGGTGCACAATCGCCTGCGCCTGCCGGTTTCACGGTGGGCGGACAGATCTATGGCGAAACTCCGAGTGGGCTCGATTTGAACCTCTCGGGCGGCACCGGCTGTGGTGGAGTACAGAATCTGTCGCCGTCGGCAACGGGCATTTATCAATTTGTGGGGATTCCTGATGGCTGCACGGGTACCGGTATCACGATCACGACTCAGCCGACAGGCGTCTATTGCCAGATCTACAACAACACAGGCCTGAACGTTTCGGGCGCGAACGTCACGGGCGCCGATCTTTACTGCTTCTCGGTAGAAATGCCGGCAACGACTCAGACGACGATTGAAGGCAACAGCAATACGGCATCGATCAGGCTTTCGGCAAGCCCGGGCCCCGGCGGTATTACCGTGAATTTCACAAGCGGTTCCGGAGCCGTTACGACGACGGCCTCGCTCAGCTTCACGTCGGCTAACTTCAGCACATACCAGAACCTCACACTGACCGGCGCCGCAGACGGTAACCTTTCGTCAGAAATCGTTACCATCTCGGCAGACGTTGCCACGCATGCGATGGGCGGATTCGATACGACGACGCTTGATACGACGGCGACCGGCATGGCACGCTTTATCTATGTTACGAGCGGCACACACAACGGTAACTTCGCAAGCGACGCAGCCCTGCCTGGCTCAAACTGGGTGCAGCGCGCCGATCACTACTGCAGCCTTAATGCGAACCGGCCTGCGTCGCTTGTCGGCACCGGTAACTACAGGGCCCTTTTAACGGGCGCAGCGACTCGGCGCAGCGATTCAGGAGCTCAACTGGACTGGCCGCTTCGGGCTGGTATTTCTTACTATGATCGGAATGGTACGACCCTTTTTGCAACTGCCGATGCGAGCAATCTATTTACCACGCCGGTGGCTAACCTTCTTCCCGGGGGCGGGGATTACTGGACCGGCGTCGGCTCTGCGCCTTCCTGGACAACCGGATCTCATTGTGCATCGTGGACGGTGGGAACGACTCTACAAACCGGACACTTCGGTCAGGGTGTTACAAACGACGCTTCGCTTCTTGCTTTCAGCAATTTCAACTGCGATCAACTGAAAAGCCTGCTCTGCGTTCAGGATATCAGAGACAACGGCGACGGTACGGCCTCTTCCGTTCATCAAAACCTCACATGGATGCGTTGCAGCATGGGACAGACCTATGATCCGGCGACGAACGGCTGTACCGGAGCGGCGGGGACTTATCAGTACTGCGCTACCGGCGATGATAGTTGCAACGGAGGGACATCTCCGGGTTTACTGGACGGTTTCGGGCCAAGTCCGATGTTTACGGCCTGCGCTTCTTCGACGCTTGCCGGCCGTAGCTGGCGAGTTCCGACGCTGGCCGAGTTGAGCGAGCTTGCAAGAAGCTATCGCGCATCTCCCGACATATTGCCCGATATTATGACAAGCTACTACTATGCCACCACCTACGCCGCCAATCCGACAAACTATTACGGCATCTGGTTTAATCCCTCTGTCACCAACGGGTTTCTCGTTAAGGATTCCCCTGTTGCTTTTCTCCTCTGCGTATCGGATGGCATGTAGCGGGATCAGAATTCTCAACAGACAATCACTTCTGCTTCAGGCGGCGCATTCGAGCGGGCAAGCCCCGTCTGCCTGTTTTTTTTTGAAAATTCCTTGCATTTATCCAGAATCGTCGTCTCATTTTATATATGAGAACGGCGTGGCTATCTATCATCGCCCTGCTCACTCAATCCTGCTTGCAATCGATTGAGGAGGTTGATGTTGATCCGATGGCTCTTCTACAGGGGCTGTTCTCGAATCCCGCGTCTGCGACGACTGCATCGGGCTTTGCAGTCGGAGGTCAGATCTACGGCGACATACCGACTGGACTGCAACTTGATTTCTCGGGAACGGATTGCGGGGCGCCGCAGACGATCTCACCGTCGACTACAGGCTCATACCAGTTTAGCGGCGTGCCCGATGGATGTACGGCGGCCGATGTGCTCATCTCACTCCAACCGACCGCAAGTTACTGCTCTATTTACAACAATACCGGGCGAGCCGTTTCGGGGACGAGCATCAGCGATATCGATCTGTACTGCTTCGCCGTAGAGATGCCGGCCGGGCCGCTCATCGTTTACGAGAATGCTCCCGTCACCGTCGACATCCGTCTGAGTGCAAGCCCCGGGCTCAATCCCGTTACCGTCAGTTTTGCCAGTTCAAACGTCGGCATCACGACGACGGCCTCGCTTATTTTTACCGCAGCTAACTACGGCACATACCAGCAGATAACGATCAACAATCCGACCGATGCGAATCTTCTGGCCGAAAGCGCTACGATCACATCGTCCGTCGCGGCGCATAACCTTACCGATGTGGACGTGAATTCTTTTGATACGACCGGAGGCTCGACGGCCCGATTTCTTTTCGTAACGTCGGGAACACATAACGGCAATTTCGCCGGCGACGGAGCGCTGACGGGATCTAACTGGATGCAGAAGGCAGATTGGTATTGCTCGCTTCCCGCGAACCGTCCTGCTTCGCTGACCGGGCCCGAGAACTACAGAGCGGTGCTCACAGACGGCTTGCTGCGCGTATCTCAGGTCGGCTCTCAACTCGCATGGCCCGTAAGAGACAACGTCGCCTATTACGGGCACGATGGCACTCCTTTTGCAACCGCCAACACGGATAACGTCTTCACTTTTCCAGTCTCGAACCCAATTCCGGGCGGAGGGAACTACTGGACAGGTATCAATACAGTGGCGACATGGAATTCCACCGATAACTGCAACAGCTGGGCCAGCGGCTCCATCGCCTTCAACGGCTCCTACGGCATCGGAACGTTCACGAATAGCTCCCTGATCAACCAGGGCTCGCAGTCCTGCGATCAATTGAAAAGTCTACTCTGCGCCCAGGATCTGCGCGACCGCGGAGATGGAACGATCTCGTCGGCGCATCAGAACCTTCTCTGGCAGAAGTGCGAAAGCGGGCAGACCTGGAGCGGATCATGCACCGGAGCGGTATCCTTCTACGCGTATTGCAGTTCGGCTAACGATACCTGCAACGGCGGCTCCACGCCGGGCTCGCTCGACGGGTTCGGAGCAAGCCCCGCTTACAACTACTGCAACTCTCTTGGCCTTGCCGGACGAAGCTGGCGCGTTCCGACGCGTGCGGAGCTTCAGGAACTCTTCCGGGCCACGCGTCAGGATTCATCGCTGCTTCCAGGTCTTGTGACAGTGCAGTATTATCTGAGTACGGAATCGCATTCGATCGATCGAGCTTATGCCATCCTCTTTTCGGGCGGCACAGAAGGGAATCTGATGAAAAACTCCACGTTTCGCATCCGCTGCGTCTCAGACGGAATGTAGTTTCGGCCGGAGTTTCGGTCGATGCTTCAGCAGGAGGGTGTTCTTGCAGGCCCTTACTCTTAATCCTTGTCCCAGTCTTACATCGGCTCGGCGTTGCGGATGGCCTCTTCGATCTCTTTAAGCTGCGTCGAGATGCGGGCGTCGATCGAACCGACATCCGTTTCGATGATACAGCCGCCGCGGTCGACGCGAGAGTCTTCGTAGATGTTGACCTTGCGCAGCGATTCCATCATCTTGATCAGCTCATCTTTATGAGCCGTCGTCAATTCGAGGTCGGCGAAGTTCACGCGAATATTGACGCGGTCGCGATCCTTGATACGACGCAGAGCTTCGCGGATGTTATTGAGAACGACCTCTTTCCGTTCGACGACCTCGTCTTTGATCACCTTGCGGGCGACCATGAGAATCATATCGACCATCTGTTTTTCTGAGGCGGCGATGATCTCTTCGCGAACGTCGATGGCCTGACCGACGATCATTCCGAGTCGGTCGATGAGGCGGCGCACCTCGCTCTGCCCTTTTTTGAAGCCGACCTCGCGACCGGCATCATACCCTTTCTGGTAGGCCTCGTGTTCGATCTCGGCGACGCGCATCTCGGCCTCTTTGACCATGCGCTCCACTTCCATCTTCGAGCGTTCGATGATCTGCTCGGCGTCCTGGCGGGCCTTTTCCAGATCCTTCTTCGCCCGCTCATGGGCGTCCTGATTTAACTGAAAGGCTACGGTTTTGCCCTGTTCCTCGATGGTACGGGCCTTTTCATGCGCCTCTTCAAGCGTGCGCCGGATCTCTTCTTCGGTTTCTTTGCGGTAGCGCTCGAGCTCGGCCTCGATCTCTTCGATGGTGGGGCCGTGATACTGTTCGACGACATTTCCTTCGGAGTCGATCTCGTATTCGTCCACCTCTTCGATGCCCTGAAACTTCTTATAGCGATCGGGGATCTGCAGGGTCATCTTTTCCTGCACGCGGGAGATGTGACCGGGCTTGAATACGAGTCGATTTGTGGCCATATCGTTATTGATTATCGGCAGATCGGCGAATCAGGGTCAATCAAATTCGGGTAATCATGTAAAGACGTCGGAAAGCAGCTCCGGCGAAGGGTATGCGGTGGGTTCTTCTTTTTTTCCTTTTCAGGCGCAGCCGGCAAAAAAAAGCTCTCCAGAGTCCGATGTATTACCTATGATTCTGTCCGGTAAAGAAATAGAGAGACGTCTTGGCAGCGATATCCTGATCGACCCCTACGATCCGGAGTGCCTGAACCCGAACTCGTATAACCTGCGCTTGAACGACGAGATGCTCGTTTATCGCAATCACGAGCTCGATATGAAAGTGCCAAACGACACCGAGCAACTGCGAATCCCCCCGGAAGGGTTGTTGCTCCAGCCCGGCAGACTGTATCTGGGAAGAACGGTGGAGTATACGGAAACCCGCAATCTGGTTCCGATGCTTGAAGGCCGCTCTTCGATCGGCCGCCTCGGTCTTTTCGTGCACGTAACTGCCGGTTTCGGCGATGTCGGATTCTGCGGCTACTGGACGCTTGAGATCTCATGCATCCAGCCCGTTCGCATATATCCTTTCATTGAGATCTGTCAGATCTTCTATCATACGATCGAAGGCGAGTTCGTAGAATACCGCAGCGGCAAATACCAGAAGAACACGGGGATTCAGCCAAGTCTGATCTACAGGGAGTTCCAATGACACGCCGCATCTATAAATCTCGCTTTGCTTTCTACATTTTCTGGATCGCACTGCCCTTCTTACTCGGCGGGCTTTTGCTTGCCTTTTATCCGGGCCCGGTTCTGCCGTATCTGGCGCCCGGCAATAGCGGAGAGTTCTCGGGTGCTCTGCGCCTGGCCACGCGCATCAGTGGAACGCTCTTTCTCTACACCGGCCTGACCCTGCTATTCATGCGCCGCGAGCCCGATCGCAACCGGGAGCTGGCCTTCTGGCAGTCGATCTTCTGTGTCGGGCTGGCGGGGCTTTTTGGCAGCTCTCCCTGGCTTTTTGGCATGAGCTACTGGGCTCTACCGATCGCTTTTTATCTGCTCGTTTCGGGCCTTTTCCTGTTCACTTTCGCATCCCGGAACCTACTTGTACGAGAATGAGCCTTGCCATTGTTGATGATATAAAGGCGGTGCGGCGGAACGACCCCGCTGCCCGCGGCCTTGAGATCCTGCTTTATCCGACGCTGCATGCGATGCTCTTTCATCGCTTCATCTGCCATCCGCTTTACCGAATCCACTTCTTCTTTCTGGCACGCTTCTTTTCGCAGCTCAGCCGCTTTTTTACGGGGCTTGAGATCCATCCCGGAGCGAAGATCGGGGCCGGGTTTTTCTGCGACCACGGCATGGGCGTTGTGATCGGCGAAACGGCCGAGATCGGCAAAAACTGTGTGATGTTTCATGGCGTGACGCTGGGCGGCACCGGAAAGCATAACCGCAAACGGCATCCGACCGTCGGCGATGATTGCTTTATCGGAACGCACAGCACGCTACTCGGGCCCATCCGCATCGGCAACGGCGTGAAAATCGGAGCGGAAAGCGTCATCGTCAACAGAGACGTGCCCGATCAGTGCACCGTTGTGGGCGCTCCGGCGATGATCGTCAAGCGCGGGCCGCGCAAGGTGCACCCGCCTGAGCCGCTGCCTTTTTCGGGCTACCGCCTCGAAGAGGTAAAGCAGGAACTCGGCGGAGGGCTCGATCTGGGCTACGTCTCAGACGGCGGCGGCATCTGACCTGAATTCCACTTGACCGTCCCTTTCTTTTCGTTAAATTCACCCCATGCAGCCATTTGTCCGGGGGAATCAGAATGCTCCAAGCGGAGTTCTGGTCGCCTTCGCCGAGGTTCGCGGGAGGAATCCCATTGATCCGGAAGGCAAGATCCTGGCCGTTCATATCTCTGTGAGCGCCCTCTCTGCCCATATGAGCCATTATCCCGTTGTCGTTTTTCCGCCCACGTCGTTTCGCGACCGCACGCATCTGGATCGCGTCCTTGACTTCATGGATAATGTCGACGTCATCGAGCTTGATCCCTTTCAGCTGCCCGATGACACCGAAGAAGAGGACTACTTTCAGGTGCGTATGGACGAGCTGAATCGCATCGTGCAGGACTATGTCGATCTCTTCCAGAAGCGATATATTGCGATGGCGCAGGAGCAGGGAATCGAGTTTCTCAACTTTGATCTCGATATGGACCTTCCCGAAGAGGACGATCGACCGCTTGATCTGCGTTCGAGCCTCAACCAGCTTGAGAATCTGCTGCAGAAAAAGGCCGATATCGACCAGTATAAGTCAGTCATCCGCTATATTCGCTCTCATCATCCGGAGCTTGATGTCTGGAATTTCGAGCAGCTTGTACGTAGCTCCAAACATGAGATCGCAGAGCTGTATATTAAGAAGTTCCGGGCCATCGCCGAAGAGCGTTACGAAGCGGCCGCCTTTTATCAGAATCGCATTCTCGACGCCGAGCCCGGTCGCAACGCATGATGCCCGGAGGGGCGAGCCGCGAAGGGACAGAGCGCTACTTTGAACGGCTGAAGCGTAGCTTTCCGAACTACCACGATACATCCTGGTTTTTGACGCCGGCTCTTCTGCCGTTTCGCGTATCTCGCATCGGCATAGGAACTTACAGGGCCCACCGCGATCGTACGGAACATCATGAAGCGTTACGCGAGGCCTTTATCTCGGGCATCAACATCGTCGATACCGCCGCGAATCATTCAGATGGAGCGGCCGAGGTGCTTGTCGGCAATGTGATACGAGAGCTGATCGAATCGAAGCGATTGTTTCGCGACGAAGTCGTCGTCGTCGAGCGAGCCGGCTTCATAGAGGATTCTGCGCTACAGCTTCTTCGCGGCCGTATGCCTGCCGATACGGTTGCCCTTTCGCCGACGCTTGCCCATTGCATACATCCCGATTTTCTCTCGATGCAAATCGAATGGTCGCTGCAGAGGCTCGGCCTTCAGACCATTGATCTTTTTCTACTCCAGAATCCTGAGATACACCGCGACTCAGAAAAGGATGGTAGTTTCTTCGATCGGATTCAGAAATCCCTCGCCCGTCTCGAAGAAGAACGCAGCCGCGGTCGCATTCAGTTCTATGGCATCAGCTCGAATCTGCTCCCATCTGCCGAAGGCATTGCGATGCTGGAGCGTATTCTAAAGATCGCGCCGCCGGGTTTTCGCGCCATACAGCTGCCTGCCAATCTGCTTGAAACGGGGTACCGCCCGGTGGCAGCTCTTGCGCGTAAGAAGGGAATCTGTACGATGGGTTGTCGTCCCTTAAATAGCTTGCATGACGGTCGCGTGGTTCGCCTGGCCCGGCTGATCGATCCACCTCCACAAGGCGAAGAAAACCCGGAAGCCCGGCAGATGCGTATCGAAGATGAGCTGCTCTCCCTTGAAGAGCGCATGCTACGGATCATCAATGAAAAAGAGCATCGACTGACGTTCGATGCAAGAGTTCCGTCCGTTTACCGCACCCTGCTGCATTACCGCCAGAAGATCAACGACCTCGAAACCATACTGCCGATGATCGACGCCCTTGCCGTTCCTTTTCAGCGCACCGTCTCATCGTTGAAGGCAGGGCTGGAACGCAGTTCTGACGCAGAAACCGGTCGGCTGCTTTTTGAACGGTATATGCGGCTTGTGCATACGGCGCTTGGTTTCCTGCTTCCTTATGCCACTTACAAAAATCATCTTGCTTTAGAAAGACTCGAACGGTCGCTTCAGGAGGCCACACACACCGAGCTTCCTCTTGCAGGGCTGGCCGTTCAGGCTGCTCTTGCCGACGGTCTGGATACCGTCTTTGTGGGAATGCGTCGGGCCCGCGCGGTGCGACAGATGTGCGATCTTTTCACCCTGAATGCCTTCCAGAAAATTCCCGAAATCCAGGAAAGTTTGTTGCCCGAAGCATTCGGTGAGTAGAATTCAGACATGTTCACCGAGCAGGACAAAAAGCTCCTCGAAACCTACAACGCAGCCCTCTCTCTGTACAAGCAGCGAAAGTGGGATGATGCCATTGCCGGCTTCAAGAAAGCGCTGGAAATCCACCCGGATGACGGCCCGTCAAAGCTCTATCTCGAACGATCCGAGGCCTATAAGGCAAATCCGCCCGGCGACGACTGGGACGGCGTTTTCGTCATGAAGACAAAGTAAGGACTGCGTTTCACCGGGAATTTCCGGGGATCGTAAAAAACCTTGCTCCGCAACCGCGCTCGAAAAACCTGTGGTATGGCAAAGAAGCCCTTAGCCCCCCTTATCACCGAAGAAGGATCGGTAGCCACGATCTTCGAGAAAGGGACCCATTTCCAGGGCATCCTCGAATTCGAAAGACCTCTGCAGATCAACGGAGAGTTTGAAGGCGAAATCCGCTCCAACGGCGTTCTCGTCATCGGCGAGGGAGCCCGGGTGAAGGCGAACATCCGCTGCAACACCGTCATCGTCGGCGGAACGGTCATCGGTAACATCGAAGCGCTGAAGCGCATCGAGATGCTGGGCACGGGAAAAATCATCGGCAACATTCGAACGGCACGCCTTCAGATTGCAGAAGGCGTCGTTTTCGACGGGAATTGCGAGATGATCGATCCTCAGGAAGCGAGCTCTTTAAAGGCCGCCCTGTAAATCTCGGCCGTTTCTTTCCACGACCATGCAGCGACGTCGAAGTCGACGTCTTTCAAAGATCCGCTTCGATGCCTTTCCACCTGTTGCTTCAGAGCAAGGGCCCAGGCATCGACATCGCCTGCCGGCAGATACCTGGCCTTTTCGCCGGCGATTTCATGAAAGCAATCGAGATCTGAAACGAGCGCCGTTTTGCCGAAGCTCAATGCCTCAAGAAGCGTGATACCAAAGCCCTCGTATAACGATGGCAGACAGAAGAATGAGGCATCTTCGTAAAGGGCCGTCAGCTGATCGTCTCGCAGTCCTTCGAGCACAAAGACCGAACCCGTTTCCTGTTGGATCTGATCAAGGCGCGCGAAGAACTCTTTTGACTCCCAGCCGCGACGGCCGGCAAGCACGAGACTGTAAGGTTTCTCAGCCTCGCTTCGATGATACTTCAAATAAGCCTCAAGCAGCAGGCCAAAGTTCTTTCTCGGTTCGATCGTCGAAACCGAAAGGATGTACGGTCCCTGGATGCTGATAGGCAGAGCGTTTGCGGTTTTCTTCTCGGCTTTGCGGTCGTTCTTGCGGTCGCGCAGTCGGCTTTCCACTCCGGGATAACCTACCTTCAATCGTGTGGAGTCGGCTCCGAAAAACGATTGAATCTCTCGCATCGTCTGACGGGAGTTTGCGATAATGCAATCGGCAACGCGCACGCTGCGGCGTTGCAGCATCCTCTGTTGAATACGCGCCGCAAGCCGGATCGTGCCGGGAAATCTGTAGCTTACAAAGTCATGAAAGGTAAGAACGACGGGAATTTTCGACGAGAGAAAGGCCGGAACGGTCTGTTGCGTTCCCCAGTAGATTGCAGGCTTCATGCGATGCAGGATCATCGGCAGCGAACTGTTATACCACAGGCCCGCTTTTTTCGACAGAAGACCGTGCGATTGATTCCAGATTACGTTGGATTGTTTGATAACGCTTTCAAAATCACGGTTCCAGTTATTCGGCGCAAAAAGGTGGAACTCGAACTCGCCATCATCAAGGTGCTCGATGATGCGCGAGATCATTCGCGATACGCCACTCACCGGATGCGTGAGCGGGCGGGCGTCTACGGCTATGGTAATCCTGTCAGAGCTCATCGCTTGCGCGCCGGCGGACGTGACGGCGAAAGTGAAGAAATGGCGTGTTTGTAAATGAGAACCTGTCCCTGTTCGGTTACGATAAAGACCGAATGGTTGTCATGGGCGATCACCTTGCCGCGGATCGGGACTCCGCTTTTGAGGAATATCTGGATTGCCATCGAGCGCTTCCTTGCCTTCTCGATAAGCTGATTCTGTTCGATTGCGCCGTACTGTTTGGGCATGTTTCCCTCTTTTTTTTGTTTTGCAGCCTTCCGGCCGCCGGCAAAGCTCCAGCTTGCCCGTTCCCGAAAACACAGGAACTCAATAATAGGATTTCTTACTAACCTGACCCGTATTGCAATAATTTTTTCTCAAGCAGGCCGACTTCTGACTTCAATCTCGGCACGGAATTCAGCGTCTGCAACAGACTCGTATCCCTGTATATGTACAGGTAATTATAGAGACATCGTACCATATCGTCGAGGGCGTCGAGCACGGTTTTCTGGCTGAATCTCGAAGAATCCGCCACAACGGCATCGGACCACGGAAGAAAGCGCTGCTCGGCGCTGATCGCCTCAATGGGAATGGATCGCGTCCGCTGAACGGCTTCTTTCAGGTGACCGGTCGCCTCTTTTTCAAGCGTTTCACGATGAGCGACAAGAACGGTTCTCAATTTGCTCTGTAGCGATGAGAAGAGCTGGCAGCTTTTCATTGCCAGAGGCCGAAAACCCTGGCTTACCTGATCCTTAGCCTCTCCTTTCGTTGCCGCAAGATACATGGCAAAGGAAAGCGCAGTGTTCTTGAATTTCTTCAAGAATTCCGCCATATCCTGTTGTAGCTCGTTAAGCAAATCCAGCTCAGCCTTGAAAACGGCCGGGCGAAAAATGATAACTTCCGTAGGCGCACCCTGCTGATGGACATGCACGCTTCCTGACAGTATCTGAATAAAGTTCACATCCACATCTTTCAAAAGTATGGAAAGCAGACGATGCGGCTCTGAAATCGAGGCCCGCAGATATTCCGCCGAGGTTCTCTGCTCGCTGGACGACCGCATGAGCACGTCACGGGCAATATCCTGAATAAAATCTACGTTCGCCTTGCCCCGCTCATCGATCTTGAAATACGTCTCGCGGATATAGGCGATTTCGGCAATCGACCGCTTGCGAAATTCAATCTCGTTCTGTAGTCGATCCTGCCTCTGCTGGATGACCTGCTGAATCTTCTCGGGCGCCCTGTATCGGTCGGTTACCGGAGCGCCCACTTTAAGTTCGGTAATAAGCTCGGTCCAGTTAAACAGCCGCTTTCGATCGACGGCATAGAGAGAAAGAATACAATCAGACAGGCGAGGGCGACGGGTTTCAAAACCGAGCAAGCTCTCAATGCCCGCAAGCAGCTCGGAGCTGACGGCACCGTAGTCTTTATCGTCTTTCAAGAATTCGACAAAGTCGCCGCGAAAAAAATCGGCGAAACCCTCGAATTGCAGAAGCTGCGCATACAGCACCTGCATCTTAATCGTCTGCGTCAGGATAGTACTTACGATTTCCTGTTTGCGAAAGAGCAGCTCCACTTTAAGGTACTCTTCGAAAAACTGATAGGCGGTGACGACAGAGTTATACTTCGCGGGAGGGAATCGCTCCCATCCCTTCTGGATAAAGAAGCGCATCGCCTTGAGCAGCTCGACGATCTGCTGTTCGTTCACAGCCGAAAAACTGTGCTGCACCTGCGACGACAGATGCTGATTCAATCCAAAGAGGCCGGTGACGATCGTGCCGGTCTTTTCCCCCCATGCTGCAAGATCGCTCTTTCCGAAAATAAACGACAGGAATCCGCCTGAGTTAGCCGCCGGGGGCTTCGGACGATTTGCAATGGCCGACGGGCCCGTTCCGGTACCGCCGCCTCCACCGCGACGACTGCGTTGCACGGGCTCAGGTCGTGATGGTTTTCGGCTGCGTTCGAACTGTTCGTCTATTTCCTGTATCTTTCTGATGCGAACAAAGATATCCGACACACCCTGAATCGCAGCCTCGACCTTTTCCTGTAGTTCAGGGGGGCGAGACTTGCTGTAAAGCTCTCCGAACAGAACATGCGCTTTGGTTCTTGTAAGAGCGGGGTCCATTTTGATACAGGGAACTCTGAATCAGTTGCGCTGATTCAGAGGGTTATCAACGGTTCGAGAGCCCGGAGGGGCCTTGTAGCTGAAGATAGAAACGGGAAAGCTGGCGACTCTCGATACGCTGTTAATCTTAATGGTGATCACATCGCCTCCCTTTCCTTTCATAGAGATGCTTCGCAGGAAGTAGCCTTCATCCCAGCTCAGGCGCACCTCTTCATAGTTATGCGCCGGCGAGTTCGGAGTCAGGACGGCGCGGTTCCCGTCGATGCGCGCGGTATAAGAGAGAATCCATCCAAGGCCTCCACCGCCGCCTGCGTCCTGCCGTCCCATTGTACGAGTAGACGGATCAAACGCAAAAATCTTACGTCCGTTTGATGCAATGACGCGTCCGTCGCCCAGACGGAAGTTCATCTTCCCGCCCGAGTACGACAGCGTTCCGTTGAAGCTGCTTCCGCCCGACTTTATATTCACCGACGCCCGGAAGGTCGAAGAGTTCATCACCCCGACCACCTTCTGAAGCGGATTGGCCTCGAGGGCGACCGAAAAGAGCATAGAAAAGACGAAAATAGTCGAGATTTTGCCAGCGATCTGGCCTTTTGAGAACATGACCGTCATTTCAGCAAAGGCAACGAGGAATTCAAGCGACAAAAGTCACACGTGCACCCACCTTCGACCGTGCGGGTGGTGCTTTGATGTTGGGTTGAGCACCAGGCCCGGCACGCTTCGCTCTCAGGTGGGTGCACGTGTGATGGGATGGAGGGCTAAGGGGAGCGTTTGTCGCGGCAATATTAGAATCGAGAATCAACTTACAGGTATTCCATTGGTCCAAATTCCAGCTCCTCTGCTCTCAGGTGGGTGCGGGTGTGATGCGTTCACTGAAAGGTAGATGAGCATCCAGCAGGATGAGCCAGCGAGCAATCTGATTTCGCTTCGCATTTTGCCTGCTTGACGGCATAAAGTGCACAGGCACTGGCAACAATGGCTTCTCGCTCAGGAGTCTTCTCCCCGGCAGCTGTAGCCATGAACGTAAGCAAGCAGGAGTATTCCTCGAAGAAAATCTCATTCTCAAGGCACCACTCCCGCTCGCTCTGGCAGGCAGACAGCAGGACAACGGCAAGGAAGGTCAAGAATATTGTTCGCATCATCATGGATACATCCGAAACCTATAACTGATTATCTCATCCACCTTGCCCTGCTAACAAAAAAAAAGGAGCCCGAAGGCTCCTTTTCGTCGAGGTCATTCAAGGGGCAGTAGGCCTGTTAGCCCAGAACCTTCTTGAACTCGCCTGTCAGTGCCGGAACAACCTTGAAAAGATCATCCACGACGCCGTAGGTGGCTACCTTGAAGATCGGTGCATCGGGGTCTTTGTTGATGGCCACGATGTACTTCGAAGATCCCATACCGGCAAGGTGCTGGATGGCGCCCGAGATGCCACAGGCGATGTAGCAGTTCGGAGAAACGGTTTTGCCCGTCTGACCGACCTGATGGCCGTGATCGATCCAGCCGGCGTCAACCGCTGCACGGGATGCTCCAAGAGCTCCACCGAGCGTGTCAGCCAGTTCCTGAAGCATCGGCCAGGCCTCGGGGCCTTTAATACCGCGACCGCCCGATACGATGATCGAGGCGTCGGTCAGGGCTACCTTTGTTCCGCCGCTCATCTCAACGTTAGCGAGTTTCGAAGAAACGGTGCCTTCGCCGGCCGATGTGGTTTCAAGGGCCTTAGCGCCTGCATAACCCGAAACGACTTCCTGAGAGTTCGGACGCACGGTCAGAACGGCAGGAGCGCTCAGCTTGATGTTCGCATAAGCTTTGCCGGAATAGATAGGCTTCTTAACTTCAACGGCAGAATCAGAGCCTTTTACTTCAATGATGTCAGCGACAAGGCTGGCGTTCATGGCGATGGCGACACGTCCGGCATAGTCCTTACCCTGAATGGAATGCGGAGCAAGAACAACCTTCGCTCCCTTTTCAGCGGCGACGGCGGCCACGATATTGGCGACGCCCTGCGGGCTATATTCGCCCAGGCTTGCCTTAACGACGGTATCGGCACCGGCATCAAACAGCTCGTTCGCATGAGCGTCGGTTCCGTTAATGAGCAGGGCGACGACCGGACCGCCGAGCTTGCGGCCGGCAGAGGTCAGTTCGCGGGAGATCTTCTTAAGCGAATCCCCTTTCAGTTCAGCTACTGCAAGAATAGACATGATGTACTCCTGAGATTATTTCGATCAGATGACCTTCGCCTCTTCGCGAAGAAGACGGACGAGTTCTTTTGCCTTATCCTCGGGGGTTTCGGCTTCGATAACGCGGCCCGGCGGACGCGGCGGAGGCGGTTCAAGCGAAGCGATCTCAATCTTCGGAGCGCTCACACCGAGAGAACCGACATCGACGGTCTCAAGCTGCTTCTTTTTCGAAGCCATGATGCCTTTCAGAGACGGATAACGCGGATCATTCAGACCTTTTGCTGCCGTGACGACGACGGTGCCCGAAGCGGACATCTCAGCCGTTCCACCTTCGATTTCGCGTTTAACTTTTACGTCGCTTCCGTTGACTTCAATGGAGACGGCGTTGTTGATATTGGCGCAACCGAGTATCTGTGCGATCATGGCCGGAACCATGGACGACTGCGAGTCGATGGCGACGTGGCCGGCAAGGATCAGATCGGGATTGAGTTGCTTCAGATACGCGGCAAGAACCTGGGCCGAGTAGTTAGCATCGAGAACATTATAGGAGTCGTCTTTGATCTGAACGGCTTTATCAACACCAAGGGCATAGGCAGTGCGCAGGGCTTCCTGAACACGGTCCGGACCGAGAGAGATGGCCGTAATCTCGGCGCTTGTTTTGTCGCGCAGACGGAGGCTTTCTTCCAGTGCATGCTCGTCAAAAGGCGAGACAATCCACTTCACTCCGGCTTCGCTGATGGCGGTGCCAGAAACTTTCAGATTCGTTTCCGTATCCGGTACCTGTTTGACCAGAACAGCAATCTTCATAAATTTCTCCTGCTGAGAGATGATTCCCGGAAACCCGGGTGGGTTCCTGAAAGAAAGCCCATTCTCTGGACTCTTTTTCCGGAACCCTGCAACTGGCAGTAGTGAATCTGATTCAGTTACCCCGTCAGTTCGCTATCTGCAGTTTGCCGATCAAGCTTTTTTCACTCCGAAACAGGTCAACTGAAAAGGCGCGTTATAAAACGGGCTCAGCCGGATACACGCGCTGCACAAGATGAAGGCTGGCGAGGATGCCGCCGACGGCGACCAGAAAGTTGCCATCCGTGTGCAAGAGAAAGGCGGCCAGACAGAAAGGCGTGAACAGATGTACGAGAATATAGTGAATCAGGCAGACGATGTGCTCGGCCGAGCGACCCTGCCCTCGAAAGACCTCATCAAGCCTTCCTCTATAGTAAGAGATCACGCCGCCCTGTTTTTCCTGAACCGAGGTCAGAGCCAGTTTGTAGCGGGCGTTGATCCAGTATGCACCGACAAGGATAACAATCAGTAAAAAACCGGCAATAAAAAGCGCAGTCAAACTCATGAGGGCCTCAGATTCAGACTTTTCGAAGCAGCCATTCGCTGACAAGCCGGTTTACGATCGTTCCCGCATCCGCGAATCTGGCCTGCTCCTCCTTCGAAAAAGGAGCGAGCACATAATCGGCGACAGAGCCGTCGACGGGTCGATCCACACCGATGCGAACCCTCGTGAAATCGCCCGTGCCGGTTACGGCCATGATATCGCGCAGGCCGTTATGACCGCGGTGTCCGCCCCCTTCTTTGATGCGAATGTCGAGAAAGGGCAGATCGATCTCGTCATGCAGCACCAGCCATCTGGCAGGCGGCGCTTTATAATGGTCGGCGGCCTGTTTTACGGGGCGACCCGAGAGATTCATAAAGGATAAAGGCTTGAAAAGCGCGATCAATTCGACATCCGTTCCGTTATAAGAGAAGTCACGCAGCTCGGCGACCAACCCGCCGAACTTTTCTTTAAAAGGGCTGAGTCTGCCCGACATGCCGTCTCGCTTTTCGGCGGCACATTCGGCAAAATAGTCAAGGAACAGAAAACCCGCGTTATGTCGGGTCTTACTGTATTTCGGGCCCGGATTCCCCAGGCCGACAAGCAAAGGCGTCAAACGCCGGCTTCCTCACCGATAAAGGTCGAAAGCTCTTCTACGGCACGGTTGGCCTGCTTTACTTTTGTGCGGTTCACGGCCTTTTTCAGAACTGTGTCCCACTGTTTTTCGGGCAGGTCTTCTTTCATTCGCTCGATCAGTTCGAGGATGTCCAGATCATCCGTTGTGTTGAAGATCTCTTCGGCATCATAGCGGAAAAGAGCCGCCAGGTCGTCGATGTACTGGCCGATGGTGCGGCCGGCACGGCCGGATTTCCGCTCCAGCACCTCGACCTTCTTGGCCGTGCGCTTCAGCTCGCGTTCTCTGCGTTCCAGCTCCGTACGTTTCATAATATCCAGTTTTTTTTGAAGAATTTTCCGGGAAAGTCTTTTCATAAATGAAGCAGACCTCGAAAATAGAGAAACAAGCACGCGGGGATCGGATGGAACAGGCAGCGATTTTTGATTTTGACGCTCGGATTTTTGGCAAACAGGCCTCCTGGAGAGTACAGGACCCTCGCATCGGATACTCCGGGTCGCTGAAAGACCCGGCCTGGGTGTATCGCTACTGGCAGGACCACCAGACGGAGAAAGGCTTCTCGATCACCGAGTCGCTATCGCTCATCGATCCTGGCTTTGTGGAGGCCAGCTCGGCTGAAGGGTTTACGTTTCTGCCGCTGGAACACCTTGCTCCGACGGCGCTACAGCACCGTATTCGCGGTCGCTCGCTCTTTCTGCTCACCGCCGCTTCATCGGCGGGGTTGGAGCCACTTCTGCGTGACCTCGTAAAGCAAACATTCGAGATCGCACCGGGCCCGCGATCCAACCTGCCCTCGCAGCGCGGAAATCCGCTCGAAACGGCCGATCTGCTTGAATGTCGGCCGGTCGATCTCGCCGGCGTGACGTCCGCTGACGATCTGCCTCTTGCCCGGTTCCGGCGCATCCGCTCGCTTGTGGCGATCCGGGATGAACAGGAGGCAGAACGACCGGGCCCCTTTGAACGTATCTTCGTCTACACATCGGATCCGGTACTCGCTATGCTTCTGGATCGCTTTATTCTCGAGAATCAAGACCGATTCGAGGCCGGACGCAATGCGTTGATGCTTTCGCTTATCGCAAACATCAGCTCCGATGCCGTCATGGCAGCTCAGAAAACGGCTCACGGCTAACCTCCTCGAAAATCGCGCATTTTTTACGCGCCCGGGTACTTAACCCTTACGCGAAACTGGCTAAACCTCAGTTAACTGTCACGGCACGCGTATTGCAACGTCACTCTGTGCTCCTACGGGCACAAGCATCCGCTCTTCTATACAGGAGGACGTTATGTCCGAACCAATCAAACTTAAAAAAACGCTGGGCCCGCTCATGCTCTGGGGTCTGGGCGTCGGCTATGTCATTTCGGGGATGTACTTCGGCTGGAACCTCGGTCTGCCAGCCGGTGGAACCTATGGCCTTGCTATTGCCGGGCTTTTGATAACGATTATGTACGTTACCTTCGTTTTCAGCTATACGGAGCTGGCCACGACCATACCGAGGGCCGGTGGAGCCTTCGACTATGCTACGATCGGCCTGGGCCGAGATGTCGGCTTTCTGGGTGGCATGGCGCAGCTGATCGAGTTTCTCTTCGCTCCGCCCGCTATCGCCTTCGCCATCGGAGCGTATTTTCAGAACTTCTTTCCCGAAGCTCCCGTTCTTCCGATCGCCATCGTCGCCTACTTCGCCTTTACGATCCTGAACATCGCCGGTGTGAAAACCGCGGCGACCTTTGAATTGATCATCACGATACTGGCCGTAGCTGAATTGCTCATCTTCGCCGGTTTGACTCTGCCGCATTTTAAAATGGAGAACCTGACGGTGAATCCAGCGCCGGCAGGCAACATCGGAATCATAGCGGCCATCCCCTTCGCTATCTGGTTCTTTCTCGCCATCGAAGGAGTGGCGAACGTCGCCGAAGAGGCGAAAAACCCGTCAAGAGACGTGTTGATCGGATTCGGTTCTGCCATCGGCACGCTGGTAATCCTGGCCTTTCTCACGTTCATCTCGGCGGTCGGCGTCGGTGGCTGGGAGGCGATTGTTTATCCGAATCCTGGCGATACGGCAACGGTTTCAGATTCTCCGCTGCCGCTTGCGCTGAAGCACATTACGGGCGACGACGCCCTGCTCTTTCATATGCTGATTACGATCGGCCTGTTCGGATTAATCGCCTCGTTCCACGGAATCATTCTCGCCGCCGGACGGGCCACCTTCGAACTCGGGCGCGTGAAATATTTTCCCGGAGCTCTGGGAAAGGTGCAGAAGAAGTTTCAGACGCCGGCCAATGCGCTGATCTTCAACATGTTTGTGGGCATAGCCGCCCTCTTTACTGGCAAGACGGGCGACATCATTACAATCTCGGTTTTTGGAGCGTTGCTGCTTTACATCATCTCCATGCTCTCGCTTTTCGCACTCCGAAAAAAGCATCCGAAAATCCCGAGGCCTTTTAAGGTTCCGATGTACCCGGTATTTCCTGCGATCGCATTGATCATTGCGACGGTGTCATTCGTGGCGCTGTGCTTTTACTATCCGATCCACGCCCTGATTTTTGGTGCGCTGATGGGTGCCGGGTACGCCTATTTCTTCTTTTTTGTGCGTGCCAGAGCAGAGCATCATGTACACCTGCATGAATCGTTGCAAACGGCGGATTGAGGGGATTCATGAGCGATACGTTTCGCATTGCAGATCGACACTATAGCTTTCAAAACCTGAAGGAGGTGATGGCGAAAGCCACGCCTCTTCGGTCAGGCGATCTGCTCGCCGGAGTGGCCGCTCTTACCATGGAAGAACGGGTCGCCGCCCGCTTTGTTCTCGCCGATATTCCCCTGCAGCGTTTTCTCGACGAACCGCTCATCCCACCTGAGAAGGATGAAGTGAGCCGGCTGATTCTTGAGCAACATGACGAAGAGGCCTTTTCGTTCTTTCGCACGATGTCGGTAGGCTCGCTGCGTGACTGGCTGCTTTCTGACCATGCCGACTTCATACTGGCATCGAGGGCGCTGACGCCTGAAATGGTGGCCGCGGTTTGCAAGCTGATGCGTAATCAGGATCTGATCCTCGTCGCATCACGCTGCTCGGTCATCACATCGTTTCGCACGACGATCGGCCTTGCCGGCCGCATGTCGACGCGACTGCAGCCCAATCACCCGACCGATGATGAGAAAGGCATTCTTGCCGAAATCATTGACGGCCTGCTTCTTGGAAGCGGTGATGCCGTGATCGGTATCAATCCTGCCACGGACGATATCTCTACAGTAAGAAGGCTCTTGCAGCTCATCGACGATCTGCGCAATCGATTCTCTATTCCGACACAGTCGTGCGTTTTGACGCATGTGACCACTTCGATCGAATTAATCGATAAAGGGGCCCCTGTCGATCTCGTCTTTCAGTCCATCGGCGGCACGGAAAAGACTAACAGCAGCTTCGGAGTTAGCCTTGCTCTTTTACAAGAGGCACATGAAGCGGGCCTTTCTTTGAAGAGAGGATCGGTCGGCAACAACGTCATGTATTTTGAAACCGGACAGGGAAGCGCTCTTTCGGCCGGCGCCCATCATGGCGTCGACCAGCAGACGATTGAGGCCCGCGCCTATGCGGTCGCCCGTCAATTCTCGCCGCTGCTTGTGAACACCGTCGTCGGCTTCATCGGTCCGGAATATCTCTATGACGGGAAACAGATTATTCGCGCGGGGCTTGAGGACCACTTCTGCGGCAAGCTTCTTGGATTGCCGATGGGCGTCGATATCTGTTACACGAATCATGCAGAGGCGGATCAGGACGATATGGATAACCTTCTGACGCTGCTTGCAGCCGCAGGCGTAAACTTCATTATGGGAATTCCAGGAGCGGACGATACGATGCTCCATTATCAGAGCACTTCGTTTCATGACGCCCTGTATGCCAGGCAGCTTCTGGGGCTGCGGCCTGCTCCTGAATTCGAGTCATGGCTGCAACGCGAAGGTATCTTCGATGAAAAGATGCGGCTCTCCGCTGTAGCGCCCTCGCTCATCGAAGGAGTCAACCTGTGAAAAACAAAGAAGAAGCATCAGCAGAACAACAGATCACACCGATTGCCGGACGCCTGAAGAATCATACAAATGCCCGCGTCGGCCTGCGACGCAGCGGCATCTCCATTTCAACCGAAGAGCTTCTAAAATTCCAGCTCGACTTCGCCCGGGCCAGGGACGCCGTTCAGCGAGAGATCGATGAAACGGATGTCTTTCAGAAATTGCAGGCCATCGACAGACGGGCCTTGCTCGTTTACAGCGCCGCTTCATCATTGCAGATGTATTTGCAGCGTCCTGATCTCGGCCGTATTCTCTCGGTGGAATCAGAAGCGCAGTTAAAAGCTCGCAGTCCTGAGAAATCCGACATCTGCATCGTGCTCACGGGAGGGTTATCCTCAGCGGCAATTCATCAGGCGTTTCCACTGATAGAGCGACTGGCAGCGGCGCTACAGGGCGAAGGCACGACCGTGGCTCCTCTTGTGCTGGCCCACCGCGGACGTGTGGCGATCGGTGATCCGATTGGCGCACTTTTAAAGGCTCAGCTTTCGCTCGTTCTTGTAGGAGAACGCCCTGGTATGAGTTCGAGCAATAGCCTCGGCGCTTATCTGACCTATGCGCCGCAGCCTGGAAAAACCGACGAAAGCCGTAACTGCCTTTCGAATATTCGAGAAGGTGGTCTCCCCGTGGACGAGGCGGTCTTTACTCTGCTCTGGTTGATACGCGAATCCACCCGATTAAAACTGAGCGGCGTGCAGCTCAAGGATCGTTCGCGAGAAAGCCTAACGCTCAAAGACGGTGCGAAACCGATCGCTGGCGAATAGATCACCGGGCGAAACGGCGAGTTCGTTCAGCGGTGGCATGCCTCCGTAACGCTGCTTCATCTTCTGTTGAACGACGGGATGCTTGAGGTCGTAGTCCGAGAATCTTTTCAAGGGAACGGTTTTTAATCCGACAAGGTCGTAGAGCTTCCAGACGACTTCAGAACAGTACAGGCGATCATCGGACCAGCGAAAGAGGCCGTCGTAGTTTCGTCCCGCCCAGGCCTCTGCCTTTTTTTTCATGACGGCGATCTGCGAAGCATCGGGCGCACCGTCTGCATAGCGCTTTACGACAAAGTGAGATCGCTCGCCGTTTTTTATCCATTGACTGAGATCGACAAAGCGCACCGGCTGCACCGCCTCAAAGACGACCCATCGCCCTGCTCTCTTAAATATGATGCCTACATGACTGTACTTCGAGCCAGTCGCAAGCTGGATGGCCTGGCTCTGCGAAGATCGCGAAATCTGAAAAACGACGTCTCCTTCACGCAGCTCGTCGAAGGGAGCAGCGAAAAGCTGCAGAGACAGGAATACGTTAAGGGAGTAGAGAAACAGAAAGCCTGACGTAGCTCTGGTTACTCGAAGCATCACCGCAACTCCTGAATAAAAAACTTATACGGAAGGACAGCAGGTCTGGCTCGGGAGTCAACGGAAATATACGAAGAGACGCAATATCGCCAGGTGCCTGAATTGACACCCGGCAATATTACGCGAAAATAGAAAGAAGGTTTTACTCGTACATCGATTCAATCAGCTTTGCATAGCGCTCCGTCACAACGTGACGCTTCACAGAAAGCTTGCCCGTCAGCTCGTCACCCTGCTCAAAAGGCTTCGGAAGCAGACGGAAGTCGACGACCTTCTCGAAGCTCTTGAAGCCCTGTTCGGCCGAGATCAGCCGCTTCACCTCATCGCGAATCACGGACAGCGCCTCAGGGTCGATGGCCAGCGTCGTGAACTCCTTATGCCCCGGAAACTTTTCAATCTCGGGCACGATCAGCGCCGTCAGATACTTCTTATCCTGACCGACGACGATCAGCTGACGGATATAGGGCGATTGAAGCAACGTGTTCTCGATCGGCACCGGCTCTACGTTCTCGCCGTTCAGAAGAACGATCGTCTCTTTAGAGCGACCGGTAATCTTGAGGCAATCGTTATACGTCATCATGCCGAGGTCGCCCGTATTGAACCATCCGTCTTTCAGAACCTTATCCGTGGCCGCCTGGTCCTTGTAATATCCCTTCATAACCTGAGGGCCTTTTACATGAATCTCGCCCTTAACGCCGCGACGTTTCGGTCCGCCGGCTTCGGTCGTGAAAAGCAGTTCGCCTGTATTCAGGTCGGTGATACGCAGATCGGTGTCGGGATAAATCGGACCGACAGTACCCGGCACAAGCAGATCGGGCGTTCGCACGGAAAGAACGGGAGACGTTTCGGTTAATCCATATCCTTCGAGAACGGGAATGCCCGCATCGTTAAAGAAGAGGTCGACATGATACGGCAGTGCTCCGCCGCCGGAACAGGTGCCGCGCAGGGCACCGCCTGTCGCCGCTCGAATCTTTTTCAGAACGATGCGATCGAGTAAGAAGAACGGCACGGCGAGAAGAAGCACCTCGACTATAGACCAGACAGCGCGAAACATCGAAAGAAACGACGATCGCCCGGTAATATCAAGCTCGTTCCCTTTCAAGAAGCGCAATGCTCCGCGAAAGCGACGCGAAACGGAAAGCGTGAGAGCGAAAAGACCGCGACGGACCGGCGATGCCTTCTCAAGATTCGCGAGAATCCCCGAATAGACGCTTTCCCACAGACGCGGAGCCGATGCCATGAAGGTCGGCTGTACGCTTTTCATGTCGTCACGAAGGGACCGCACGTTCGAATAATACGTGCAGCATCCGCGAGCGAGGGCGATCATTTCGAAGACGCGCTCGAAGATATGCCATACGGGCAGAATGGAAACGACACGATCGTCGGTGCGGATGGGCACAGGAATGCGTTCCAGCTGCGAAAGCATGTTCGCATGCGTGAGCATGACGCCCTTCGGGGCGCCTGTCGTTCCCGACGTATAGATCAGCGTAAAAAGATCTTCAGAAGTAAGACCGGCCATGTGCTCTTCAACGCGTCGATCGCCCTGATGGCGCAGCTCGCGTCCCCGGCGGATAAGATCGGCCTGCGCATAAACGTCTGCATCCTGTCCGCTCATTAAGATGAGCGTTACGCCCTTGATCAGATCAGGATGTCGGCGCATCTTTTCGAGTACGGTCGTATTCTCGACAAAGAGAAACCGCATGCCTGAATGCGGCACGATGTGTCGGATGTCGGGATCGGTGACGTCGGCGCCACGCGGCACGTCGGCGGCTCCGGCCAGCAATACGGCCAGATCGGCCTGTATCCATTCAATTCGGTTCTCGGCGAAGATGCCGACATGATCGCGCGGCTTCAATCCGAGATCGATCAGCGCCGTCGCCAGGGACTCGGCCTGCTCGCGCAGTTGCGCATAGGTCGTCATCTGAAAATGTCCGCCTTCGCGTGTGGCAAAGGCCGGATTCTCTGCATAACGATCGGCGCTGTCGAGGAAGAGATGAGCGACGCTGCGATGCGATACACTCTGTTTTTGAGAGGCCGGCGCCTCTCGTGCCATTGTTTGAGTCGTCATGAACCTGCTCCTTTTCTGTCCCCTGTGTTTCGGGGAGGCTTATCAGCCAGAACAGAAGTATGCACAGTCTGTATAAGAAATCGCCTCATTCCATAGAATGAGACATGCAAAACAGGATTTTTTTCAACCTCGGAGTGCTGTTTCGATCACAGGCCCTAACGTCCCTATGACCTGCGACGCCGGTATTCTTTAGGCGTGAGGCCGGTTTCTTTCAAAAAGGCACGGTGAAATGAAGATCTGGAATTAAAGCCGGCGGCGAATCCGATGGACAGGATGGTGCGCTCGGGCTCGTCTTCGAGAAGGCGGCAGGCTTCCTGCACACGCCAGCGATTGACGTAATCCGAAAAGCTTTGCTGCATATGCACATTTAGAAGGTAGGATAGCCGGTCTACTGTCGTCGCCAGCTCTCGGGCCAGCGAGGCCAGCGTCAGATCTTCGTCGGCATATATCTTCTCTTCTCGCATGCGCTCATCAAGTTCGAGAGCCATGGCGTTGAGATCGAGGTCTCCGAGCTTGGCACGACGACGGCGACGACGCTCCATCTCTTCCTGCAGCCCCTGCACGGCATTCGGATAACGACCCGATAGCACAAAAAAAACGAACAGGTTAACGGGAAGAAGCAGAGCGCTGATACGAATCATCAGAAAGCTCGGAATCAAGAATCCGACGAGGCCGATCAGCAGATCGACGAAGAGCAACACATACACAAAGAAAACCGGAAAGAGACCCGAGGCCAGCAGCGCTCGATGGTTTCCTGTTGACCTGTACACATGCCAGCCGATATAGAGAAGATAAACGAGAAACGATAGCTTTGTCCCGACGTTGCCGGCGGCGACGATCAGATGCACAAAGTCGTCCGCCTGGATACCGCGCTCGAAGAACTCACGCTGCTCGGCATCACTCAGCCTGTGAAAGATGACTGGCACGGCGACGGCCAGGGCAGGCAGAATCCAGTGATATTTCGAAAGCCTGGCCGGCCCGAAAAGCCTGCGATAATGAAGCAGCATGAGCGGGCCGCCCGTATAGACGATCGGCAGATGCCATAGAAACAGCAGAGGCCAGCGCGCCGCCGCTCCTGAGAATACGTAAGCCCCCGAAAGCAGCCAGATGCCGGCGACGACTAACGCAGCGGCCAGGGCACGGTCACGCCCGGCTCGCGAAACGATAATCTGCAAACCCCAGATGCAACTGAAGATGCCTCCGGAACTCAGCCAGTGTATCTGTAAGACCTCGCTCAATCCCCGGTACTCCACTGCGTCGGATCATGCGTGACCGTATTCATCGGAGTTCTTGCGACAAGAAAGGAAGCCCCGACACAGCGCTCCTCGTCGGGATGCGCCTTGCGCCAGGCCTTCGCTCGCTCCAGATACTTATCCTCCCTGAACTCCAGATGCGGATGGCTCTGAAAATACTCCGATACAGGATGGGGCGCACGCTGCGTTTCGGTTACGGTCCGGTCCGGATCGTAATACGTGCGCAGGCGACGAAAGCTACGACCGAGCCCCGTCGGAGCGTACGAAGAGCTCTTGATATAGGCCCATGCATATTCGTCGGCCTCGTTCTCCTGCGTCTTGCTATAGCTGTGACGCATCATCAGATTCATGGCAAAGTCGGCGATCTCGCCTAACGGCGCTGCTCCGATCTTCTTTGCGGCGATCTCAAGGCGCACGGCATCGATACAGTGCGAAAGCTCCACATGACCTACCTCATGCGCCAGCACGGCCACAAGCTCGGATTCCGATTTCAGCGTTTCAAGAAGGCCCGACGTTACGACGACGACTCCGCCTGGTAAGGCGAAGGCATTGGGCGACCTGGTTTCGAGTATAAAGGCCCTGTAACGAAAGCCTTTCTGTGTTCCGGCCGCAACCGTTTCGATCAGCGACTGCACATAGGCCTGATCGGCCTCTGTACCTCCGTTAAAGGATTCATAGCGCAGGGCGATGGCCTCTCCATACCTCGCCTCATCCACCTCATCGATCGGAAGAACGCGAGTCAGCGCCCGGTCCACGCGCTTGATCGGCTTCCCGAGAATCTGAAATGCCGGGGCAAGCGTGCTCTCGAAGGGCAATCGTATCTCTGCTTTAGTGAGGGCGAAGACGAGCAAAGAGCCGCCTGCGAGCAATATAAGAAGTGCAATCGTTCTCAGATTCATGACTGTGGCTCCTTCGCTTCCGTAAAACGATCCTTGAAACGGTTATACAGAGAATTCATACCAAGCATGAGCAGACCGACTCCGACAAAAACAAGGGCACGCGTAAGCGTGGAGCTTCGTGCAAGATCAAAGAAGATCAGGCGCAGCAGAGCGGCGCCGAGGGCGACCATCGACAGAATGCGAAAATGACTTTCACGCAAGACGATACTTAACGAGAAGACGATGAAGATCAGAACGACCCAGAGCAGCGTCAGGAGCGCCTGATCAAAGGACCAGTAGAGAAACAGAGCAGCGCCGAGAAAGAGCGGGTCAAAGATCCATAGATTGCGACGACCATCGACGAATGGCATCAGGCGAGCGACGACCGAAAACGGAAAGGGAACTTCGGTACCGGCGAACGGCCTTTCGCGCAGAAGAAGAATTGAGACGGCCACAAGCACAAGCATGGCGATCAATCCGGCAACCCAGTTCTGATCGGCAAAATGCGCCTGTGGCATCTCAGCCGTCGACGATAGAAATGTCAGATAAAATACCGACCACCAGAAGAGAAAAAGCCCGTACACAGAGAGACGACGCACCGATGCGAACACGCGTGCCAGAGCGACAAAAAGCGCCGGAGTGGCTGCATAGACGACCAGCGTCCAGCGTTCCGGCACCTCAAGCTCGACGGCGAGAACGCCCATTGCAATGGCAAGTTCAAGATAATAGGTCTGGATGCGGCGCTCAAACCATCCGCCATCCGCTCTCTGCGCTGTGAACCAGAAGAGAAACACAGCAATAGCGAAAATCTGAATCAACACTCGCGCCGTCACCGGACCGAGATAGTATTCGCTCTGCAACTCAACGGCAACATGCCGGATCAAAAAGGCGAGAACGGCTATCGACCCTGTATAAAGCAGATGCCGCGACGTTATCCGATGTGCCTCTTTACCTGCCAGAAATCCGGAAGATTCCAGTGCGACGAGTGACAGAAGCAGCCAGACGACGCCAGGAATCATCGCCGAGATCGGTTCAAAGATACGATACGAGACGATGCCCAGAAACACCGCAAGCATCCATACGACGGGCACGGTCGGTGCGAACGATAACGGAATCGAACCAGGTCTCCAGAGCTGCAAAACAAACAGAGCGATAAAAGGCAGCGTCTGCCAGAAGACGTTAACAGAAGACATCTCTCGTGCGTCTCCATCGAAAAGATGCACGAACAACACAGGCAGGCCAATCAACAGAAAAAGAAAGATGCCCTCTGAACCGTGCCTTCTCTCAACTCGTCGCTCGTTCGGTTCGGAATCCGAACGGTCTCTACGAAACGGTATAAAAACAAGTGTGGCGGCTAACACCGAAACGGCGATCGTCGCCCAGGGAACGGGTAAGAGATAGACGAAGATCAGCGATAGGTACAATCCGTGTAAAACCTCGCCAAGAGCATGCCACAGCGGAAAGGTCGCATCGGGCACACTCAAGAAACGGTGAAGCGCAAGTCCTGTCAGAAGCATTCCCGCAAGAAACGCTGCGCTGTGCAGTGAATAATCGAGGCGCATAACGCCGATACCGAGCACAAGACAGGACAGGAGAAAATAAAGCACCATGCCGCCTGCCGAATCAAGACGTCCGTCATGCAAATCGAGGCGAGCCGGTCTGAGAATGAGTAACACGGCCAGCACGAGAAAAGGGATGGCAAGGGAGGCAGCTCTCCAGTAGAGGTCGTCTGCGGCATCGCCGCTGATCAGATGCGCCGCAAGCATCAGACCGGCCACAGGCAAGAACAGCAGCACGGGCATCGCCGTTCGGTCTTTCACGAACGGATGCGGTGCGAAGAACACAAGGCCGGCAACGGCAGAAACGGCAAGTGTGCTCCATTCAAAAGGCAGTAGCAGCGCATAGAGAGATATCAGAAAAGCGGCCTGTATAATCGAGCGAGCGACGCTCCATACCGACGAAAACTGAAGAAGCGGCTTCAGCGTTCGCTGATACAGAACAAGCGAGAAAAGAAGCAGGGCCAGCATCATGCCTGCTCGGCGAAGCAGCGCCGCATTATCAGAATACGGGATATCACCGGTCGCCAGTGCTATAAAAATAACGCCCGATAGAAGATGAAGGAACAATCCGACGGATTCGAGGAACTCTTCGCCTTCCCGATTCATTAGAGCGAAAAAGAGCATCGTCTGCACAAACATGACGAGACCTACATGAAAGGCGTCCATCTGCCAGCGACCGAGCGTGAGAATACAGAAAAAGGCCAGGCCCTGAGCGATCAGCGTATCGGTGCGATACAGCCACAGAATGCGCAGGCGACGCGCATAACGCGCAAGCAGAAAGACGACGACGGTAGCAAGGGCCAGAACGATCGTATTCCATTTCGAGCCCGTTGCATACAGAAGGAAGCCGAGGCCGGCCGTCGCCCAGTGAACAAGATGCGCGAAGAACGGAAGCCTCTCCAGCCGATCGCTTTGAAAGATCGCTCGATAGTGTTGCAGCAGAGCGGCCGATGCGACCGCAGCCGTTGACAGGATGCCGATCAGTCGATTGATATCGGTCGGCTCCTGTGAAAGAAGCCCGGCATCGCGCATGGCGAAATATCGCACGACCTGATACAGAGCAAAGCTTACCGTACAGAGAACGGCCTGAAACTCCCAGCGAGATCGTGCCGCAAGCAGAACGCCGGCAAGGGCGACGCCTGCCGCCGTTAACAGTACGGGAAGAGCCGGCGGCAACACGGCAAGCACGATCAACGAAAGCAGCAGATGAAGCGAGGCGAAGGCCTCGGCGCTTGCACGATACGCAAAGAAGAGGTTAACGAGCACTCCGGCGATAATCAGAAGCAGGCCGGCCGTCTCATTCTCGATCCACTTGACGCCGGGAATGGCGACGGCGGCAAAACAGGAAACGAGCAACACGGCGCCGCCCGCAGCCGTTAACCAGGACGAGAATTTCTTCCAGTCCGGTTTCTTTTCAAGATAGAAGGCTGCACCTGCAAGCGATCCGGCGATGGCGAGCATCATAAAGAAGCGAAAAACGGGAGCGAGCGAAAGAGCGGCATAGACGGCGAGGAAGCCAAGGCCGGCCGTCAGAATCACGGCACCAAGCATGCCCGTCCAGTTCTCGATAAGCTGCCTTTCTATCTTCTGCCACAGCTCGGATTTCTGCGGTGCAGGCTTCGGAATCGGTTTTGCAGCGGGGACCTTCTCTACCGGAGCGCTCTGCTCGCTGCGCGCCGCTGCATATTGCGGACGTTTCAGAGCAGGCTCGGCCGCCGCGACGTGTTCCTGCGGCTTTTGCGGCTCGCTAATCGGCGTTTCGACGGGCACGCTCGTGCGAGAAGGTGGCGGTTCGCTTGCGAGGTTTTTTTTCAACGGAACGTCTGCCGGTCTGCTTTCCGGGTGAGAGCTTTCGCGGATTCTTGCCGGAGCGCTTTCACCGCTTCCTTCAAGAATGCGTAGCCTTCGTTCTGCTTCGTCGAGACGGGCGCGAAGCCCCTCTGTGCGCGAAAGCAGAACTACGATGAAGATGCCGAGAACGATGACAATGAGGAAGAGAAAAGGAACAGACATCGGCCTGACATTCGGCGATTACCGTCCGATGTCAAGCCTTCATTTCAGGTTCTGAAGCCAGTCGTCATCCGCGCGGATGATGCTTGCGATGCACCTCTTTCAGCTGGCTGGCCGCCATGTGCGTGTAGATCTGCGTCGTGGCGATGTCGAGGTGTCCGAGAAGCTCCTGTACGCTGCGCAGATCGGCGTTGTTCTCGATCAGGTGTGTTGCGAAGCTGTGGCGGAACGTATGCGGCGTGACGGTCTTTGTAATCCCGGTGCGCGAGATATACTTTTTCAGAAGACGCCAGACGGACTTCCGATTCAGACTCTCTCCTTTTTTCGAAATAAAGAGATACTCGCTGTCGCGATCTTTCAGGATGACTTCACGAGAGTTAGTCAGATAGTCGTCGATGACCTGCTTCGACTGTTCGCCGAAAGGAATCAGTCGTTCCCGGCCGCCTTTTCCGCGAACGGCGATCATCAGATTATCAAGATCGACGTCGCTCATCTTCATGGCGCAGGCCTCTGAGATGCGAAGTCCGCTTGAATACATCATCTCGAAGATGGCGCGGTCGCGGATCTCGTACGGATCGTTCTCGTCGAACACGGTGAAAAGCGAGCGAATCTCGTCGACGGTCAGATAGTCGGGAAGCGTGCGACGGATCTCGGGCGGCTCGACCTTATCGGCAGGATTAACCTTGACGCGCCCTTCATCGCGAAGATAGCCGAAGAACTGGCGCAGCGCGGCAAGCTCGCGAGCCCTGGAGCGGGTGGAGATATTCATCTCCTGTTGCTGCTTCAGAAAGGCGACGATATCGTCGGATGTCACGACGCCGACGGCCTTGCCTTTCTGGAACTTCTGCAAATAGTCCAGGAATTTTTTTATGTCGTATGAATATGCAAAGATGGAGTTTTCGCTCAGGCCCCGCTCTACAAGCAGATAGTCCTGAAACTCTTTGATCAGATCCGTTGAACCGCGTTGCTGCGCCTTCTTCTTTGTTGCCAAGGCCGTTCTCCTCTGTGTTTGCTCTATTTTCGGCCCGGATTCAAAGAGACCCTGTAACTTTTTTCTGTCTCATAACGCTAACCCGACATAAAAAAATTACGCTCCCTGCCCCTTCATCTCCGCTGCTGCGTCCGGAATTCTGAGGCCTCCCTGAACTGATAAAAGCGATTTTCAGCGCCGCCATGCACACCTGTTAAAATTGCTTTTCGATTGATTGGAGAGCGTGCCGAAAAAGAAAGCACTATCACGCTCGCCTTCTATCGAGCAACAGGATCAGGTCATGGCCGAAAAGAAGAACAAAGCAGAAGAATCGTTGAAGGATATCGTAGCGCTCGCCAAGCGCCGGGGCTTCGTGTATCCGGGCTCTGACATCTATGGAGGACTCTCGAATACGTTCGATTATGGTCCCTATGGCTCAGAGCTGATGCGCAACATCAAAAACGCCTGGTGGAAGGCCTTTGTTCATGATCGCGACGACGTCGTCGGATTGGATTCTTCCATACTTTTACATCCTGACGTCTGGAAGGCCAGCGGCCACGTCGACAGCTTTACCGATCCGCTTTTCGATTGCAAGGCCTGTAAGTCTCGCTTTCGCGCAGATAAATTCCTCGAAGACGCGCTGGGCGTCGACGGCTCCAAACTCGATCTCGCCGCCATCCGCGAGGTGATGGAGAAAGAAAAGGATAAACTGAAATGCCCAAACTGCGGAGCGAAGGATTTCACCGAGCCGCGTCAGTTTAACCTGATGTTCGAAACGAAGATGGGCGCCGCCGCCGGATCGGATCAGACCGTTTACCTGCGTCCTGAAACCGCTCAGGGCATCTTTATCAACTTCAAGAATATCGTCGACACGTGTCGCGTGCGCGTTCCCTTCGGCGTCGCTCAGATCGGCAAATCCTTTCGTAACGAAATCGTCGCCCGTCAGTTCGTTTTCCGCACGCGGGAGTTCGAGCAGATGGAAATGGAATACTTCTGCAAGCCCGGAACGCAGAAAGAGTGGTTCGACTTCTGGGTCGACTACTGTGTGAAGTGGCTGCACGGGTTAGGCATCAAGCAGGACAGCCTTCGCGTCAGGGCGCACGAGCCCGAAGAGCTGGCATTTTATTCAGAGGGAACGGTCGACATCGAGTTCAACTTTCCCTTCGGATGGGGCGAGCTCTGGGGCATCGCCTCGCGCACCGATTATGACCTGCGTCAGCACATGGAGTTCTCGCGCAAGAATCTGGAGTATCTCGATCCCGAGACGAAAGAGAAGTATGTTCCTTACGTCGTCGAGCCCGCTCTGGGCGTGAACCGGCTCTTCCTTGCCATCCTTTCTGATGCATACAGCGTCGAGAATGCAGGCACTGAAGAACAGCGCGTCGTGCTCAGCCTGCATCCTTCGCTTGCTCCGGTGAAGGCCGGCATCTTCCCTCTCACGAAAAAAGACGGGCTTCCTGAAATCGGCGAGGCGCTGTATAAAAGCCTGTCGAAGGTCTTTCCCGTCGACTATGATCTTTCGGGCGCAATCGGCAAGCGCTACTACAGACAGGACGAACTCGGCACGCCCTACTGTATAACGATCGACCATCAGACGAAAGAGGATAGCACTGTCACCGTTCGCGAGCGCGACTCGAAGACGCAGGAGCGCATCTCTCTCGATAAGGTGCGCGACTTCTTGATCGATCATGTGAACGGGGTTTGAAGTGGGGCGGGCCGGTGAAAGCCGGCTCAAATCACTTGACAGATATGTAGCTCCGGTTTTCCTGCAAGTGTGAGAACGGAGCATCGCTGGATTTCGGGATCGGCCACCGATATGAGCGGCATTGACGACGCCTCGGTTAATCTCGTCGTTACCTCACCGCCTTATCCCATGATCGAGATGTGGGATGCCATGTTCGCCGAACAGGATTCGTCGATCGACGGTACATTAATCGAGAATCACCCGGAGCAGGCCTTCGAACGAATGCACCGCTTGCTTGATTCCGTATGGCAGGAATGCTTTCGCGTTATGCGGCCGGGCGGGATTCTCTGTATCAACATCGGTGATGCCACCCGCACAATAGCAAAAGAATTCCGTCTCTACCCAAATCACTCGCGAATTCTACAGAGCTGCCTCTCTCTCGGTTTGCGCAACCTACCGAATATTATCTGGCGCAAACAGACGAACGCCCCTAACAAATTTATGGGCAGTGGCATGCTACCCGCCGGCGCTTACGTTACCCTTGAACACGAATACATCCTGATCTTCCGTAAAGAAGGCAAACGCCTGTTCAATAGCGTCGAGGAGCGATTGCGACGCACACAATCCGCCTTCTTCTGGGAAGAACGCAATCTATGGTTTTCTGACGTCTGGGATTTTAAAGGCATTCGACAGGCTTTCTCCGGTGGAAAAAGAGATCGTAGTGCGGCCTTTCCTTTTGAGCTTGCCTACCGGTTAATCAATATGTATTCCCTGCGCCATGATACGGTGCTTGATCCGTTTCTCGGAACAGGTACAACCATGCTGGCCGCCCTCTCTTCGGAACGCAATTCAATCGGCATTGACATAGACGCGAGCTTTCAACTGCTGCTTCAGGACCAGATGACAGGAAACCCAGACTCGCTGAATCAGGTTACCGGAAATCGTATTCGAAATCATCTGACCTTCATAGAGGGACGAAAGGCCGAAGACAAACCCGTTCGATACTGGAATGATTTTTTTGGCTTCCCTGTAATGACTATGCAAGAGCGCGAATTGCAGCTTCACTTCTTGAGAGAATGCAAGAAAGAGGGTAGCCGATGGATCGGCGAATATGAAAGACTACCGCTTGCCGATATTCTTGCAGAAAGCGATTCGAACCAGCTTGCTCTAAGCCTCTAACAAATCTGACAGCTCAGAATAATCCACTTTCAGACCGGTCTTAGTCTTCTCGTAGTATATAACTGGCACTCGGATACTCTCGGCCAGCATGCCTTTCAATCTGTAAGTTATCGGCTTGATTGATACAGGCTGCTCACCGATATATCCGTCAATTCCTTGAGACTCTTCATAACGATCTGCTATGCGGTACTGAGTATTGAGAGTGGCCGCCACACTTTTCAGAATCGCTTCCTGAAACCGAAATCCAGCGAACGTTTTTGCAAGAACGAGATCTCTAACCCATGCCTCTACCATGCCTTCATCAATCAATTCCAGTGCCTGTCTTAGATTTTGAAGCATGGCGAGAACTTTTCCCGTAGCCTCCCGAATTGCCTCGGGATGTTTTGCGTTATACCATGATACCCATTGATCAAAACGCCTTCCATCAAACTCCTGAATCAGCTCGCTCATCTGCCCAACGATCCGCGGGCGAGTACCTTGCGCATTCTGATTCGCGAGGTTCATCAACTGACCGGTATAGCGGGGAAATTCAGGAGAAGGTAGAGACAGCGTTTCGTTAATGCTTCGAAGCGAAATCGTGATCATTTTTCCCATGCTTTTACTATCGGCTTTCAGCCAGCATGCCTTTCGCCGCCATATGTCGTATTTCTTCAAACTTCCTCTCGCATTTTTTTTGAAAAAGAACGAAGCCCTGGTTTTCTGTTAACGCAGAACGACAGGGCAACATGCACACAGAAGAAAATAATACGGATAAACCCCCATCCTTACTGAGCGGGATTCTCGGCAACGCACTGAAATCCACGCAGCGCTACAAGCAGGAAGCGCCGGCACTTGAAACAAAGAAATGTCCCGGTTGCGGGGCAGCCCGCCCGGAAGGCACAGATCTGCGCTTCTGCGATTTCTGCGGACATCAATTTTACTGAGTCTTACAGCCCATGGAACAGGAAATTGCACAGATCGCTGAGCGGTGGGATGCCTTTCTGATTAAGATCGAAAATCGCTTTCGCGAAATCGTAACCGAAGCCCATGCCGCTCTGCCTGCATTGCTTCTGGTCGAGCACTTCGATACGACTCCGTTTGGCGTTGCCTGGCAGGGTATTGAAACACAGCTCAAAGAACTCATCTCAAAAATCTCAGATACATGGCAGGAAAAGGTTACCCCTGCACTCGAAGAGCTTCAGGAGCGCGCAGAGGCGGCGGTCGAAGACCGGGAAGGCAGTCTCGATGAATTCTACGCACGTTTTTATCCGCTCTATGAGAGAGAGCAAAACAAAGGGCTCACTCTTCAGCGTCAGCTTGACCGGGAACTGCGCATCGCCGAAATACGCCTTCCCGCTGCCGCGGCACATCTGCTTTATGATGAGGCAAGAAAGGCGCTTGCCAGGACCTTTCAGTGCACACAATGCCAGGCTCCTCTGCCGCTCAGAAGCAATTTCTTTCGTTCCTATTATCAGACCTGCGAGTATTGCCAGACGGTGAATACATTTGAACCGGGCACGATCGCACGGAACGTAGAGCATTTTGCGCTGCATGCTCTTGCCGAAGAAGCGGCCTTCGAAGAGGCGCTCACCTATTATGACATGGAACTGAAGTACCGTTCTCAGCGCGACGATGAACCGCCTGTTCTTTCAAAAGCGGAGCTCTTACAATGCTACACGGCCTACGCTGAAAAGTATCTGAAGGCACGTATAGAGATTATTCCCGATTATGCGAATCAGTACGAATCAGACCTTGCCTCGCGAATTGAACACGTCCGCAAATGGACGCTCGGCGAACATGGCCTCGACTTTTCAATACAGACTAACGACGAGAGAAGTAGATGAACGATAACCAGAACAAAACACTCAGATCGGTCATCGAATGGAGCGACCCCGATGCCGAATTGCTCTTTGAACGGTGGACCGAAGACGGCAACGAGATCAAGAATGCATCACGTCTGATCGTCGGTCCGGGCCAGGGCTGCCTCTTTGTATACGAAGGACGCATCGAGAGCGTCTTCACGAAAGAAGGCAGCTATGAGTTGAAAACCGATAACATCCCCTTCTGGACGAACGTAAAAAACGCCATGTATGGCATGCAATCCGTTCACACCGTCGGTATTTATTTCTTTCGAACCGGACACATTGTTAACCGAAGATGGGGAACCCCTTCGCCGATTACCTACAGCGATCCGAAGTTCAAGTTCCCGGTCGGGCTCGGCGTCTTTGGAAATTTTTCGTTCTCCATCGTCGATCCGGTTGAATTCTTTCGAAGGCTTGTCGCAGGAGCTCACATCTATACGGTGCGCGAGATCCAGACGGTGCTCGTTTCGCGCATCACTCAGCCAATGAGCGACTTTCTCGCCTCGGCTGCCTTTGGCTACGTCGACATCGGCAGCCACCGTAACGAGATCGCCGCGCACTGCCTTGCTTCTTCTGCCCCTATATTCACCGGACTCGGACTGGAGTTGCTCGATCTGCGCATAGAGGGAACGAATTTCGATGAGGCTACGCAGACTCGTATAGGCCGCATCGCCGACATGAGCGCTGAGGCACAGGCGCTCAAAGAAGTGGGCATCGACTATGCACAACACCAGCAGCTACAGGCCATGCGCGATCTCGCCCGTAACGAAGGCGGAGGCAATCTGGGCATGCAGATGGGGCTGGGGCTTGAAATGGCAAAGCAGATGAAGCCCTCCGAGTCGGACGATATCATGCAAAAGCTCGAAAAATTGAAGAAGATGTTAGAGATGCAGCTCATCACGGAAGAGGATTTTGCCGCGAAAAAGCAGGAGCTGTTAACACGGCTATAGAAATCTCAACAAAAAACCTTACAGGCCGCACGATGCACGCTCGCCTGTCGAATTCGTATCAAACGCTCAATATTATCTGCCCGGATCCCGAGGTCCGGCGGCTATCACATAACCAAAAGAAGGAAGTCAGAGGAACGTCAAATGGAAGAAAGATACTCGCTGGTAGATCATCCTGCCAGTTTCAAAGCAAAGGGCCTGAAAGAATATCCCGAGAGCTCAAGAAGGTTTATTGATAACTCCATCCCTCGCAACGGAACGGAGATCGAAGCCCTGAATCAGATTGTCAGCAAATATGCCGGCCGAAAGGTACGGCTTGTAATGGCCGGAGAAGGTAGCACAAACTCTATCGAAGTTGTGATCATCGACTGGCAGGCCGAAAAAGGGAACACACGGCCTGTGTATCAGCGGTTTGCAAAATCGCCATTCCCTCCGGACTATATTCCCTTCGCCTATCATCAAAAAGACGACGGCAAGGAATCCCTTTATCTCTGCGAAAAACTCGATACACCGTCTCCCTGGATCAGAGTGTATAACGATGAGAATTCAGACGGCTGGGCCGGCCATTACTTCGGTAACTCCATCCGCAATTGCGGTATCATCCCCTATACGATGCCCGAGCACTATACGAGTCGGCTTGCCACCGATGTCGTGAAAGAGCTTGAGGCGCTTGCCGGGGATGCTGACGGATCGAAGCTGATCGCCGCCGGATTCGAGAATCTCGACCATCTGCATTACGCGCTTGAATCGGCTCGCGGCAATATCGCCGAGGGCATGGCCGAGGCGCAGTCCATGCTTGACGCCCTTAACGAAAAGATGAACGCTCAAATGAATCAAAACGTCGAGGCCGCAAAGACCGGCGGATTGCTCGATCCGATCCGGAGTGTGAGTATGGAAGACTGGGCGGCGGCTAACGCAAAGATCGCAGGCGGAACGCCGCTTGACGAAGTTCTGCGCATACTTGAAATCGAAAAGCCCATCTGGGATGACGTGTCAGCTCAATGGATGGCTCGCATGTCGCAGGATACGACGTTTGCGATCTCGAAGGTATATGGCGAGGCCTTTACAAATCCGAACATGGGTCGATTTGCTTTATCTTCCAATGGATCTTCGGGCGGTTCAAGCGCTGCCGTAGACAAGGTTAAAGGCGACTTCGAGCTGTATATCAAGATCATGTGCCATCAGAACATTGGATCAACGCATGGAATCGATGCGTCGTCCATCCTCAAGCAATACGGCCTCTCCGTCGTGGACTGGTCAGCGGCAAGCGCTCACTGGAGCCCGCAGATGGCTTCGAATCTTGAGCTCGCCATGAAGATGTCTGATCTCATGAACCGGTATAATGCCGAATTTGCCGCCGCTGCTCCCGCCACAGCGGCCAGCGATATCGACTTCTGATCAGCGACTATCTGAATAGCCCGAATACTTCCACATTCGGGCTATTCAGCGGTCAGACCTGAAGTCGCGAACTTTTAAGTCAATCCTGTGCGCCTAACTCTGCTCGACTTCCGTCGCCTGCCGGCAGATTGACTATGGGATACAGCCGCTTCAGATAGAGCTGAGTAACGCTATCATCTGGAAATTCTGCCGCCACCTGTTCGAAAAGTCCTTTTGCCTCATCGAAGCGCCGCGCATGAAAGGCCGACGCCGCCTGAATAAAGGCATCCCGTGTCTGCATCTTCTTTTCGAGAACGGCCGGTTCATCGCCGTTCAATATTTCGTAAACTGATATCGCTCTTGTTTTGCCCTTCACTCGCACGCGATCAAGAAATCTATAATGAAGATCTGATATCTGTTGCTCGTTGATCGACACAACGGCCGCCTCGGTTACGGCGATACGCACGCCATACACCTTGGTCAGACTCTCGACGCGGGCCGCGAGGTTAACGGTGTCCGAGATGACGGTGCCTTCAAGCCTTTCTTCGGCGCCGATCGTTCCCAGCATAAGCGTGCCGGCATGGATTCCCACTCCGATACGGACAGGAAGATACCCGCGCTTCTGTCGGTGCTCGTTATACTCCTCCAGGTATCTCTGCATCTCGACGCCCGCTCTGACGGCATCGATGATACTGCGTTCAAAAAGAGCCATAATGGCGTCTCCGATGAACTTATCGATATACCCCTGGTTCCTCTGAATAATGGGACTCATCCGCCCGAGATACGAATTGATGAAATTGAAGTTCTGCTCGGGCGTCATCTGTTCTGATAGCGTGGTAAAGGCGCGAATATCACTGAACAATACGGCCATCTCTTTCTGGATTTGATCGCCGAGACGCACGTCGAGAATCGACTCCTTCCCCAGGCTGGCCAGGAAGTCCCGCGGCACAAAGCGGGCATACGATTCGGTTAATACCTTCTGCATCTCGATCGCCCTTGTCTGCGCCTCTTCTTTTTCCTGTTTCATGACGTTGATACGATCGGCAAGGGCTATGGAGAGCAGAATCACTTCCATGGCCGATCCAATATACAGGCCGTAATCCGTAAAAATTGAAGACGGCAGAATGTTCAGGAATTTGAAGACGACCACGACGCCCGATCCGATGAGAACCGTGAAGGCCAGCAGGAAGTAACGGGCCGGCCTGAAGCCTTTGACGAATGCCGTGATGGCGACCGCCATCACGATCACAGGGGCCGGGCCCGTCAGAAACAGGGCAAGCTTCACCGTGATCTCGGGCGGCAGAATGACAACCGTAGCGATCAGAGCCAGAAACGCCAGTCCGTACGCCTTGAGGAAACGATCGACGTATCGATGCACGATCCTTTCGGTATTCAGGAATCGGCGAGCAAAGACGATGAGCGAGGATAGACAGATACCGGTGAACATCACATAGGCATTCCGCTGCAAGAACGGAAGATCCGGCCACAGATACTGGAACCCATGCCCCGTCAGAGTCAGCTGAATACCGAGAAATCCGAATATATAAAGCACATAAAACAGATAACTTCGATCCCTGACGGTAACATAGAGAAAGAGGTTATACAGGATCATCACCAGCATGACGCCGTAGTAGATACCGAGCCCGTGCTGGATGCCTGCATAGGCCTGCACAAAGCCGTCCCGCGTCCACACGTAAAGCGGAACGTTCAACCCGCCGCTTGTCTTCAATCTGAGAAGAACCGTATATTCGGAGCCGGCCGGCACCGTTACCGGGAACACAAAGTTATGGTGGATAAACTCCCGGCTGCGAAACGGCAAGCGCATCCCGGTCTGCTCGTGGCGGATCTGCCTTTCACCTGAAAACAGGTAAAAATCCACCTCGTCGATATTGCTGTAGTCGATCTCCAGCATGCGCTCGACTTTTTCCGCAGAAGGATTCTTCAGATGCAATCGAATCCAGTAGGCGTAGTTTGTCTGACCGAAATTCGGTATTGCCTCTGTCGAGGGACGAAAGCTGCCGCTTTTCAAGACGTCTTCAACGACGGCCTCTCCCATGATATCATCAAGGATCTCCAGGCTTGTGCCGACGGGCTGCTTTTCTGGTTGTGTGATCAGGTCGACAGGCGAGGCAAAGAGATCAGTAACAACGGCTAACGACAACACCCCCGTCACTGCAAGAGCAAGAGCGCTATACCTGCGGCGCATGAGAGACGTAACCTCTTTGCGCATATTCATTTCGAATGCTCCATCTCGCCAAAGACGCCGCTTTTCGTCCATTTCTCGTAGTTGCGACTTCCTTTTTTTGCCATCACCGGAAAGACGGCATGCAGCAATCCGGGAAAAAGCACACCGATCCGCGACCAGAAGCCCTGTCTATACGGCACATAGATCTCAAGCTGCTTTGAGTAAACGGCGCGCACAACGGCCTCCGCCACGGACTGAACGTCGATCGGAGGATGCACATATGCCATCGGCGAGCTGCTACGCTTTGCCATGTCATTTGTCATGGCTCCGGCCACCGTTCCCGGAAGCACACAGGTCACACTCACGCCAGCTTCGCGAAGCTCGAAGTGCAGACTCATAGAAAGGCTGCGAAGGGCCGCCTTTGTCGCTCCATACACCGAGTGAAGTGGAGCCGGAACAATACCGGCAAGAGACGAAACAAAAACAACACTGCCGCGGCTCTGAAGAAGATGCGGCAACACAAGGTTCGTTAGATGAATCGCTCCGTACAGATTCGTCTGCAACTGATCGTCGATCTCAGCCTCTTTCGCCCGAGCCAGCGGAGAGGGATGCATCAGGCCGGCGTTGTTTACAAGCACGTCGATGTGCCCCGTCTTAGCAATACAGCGCTTGACGGCCTTTGCAATCGAGGATCGATCGCGAAGATCGATGGCGTCATCATAGTGCATGCCAGGCAACGACGATGCCAGCTGTTGCAGCTCTTTCTGTTTGTTTTTCAGATCAACGAGGTAGAGAGTGAAACCGCGATCCGCAAGTTTTCGAGCAGTGGCCGATCCGATTCCGCCGGCCGCTCCCGTAAGGAAGACCACTTTATCTGTCATTCTGAAAGCAGAAGTAGCACTCCCGACAGAGAAGCCAAGAATAATTTTTCCGTAAAAATACGAGGCAGTATTAAGCAAAGAGCCCGCTTCAAAAGCGGGCTCCCGGAAGAAAAAAGGTAACAGACAAACGAAGGCAGCCGGATGCCGAAGCTCCCGGCTGCACGTTTTTACAGGGCGTCGATGATGCCGTTCAGCGTAGCGCTCGGTCGCAGCGCGGCAAACGCCTTTTTATCATCGGGTTGATAGTATCCGCCGATATCGACAGGCTTACCCTGTGCCGTGTTCAGCTCGCCGACGATCTTCGCTTCGTTTTCTTTCAACGCCTTCGCCACCGGAGCAAAACGATTCTTCAGATCGGCATCTTTGCTCTGCGCGGCAAGGGCCTCGGCCCAGTACAGACCGATATAGAAGTTACTTCCGCGGTTGTCGAGCTCGCCGACCTTCCGTGACGGAGAGCGCTCGTTTTCAAGAAATGCGCCCACTGCCTGATCCAGACATTCGGCCAGTACGGCGGCCTTCTGATTCTTGAAGTTAGCCGCAAGGTGCTCGATAGAGGCGACAAGAGCGCAGTATTCGCCGAGCGAATCCCATCGCAGGTGTCCTTCTTCGAGAAACTGCTGTACATGCTTCGGAGCCGATCCGCCTGCACCCGTTTCAAAGAGCCCGCCGCCGTTCAGAAGCGGAACGATGGAAAGCATTCGGGCCGACGTCCCCAGTTCGAGAATAGGAAAAAGGTCGGTCAGATAATCGCGAAGAACGTTACCCGTAACGGAGATCGTATCCTGTCCTTTGCGGATGCGTTCGAGCGAGAACTTCATGGCGGCAACAGGATCAAGGATCTTGATCTCAAGGCCGCTCGTATCGTGATCTTTCAGATAAAGCTCGACCTTCTTGATCAGCTCGGCGTCATGCGCCCGGTTCTTATCAAGCCAGAAAATCGCAGGCGATCCCGAAGCGCGAGAACGGGTAACGGCAAGTTTCACCCAGTCGCGGATCGGCTCATCCTTGGTCTGGCACATTCTGAAGATGTCGCCCTGCTCAACGGATTGTTCGAGCAGCACCTTGCCCGATTCGTCGACGACGCGCACCGTTCCGGCCGCGGCCATCTCGAAGGTTTTATCGTGTGATCCGTACTCCTCGGCCTTCTGCGCCATCAGCCCCACGTTCGGCACGCTTCCCATCGTCGACGGGTCGAACTGACCGTTCTTCTGACAGTCTTCGATCATCGCCTGATACATCGTAGCATAGCAACGGTCGGGCACCATGGCCACCGTATCCTGCAACTCGTCTTTCGCGTTCCACATCTTACCGCCGTCGCGGATAACGTTCGGCATCGAAGCGTCGACGATGACGTCGTTCGGAACATGAAGATTCGTAATGCCCTTGCGCGAATCCACCATGGCAAGAGGCGGCTGCTTTTTATAAAGCTCCTGGATATCATCTTCGATCTGCTTGCGCTGAGCCTCGGGCAGGTTCTGAATACGAGCATAAAGTTCAGAAATCCCGTTATTCAGATTCACGCCCAGCTGCTTGATCGTATCGGCATGTTTCGCCAGAACTTCGGCGTAATACACAGAGACGGCATGGCCGAACATGATCGGATCAGAGACCTTCATCATCGTCGCCTTCAGGTGAAGAGAAAGCAGGGTTCCCTCTTTTTTCGAGGCCTCGATCTGGCCGGCGTAGAACTTACGCAGGGCCGATACGTTCATGGCGGCCGTATCGATAACCTCGCCCGCTTTCAGTGAGAGCTTCTCTTTCAGGACTTTCGTCTGTCCGTCCTTACCGGCGAATTCGATCTTCACCGTCGTCGCCGAGGGAACGGTCGTCGATCGTTCGCTGCCGTAGAAATCGCCTCCGTCCATAAATGCGACGCGGGCCTTTGACTGCTGCGGCCAGGCCTTCATTCCCCGATGCGGATTCTTCTGTGCGAATTTTTTAACAGAGGTCGCCGCCCTGCGATCGGAGTTACCTTCGCGCAGAACGGGGTTCACGGCGCTTCCGAGGACCTTTGCATAGCGAGCCTGGATCTCTTTTTCGGCGTCGTTCTTCGGCTCACGCGGATAGTTCGGAATCTTGTATCCGTGATCCTGTAACTCTTTAATCGCTCCTTCAAGCTGAGGCACGGAGGCGCTGATGTTAGGAAGTTTGATGATATTGGCTTCGGGCTTTGTGGCCAGCTCTCCCAGATAGGCGAGGTTGTCGGGCTGCTTCTGAGCATCCGTTAGCTGGTCGGGAAAGGCGGCAATAATTCTGCCGGCAAGGGAGATGTCTCGCACCTCGATCTCAATACCTGTTCCTTTCGTATAAGATTGAATGATAGGAAGCAACGAATAGGTCGCAAGGGCGGGCGCTTCGTCGATTTTTGTCCAGATGATCTTCTGTGTCATGTTTGCTCCTCAGCGATGGCTTGCGCAACGGCGCTGCCGCCAGTTGGCCCCGGCCGGGCGCGCTGCAAACCAGTTTTTGCCCTCGCATGGGGAGCGTTTACTAAAAAAATCCAACTTTCGAGCTTTGCAGATCTCTCCAGCAAACCCAGGGCTTCAGGGCTGCTTATCGTCTTTGCCTTGATCTTGATTCGGAACTCCGGTCGAATCTCTGGCCGTGTCTTCTCCAGGCGCTTTGATCGGAGCATCATTCTTCCAGTCTCCGTCGAAAACCACAACGCCATCCTTGATCAGTTTTCCGCGGCCCTCGCGCTTGTTGTTCACCCACAGGCCTTCATAGACGACGCCATCCGGATAACGATACGTGCCCGTTCCGTGCTTCATACCGTTATCGAAGCTGCCCGTATAGGAATGCCCGTTCGTTGACGAAAACACTCCTTCTCCGTGAGCCTTACCGTTACGAAAGCAACCCTCATAGCGGAACTTTTTTGCCTGTTCCTGAACACCGCAGCCATTTTCGCAATCCCCTGAAATGCAATCCGGAGAAGAAAAATAGTACGAGCCCATAATGATGACAGCGGCTGATAGACTGACGAGAATGGCGATAGTATGTTTTCCCATACCGTTTCGTCTCCACTCCCGCGATGTCGTCAAGCCTTCTTCGAACGACCTTTCCTTGAAGGAACGGGCGGCAACGCGCTTTTCACAAGCATCTGTGGCAGAGGGCAGCAAAGAAAAAGCATCACGACCTCCCGGGGTCAGACAACAACCCGACAAGAAGCGCTTCGAGCCGATCGTAGCTGTTCGCAATTCCGCGTGCCGTCTTCGAATTCAGAACCGTATCGCGCGCATCGCTCGACTCATAGAGGATCGTAATCTGTAGCTCGCTTGCGGATGACTCCTGTAGCTGGACGTGATCAGCGACTCTCCAGGATACCACTGCTGATCAAACCGCTCCGTAGTCACAAGAACATGCGGTCGCTCAATCGAGCGGTATGTTCCTGACACGGCCATCTCTCCTGTCTCACCGCTCCACACGAAACGATAAGCGCCATCGACGCGCAGATCAACCTCACAGACGGAAAGCGCCCATCCATCAGGCCCCGTAAACCATCGGCGAAGTAGCTCGGGCTTTGTATAGGCATCAAAGACCATCTCAGGCGGAGCCGAGAATATGCGCTTGAGTAAGATCTCACGCTCCCCCTTTCCTTCTATATATAGAGCATGTTTTATATGCATCCCTTCTCTCTCATTCTCTCTCTAACAGGCTGCTGAAAAAGTCCATCCGTGGACTTTTTCAGCTGACGGATTTTTGAGCTAAGCCCAAAAATCCTTACAAAATGGCCTTTTTTCAAAAAGGCCATTTTGGCAAAACATCCTATTTTGCTGTTAGCAGGCTGCTTTTTCAGCAGCCTGCTAACGGCCACCGCTCGAAGACTGCTATCGGTGCGGCCGCCTCTTTTTCGAAGCCTTTTCGGTCTTCTGTAGCATCTTCATTTCTTCAAGCAGACTATCGAGGCGCTCGAATCTCTCTTCCCAGAACTTCCGATAGTTTTCAAGATAGGCCGTCGCTTCGGCAAGAGGCTCGGGCATCAGATGTCGCGGACGCCTCTGCGCCTCTCTGCTGCCGGCAATAAGCCCGGCCTTTTCGAGAACCTTCAGATGACGCGAAATCGCCGGCTGCGTCATGTCAAACTCTGCCGTCAGCTCGTTTACCGTAAGATCTCGCTCGGCAAGTTTCGCGAGAATGGCGCGCCGTGTGGGATCAGCAAGAGCGGAAAACGTCGCATCAAGACTGTGCGAGGCAACAATAACGGACATACTTACATAACAACCCGGTTATATAAAAAAGCAAGCCTTTTTCGCTCCTGCTACACCTTTTTTGCATACTGCCAGCGGGGAATTCGCGTTACGTTCAAAACAGCAACCATCCGGTCGTCAGATAGGCTGCAAGGATCAGATTCATAAAAACATATGTCGGCAGGAGTGCCCGACGAGGAACAAAAAACAGCCCTCCATAAAGTAACACTGGCATGGCGATACCGATCACCACCGAAATATGAATGTAGCGTGACTCTTCAAGGGCTGCCATCCAGTAGAGAAAAGATATCTGTCGGTCATAAAAAGTCTTCACAAACGCCTGCTGTGTCTGCAGCCAGGGAATGAGCACCGCTAACAGCGATGTTGCTGTTATCAGAAAAAGCCATCTTCTCAAACGTATCGCAGCTATAACAGCCCAGGAATACGGAATAAGAACGCAATATACGATTACGTTCAGGCCTTCGTAGGTCAAACCTATCCTGTGACAGATCGCCTTAAACAACCACACTATGTACCAGAAAAGCTGTTCGGTCATTTGGATGTGTGCGCGATGATCGCTTCGAGTATCACGGGCCAGTCGGCCTCATGCAACTCATGGCCAACGCCTTCAAGCGCAAGCAGGGTGGAACCGGCCACATCGGCATGCAGAGCTCTTGCATGAGCAAAGGGCAGTATCGGATCTTCGGTGCCGTGAATAATCAAGAACGGGCAACGAATCTCAACCGACCGACCGTAAAGATCCTCGCCGCCCGTAAGCTGCGCATGGTTAAACATACTGAGCAGGCTACGAGCCCTGTCCATATCTCTTTCGGCGAGCTTTCTTGCCGCATTTTCGTTGAAGGCATGAGCCGATCCGTTCAGAATCCGGCATCCTTCGACCATAAAATCGACCACGGAACGACGATCACTCCAGTCAACGGATGAAGCCGTCGCATGATGGGCGAGCACCTGTTCGTCCATCTGCATCAGCTCCGGACGATCGTCCCACACACTTGAAGAAATAGCCGTGACGGTACGCACACGGTCGGGATTTCTGATGGCGACGATCTGCGCGATCATGCCGCCCAGAGACATACCCACAAGGTGAGCGTCTTTCAATCCAAAAGAGTCCAGCAAAGAAACGGCATCATCGGCCAGGTCGATGACGTTATACGGCGGACGTCCCGGCTCATAGCACGTCGACTGCCCGGTGTCGCGGTTATCGTAACGGATCACGTATCGCCCTTGATCTGCAAGAGCAGTGCAGAATCGATCATCCCACCACATCATCGACGCCGTCGCTCCCATCATCAAAAGAACGGCAGGCATGGTCGGATCACCAAAATCCTCCGTGCAGATTTCTACTCCGTTGATCTTTCGAATTACTTCAGCCATATCATAACTCCCGACGCTCAGGCTGCTGTCAGGAATCAGGTACCGAGGTCAGAAGACAAGAAAAAGGCCCGGACTTCCGGGCCCTGACATCTGTTTTCATCATCTTTACATGTAAGGTCATCCGTCTCTTTGCATGGCCTGTTTTCTTTCAGGCGAGAGCCTTCTTCACACCGGCCGCATAATCCGGATGCACTTTCTCGAAATGAACGAGCTGTCGCTTTACGATGAAATCCGGCACGCCCTTCATCGAAGCGGCGATATTACTGAAAAGCCTCTCTTTCTGACCGGCGTCAAACATCTCGAAAAGCACTCGTGCCTGCGAATAGTCGTCGTTGCCTTCGCGATGATCGTAACGATCGCCGTCTCCCGATATACGCAGCGCAGGCTCCGACGTATCGCCTGTGGCCACAGCGCCGCCGAAAGAATTCGGCTCATAATAGGCATCGACGTTACCCGTCTTCTGCCCGATGAAGTTCATCGATCCGTCTTTATGATAGTGATGAACCGGGCATTTCGGAGCATTCACCGGCAGAGCTTCGTAATGGGTTCCGAGGCGATACCGATGAGCGTCGGCATAGCTGAAGATCCTTGCCTGCAACATCTTATCGGGCGAAAAACCGATACCCGGAACGACGTTGCTCGGCGAAAAAGCGGCCTGCTCGATCTCGGCAAAATAGTTATCCGGGTTGCGGTTCAGCTCCATCACACCGACCTCGATCAGTGGATAATCCTTATGCGGCCACACCTTCGTCAGATCAAACGGGTTGTACGACGTCTTCTCGGCGTCGGCCTCGGGCATCACCTGCACATACATCGTCCACTTCGGGAATTCCCCCTTCTCAATCGAGTAGAAGAGATCTTCCTGATAGGTTTCTCTGCTTTTTGCAACGACGGCCTCCGCTTCGGCGTTCGTAAGCGTCTTATGCCCCTGCTGCGTCTTGAAATGAAACTTCACCCAGTAACGCTCGCCTTTCTCGTTCCAGAAGCTATAGGTATGGCTACCGTAACCGTTCATGAATCGCGGACTTACAGGGATACCGCGATCGCTCATCAGTATCGTGATCTGATGCAGGCTTTCAGGCGAAAGGCTCCAGAAATCCCAGGCGGCGGTATTGCTTCTGAGATTCGTCTTCGGATGTCGCTTCTGCGTATGGATGAAGTCCGGAAACTTCAGAGGATCTCGAATGAAAAAGACCGGCGTATTGTTGCCGACCATATCCCAGTTGCCCTCTTCGGTATAGAACTTCAAGGCGAATCCGCGTACGTCGCGCTCCGCATCGGCCGCACCCATCTCGCCGGCCACCGTTGAAAACCGTGCAAGCATCGGCGTTTTCTTCCCGATTCCACTGAAGACCTTTGCCTTTGAATAACGGCTGATGTCTTTCGTGATCGTCAGCGTTCCAAACGCTCCCCAGCCTTTTGCATGCACGACTCGTTCGGGAATACGCTCCCGATTCTGGTGTGCCAGCTTCTCAAGTAACTGCCAGTCCTCAAGCAGCACCGGTCCGCGAGGCCCGGCCGTCTTTGAATTCTGGTTATCGGCGATCGGCGCTCCGGCCGTCGTCGTATGAAATGGACATTTCTGTTCGCTCATACTTCCTCCCTTTGATTCCCCGACTCTACAGGAAGGAATGAAATAACGCAAATCAATTAATACTATCTTTAGATTGGAGATATCAATACGGCCGGGATAATGCCTGTAGATTCACTCTGCTTCTGTTGCTGGCCCAATTCTCCAGAGAACGGCCTCGGGCGGACAGAGAATCCGAAATCGCGGCGCACCGTTCCCTTCGAAGCCAACGCCGCGGTTAACGTAGAGAGTCGTGCCATTCTCTTCGTATCGGCCCATCTCATAGCGCTTTCCGGTTGCCGAGCTTGTGATGAGCGCTCCGTAAAACGGCGCCCTTACCTGCCCGCCATGCGTATGCCCGCAGAGATACAGATCAACCGAAAGCTCTTTAACCGCCGGCATGATCTCCGGGGAATGAAAAAGCAGCACTGTGAACAGATCCTCTCGTGCCCCACCCAGGATCTCTATCGCCCGTTCGGTATCGACTTTCTGTCGGTGATCGCAGTCGACTCCGACAAGCTGTAGCTCGTGTCCGCGTACGTTCAGCTGTACAAACTCGTTTCTCATCAAAACGACGCCGGCCCGTCGCATTAGATCGGTCGTTCGCTTTCGGTCGTCGACCTTCGGTGAGCCCGTACAGGCGACGACCGTTGCTTCCCGGGCAAGGCTGAGAAGGAATCTCTCAAGATCTGCCTCTGAGACTGTGTCTTCGATGAAAGAAAGGTTAAAATAATCTCCCGTTAAAGCGATGATATCGGGTTCACTCTGCTTTACAAGAGCGAGTATCTGCTCTTCCCTCAAGCTCCAGTATTCCATATGAAGATCAGAAAGATGCAGTATTTTCAACGCAGAAACGGAAGTCCCGGATGCCAGCGAAGCAGATGAGAGAGAATCCACGCTCAACTCCTCCTCTGAAAGCTGGACCCGGCGCGGACCAACCAGATATCCGTACACATATACGGCAAATCCGGCAAGCTGCAAGCTGCCCCAGATAAGAAGCAGCAGGATCCAGCGGGGCTCCCAGACGCCGATCGCCATCGTTAACAGAGAAACGGCCAGACGCGGCAGCTGCAAAATAACAAGCTGTTCGGCCACAGGTCCAAAAGAGATCTTCTGCCGGCCTGCAATTCTTATCACGGCTGCATCGAGAGCGATAGTAGCGGCTGCAAACGGAAAAATCACAGGACAGTCGTAAAGCATACCCGCATGAAGCAACAGTAACATTGCTCCGGTGAAAATCAGGAACACGTTGCCCGATGGAATGCGAAATCGGTGAAATAACGAGCGCAGCGATTTCAGTAGGCGCCTTCTCCTCTTTTCTCGAAGACCTTCGCCTCTATAAAGACCTTCAGCATCTCAGGGTCGAGGTGTCCATCACGCGCCTCTTTGCCAAGGATATCCAGGGCGGCGTCGGAATGAAGCGACTTCTTATAGGGACGATCCGGAGCGGTGAGCGCATCATAGATGTCGGCGATCGTCATCATTCGCGTCTGTGGCAGGATCTCGGGCCGATTCAACCCGAGCGGATAACCCGAGCCGTCAAGCTTCTCATGGTGTCCGTAAGCGATGTCGGGAACGCGCTTGAGATCGCCCGTCCAGGGGATCTGTACCAGGAACCGATAGGTATGTGTGACATGGCTTTCGATCTCAAGCCTTTCACGTTGATCGAGATTTCCGCGTCGCACCTGAAGGCTCATAAGCTCGTTATCCGTGAGAAAGGGAACGATCGTTCCGTCGTCAAGATGAAGCCGGTTGAGGGCGACCTGCTCGATCTGAACGATGGAATCGCCGTCAACGACGTTCGGCTCGTTTGAGAGCTCGACGATCTGAAGCATGCCCTGCAATTCTTCGATCTTCTGTGCAAGCTCGGCGTCGATATAACGCTCGTAGTCGCGGAAAGGGCCCTCGCCGTTCTCTTTGAGGTAGTTCAGCTTCTTTTGCGAGTATTTATACTCGAGGGCCTTTCGCGCATACCGGAATCGCCAGCGGATCTCGTTTAGCTGATCGGGATACAGCTTCTTCGCCTTAACAAGCACCTTTTCGCGAACTCCGACCTTGCCGAAATCATGAAGCAAAGAGGCATAGCGGATCTCGCGAATCTGCTCTCTCGTGAATTTCAAATGCTGAAAACGGCCCGAAGACAGTCGATCGACGGCCTCGGCAAGGCCCACCGTGTACTCGGCGACGCGAAACGAATGGCCCGACGTCGTCGGATCTCGCTGTTCAATGGCCGTCACCGAGGCCCGTACAAATCCTTCGAAAAGATGATTGATGTCGTTGATCAGTCGGTTGTTCTCGATAGCGACGGCGGCCTGACCGGCGACGGCGCTGGCCTTATCCATATCGGCCGTCGTGAACGGACGCACGGCTCCGTCTCGCATCTCTTCAAAGCGCAGAGATCGTCCAGCCTCGGGCTTTTTATTGATGAGCTGAATAACGCCGATGATCTCGTTGCGATAGTTCTTCATCGGAATGACGAGCATCGATCGCGTGAAGTAGCGATGCTGCTGATCATATTCTCTATTAAAACGGTAAGGCTCCTCTCCAGAAAGGGCATAGCAGTCGGGAATCATCAGCGGAGCGCCTGAAGATGCCACATAGCCGGCAATAGAACGAGCATCGATGGGAAGCACGAACTCGCTTGCATTCAGCTGTAAGGCTGACTTCTTAAATCGCAGGTATTCCGGACGATCGCCTTTATACGGCTCGGTAACGTAAATCGAGCCGGCATCGGCGCCGACGACGCCCATGGCCTCGTGAAGAATCTTCCCGATCAATACCTCGAAATCTTTCTCGGTCGAGAGCAGCTGACCGATGCGGATAATGCGCCGCATATCCTGCAGGCTGAGTTCGAGACGCGTTTGATAGCCGAGGCGATCCAGTCGCAGCGACATCTCGCGATAGGCGTTCTCCACAAGCTGACGCAAAAATGGACCGGGCGTACCAGACGGCATGATAAGATAGATCAATTCGGAGGGAATCCCCTGAAAGGAATTGCGACCGCGCTCCCTTTTACACAGGACCAGAAAAAGCATCTCACGCGAAAAGATGCCCTCCAGCCACTGGCCGAGCATCGCGGCGTTGTCATCGGCATACTGCTCGGTAACGATACAGATGGCCGAAACGAAACGATCCTGAACCTGCGCCGGCTCGGAGCGGTGATCGGCATTGTCGATCTGCCTGATATGCAACTCGTCAAAAGAAGAGGAGTCTATATCGGGCGACAGAAAGACATAACGCGCCAGCTCCGTTCCCCGACGCCGCTCGGCAGAAAGGGGGAGCGGAGCGTCCTGTCTGACGTCTGATTTTGAGTCTGATTCTTTTAGAGAATCCATCGCGAACAAACGTTGAACGACTCAGGCGGAAATGCCAGTAAAAAAAGGAAACAAATCGTCTTATACGAATAAAAGAGAGACGGCATCAAGCGGGGTTTGTACGCCGCCTGCAAATCAAGGGAACTTTTTTTCGTTTTCAGAATCGGCCCCATGCAGGAGATGACCGAAACTGTGACCGGAAAATGGTTGGATTTTTTGAAAGACAGTCCTTCTTGAAAGCAGGACTGTTTGGGCCTCCGGGCTCAGGGTGGAGGGTTGATCATGCTGATTGAGATGTGCAAATCGAAAATCCATCGCGCTACGGTAACCGAAGCCGATCTGAACTATCAGGGTTCTCTTACCGTCGACGAAGACCTGCTCGATGCAGCCGGTATCAAGGTCTACGAAAAGGTAGCCATCGTCAATGTGAACAACGGTGCACGCCTCGAAACCTACACCATTCGCGGAGAACGCGGAAGCGGAACGATCTGCCTGAACGGCGCCGCCGCCCGTCTGGGCCATGCCGGCGACAAGATCATCATCATCACTTATGCCTACTACAATGCCGAAGAGATTCCGGCCGACTACGAGCCCCGCGTCGTTCATGTGGACGAATCGAATCGCATTCGTTCGATGACCGGTGAGCTTCTCAGCGTCTGAATGAGATTGCAGCGCGTCGTCCGTGCCTTCCTATCCGTCTTTCGCTCGCTGAGGGTCGTTCGCCAGGAAAGGCTCTGGTCCTATTTTGTATTGCCAGGACTGCTCAGCCTTGTTCTCGGCACGGCGCTTGCCGTCGGGGTTTTCTATGCAGCTCTTGCCCTGCTTGAATGGCTGATCGTGCTGATTCCAGGCACGATGGCCGATGCAGCCCTGCCCTTCCTCTGGATCATCGCCCTTGTTCAGGCCGTTTTCTTCTATTTCATAAGCTACCGACTTGTAACGGCCCTTGTCGTTTTACCGTTTCTAAGCCCTCTGCAAGACCGGCTCGAACAGCTGCAATTCGGCCAGAGAAAAGAGACGGCGCTTTCCGCCGACATCGGTAATGCGCTGCTCGGTTCGCTGCGCGCATTGCTTCAGATCGCCGGCATGATACTACTCATGCTGGTCACGCTGCCTCTGGGGCCGTTTCAGTTTATTCCGCTTGCGCTCTATGACGGCTACTTCATCGGCCGCGGAGTCTTCGATATGCTGCTCGAACGGGATTATCCGAAAAGCGCGGCCCGCATGCAGACCCTGAAGGCGCTACGCCCGGAGTCGCTCGGCCTCGGGCTTGGTTCGCTTGTGCTGCTGCTCATTCCCGTCGCCGGCATTCTGACCGCCGCAGGCTTCGGCCTGATCGCCGCCTTTCGCCTGCACTACGGCGATCTGAAAGTGATCAAAAACCTGCCCTGAGTTTCAGGACGGGTTTCGACTCTATATCGTAAACGGATATTGCGAAACGCCGTCGATCAAAAGAACGCTGGCATGCGCATCAACGTAATAGCTTCTGCCTGAAACGGGCGAGAGCTCTCCTTCGGCGAAGGGCTCTTTTGCAGCCGTATTGATAAGCAGATGCCAGCGCATCTCGGCTTCAGGCAGGGCAAAGGACAATCGCTCATGATAGGCGTTCAGCATCACATGCATGCGTGGCCCAGGCCCCTCCAGCGTAAAGGCCAGCGTATGCGAATGATCCGATACATCGGGCTCATGCAGACGAACGCCGCTCCATCGAATACGAGGATGTTCGACGGGTAAGATCCAGGACGAATCCTGCTCCCATGCCGGATGCAGACGACGTAAAGAGAGCACCTTCTTGAGAAAACTCGCGATGCTTCCGTTACGCTGAAGATCTTCCCAGTTCAGCCATCCGAGCGCGTTATCCTGGCAGTAGGCGTTGTTGTTTCCCTTCTGGCTGCGTCCCATCTCGTCGCCCATCAGGATCATGGGCGTGCCCTGCGAAAGAAGCAGAATCAGCAGCATGTTTCGGATCTGCTGCAGACGCAACTCCTTGATCTGCACGTCGTCGGTTTCGCCCTCAGCTCCCCAGCCCGAGCTGAAGTTCTCGTCGCTTCCGTCTCTGTTCTCTTCACCGTTCGCCTCGTTATGCTTGCGCGCATAACTGACAAGATCCATAAGCGTGAATCCGTCATGGGCGGTGAGGAAGTTGATGGTGCGGCCGATGTCGCGTTCGGCGTCGAGATAGAGATCGGGCGATCCCGTGATGCGATGCATGAGCGGCCAGACCGTTTGCCCGTCTCCGCGTATAAACCTGCGCACGTCATCGCGAAAGCGTCCGTTCCACTCCGCCCATCGATGACCGATGAACGATCCGACCTGATAGAGGCCGGCCGCATCCCACGCCTCGGCGATAATGGGCGTACCGGCCAGCACCGGGTCGGATTCGATCTCCCACAGAATGGGCGGGCTTTTGAGCGGCGCTCCCCACTCGTCCCGCGCAAGCACGGAGGCGAGATCGAACCGGAAGGCGTCGATATGCATCTCTGAAACCCAGTAGCGCAGGCTGTCGAGGATCAGGCGACGTACGATGGACTGGTTGCCGTTCACCGTATTCCCGCATCCCGAATAGTTCGCATATCGCCCGCGACTTTCCGGATGCGGGATATAATAGGCCCGATTCTCAAGCCCGCGAAACGATAGCGTCGGCCCGTTTTCGTCGCCCTCCGCCGTATGGTTATACACGACATCAAGGATAATGCGGATGCCGGCCGCATGCAGGGCCTTCACCATATCGCGGAATTCGTCGACGACGGCCGTCGGGTCATCCGGTCCGGACGGGTTAAAGGCCTCGCCTGCGTCGGCTCCATTAAACGGAGCTCCGGTCGCATAACCCGCATGAGGAGCGAAGAAGGCGACGGGGCTGTATCCCCAGAAATTTGTGCGCCCCTGCGGAGCGGCAAACGGATCAAACTGTTGAACGGGCATGAGCTCGACCGTCGTCACACCCAGCTCTTTCAGATAGGGGATCTTTTCGATGAGTCCGCTGTAGGTTCCGCGACGCTGCGCCGCTACGGCAGAAGACGGATGCTTCGTGAAGCCGGCAACGTGCATTTCATAGATCAGAGTCTTACCGGGTCGCATGTGCGGCGCATGATCGTTATCCCAGTCGTAGCGGCTCAAATCGACGACGACGCTTTTCATCATCGTCGGCGCGTTGTCGCCGTCTTCAATGGCATACTCAGGTCGGTAGGTCGAAGGCACGGCGACTGATTTCGTATAGGGATCAAGAAGCAGTTTGTCTCCGCGAAAGAAGAAGCCTTCCTCGGGAATAAAGGGGCCTTTTACGCGCCAGCCATAAAGCTGCCCGTGACCGACGCCTTCGAGAAAGATATGCCAGTAATAAAACGTGCGATGCAGGGTCGGATCAAGCTCGATAACGTCGGTCGGCTCCGCATCTACTCTGTCAAAAAGAAGCAGCTCGACGCTGTCGCAGTTGCGCGAAAAGACGCAGAAGTTCGTGCCTGTTGCTTGAACCGTAGCGCCGGGTGGAAAGCTACGTCCCGGTCGAATCCACCCTGTTTTGCGCGTCATGGCTCACCGTAACACATTTTATACAGAGAGTCAAGATAGGCCTTCGCGTCGGGATGGTTTTCAGGAGGCGCCCATGCGGCGAATTCTTTGTCGTCGGCCGGCGTATACGGCCCCGGTTTCACTTCAAAGATAACGGCAACATCGGTTATGGGAAGCAGCGTATGCCAGATCCCTGGATCGATATCGACGCCCATGGCCGGATTCTCACGACATTGCTCGGTCAGGTTTCTGCGCTCTCTGTCGAAGGCCATCTTTGCCTCGGAATGGTTTTTACCCAGAAGATCGGGAGCGGCGATCAGGCGACTTTCTTTGATGCGTCCGTCATCATCGAAGATGATGAAGATCACCGCACCGGAAAGCAAAACGAACGATTCCGGTTTGGGCGGCAGAAGATGGCGGTGCGGACGCACATACGTTCGGCGCATCATCGCATTCAGGAATCGATGCGGATTCTCTTCAAGCGTATGATGAAAGTTACGATTCAATCGACCCCGCGGAGTGTCCGCTGCTTGCTGCACAAGTCCATCGAGCATCGAAGCGTCAATCCAGCGAATCGGATCCATCGGCAGAGACTGGTTGCATTGATATGCCTGTCAAGAGGAAGACGCCGGGAGCCGCAAGGAAAGCCAGCCCCGAGGCGAGCATGCATAAAAAGCACATTGAGGACTTGAGGCACTGAGAATGATTCCTGAAAAAAGGGTTTACCTGAAACCCCATTCATTTAGGGCTGAAGTTCCGATGGAAAACCAGTCGAATTCCAGCTTTAAACGTGCCCGGACGGAGCAGGCCCGCGAGCAGCGACGAAACGTAATCCTCGACGCCGCACGCTCCACCTTCTTCGAGAAAGGCTACCAGAATACGACGATTAAAGAGATCACCGACAGGGCCGGACTGTCTATCGGAACCTTCTATCTTTATTTCGAGGATAAGGTCGACGTCTATAAATGCGTCCTGCTTGAAGGCATCGTCCTTCTCGAAAACCATCTGCGCCAGGCGGTCTCAGAGTCGGGCGTAGATTCCTCCACCGAGAAGCTTCGCATCGTCGCCCGGGCCTATCTTGAATTCTACAGACAGAACCCTGAATACTTCGACATCATCGCCGTCCTGAATCTGACCGAAGAAGAGCTGCGCGAGAACCGATCCCGCATCAGTCGTGAGATCGACCGCAAGGCGCGCGATGTTCTGAAGTTCGTTCAGGCCGTCGTGCGCGAAGGCATCCTCAGACGGGAATTCCCGATCAGCGATTCCGGAGCGGCGGCTACCGGCCTCTGGGCCATTCTCGACGGCATCCTCGTTCTCTTTCATCGTCGCAACCTTACGCTTCTCAAGCAGGACCTCGACAAACTGGCGGCCAACTCCATCGACTATTTTATCGAAGGCATGAAGGCCTCGCCGAACCAGCCTCAGGCGTCGTGATCGCGATACTGCGCCTCCTGCTCTAACAGACCGCTCAGGCCGTCTCTGACTTCCGGGCGGCAGATCGGCCGAAACAGCACCTCGAATACGGTCCGCTCCATCGCCTGTTCCGGATAGGCCGGACGATGAAGACAGCAGAACAGATTCTCGGCGCGCGTCATGCCAACATAGGCGATGCGGATCTCTTCGTCTGAAAGAAAGGTCTCGCCGCTCCAGCCGCCGATGACATCAAGCAGCACGACCGGAAACTCCAATCCTTTTGAACGATGTATGGTCAGGATTCTACTCTCGGGAAAGCCGGCGGCAATCCACAGATCGCGCCTGAAGTTACTGCGCGTGAGAATGACGACGTCATGCTGCTCTATCAAGCGTACAAAGTCGGGTTCTTCGCCCGGACGCAGTGCGAACGACAGAACGGGAAAGTTAGGACCGCGCCCGCGTACCGCCTTCACCTTCTTGCGAATCTGCCGCGACGAATGCTTGATGATGCCGCTACCGCCGTGAACGATGGGTTGCAGGCTGCGATAGTTTTCGGTTAACGGGTACAGGACGGTTCCCGGAAAGAGCTTCTTAAAATCCAGGAAGGGCTGCACGGTAGCGCCGCGAAAGCTGTAGATGGCCTGCCAGTCGTCGCCGACGACCATCAGCCTCGGCGAATTCATGCGCAGAAGAAACTCGAGCTGCTGCGGATCGGTATCCTGAAATTCGTCGACAAGGATCATGTCGTATAGAGATTTCATGTGAAGCGCCCAGCTTTCCTGTCGACGCAATCCCCACAGAAGAATCTGAATGAGGTCGTCGTATTCAAGCAGATCGTTCTCGCGTTTATAGGCATGCAGAGCTCTGTATGTTTTCATCGCAAGCTCGGGAAAATACTCGTAGAAGGTTTCGCGACTTTTCAAGATAAGCGAGAAAGGGATGCCGCCGATCACATCGGGATGTTCTCGCAGAATCTTATATAGAAAACGATTGCGCTCTTCTTCTTCAAGAATGCGAAACGAGGATCGACTCAACGTCGGATGAAGCTCCAGAAGACGCCTGTAACAGAAACTGTGAAAGGTGCGGATCTCGACGGCATCATGCAGCTGTGCGGGCAGACGGCTTCGAATCTCGCCGCAGGCCTTTCTGCTGAAGCTCAGAATAAGAAAACGTCCGGCACGTTCCAGACCGGACTCGAATCGGAACCTGGTTAAACCGATAACGGTTCGCGTTTTTCCGCTACCGGCGGCGGCGACGACCTGCTTGCAGGCCTTCTCTTCTGTAATGATAGCGCTCTGAGCCGAAGAGAAGCCTTCGAGAGTATTTCGGTGCTTTGCTGAAAGGGGTGGCATACTGTGAAAGGTCAGCATTCGAACGGATGAGTTGATTTTTTTTATCTGCCCGCGCGTTTTTTTTCACACAATCGACCGGATTCTTACCCCCACATACAGAATGCCGCAGAGGCGGCATGTAAGGAGAATCCCATGATTAACATTGATTTTGTGCTGTTTGACGGCAACCTCACGCAGGACCCGGAAGCGCGCATCGTCGGCGATAACAAACGACTGACGACGTTTTCCGTCGCCATCAACCATCCTTCAGGCAAAGAGGATCGTGACGGCGTCAGCTACATCCCCGTCGAAACCTGGGGAAAGCTGGCCGAGAACTGCGCGAAGTATCTCGTGAAAGGAAGCAGGGTTACTGTCGAAGGCGCCCTGCGGCAGGAACGCTGGCAGGACGACCAGGGAAAGAACCACAGCCGCATCAAGATCCTTGCGCGCAACGTGCGCTTCGAGAATTCGAAAAAACAGGAGGCCGCCTGATTCATCGTCGGGCCCGACTCGGGCCCGCTCTTTTCGCAGATCTCGTATGAATCCCTTGCTCCAGCGGAGCTTACCGGATCTTCTCGATCTTTACATCGACGTTCCAGCGTTCGCTCGACAGAGAGAGATACTTTGAAAGAAGATCGGTCACCGAGATCGCTCCCTCTTCGGGGCTTTCAATCGTGAAAATGACCCGGCTCGCCCAGCCTTCATCGTCGACGGCCTCAAGGCGAATATCGCTCAACGCCGACGAAAGTCGTTTGCTCACCCGACGCATCTGCCTGCCCTTTGTTTTCTTATCTCTCTTTTCGAACTCGATAGACTCGGGGGCCTCAAGCAGCCGGGCATACATGGCATCGGCCGATTCTTGCGAGAGACAGTAGATGCCATACGTAACGCTCCCGGTCTTCATATCGGGCAGACGGTCAATCAGGCTAAAATCAAGAAGCACAAGGCCGGCGGGAAGATTCTGTTCCAGAGCCGGACGCATGGCCTTTTCATCGATGTCGTTATACAGCTCGACGATGATTCTTTCGTTTCTGGAGTGAAAGTAGATGGGTAACGATCCGCCCAGATGAAACTTCTCGTGCTTGTTGAAGCCCTGCGAGAACGTCATCGGCAGCCCGATGCGACGCAGAGCCTTGCGAACGACCTCGACCGTATCAAGATGGCTGATGTAGGCGAAGGCGTCCTTCTTCTGGAATACAAGACGAAGGTAACGGACCGTCTTAAAGCGCTCGGCGGGAATACTGACGGGCTGCAGAAGCTCGGGCGGAAAATCCGACGCCTTGAACTCCTGCTTCTTCGCCGGATTCATATTCTCTTCGTTGATCGACTCGAACTTCTCGAAATCCCGAACGAGCTTCTCTCGCGGGAATCCGTCGATGACATCTTCCCAGGGGACGTGCGATCCGCCGGGCCGTGCCTTCATCCAGAGGTCAGCTAACTCTTTCGGGATGGAATCATAGACGGGTTTCCAGACCTCTTTCTTGAATCCGTCGTCCCACGAATCGAAGCGAGCGCCCTGGCGATAGGCTTCCAGAATATAAGGAGCGATGCGGTGATCGCTGCGCGAAAGCAGTCCCTCCACCCAGGCCATCCACGGCGACGGATGCTTCAGGCGGACGCGACGCGTTTTCATGCCTGCCTTGATCTTTTCGATAGACTCTTCGAAGAAGGCGGGGTCTTTCTGTTCTTCCCACTGGAATGTCGTAAAAGGCTTCGGCACAAAAAGCGAGACGGCGACGTTCGCGTTTTTGCGCGGACCATGCTCTTTCGCCAGCTCGCCGAGCGCATTGATGGACTGGATCAGGTCTTCGACCTCGCGACCGTCGCGATCGGGCAGCCCGAGCATGAAGTAGACCTTAACAAGCTCCCAGCCCTTCTCGTAAACGAGATGGATCAGGTAGTGCAGATTCTCCTCTGACGACTTCTTATGAATACGCTCGCGCATCAGCTCTGAACCCGCCTCAAGGGCGAACGTGATATTCGAGCGGCGGATGCCCGACGTCATCTCGAGAATCGGAATCGTGCGCACCTGCACACGAAGAGAAGGGACCGAAAGCGATATGCCTTCGGGCCCGAACTTCTGAGCGAGGGCGATTACAAGCTCTTCAAGCCACGGATAATCGGCGATGGATAACGAATGCAGGGTCAGCGTATCGGCGCCCGTCTTGCGCACCATGTGCTCGGCGATCTCCACAAGACGATCGACCTCTGCGTTTCTCACGGGACGCTTCCAGAAACCGGCATGACAGAAGCGACAGCCCTGCCCGCATCCGCGGTTCACCTCGACGACGGCACGATCCTGCGTGATGGCCAGGCTGGGCAGAACGACGTGTTCGAGTCGCGCGAATTCAGGCGCCCTGTAGGTTCGCTTGCCGACTCGCTCGCCGATATAATGCGGTCCGTTCTCGTCGATCTTAACATCCCACAGATCGGGGATGACTAACCCCTCGACCGTATGCATGCTCTGCAGAATCTGCAGGCGACTGAGGCCCTTCTCTTTGCCGGCGGCGATAAGATCCATCATCTCAAGGATGGCCTCTTCGCCGTCACCCATGAAGATGCCGTCGACAAAGGCCATCAACGGCAACGGATTGGTAACCGCCGTACCGCCTGCGATGATAAGCGGGTCTTCGGGCCCGCGCTCTACGCGAAGAAGCGGAATGCCGGCCAGATCAAGCGCATAGAGCAGATTCGTAAAATGCAGCTCATGGCAGACGTTGAAGCCCCATAGATCAAAGGAACGTACGGTGAGATAACGATCCAGACTGTAAAGCTGGATCTCATGCTCTTGCAGCAGGGCACCGAAGTCAGGCCACGGAAGCGCCGTCCGGTCGGCGTAAAGATCATCGCGCCGCTGCACCCGGTCATAGAGGATTTTCAGGCCCTCATTCGACATCGCCAGCTCATACGTATCGGGATAGCTGAAGACGGCCCGCGCCCTTGCCCGAGTCGGATCTTTATCGGGAATACCGAATTCGCCTCCTGTGTATCGTCCGGGTTTTTCGACGCGCTGCCAGAGCGCCTTCAGGCGACGGCCATCAAGCGCACAGAGCTGTGGAGCAAACGGACGTGCACCGCGCTCCGGATGGGGCACAGCCCCCGGAAAAAAAGGATCAGACGAAAGAGATTGTAAAGCCGGAACCGACTCTACGGGAACGGAAGACATAGATACTGATAATGAAGCGAAGTAAGAGCGGCAACTTAAAAACCGACGATCTGCTTGATCTTATCGACGAACTTATCGCGATCCAGAGGCTTCGGTGAAAAGCCGACGGCGCCCTGCGCTGCCAGCTCTTTAACAAGAGGAGGCGAGTTCTCCACCGACACAAAATAGACCTTCAACTTCGGATCAGCCTGCTTGATCTCGAAGAAGGCCGCATAGCCGTCCATCACGGGCATGATGATATCGAGGATTAAAACGTCGGCCTTACCCGGATTGCGTTTCACCCAGTCCGCTACCTCACGTCCGTTGGTGAACGTCTCGACGATCGTGTATTTCGGATTCGCACCGAGGAACTGCCGGATCTCCTGAACACGGATCTTCTGATCATCACAGATCAAGAATTTAGCCTGCATGATGCCTCCTGCGCCCTCTGGCTTACAATCCTTCGATGATGGCGGCGGCCATCTCTTTTGTGCCGATTACGGCATCACCCGGGCCGGCGATGTCTCCGGTACGGGCGCCTTTCTCGATCGCCCGATCGACGGCCTTTTCGATGCGCTTCGCCACGTCATCCATACCAAAGCTATAACGCAGCATCAGGGCGGCCGAAAGAATTTGCGCTATCGGATTCGCAATGCCCTTGCCGGCGATATCGGGCGCCGTTCCGCCCGAAGGCTCGTATAACCCGAAACTTCCTTGCGTCGAAAGCGACGCCGACGGCAGCATGCCGAGAGAGCCTCCGAGTACGGACGCCTCGTCGCTCAGGATGTCGCCGAACATATTGCCGCAGAGCACTACGTCAAAGCGCGTCGGATTCAAAATAAGCTGCATGGCGCCGTTATCCACATACATATGTTCGAGTTTGATCTCGGACTTATGGGCGGGCTTATAGCCTTTGGCGAATTCCGTAACGACCTCGCGCCACAGCACCATACTTGTAAGAACGTTCGCCTTATCGATGCTTGTTACATGACCTTTCCGCAGATCGGCCGAATCAAAGGCCACTTTTGCGATGCGTTCGATCTCGTAACGATGATAGACCATCGTATCAAAGGCCTTCTCGTTTTCTCCATGGCCTTCGCGTCCTTTAGGCTGTCCGAAATAGACGTCGCCCGTCAGCTCACGAATGATCAGCAGATCGACGCCGGCCTTGATGCGCTCTTCCTTTAACGGAGACGAGTGGATGAGTCCGGAATAGAGCTTCACCGGGCGCAGGTTTGCGAAAAGATTGAAATGCTTGCGTAATGGCAGAAGGGCACCGCGCTCCGGCTGCTGCACGGGAGGCAGATGCTCCCATTTCGGTCCACCGACCGAGCCAAAGAGAATGGCGTCGGACTGTTCGCAGAGCTTCAGGGTTTCAGCAGGCAGCGGCGAGCCCGTTGCATCGATGGCCGCGCCGCCGACAAGGGCATCGTCGAACTGAAAATCAGAGGCGGCCGGGCCCAGGGCCTTCTTTAATACTTCAAGAGAGGCCTCCATGACCTCAGGACCGATACCATCACCTGGAAGAACTGCAATACGACGGGGCATGGGGGAATTCTTTCTGGCAGGGAGCACTGTCAACTAAGAACAGCTTCAGTCGGATTTCTGCCATTGCTGAAACGATCTGATCTGTTAAGACAACTTCAGGCTAAGGCGTTCAGAAGTCATGCTGGCAGAAGTCGAGCAACGACCTGACTTAAAACCGGATACAAAACCGTGAATGTGGCCATCGCCGCCAGAATCCACTTCGTCTGAAGGCTGATTTCGTGGTGAACGCCCGAAATATCGGCTTTAACCTCGGCTCGCAGATGAGCCATCTGCGTCGACGTATCGGCCCGCAGGCTGGCAAAATCGGACCTGAGTTCGGCCACGTCCGTCTTTAACTCTGTACGCAGCTCGCCCATTTCCGTCTTTAACTCGGCTCGCAGCTCGCCCATTTCCGTCTTTAGCTCGGCTCGCAGCTCGACCATTTCTGTCTTCAGCTCGGTACGCAGCTCGGCCATTTCTGTCTTCAGTTCGGTACGCAGCTCAGACATGTCGGTGCGCAGCTCGGCCATTTCCGTCTTCAGCTCGGTACGCAATTCTGACATGTCGGCCCGCAGCTCGGCCATTTCAGTCTTCAGCTCGGTACGCAACTCTGACATGTCCGCTCGCAGCTCGGCCATTTCCGTTTTTACCTCGGCCAGACCGGAACGGTATTCCTCTCTCATTTCAGACATATCCAATCTTATTCCTGAAATCTCTTGAAACAGGCGTCGGTCAAATTGAGTCATCGACATCTGCACGACCTCTTCCCTCTGAAGTTGCATCAACTCCTGTAGATAGTCAATAAAATAATCCGAGACTGTCGGACCGAGCAGCTGGCGCAAAGGCACAGGCAATTCTGGTAGCTTCATACCAAGGATAGGTAAGAAACCGATCATTTGAGCGCGAAATAAATGCGCAGCCTGGCGCTGAAGACGGCAAACCGTTACTGTAAACTCGAACGGCAGAAAGCCGATGCAAAATCATCTTTACACGGCACGTTCCGGATTTCGTATCGGCCTATGTTCCGACATCGATCGACGGCGCTGCTTGCCGCTTTTACGCTCTTTCTGGTTGCCCTGCCTGCCTGTAAGGGAAAAGCTGCCTCTGTGCCAGATAGAAAAGGGCTTTTTGCCGTCATTTCCACCGATAAAGGCGATCTCGTAGTCGAGCTTCTTCCCGAGGCCGCTCCGAAGACCGTAGAAAATTTCGTTACGCTGTCGAAGAAAGGTTTCTATGATGGAATCATCTTTCACCGTGTAATCCCGCAGTTTATGGCTCAAACCGGCGATCCGCAGGGTACCGGAACAGGCGGTCCCGGCTATAAGTTCGAGGATGAGATCGATGCCGCAGCCCTGGGCCTGGATCAGGTCAAGGCCGGCGAGGCTCCGTATTACGAACGTCAGATGATGATGGCCGTCATTCGCAAGCTGGGCATCGAAGACGAAGCTACGTTTCAACAGCGTCGCACTGAGGTTGAGCGTGAGGCTCGATCCCTCGCCGACAAATCCGTCAAAGACGTTCTTGAACTGAACGGATACAGCTTCAAGAGCGGACTCAAATCCGTGCCCGGAAAACGCGGCACGCTCGGCATGGCGAACTCCGGACCGAACACAAACGGCTCGCAGTTCTTTATCAATCAGGTCGAGACGCCGCACCTGAACGGATTGCATACGTTCTTCGGTCAGCTTGAAGACAAATCCTTTCCCGTGCTCGATCAGATCATCAACGCCGGTAACGGCAACTCGAAGATCACGGGCGTCGAGATCGTCGATAAAAGATAAGCAATACAGTCTTAAAACCGGTCATTGCATGGACGACAAAAGCCCGAGAAATCGGGCTTTTTCGTTTGAAAGCTCGAAAAAAAACCATCTCTTTTCGTTTTGCTTCAGTCTATTGACTGTGATGTCGTCCCCATGCTACAGACAGCGCCTGAAATTGGCCTTCCTGCTGCTACCGCTCCTTTGCAGCTGTAGAGCCGCGTCGGATTTCTCGAGCGACCAGGAGATGCTTGGACTGTGGCTGGGCCTGGCTGAGTCGGGCGGATGTGCGGAGGTACGCAATATGGGAGCTTACTATGAAGCACAGCTCTGGGGCTACCCGGCCCGGCTGTGCACGACAGAGCAGCGTTCCGGCCAATCATACACGGAATATCTTGAGATTGCACGAAAGGAACTTCAGGTAATGGTAGAATCATCTGAAGCGTACAGAACGGCCAATTGTTCGGACGAGGTCAGTTTATTCTATGGTTTCCCCTCTGAACCAATGCTTACATCGGCTGAAGCTGCTAACATTAATGTTCGGGCTGCAGCCATTTACTCCAGTTTGCGCTGGATTCCTGTCAGCGATATTGTTTATGAAGGCCAGGGTTTTCTCAAGGACTACTGGAGTATGTCGTCGGCCAGCATTGAAGCCTCCAGCGGAACAGCGTATGCCGGGTACATCAATATCAGTGCAGGCCTTTACATTAATTATATCGCAGGCTCCGTTTCAGGCGACTCCCTTTGTCAGACAGAAAGCATGAATCTGATAACGCAGTATCATCCCGGATGGCTCGGGTATCAGATCGGTGACAGCAACAACAGTATTCGAACCATCATCCTTTCGCGATGCGAATATGGCACCACTCCCACCAATCCTGCATGGCTTTGCACGACGCTCGGGCCTCAGTTCTGAGAAGCTTATGCCTCCAGAGTCGGAGGGCGCAAGCGGATCATGCAACAGTGGCGGTTCAACGCAAACGGCCGGTGGGGCCAATCGGGCCTACCAGAGGCCCCTCGAAAATCTCTTGCATTTAAAACCAGGGCCATCAAATCCCTCGCATGCGCTCTCTTCCTGCCTTGCTTCTCTCGCTTACCCTGATCGGCTGTTCCGCTCGCGAGGATTTCGAATCGGATCTGACCGCCACGGGCGTTATCTTCGGCCTGAGCGAGATGGGGGCCTGCGCCGAGGTTGAATTCCTTGCCGGCACCTACAACGTCGAAGTCTGGGCCGTACCGGCGCGCCTGTGTAATTCGTATTCAAAACCCACTCATTCCGAATATCTGGAGAGCGTTCGACCCGAGCTCTCAGCGATGGTGCGTATCGCCGAAAAATACCGCACTGCAAACTGCGAATCTCAATATAACGCTTTTGCCGTCGACCCTGTCACAACAGCAACAAATGCCGGGCATATCGTCGTAGCAGCAACTTTCCCGAACCATCGCTGGTTTCCGCTGGTCGAGGGGACCTCCGAACTGCAAAACACGATGACGACCACCTGGGGCCTGACTGACGGATCGACTGCGCGTATGGGCCGCTACGAAGAATTCATTTCCTTTATGGCCAGCCGCTATATGCGTTTCGGTGCATCAGGAGTCTGTCTCACCGAACTTGATGCCCTTACGCAGAGCTTCCATCCCGGCTGGCATTTCCAGACAACCAAGGATACGGTAGAGCACCCACCTGTCATAATTAATGGGATCTGTCAGTACGGCTCGCCCGCTTCCCCCCTCTGCACGACACTCGGGCCTCAGTTCTGACGCTCTCTGCTTTCATCGCCGCAGAGAGCGTTCCACCAGGTCGGGCCTGAAGAACCGGCGATAATCGGCCCCGGCAGGAAGCGGCCTGTTTCGGTCGTCGCCCAGCAGCATCTCTGCGTTAGCCGATCCATTGTAGTAGCCTTCGGGTGTGATGGCGATCCATTCGCCGTTTGCGTAACTGTGCATGGAGAGACGTTGACGACCGGTATTCAGATCCCAGAATCGAATGGACCGGTCCCGACTCGCCGAGACGGCAAAGGCGCCGTCGGGCATAAAGGCAACGGAACGTACTTCTCCAGAATGTCCTTTCAGCGTGCGCAGAATGATTCGTTTTTCGATATCAAACAGAATAATATCGAAGTCATCACCGATATTACTGACGCCGGCAAGTACGTAGCGACTGTCGGGCGAGATGGTTAGGCGATCCACATCATCATATCCCGTCTTAAAGATAAAGTAAGGCTCACCGGAAGAGAGATTCCAGGAAATGATCCTTCCGTCAGCCCCTCCTGTGATGGTGTGGCGACCATCCGGACTGATGGCAACGGCATTGACCAATTGAGTATGATGGGTCTTCAGCGTTTTCTTTTTCTCACGGGTTCGTAGATTCCAGACTCTCACATCCCTCTGGTTTATTTCCAGTGCGACAAGGAACCAGCTATCCGGATGAATGGCAACAGGGCCGGTAACACCCCCGCCACGAAAGAATCGCAGGCGCCTGTTGCCCGATGGAAATTCTCGCCGGAGCAAACCATCATGCCCGTCTCCGGAAACCAGCCACTTTCCATCCGGGCTGACGGCAACAGTCCTGATATAACTCTTCTGCCTGCCGATAATGCGAACGGCATCGGTCCGAAGATCCCAGAGACGCACCGTTGCATCATCATCGTCGCCACCCGATACGACCATACTGTTGCCCGGCGCGACGGTTAGGGCTTCCACCCGGTCAGAATGCGCCTTAAGATTGCGCTCCCTGATGCCAGAAGTCATATTCCACTTATCAATATGCCCCGTCGACATACCGGCAACAAGGAAGCTGCCATCCGTTGAGAGGGCCATCGCTGTGATGGCCGAGACGTATCGGTCGGAACCGGCGATCATGTCGCCGGTGGCCGTATCAAGCAGGGCGACCTCGGTGCCTCTATCAAACAGTATACGACTGCCATCCTCGCTGAGCAGAAAAGAATACTTCACTCCCTTGAAGGATCGTAGCCTCTGGCCAAGCTGAAGATCCCAGAAATCGATGGCGTCGCTGCCTTCGGCGCGAACAAGCCCGTAGCGCCCATTGGAGGTCATGCTGAGCTCTTTAAGCTTTCCATACGAGTGCAGTCGCCGAGGCTCATTATTCCCCTCTCGAAAAAAAAGCCCTTTAGAGCCGAGATCGAAAAAGACCACCCTGCCCCCGTCGGTACTGTAAACCCTATCCCTCCAGGGCGTTGATTGTCGTCGCGCCTTGAGCTCGATGCCACGCAGCGAATCGTAGACTACAAGCTCGCTCCCGGCGTCCAGCCCGATGGTCCCATCGGGAGCGAAGAAGGCGACCCTGCCCGTCGGAGCGGGGAAGGAACGGACATCCTGCAACGTGAAGGCGTCGAGAATCCTCAGCCGGTGACTTGAAGAATCGCGAAACGCTACGCTACGCCCATCAGAGCTGAAACGGAACGAATGGCTGTCTGAGAGGCCGCCACGCGTCGCCAGCTCATCAAGGGTCGGCACGGCCAGCAGCTTCATCGTGCCTTTCCAATCCGCCACGATAAGACGACGGCTATCCGGGCTGAATTGCACAGCCCTAATGCCCCCGGGCATGGCAATCGCCGCACTGGCAACAATGGCTGCCGTCCTCATATCTCGCAGTTTTAATGTGTCATAAGAATCAACAGAAAGGCCGTATCGACCATCGGGCGAAACGGCCAGGTGCTCGACTCTGGCAGGGTGGCCGACATAAGCAACGGGCACGGCTGACAGGCCGAGCAAAGGCAGAAAAATGAGCAGAAGTATCAGTCTTGAAAGCAGCTTCACAACAATAGTATCGGACGTATGAGCGATCACAGAGTTCTTCTCCTCTTCTTAGCCCCAAAAATGAGTTGATCGGTACAGCATCCTGTTTTTTCTGTACATTCCATTCTGGTATACTGAGGTAGATATGTTCGCCATTGTCGAGCTGGCAGGGAAGCAGCACAAAATCACGAAAGATCAGATTTTCCTCTCTGAGCGCACCGGCAAAGAGCCGGGAGAAACGTTCCAGATCGAGCAGGTGCTTCTGGCCGGTGAAGGCGCTGGCGTGAAGGTCGGTAAACCGTTCGTTTCTGGCGCATCGGTGAAGGTCGAGGTTCTGGCCGACATCCGCGGTCCGAAGGTTCACGGCTTCAAGTACAAGAAGAAAACCGGCTACAAAACAAGCTGGGGCCACCGTCAGGATCTGCAGAAACTGAAGGTCGTCGAAATCAAGGCTTGATTGAGATCTCGCTGCGAAGCGACTCCGAAGGTCGTCTGACCGAGCTACAGGCTACCGGCCATGCCGGTCTTGCAGTAAAAGGCAACGACATCCTCTGTGCGGCGGTTTCGGCATTGCTTGAGAACCTTGCTGCGGGGCTTTCGGAGGTCGTAAAAGCGGCTGAGGTCAGGCGGGACGGCGACGAACTCAGAATTCTGATCCGCCCCGAAGCGGCGACCGAGCTGCTCTGCGGCACGACGCTGCTGACGTTGAAACGGCTTCAGAGTCAGCATCCGGATCGCATCCGGATTACGATTCAGCCGGAGTTATCATAAAGCCTGCGGGCATGGGGCCGGTGGCCTCGAAGTTGAAAGCATAATTGCAAGGGAATTCAGGAGAACGTCATGGCACATAAGAAGGGCGGTGGCTCAACTAAGAACGGTCGCGACTCGCAGAGTAAACGTCTGGGCGTTAAGCGCTTCGGCGGCGAGGTCATCAAGGCCGGCAACATCATCATCCGTCAGCGTGGAACGCAGATCCAGCCGGGAACGAACGTCGGTCTCGGTCGTGATCATACGCTTTTCGCCCTCGTCGACGGAAAGGTGACGTTCGAACATATTAACCGAGAGAAGAAAAAGGTATCGGTTTATCCGGTAGCCTGATTCTCCTTTTTCCGCAGTCGCGTCCGTGAAATTCGTCGATACGGTGGAAATCGGAGTGCGGGCCGGACATGGCGGTCCCGGCTCAGCGCACTTCCACCGCGAAAAATACGTCGAAAAAGGCGGGCCCGACGGCGGTGACGGTGGCCGCGGCGCCGATGTGGTGCTGCAGGCCGATCCCTCTCTTTCCACACTCGACCGCTTTCTCTCTCATAAATTCTTCGCCGCGCCTAACGGCGAGCCCGGTCGCTCCCTGCGCCGTTTCGGACAGGACGCCGATCCTCTCGTTATCAGACTTCCCGTCGGCACCGTCGTCGAAGACGCCGACACGGGGGAATTCCTCTGCGAGCTCATCCACCCCGAAGACAGCGTCGTCATCGCCGAAGGCGGCAAAGGCGGTCTGGGTAACGTTCACTTCGCAACATCGGTCAATCAGGCGCCGACCTACGCCCAGCCCGGTATCGCCGGGGCGGAGCGTCGTCTTCGGCTAACGCTCAAGCTCATCGCCGACGCCGGTCTGATCGGCCTGCCAAACGCCGGCAAGTCGACTTTGCTGTCGGTCGTTTCGAATAACAACCCTGCGATCGGGGATTATCCGTTTACGACGCTGAACCCGAATCTCGGCGTCCTGATACGCGGCGAGCGACGCCTGATCCTCGCCGACATTCCCGGCATCATCGAAGGGGCGAGCAAAGGAGCCGGTCTGGGCCTCTCCTTTCTCAAACATATCGAGCGAGTGAACGTCATCATCTTCGTTCTCGATATAGGCTCGCTTGATCCGACGGCTGAGTTTCGCATGCTGCGTATGGAGTTAAGCAAGTACTCCGAGGCGCTTGTACACAGGCCGTATCTCGTTCTTTTTAACAAAGCCGATCAGGTCGAATACGACGCCGACTTCGAGAAAAACGTCGAAGAGCTCTTTCGCGAAAAAGGCAGGGATCTTGATCCTCCGCTTAAAGAGGATGCCGACATCCTTTTCATCTCGGCGAAAGAAGAGAAGAACCTCGATCGCTTTCTTGAAACGCTCTTTTCTCTATTCAAAGAAGAAACGCATGCCGAACGGCTGATCCGCAAGCGATAATGGACCGCAAAGAACTACAGAAGGCGATAACAGGATCGAAGCGAGTCGTGCTGAAGATCGGCTCGGGATTGATCGCCACGGCGAACGAGGCAAACGAGCCGAACGGACTGGATCGCAGCATGATCGAGAAGCTGCGCGACGAAGTGCTCTTTCTGCGCGATCGCGGCATCGAAGTAATCCTCGTTTCAAGCGGCGCCGTCGCCATGGGACGCTCCGTGCTGCGCAAAACGCTCGCCGGATATCATCCGCAGTCGAATCCCGGGCTTTCGCGCAAGCAGGCGCTGGCCGCCGTCGGTCAGGCACGTCTGATCTCGTTATACGGCGAGATCTTCGCCGAGAAGGGCCTGGCCGTTTCGCAGATCCTCATCACGGCGCGGGACTTTCGCGATCGCAACGCCTATCTGAACATTGGCCACACGATTCAGGAGCTACTGCGTCTCGGCGTCGTTCCCATCATCAACGAGAACGATACCGTTTCTACCGAAGAGCTGCGCTTCGGCGATAACGATCTATTAAGCGCCGCCTGTGCCGCACTGCTGCGGTCCGATCTTCTTGTTCTTCTGACTTCTGTTAACGGCTTTCTGATTAACGAGCAGCGTGTGCCCGTGCTGACGTCGATCACCGCCGACGTATTAGAGGCGGCCGGCGGTCCAAGCGGACCCGGATCGGGCGGCATGCGCACGAAGATACGCGCCGGACAGCTCGGTCTGCGCACGGGGTTTCGCGTCGCCATACTGCCGGGTCGCGACCGGGCGCCGGTGCAGTCCCTTTTTACCGGAGAAGACATCGGTACCATTATAGGCTCCACCGAGCCCTCTCACATGAATGCGCGCAAGATGTGGCTTCTTTTCGCAAGAACGAGGGGTGCGGTCATCATCGACGACGGAGCGGTAAACGCCCTGCGTCATCGCGGATCCTCGCTTCTTGGAGCCGGCATCAAGGAGCTTCGCGGCGCCTTCGCACAATCCGACGTCGTCGAGATCGTCGATGCAGCCGGCCAGAGCATCGGTCGCGGCATTGTGCGCGCCGGCTCTCGTGAGATCCAGGCATCGATCGATGCGAAGAGGCCTCTGGCATACGAGGTGATCCATCGCAACGATCTGATCATCGAGACTGAGATCGGGTGAAGGCTATTAACTTGGAATATCGTGAAATTTGGCAACACGCCATAAAGCTGTGGATATCGCATCATTCCACATTGTTCGATCCATATCGGGTACAGATCTAGCATAAGAATTGCTCGGGTTAGGCTTTTCGAATCCGAAGTCGCTAAGAACACTACTAACCATCTTACTGGCTTCAACCGCCTCGATCACATCTAATACTGCCAACTTGCAACCAGACAATGACTTAAAGCCATTCTTGAAATCCTCCATCACCTCAGCCATTGGATCACGTTGATAATGCTCTTGATGCCTCACGGAAAGATATGACTCTTCTCGCGCTCCAGCTTCGAGTAAACGAAGATCAAAAGCAGTCGAAGCAACACTCCCTTTCTTCACGTGACGCTGCAGACAGAGGCGAATGATATGGTCGCTCTCACCCAGCCTTATGGCCAATGTCAAACCCTTCGGAGCACAGGATGTCGTTGATCGCCCTACGTAGCCGCAGGTCTTTGCCAAGGGAATCAAGTGAGAACCGTTTCTGATCAAGATTATCATCCTCTATGATAGAAGTAAAACGGTGAATCCCTGTAGAACTAACGGAAATGCGTGCGACCTCTCGATCTGCTCCATGCCACTCAAAAACGATTTCGCCATCCAGTGTAAGAACTAGCGGTTCCGACGAGAATTCCAGCATCTGGATCAACTCTCTCGCTAGCGGTTCCGCAGAACAAAAATCGTCAAGAACACCATCTTCCTCTGCTTCAGAACGAAGTTCTCCTATTTCGCGCAAAACACTACTATAATCGCGCTTTGGGCGACTTAGAACATGCAGGGATTTGAATTGAACTCGCATTTCCTCTACCCTACTTGTTGAACCGATCTCATACGGGATCAACGCTTCTCTGGTTTGGCTATGAACGGGTAAATGCCATTCCCAAGTCCCGCTCAGCACATCAGGCATTACTGCAATATTCGTGTAGGAATTCGGCATGCGATACTACCCTCCCGTGGTTTTCAGAATAGCTTGAGCAAGCGCTTTGGCAACATCGTTCGGTATCGCCAAGGCGGCGATGATTGTCTGCCGACCATTCAACTTCTCCGTTGCTTCAAGCAATACAAATCCTTCGGCACCACTCGGCTTCCCAACCCTCAAGCCAGAAGGGAAGATAATTGGCGCCGTCCTTATGGCAGATTCGTCGCTCGATTGATGTTCTTCCATATTCTCTGTTCAATCCTTTGACCCAGAACAGGCAAAACTACAGTATCTCGCAGCCCGCCTATTTCCAATCACCCTTCTCCCCTTCAAACAATACATTTTTTGTCCTATCAGTCAATCCGTTTTCTCGGCCTCCCCCCCCAACGACCTGGAGGATTCCGCGCAACTCCGCTCTGCCATTACCCATGTCGGTCAACAGCTCAAGTCGTTTCAAAAAGCCACGGCAGCACCGAAAAACCGAAGTAAAACGCAAAAAAATCGGTCAAAAAATGGATGATGATACCCGGCCACAGACTGCGCGTTGCCAGGAAGAGGCCGGCCATGGACATACCCCAGAAAAACGTTTCCACTAAGGCTATTTGCCCGTTCTCCCAATGCACACAGGCGAATAAAACGGAAGACGACAGCACATAAAAGAAGGACGAAATCCAGCTGTTGTCTGCAAGAAGCCGGGGAAGAGCTCGAAAGACGATCTCTTCAACAACACCAGCTGTAGCTGCGAGATAGATGGCACCGATGACTCGCCACGTTCCATCAGAGGGGATCTGCGAAGGATAGCGGAAGCCTTGATCCAGCCAGTTGTCCGAAATCATGATCTGAGCGACATAGCCGATGACTCCGTAGAAGACAAGCGACAACGGGAAGAGTAAGAGAGTAACGCCTATGAACGGAAGCAAGCCGCGATAGATGGGTGATGGAAGCGTCAGTCCAAGATCAGCCAACGTCAGGCCACGTCGATAGAGAACGAAAAACCAGACAGTCGGCCAGGCAATCCACGTAATTAACTCAGCAGTCCAGTAAAGGACAGCGCTTTTCGCGAATACCGGATTATAGAAGCCATTCGCAAGCAAGGGTGCAGAGAGAGCAAAGATAGCAAGAGCTACGAACGAACGCCTCTCGTCTTCGGCATTTCTCGCTTCGCCGTAAGGATGTCGCAAGGAATGACGCATCATGGGCTCAAATACAGTTAGAATGACCTTCAGATAACGCTTCGAACCCTCTCTTGATCTTTGCGCCCATCACGCTGAGCCCCCTTCCCGCCTCTCAATACGGCCCACCGCTCGAATCGTCTGTTCGTCTCGGGCTCGACTCTATACTCGCCACAACGGTCACAGGCCGCTCAAACGGTTGCCCTGCTCTGGCCTGCAGCATCTTATTCCATTCATCCTGCTGGATGGCGCTTGTGACGATAAAGAGCAGATGCGCCGTAAATATCGATACGACGTCAAGAGCCAGAACAAGGACGGTGGAATCGGGCAGGTCGATGCCGTTCGCCTGACGGATGCGCTGCAGCTCTCGTGAGATGCCGTAATCGACGTAGGCACCCCAGAGGCCGGCGGTGAATATGGCGATGATAAAATCCACAAAAAACGGCAGCCCTGTCGGCGTCCGCCCCGTAATCGAGTAGAGATCTCGATAAAAGCAGTAATACCAGTAAACAAGATACAGGCCGCACGTCACCAGGGTGAGAAGCAGGACCATTACGGGGGATCGTTCTTCGTAGCGCATATCATTTGAGACGTCGAAACGTCGCCACTGGCAATCCTTTTTTTCCGCAATCAGCCCCCAGAGACTATCAGGATTCCTGGAGGGAACTCAGCTGCGACTCTAACCGGATTTCCTCCGTACCCACTTCTCCGTGCCCCCTGCCTCCGTGGTTAACCCTCGCTTCAACGCTTCAGGAACCGCAATTCAGATTCGCCGACGATGACCTCGCTCGGTCGGTAACGGGCGAAGAGGCCGTTTTCAAGAACGCCCGGAATGGTATTGATCTCTTTCTCAAGCAGATCGGCGTCAAAAGGCGGAAAGGCGACATCGAAGACAAGATTGCCGTTATCCGTCACGACGGGGCCGTCCTTCTTAACGGCCATACGCAAAGCACAGTCGCCGCCGAGCTTCACAAGCTCTCGCTGAACAAGCTTCAACGACACGGGCAGGAACTCGACCGGCACGCGAAACGCCCCGAGCTGCGAGACGAGCTTCGACGGATCGACGATGCACAGGAACTCCGATGAAAGCGCATGCACGATCTTCTCTCGGGTATGCGCCGCTCCTCCGCCTTTGATCAGGCGAAGCTGAGGGTCAACCTCGTCGGCTCCGTCGATCGAGATATCGAGCCGATCAAACGATTCGACGGGCAGCGGACGCAGTCCGGCCTGCAGGGCAAGGTTCTGCGACGAGAACGATGTAACACAGCATTCGATCTGCAGGCCTTCGTCGCGCACGCGGCGGCCGAGTTCGGCTATAGCAAAGGCCGTCGTCGAACCGGTACCCAGCCCGACCGTCATTCCCGACTGCACGCGGCGGGCCGCCTCTTCGCCCGCTCTGCGCTTTCCGTCGGCGTTTGCGTTTACGTCTTTCATAAAACCTCGTTGCTTGCGTTAAAGATAGATTCCAGATCAGGCGTTATCCGAGTGCGAGATCCGCAATCGCAACTCTTCATGATAGAGCTCGATCAGCCGCTCCGCCGCCTCAAACGGATTGATCGCACCCGATTCGACACGCCCTGCGATCTCTTCGCGTCGTGCGGCGACGGTGCGCTCGAAATCCTGCTTCAGATGCTCGTCGATGGCCTGCTGCATCCAGAAAAGTGCCTGGCGGCGACGGCGATCTGCAAAGAATCCATTTTCGGTCATCTGCTCTGTATAACCCTCAAGCAGAGAGGCCAGCTCGACAAGCCCTTCGCCCGTCATGGCCGAGGTCAGTCGCACCGGCACGGTCCATGCGTCTTCACGGGCAGGAAAGAGATGCAATGCTCGATTCAGGTCGGCGGCGGCGATCTTCGCCCGCGGGATGTTGTCGCCGTCGGCCTTTGTGATCACGATGCCGTCGGCCATCTCCATGATGCCGCGTTTCATGCCCTGCAGCTCATCGCCCGCCCCTGGAAGCGAGAGCAGCATGAAAAAATCTACCATTGAATGAACGATGACCTCGCTCTGACCGACGCCTACGGTTTCGATAAGTATGCGATCGAAGCCGGCGGCCTCGACAAGTAGAATTGTTTCGCGCGTATGCCGGGCGACGCCGCCAAGCGTAGCTCCCGATGCCGTCGGCCTGATATAGGCGTTGCGCTCACGCGAAAGCAGCTCCATGCGCGTCTTATCGCCGAGAATGCTGCCATGTGAACGTTCGCTGCTCGGATCGACGGCGAGGACGGCTAACTTATGGCCGCCTTCGACGAGGTGCAGTCCGAACGATTCAATAAAGGTCGATTTGCCGACGCCCGGAACGCCCGTAATACCGATACGCAGCGAGCGGCCGGCCTCGGGCATCACTGCCTCGAGTACCTGCGCCGCCGTCTCGCGGTCTTCGGGGCGTTCGCTTTCGATCAGCGTGATCGCCTGACTGAGAAGCACTCGATCGCCGCGACGCACGCCGTCGATCAGAGCGGCGGCGTCGGGACGGCGGCGAATCTTCACACGCGAACGAAATGTAAGATCGGGATTCAGAGCAGGAGGAATATCGACGCCGTCCATTACGTGCAGCGCCGATTCGTCGGTCTTTTCCTGATCCAGATCGTCCTTCATACGATCATGCCGAGCGTGATGCCGGATCTTCGCCTAACAGAAGCTTCAACAGCTGAGCGGCCGCTGAGGCGATGACCGTGCCCGGTCCGAATACGGCGGCAACACCGGCCTTATAGAGGGCTTCGTAATCCTGATGGGGGATAACGCCCCCTGCAATGACGAGAATGTCGTCGCGACCGAGCTTCTTCAGTTCGTCGATAACCTGGGGCACAAGGGTACGATGTCCGCCGGCAAGCGACGATACGCCGAGGATATGCACGTCGTTCTCGATGGCCTGCTTCGCCACCTCTTCAGGGGTCTGAAAAAGCGGGCCGACGTCGACGTCGAAACCGATGTCGGCGAAGCTTGTGGCGACGACCTTCGCTCCGCGGTCATGTCCGTCCTGTCCCATCTTCGCAACAAGGATACGCGGGCGACGGCCTTCGTTCTTAGCGAAACGATCGGCCAGATCCTTCGCTTCTTTAAAGGAGTTGTCGTTCATGATCTCGCTCGAATACACTCCGGAGATCGTCCGGATAACGGCGCGGTAACGTCCGAAGACCTTCTCCATCGCCTCAGAGATCTCGCCCAGCGTCGCACGCTTGCGAGCGGCCTGAACGGCCAGATCGAGCAGGTTGCCCTGCCCCGTTTCGGCACATTTCGTAATAGCCTGTAGCGCCGCTTCAACTTCGGCCGAATTGCGCTCCGCACGGATCTTCTCAAGGCGGCGGATCTGCGCTCCACGTACGGCCGTATTATCGACGGCCAGGATATCGACGGGCTTCTCTCGATCGGCCTTGAATCTGTTAACTCCGACGATGACGTCGCGCCCCGAATCGATGCGCGCCTGTTTGCGAGCGGAAGCCTCTTCGATGCGCATCTTCGGCAGACCCGTTTCAATGGCCTTTGCGATTCCGCCGAGGCCTTCGACCTCTTCGATGAGCTTCCATGCCCGGCGGGCAAGCATGTGGGTTAACGTTTCGACGTAATAAGAACCGGCCCACGGATCGATGGCCTTTGTGATTCCCGTCTCTTCTTGCAGATAGATCTGCGTATTGCGGGCGATACGGGCCGAGAAGTCGGTGGGCAGAGCGATGGCCTCGTCAAGGGCATTTGTATGAAGGGATTGCGTATGACCGAGCGAAGCGGCCAGGGCCTCGACGCAGGTTCGGGTAACGTTATTGAACGGATCCTGCTCCGTAAGCGACCATCCCGACGTCTGACAGTGCGTTCGCAGGGCCATCGACTTCGCCGATTTCGGCCCGAACGAATTCACGATCTTCGCCCAGAGCAGTCGTCCGGCACGCATTTTGGCGATCTCCATGAAATGATTCATGCCGATCGCCCAGAAAAATGACAGGCGCGGCGCGAACTCGTCGATGCTCAGCCCGGCCTTCAGACCGGTACGGATATATTCCATACCGTCGGCGAGCGTATAAGCGAGCTCGATATCGGCCGTCGCTCCGGCCTCCTGCATGTGATAGCCCGAGATCGAGATGGAGTTGAACTTCGGCATATTCTTCGACGTGAAGGCGAAGATATCGGCGATGATCTGCATCGAAGGAGCGGGCGGATAAATATACGTATTCCGCACCATGAACTCTTTGAGAATGTCGTTCTGAATCGTCCCGGTTAACTTCTCATGCGGTACGCCCTGCTCTTCGCCCGCGACGATAAAGAAGGCCAGAACCGGAATCACCGCGCCGTTCATCGTCATCGAAACCGATACAGAATCGAGCGGTATCTGATCGAAGAGGATTTTCATATCTTCGACCGAATCGATGGCGACACCGGCCATACCGACGTCGCCGACGACGCGCGGATGATCGGAGTCATAGCCGCGGTGCGTCGCCAGGTCGAAGGCTACGGATAACCCTTTCTGACCGGCGGCCAGGTTACGACGATAGAAGGCGTTCGATTCTTCGGCCGTCGAAAAGCCCGCATACTGACGGATCGTCCACGGCTGCAGCGCGTACATGGTCGGATACGGGCCGCGAAGAAACGGAGCGATACCGGCAGCATAGTGCAGATGCTCCATGCCCGCAAGAGCCCTGCGATCGTAAACGGGCTTTACGGGAATGCCCTCCGGCGTCGTCCAGACGTCGTCGGCAAGCAGACGATCGAATTCCTCTTCGGTTATCTGAGCAAAAGGCTCTTTCGTATAGGGGATGTTGGCAAAATTCGGTCTCATGCACAGAACCTCTTCTGGTACTCGCTCAGTGTTTCGTACACGTTACGACGAACGTGGATAAAATCTTCGATTCCCGAGGCCTTCAATGCCTCGACTTCAGCGGGATTCCCGGCAAGAATAACCGTAACACCGATCGCCTTCAGCTCGGCCATGATGGCGGTGGCCGCCGGCAGATACTCGGCGTCGGCCGAGCAGAGCACGAAGGCGTCGATCTTCTGCTTCGCAGCGGCCTCTTTTGCGAAGGCCAGGCATGCCTCGGCAGTTTCCAGCGATCCCGGATCGTTAACAGCAAAGCCGGCACAACCGAAAAAGTTACCGATAAAGGCGGCACGGGCTCGCTGCATCGAAAGATTGCCGAAAGGAAGAAGCTGCACAAAGGGACGGTGTCCCTTTCTCGCGAATTCTTCGGTTTGCAGTCGCAGACGCTCGAAGGGCACGGCCCCTCTGAAGATCGGCGCCGATGCATAACGCCCCTGTTTCGCTTCGGGTAACGCCGGAATGGCGGCGTCCTTATACTCGGAATCTCGCAGGACTTCGGTATTATTCGGAAACTGATTCACGCCGAGCTGAATCTCTTTGCGACGGGCAAGCGCATCCAGGCGCTGTTCGCCGGCCTGCTTGAGACGGGCCTGGACGCTTTCTTTCTCGAGGGCCTTGCGATATCCGCCTTCGGCTTCGATCTCTAAGAATATCTTCCAGGCGGCCTCTGCAATCTGATCGGTGGCCGCTTCGATATAATACGATCCGCCGGCCGGATCAGATACACGATCAAGGTAGCTTTCATGACGCAGTACAAGCTGCGTATTGATCGCCATGCGTCGGGTAAACTCATCGTCTCGATCGAACGGAGCATCAAGAGGCAGTACAAGTACCGAAGAGGCGCCGCCCAGAACGGCCGACATCGCCTCGGTGCAGACGCGCAGCATGTTCGTATAAGGATCATAGAGACTGACGTTGAAAAGCGACGTCACGGCAGACTGAGCAAGCACCGGTCTTTCGTACGATGTCACGCCGAAGCCTTTTGCAACCATAGCCGAAAGCCTTCGGGTCGCCCGGAACTTCGCCATCTCGACGAAATACAGGGCTCCGACAGGTTGAAAGAGCGTTATACAACTCAGAGCATCGACCGGCGACATACCGGATTCGGTTAAAGCAGAGACAAGATCGGCCGCCGCAGAAAGGGTCAGACCGAGCTCAAGGGCAGGAGTGGCGCCGGCATTATGAAAGAGATCGGCCCGTACGGCGCCGACCGGAATCTTCAGCTGCGCGAAACCGGCCTTTATGGCGCCGTAAATATCGGCTTCGTTCAGAGCAAAGTCGCCGCCGATCAGGACATCTGAGAAAGGATCGATAAGGATCGATGATTGCGCATTATTTACAGAACCGCTTTTCAGCGCTCCGACTAACGCAACAAGCTCGGCGGTCGAACCGACGCACTGCACGGGAAGCTCGCTCTGTGCAAGAGCGGCGGCCGCGTCGTTACGTCCTCTGCCGTAGGGTACGGCCGGGAACGTTCCGCCGACGAATAGCGTCACGCCATCCGCTCCGCGACGCTGCGCCTCGCTCAGACGATCGGCAAGACTGCCGTCTCCTTGCAGCGGATACTGCGCCGACCACGCCTGACCGCCGCGCTGCGTCGACCTCGTGAACGGGTAAACGCCAGGAAAGTCGCCGATAAAAGGCAACTCGGCCAGATCCTCTTCAAGTAAAAAAGGTGGGAGTGAGATGCCGTCCGGAAGAGCCCAGTTCAGAGAAAGGCCGGCCTTTCCCTGTTTTTCAAGTGTGCGGGCGATTTCCTGCTCCCACGCTGAGCGTGAAGAAGAAGGAAATTCTTCAAAAAGTTTAAGATCGGAGGGCGGAAAGAGATCGCTTGCCGACTGTGCCATGAAGAACACAATTCGGTGACGGGCCTGGTTTTCCAGCAGAAATGTAAGAGGGGGTTCCCGTCTTTTTGGCCTGGTAGCAATGGTTGAGACTGAGGGCGATCGGTATCGCCTTGCACTTTTCGCTTGACTGAAGACAGATTAACCACGGAGA